>Ga0209399_10000096_pt1 | contig 49260 bp, 58 predicted proteins | sample OV2TP3_FD_184130 | JGI IMG/M metagenome (GOLD analysis project Ga0209399, IMG submission 184130) | Hot spring microbial communities from Beatty, Nevada to study Microbial Dark Matter (Phase II) - OV2 TP3 (SPAdes) (version 3) | ecosystem: Environmental > Aquatic > Thermal springs > Hot (42-90C) ... | reverse complement strand
ATCCTGATTACTCTTGGCTACACATAGGGACCCGGAACCGGCAGTTTTCGATGCGGTGATGCTGACTTATCTGGGGTGATGGTATGGAACTTCGGCCTAAAGGCCCTCCTCGCCGGGAGCCACGGGAACGGACGCGTCGTCTCCGCGTTGCCGAGGTTGCCGCGGGGGGAGTTCGTCATGACCCACACGCGCGACCGGGGCCCGGGCCCGCTCACCTTCGTGGCCACGCCGCGGGCGACGCCGCACATCCGGCACCTCGGCAAGTACGCCGACTCCTGCGTCTCGCCGGAGCAGGCGTTCGTCTTCCGGCGCCCGGAAGGGCAGGTGGTGGGCGTGGCGGACAGCCTGGCGAGCTTCCGCCACACGGTCGCCGGGCTCGACCACGCCGTCCTGGCGCATCACGCCGGCCGGCACGACTTCTCCCGGTGGATGCGGGACGTCTTCTCCGACCAGAAGCTCGCGGCGCTGGTTCGCAAGGTCGAGGCGCGCTGGACTCGGGGGGAGATCGCCGACCTCCGGGAAGCGCTCGACCGGCTCGTCGCTCTCCGGTACGGGCCCGGGAGCTGACCGACCATGGCCCCGAGCCCCCCGGGCGCGTTCGCCCTCTCGCCGTTCCTGGCCGGGGACCCGGTCGGTCTCGGGCCGGAGGTCGCGTCGGTGGCGGACGTCGTGGAGCGGCTCGCCCTCGGCGCGCCGGAAGCCTGGGGGCTCCTGTCGCTGGCCCCGGGCGTGGCACTGCTCCACGCGCTCGGCGGGACCGGTCGCCTGCGGTTCCAGTGGGTCGAGCTGCCCCACGCGCCGACCCTCGCAGCGGAAACGCCGCCCGCGGGGGTCGTGGTCGTGCTGTCGGGGCCCGTCGCCGAGGCCGCCGCCGCGCTGCGGCTCGTCGGGCGGCTCCGCGCCTGCTTCGGGGCCCCCGGATTCGCTGACCGGGCGCGAAGCGCCCGGACGCGGGAGGAGCTGGTCGCGACCCTCGCCGCGACCGAGGCTGCGGCGGGCGAGGGTCGGCTCGCCGCGCCGGAGGTCCTCGCCATCCTGCGCTCGACGCCGGCGGGGCTCGCGACCGTCGAGGCGGCGAGCCGTCGGGCGGTGTGCGGGCCCAACCGCCTCGAGCGCCTCCGCCGCCGGTCGCTGACGGCGCGCTTCCTCGAGCAGTTCCGGAGCTTCTTCGCGATCCTCCTCTGGATCGGCGGCGCCTGCGCCTTCCTCGCGGGAATGCCGGAGCTCGGCTGGGCCATCTTCGCGGTGATCGTCGTCAACGGCGTGTTCAGCTTCTTCCAGGAGTACCGGGCCGAGCGGGCGGTCGAGGCCCTCGAGGAGTTGCTCCCCCGGCGGATCGCCGTGCTCCGGCCGAGCGGGGAGCTGCGGGTGCTGACGGCTGATCTCGTTCCCGGCGACGTCGTGCGGCTCGACGAGGGCACCCAGGTGCCGGCGGACGGCCAGATCCTCGCGACGGCCGACCTCCGCGTGGACCAGAGCGCGCTCACGGGCGAGTCCCAGCCGGTCGTGAAGCGCCCGGCCCGGGACGACCAGACGGAGGCCATCCCCCCGCTCGAGCGGCCCGAACGCGTCTTCGCCGGGACCAGCATCATGTCGGGGAGCGGGACCTTCGTGGTCACCACCACGGGCATGGCGACGGAGATCGGCGCCATTGCCCACCTCACCCAGGCCATCCCCGAGGAGCCGAGCCCGCTGCACCGGGAGATGGTCCGGGTGACGCGGGTCGTGACGCTCCTGGCCGTCGGCTTCGGCGCGGGCTTCTTCGCCCTCGGGTTCCTGACCGGGACCCTGCGGGTCCAGGAGGCGCTGGTCTTCGCGCTCGGCGTCATCGTCGCGAACGTGCCCGAGGGCCTCCTGCCGACCCTGACGCTCGCCCTCGCGCTCGGAGTCCAGCGGATGGCGCGCCAGCGGAGCCTCCTCAAGCGCCTGTCCGCGGTCGAGACGCTGGGCGCCACGACGGTCATCTGCACGGACAAGACCGGGACCCTGACCCAGAACCGCATGGCGGCCCGCGCCGTGTGGCTGTCGGGGCGGACCGCCGAGGTGGCCGCGGGGGACGGCGCGGCGCCGCCGGACGTGCAGGAGCTGCACCAGGCCGCGATCCTGGCCTCCCAGGCCTCGCTCGAGCACGGCGATCCGACCGAGGTCGCGCTCGTGGCCGCGGCCGTCCGGGCGGGCGTGGACCCCGAGAAGGCGCGGCGCACCCGTCCACTCCTCGCGGCGCACCCGTTCGACTCCTTCCGCAAGCGCATGACGCTGATCCGCGCCGAGGACGGGGGCGCCGTCGCATACGTCAAGGGCGCGCCCAAGGAGACGCTCGCGCTCTGCGGAGCGGTCCGCTGGGACGGCGACGTGGTCCCGCTCACCGAGGACCGGCGCCGGGCGATCCTCGCCGACCACGACCGGCTCGCCGCCGAGGGCCTGCGCCTCCTCGCCGTCGCGCGGCGGCCGCTGCCGGCCGGCGCCGGGGACGAAGGGGTGGCCGCGGTCGAGCGCGAGCTCGTGTTGCTGGGTCTCGTCGCGCTCTGGGATCCGCCGCGGCCGGAGGTCCGGGAGGCGGTGGCGCTCTGCCGACGGGCCGGGATCCGGGTCATCGTCGTCACCGGCGACTACGGGCTCACCGCACGGGCCATCGCCCGGGAGATCGGCCTCCCCGTCGAGAAGGTCGTCACCGGCGAGGAGGTCGAGCGGCTCTCGGCGGACGGGCTGCGGGAGCTGGCGGCCCAGCCCGGCGTGCTCTTCGCACGGACGTCGCCGGCGCACAAGCTCGTGATCGTCGGGGCGCTGCACGCCCTCGGGGAGGTGGTCGCGGTCACCGGCGACGGCGTCAACGACGCCCCTGCCCTCAGGGGCGCCGACATCGGGGTCGCGATGGGCCAGCGGGGGAGCGACGTGGCGAAAGAGGCGGCGGTGATGGTGATCACCGACGACAACTTCGCCTCGATCGTGGCCGCGGTGCGGCAGGGCCGCGCGATCTACGCCAACGTCCGGAAGTTCATCACGTACATCTTCGCCTCGAACGTCCCCGAGCTGGTGCCCTTCCTCGCGTTCGTCTTCCTCGGGGTGCCGCTGCCGCTGACCGTGATGCAGATCCTCGCGGTGGACCTGGGCACGGATCTCATCCCCGCGCTGGCTCTCGGCGCCGAGCCGCCGGAGGCCGGGGTCATGGACCGGCCCCCGCGGCCGCGGAGCGAGCGCCTCCTCGGGGCCGGGCGCCTCGCGCACGCGTACGGGTTCCTCGGCGCGATCGAGGCCGCCCTCGCCCTGGGCGCCTTTTTCTGGGTCTACTGGCTCGCCGGCTGGCGGCCCGGCCGGCCCATGGCGTCCGCGGGCGACCTCTACCGGCGGGCGACGACCGCGACGCTCGCGGGCATCGTGGCGGCGCAGGTGGGGAACGTCTTCGCCTGCCGGACCGAGCGGGAGTCCGTGGTCCGCAGCGGGCTCTTCGCGAACCGGCCCGTGCTGGTCGGCGTGGCCGCCGAGATCGGCATCCTGCAGGCGCTGATCCTGGTCCCGCCAATGGCGCACGTCTTCGGGCTCGCGCCGCTCGGGGTCGTGGAGTGGGCGCCGCTCCTCCTCTTCCCCGCCGTCGTGCTCGGCCTCGAGGAAGGCCGCAAGTGGCTCGGGCGGCGGATCGCCTGATGCGCTCGGCGCGGAGCGTGAGGCCGAGCGACGCCGCGCCGCCCCTGCCCGGGGAGAACGGCGAACCCGGGGACGGGACGGCCCCCCCGGTCGGGCACCCGTGGCACGCGCTGCCGCCGGAGCGAGTCGCCCGAGGCCGGGGCGCAGGTCCCGGCCGACGCCCGTCTCGTCCGCGGCGCGGCCCTCCGGGTCGGCGAGGCCGCCCTGACGGGCGAGAGCGCGCCGGTGGACAAGGACGCCCGCGCCCGCGTCCCGGCCGAGGTGCCGATCGCCTTCGTCGCGCTGGTGCTGATCCACCCGTTCCAGGCGATGAATTGTCGCTCGGACCGCCTAGGGCTGCTCGCTCCTCGGCCACGCCCCAAGGACCCGGGCGAGCCGCCCGCGGGCGGGGCGGCGCCGCCCCAGGCGGGTAGCCCGTACCCCACGGCGGCGGCGCGGCCGGGCCCAACGCCGGGATTTGGCGGGTCTTCGGGACGTGCCCGGGTGGCACCGCCGTTGCAGTCTCCAGGACGGGGACACGAAGGGAGGAACCCGTGGCTCGAGCGACGAAGCGCAAGACGAGGGCCGCCCCGAAGCGGCGGCGGCGCCTCGAGATCGTGGAGCTGGCCGAGGCGGCCCCGGGGCGCGCCGACACGAGCCCGGTGCTGACCGGGGGCGACGTGGATGCCGACTGGTCGCGGGCCCACATGGCGGGCGACGAGGCGGTGGGCGGCAGCGTCGCCACCCCGGACCAGGACGTGGTGGACGAGCTGGGGCGCGCGCTCGGCGTCGAGCAGGCCGAGGATGCGGAGGTGCGGACCTCGGAGGAGATCCTCCGCGACCGCGATCGGCTGCGGTGGCGCCTCGAGCGGGAGGCTCCAGGGGACAACGCCCCTCGCGCGGCCGGGCGCCCGACGAGGCGGCGGGCACGCGCGGCCGACGGCGGGAAGCGGTAGCGGTGGGGGCGCGAGGCGTGAGCGCGTCGCCGAGGCGATCATGATCCTCGGCATCTACCCGTGAAGATCCTGCACCCGACCGATTTCTCGGAGTGCGCCGACCGGGCGGAGGCGGAGACGCTCCGGCTCGCGCACCTCGTCGGGGGCGAGGTCGTCCTCCTCCATGTCGCGGTGGAGGCGCCGCTCTACGCGGAAGGCCTCGCGAAGCGGGACACCGTGCGGGCGGTGTTCGAGGCCCAGGCCAAGTGGGCGGCGGAGACCCTGGAGGCCCGCGCGGCGGCGATCCGGGACCACGGGTTCGCGACCCGGTGGCTCCTCCGGAGCGGCGTCGCGCACGTGGAGATCGTGCGGGTCGCGGCGGAGCTCTCCGCCGACCTGATCGTCATGGGCACCCACGGCCGGAGCGGCCTCGACCGGCTGCTCCTGGGCAGCGTCGCCGACCGGGTGATCCGCGCGGCGCCCTGCCCGGTCCTCACGGTCCGCGCCGGCTGAGAACCCCAGCCGGCGCTCACGCGCCCTAGACCTCTCCGTCAACGTCCTTGCTCGGATCGCCCACGGTCTAACGCTTCCTTTGGCCGCCCCAGTATTTCTCCGGCCATCCCTCGATGGTGGAAGCAACCAGCTCGATCATGTTCCCGTCGGGATCTTCGAAGTAGAGGTAGCGGTCGCGATCTTCCTTGTGGGTCAGCGGGCCCTTGACCACCTTGACGCCCTTGGACTGGAGATATTCGGCCGCCTGATCGATCTCCTCCGGCGTACGGAGGCGAAGGGCGACGTGGTTCATGCCGGCCCGCCTTCGATGGTCCTCGGGGGCGGGATTCGGGACTGTGAAGAGGGCGATGTCGTGAAACCCTTCGCCGAGACCTCCGACGCCCTCGCGATACTGGCCGAAGTTGAGCCAGGCGACGGCGCCCTCGTAGTGGAAGGCAACCCGGCAGCCGAGAATCTCCGTGTAAAACCGGAGCGCCCGATCCAGGTCAGTGACGTTCAGATTGACGTGTGCCACGCCGATCGGGTTGATCATCCAGCCCTCCGAGAATCAGAAGGAATAGAGCACCTCTTCCGGAGGGGGTCAAGTCCTTCAGCCTGGGGGGCGACACCGCACCAACGGCCTCGGCGCGATCACACTGACCTTCGAGCGTAGACAGGGGAACCTCGAGGGAGCGGTTCGCCTCCCCGGCCGCTGAGACGGAGGAAGCTCCCGGGCCGGTTGGCGGTCGCCGACCCGCTCCGCCCGCGTGGGATGCCGCCGCACGAGCCCTCGCGGCCTGAAGCGGGGACTGTCCCGAATCTCCTCAGGTCGCCGCCGCCGGGGTGGTGCCGCCCCAGGCGGGGCGGCCGTGTCTCACCTCCCCATTCCCCGGACGGCCGGGAGCCTCGATTCCTCGCGGAGTTGCGGGCCGCGGCCGGCGGCACCACGGTTGCACGAAACTGCCCCGGGGGGGGACTCTGCGATGGGGGCGAGGAGGGCGAGGTGATCCGGATCCGCTTCCACGGGCGCGGCGGTCAGGGGATGAAGACGGCGAGCCGCGTGGCCGGCACGGCCGGGACGCTCGCCGGCTTCGTGGCCCAGGACTCGCCGGTGTACGGGGCGGAGCGACGCGGGGCGCCGATGAGCGCCGCCGTGCGCCTCGCGCGCGGGCCGATCCTCGAGCGCGGCCTCATCCCGGCGCCCGACCTCGTCGTCGTGGCGGACGACACGCTCTTCGACGACCCGACGGTCCAGCCGCTGGCCGGGTTGCCGTCGGCGGGCGTGCTCGTCGTCGCGACGTCCCATTCCCCCGACGAGGTCGGCCGGCACGTCGGCCACCCGGGACCCGTCCTCGCGCGGGACTTCCTCGCCCTGGCCCTCGAGCACGTCGGCAGCGCCGCCGGCGTGTCGGCCGCGCTCGCGGCCGCCGCATGCGCCCTGATCGGGCTCCCGGCGGACGCGGTGGACCTCGCGCTCCGCGAGGAGCTGGGGACGATCGGCCTCTCGCCGTCGGCGATCGCGGCGAACCTCCGCCTCGCCGGGCTCGCCCGCGCGGGGCTCGAGCCGATCGACGTCGGCGCCGGGCCACCCGGGCCCCCGCGGCCGGGTGCAGCGGTCGTGGACGTCGCCTACGCGCCGTCCCGGGTCGGGACGCCGAGCGTGACCGCGGCGGCGAACACGCCGCTCCGGAAGACCGGCAACTGGCGCGTCTACCGCCCCGTCATCGATCTCGCGCGCTGCACCCGCTGCTGGGTCTGCTTCGTCCGCTGCCCCGAGGGCGCGATCGAGCTGGATGCGGAGGACTGGCCGCGCGTGGACTACGAGGTCTGCAAGGGGTGCCTGATCTGCGTCGAGGAGTGCCCGCCCCGCTGCATTGAGCGGATGCGGGAGAGCCGGGCGTGGGCCCCCGCGGAGGTGGCGTCGTGAAGCGGATGCTGACCGGCAACGCCGCCGCGGCCTGGGCCGCGCGCCTGGCCGACGTGGACTACGTGCCGGCGTTCCCCATCACGCCGCAGACCGAGATCATCGAGCAGCTCGCGGCGTGGGCGGCGGCCGGCGAGATCCCGGCGCGCTTCGTCACGCTGGACTCGGAGCACTCGATGCTCACGGCCGCGGGGGCGGCCGCCGCGACCGGCGCCCGCGTCTTCACGGCGACGTCGAGCCAGGGGCTCCTCTACGGGTTCGAGCTGCTCTACACCGTGGCCGGGTGGCGGGTTCCGTTCGTCCTGGTCAACGTCTCGCGGGCGCTCGCGTCCCCCATCACCCTCGAGCCCGACCACAACGACGTCCTCGCGGCGCGCGACAGCGGCTTCCTCCAGATCCACGCGGAGACGTGCCAGGAGGTGCTGGACTCGATCCTCATCGCCTACCGCGTCGCCGAGGACGCCCGCGTCCTGCTTCCCGTGATCGTCAACCTGGACGGCTTCAGCCTGTCGTTCACGCGGGAGCCCGTCGAGCTGCCGGCGGCGGACGCGGTCGCGGCCTATCTCGGCGTCTACGCACCGGCCCACGCGTTCGTTCGCGGCGACCGCCCGATGGCGCAGGGGGTGGCGGTCCTCGGGGGCGCCCCCTACTCGTACTTCCGGTACCAGCTGCAGCTGGCCGCGGAGAACGCGCTCGGCGTCCACGAGGAGGCCGCGGGCGCCTTCGCGGAGGCCTTCGGGCGCCGCTACGGGCTGATCGAGGGCTACCGGCTGGAGGGCGCGGAGCTGGTCCTGGTCATGTCGAACTCCTTCGCCACCAAGGGGCAGGCCGCCGTGGACCGAGCCCGTGCCGCGGGCGTGCGGCTCGGTCTCCTCCGGCTCCGGGTGCTCCGGCCGTTCCCGCGCGCGGCGATCCGCCAGGCGCTCGCCGGCCGGCGCGCGGTGGCGGTGATCGACCAGAACCTCTCGGTCGGCTTCGGCGGGATCACCGCCGCCGAGATCGCCCACGCGCTCTACGCGGAGCCGGCCCGGCCCCTGCTCCTCGCCTACGTCGGGGGGCTCGGGGGGAAGGAGATCGGCGACGCGGAGTTCCAGCGCATCGTGGACGACCTGGGCCGCGCCGCGGCGACGGGCGAGGCCCCGCCGCCCCGGCTCCTCTTCACCGACGCCGACGCCGCGCAGGTGGCGACGCTGCTCCGCATCGCGGGGAAGGAGGTCCCGGCGTGAGCGCCAGCGAGCTCCACGCGTACCGGAGCCTGAAGGACCTCGCCCGCGAGGAGTTCATCCTCCCCGGCACGGCGGTGTGCGGGGGCTGCGGCGGGCTCGAGGTCCTGCGCCTCGCGGGGACAGGTGCACCGGTCCCGGCCGGCCCTCGAGGGCCAGGCGAAGCGCCCGGCTCACGTACGCAGGCAGCCGCGCAGGGTCGGTCGCGCAGCGGGCCCACTTGGTGATCGGGCCGACCATGCCGACCTGGTCCACCTCCTGGAGCGCCCCGCGCTCGCGCAGCCCCGTCTCGTACTGGCCGCTGATCGCGAGGATGGGGCTCCCCTGCATCCAGGCCGTCGCGATCCCCGTCAGCGAGTTCGTGTGGCCGGGCCCGCCCGTCACCACGGAGACGCCCGGGGCGCCGGTGATGCGCGCCCAGGCGTCGGCCATGTGGGTGGCGCCTGACTCGTGGCGGGTGTCCACGATCGAGACGCCCTCGTCGAGGCAGGTGTTGAAGATCGGGTTCACGTGGTCGCCGCAGAGCCCGAAGAGGCGGTCGATCCCGTGCATCCGGAGCTTCCGCACGAGGAGGTGCGCCGCGCTGACCTTGCCCATGGAGGAGCCTCCTGTCCCGTTCCCGCCAGGGGTTAGGCCTGACCCCTGAAGGCCATCCCTGTCACGCCTGGGCCGCGAGCAACTCCTTGACCGGCGTCCCGAGCCAGCCGGCCTCGCGCGTCTCCCAGTAGAGGGTGCGCAGCCGTGTCGAGACGGGCCCCGGCCTGCCGGTCCCCAGCGGCCGGCCGTCCACCCGGCCGACGGGCATGATCCCGCCCGCGGTCGAGGAGAAGAACGCCTCGTCGGCCTGCCGGAGATCGTCGGGGACGAGGTCGGCCTCGCGGGCCGGGATCCCGATCTGCGCGGCGAGGTCGAAGACGGTCCGCCGGGTGATCCCCTCGAGGACGTTCGAGCGCGGGGTCAGGAGCCCGCCCTCCTTGACGAGCCAGAGATTGAACCCCGGCCCCTCGGTGAGCCAACCGGCCGGGGTGCAGAGGACGGCCGTGTCGGCCTCCCGGTCCAGCGCCTCGAAGAGCCCCCGCTCGAGGTCGAGCCAGTTGAAGTTCTTGACGCGCGGATCGATGGCCTCGGCCGGCGTCCGCCGGGTCTCCGCGATGGCGACGTGGACCCCGCGCTCCTGCCGCTCCGGGCTGAAGATCCAGACGTAGGGGATCGCGTAGGCGACGAAGCGGTTGCGGCAGAGCCGGGGGTCCCGCTCGGCCAGGTCCGGGAAGCGCCCGCGCGTGACGATCATCTGGACGTAGGCGTCTTGGAGCCCCGCCCGGTGGACGCACTCGGCGAGGATCTGCTTGAGCCGGGGTGCCGGATGAGGGCAGGTGAGCCGCGCGGCGGCGCAGGAGGCGAGGAACCGGGCCACGTGGTCGTCGAGGCGGAAGAAGAGCCCCTTCCAGACCGACGTCGTGTCGTAGACCGCGTCGCCCCGCGTGAAGCCGGCGTCGAAGATCGAGATCTTCGCCTCGCCGGCAGGAACGTAGCTACCCTCGACGAAGGCGATGCCGTCCGCCATTGCGCACCTCTCCGGGTTCCGCCATACTCGGGAACCGCAGCCGAGCGTACCACGCCGCCGCGCGCGAAGGGAGCCGCATGCGCACGATCCGGATCGGCCACAGCCCGGACGCCGACGATGCCTTCATGTTCTACGCCCTCACCCATGCCAAGGTGGAGATCCCGGGCGTCCGCATCGAGCACGTGCTCGAGGACATCGAGTCGCTGAACCACCGGGCCGCGACGGGGGAGCTCGACGTGACGGCGATCTCCTGCGCGACGTACCCGGCCGTTGCCGACCGCTACCGGATCATGGATCCCGGAGCGTCCATGGGGAAGGGCTACGGGCCGGTGGTGGTCGCGCGCCGTCGCTATACCGAGCGGACGCTCCGCGGGAAGGCGATCGCGGTCCCGGGGTTCGGGACGACGGCATACCTGCTCCTGCGCCTGGCGCTCGGCGATCCGCCGGTGATCGTGGTCGCCTTCGACCAGATCCCGCGGGTCGTTCGGGAAGGGCAGGCGCACGCGGGCGTCCTGATCCACGAGGGGCAGATCACCTACCGGGCGATGGGCCTGGTCAAGGTGCTCGACCTCGGCGAGCGGTGGGAGAAGGAGACGGGCCTGCCGCTCCCCCTCGGGATCAACGTCACGCGGCGGGACCTCGGGGAGGAGCTGGCTCGCCGGTTGTCCGAGGCGTTACGCGCCTCGATCCGCTACGCCCACGCCCACGTGGACGAGGCGGTGGCCTACGCGATGCGCTACGGGCGGGGGATCGACGCGGAGACGTGCAAGCAATTCGTCCAGATGTACGTCAACGACTACACGGTGAGGCTCGGGGACGAGGGCCGCCGCGCCCTCGAGACGCTCTACCGGCGGGCGGTCGAGGCGGAGCTGCTCCCCGCGATGCCGCCGATCGACCCGCTGTAGCGCCCGGCGACCTTCGCGCGGGCCTTGCTCAGTGGGGGCGGACGCGCTCGTAGAGCGTCGTCCGCTGGACCGGCTGGAAGCCGGCCTCGCGGATGAGGGTGGCGATCTCCTCGACGGTGATCGTGTTCACGTAGTCCGCTGCTCTGTGGACGTTCTCCTCGAAGAGCGTCCCGCCCCAGTCGTCGGCGCCGAAGTGGAGGGCGACCTGCCCCGCTCGCTTCCCTTCCGAGAACCACGACGCCTGGATGTGAGGGACGTTGTCGAGATAGCAGCGGGCGAGCGCGATCATCCGGAGGTAGGCGTTCGGCCCGGCGTAATGCTTGATCCACTTCTCGAGCAGCGTATTGCCGGGCTTGAAGGACCACGGGATGAACGCCGTGAAGCCGCCGGTCTCGTCCTGGAGCCCACGGATCGCGTCCAGGTGGTCGAGCACGTCGTCCGGCTGCTCGACGTGGCCGTACATCATCGTCGCCGTCGAGCGGAAGCCGAGCCGGTGGGCCGCGCGGTGGACCTCGAGCCAGGCCTCGGGACCGCCCTTCTTCGGGCTGATCCGCTGGCGGACGCGCGTCGAGAGGATCTCGGCGCCACCGCCGGGGATCGTGCGCTGGCCGGCCTCCCAGAGGCGCCCGAGGACCTCCGGGACCGGCAGGCCGGAGACCTGGACCATCGTCTGGATCTCCGACGCGGTGAAGAAGTGCGGCAGGACGCCGGGGAAACGCCGGCGGGTCTCGCGGACCAGGTCGAGGTAGTACTCGAGCGGAAGCGCGGGGTTGTGGCCGCCCTGGAGGAGCACCGTCGTCGCGCCCCGCCCGACGGCTGGCTCGAGCTTGGCCATGACCTCCTCGACCGTCAGCGTGTAGGCTTCGGGGTCGCCCGGCTTCCGGTAGAAGGCGCAGAACTGGCAGTCGGTGACACAGACGTTCGTGTAGTTCGGGTTGGTGTCGATGACGAACGTGACGGCCGCGTCGGGGTGCAGCCGGTAGCGCACTGCCTGGGCGAGCTGGCCGAGCTCGAGGGGCGGCGCCTCGGCGAGGAGCCAGCGGCCCTCGTCGCGCGAGAGGCGCTCGCCGGCCTCGACCTTCTTCTCGATCCCCTCGAGCATCACGGCTCCAGGAGCCCGAGGAGGCGGCGGAACTCGGCGATTGCCTTCTCCTCGTCGGGGCCGAGGCGGTAGGTGAAGGCGCGGAGGTAGGCGACCACCTCCGCGTCGGAGAGCCCCACGTCGCGACGGCCCCTAGCGATCGCGTCGAGGCTCCGGAGGCCGGTCTCGAGAGCCTCCCCGAGCGCCGCCGCCAGCTTTCGGCGGGCCTCGGGGCCGGCGTCGGTCCGGACGGCCCACGCGGCGAAGACGCACGGGAGCCCGGTCCATCCGGTCCACTCCTCCCCGAGGTCGACGCAGAGGCGGTGGGGCCAGTGCCCGCGGTGGGCGCGGAGGGCGGCGTCGCCGATCAGGAGGGTCGCGTCGGCCGGCTCGTCGAGGGGGACCCAGGCACCCGGTTCCACCTCATCCCGGAAGGCGAGGAGCATCCGCAGCAACCTCACCGACGTGGAGGTCTCGCCGGTCACCGCGATGCGCGCCCCCCCGAGCTCCGCCATCGGCCGGCTCGAGAAGAGGAAGACGCTCTGCGCCGGCCCCCGGGAGGCGATGCCGTAGGGGAGGAGGCTCAGGACGCCGCCCAGGCGGATGCAGTCGGCGAGGGCGAGGGGGCCGGCGTCGAGGCGCCCCGCGGCCACCGCCTCCCCGAGGGCCCGCGGCGGCAGGGCCTCGGCGAGGGGCCAGGGGAAGGCGTGGAAGTACGGCTCGACGTTGAGGTACGAGATGCGGCCGACGCGAAGAGGCGGGGAGGTCAGTTCCAAACCTGGAGAACGTTGTAGAGCGCGTCCCGCTCGACCGGCACCCTCCCCGCGTCGCGGATCATCCGGAGGATCCGCTCGCGGGTGAGGCCCACCGGGCTCTCGGCCTTCGCGGCGTGCGCGATCCGCTCCTCGACAAGCGTGCCGTTGACGTCGTCGGCGCCGAAGTTCAGCGCGACGGAGGCCGTCTCCTCGCCGAGCATGACCCAGTAGGCCTCGACGTGGGGGAAGTTGTCGAGGACGAGCCGGGAGGTCGCCACCATCTTGAGCGACTCGACCGGCGGGGCCTCGCGGGGGACCAGCTTCGTGTCGCCTACCTGGTAGAGGAGCGGGATGAAGGTGAGGAACCCCGCCGCCTCGTCCTGGAGGGCGCGGAGGCGGAGCAGGTGCTCCACCCGCTCCGGGTACGTCTCGACGTGGCCGTAGAGGATCGTCGCGTTCGACCGGATGCCGAGGCCGTGGGCGATCCGATGGATCTCGAGCCAGCGGTCGGCGCCCGCCTTGCCGGTGAAGTGGAGCTCTTTCTGGAGCCGCGTCGAGAAGACCTCCGCCCCGCCCCCCGGCATGGTGTGGAGGCCGGCCCCCTTCAGCCGGACCAGGGCCTCGCGCGGCTCGATCTTCCAGCGCCGCCAGAAGTAGTCGATCTCGGCCGCGGTGAAGCCCTTGACCTGGGCGAGCGGGCGCGCCCGTCGGATCGACCGGACCAGGTCCTCGTAGTACTCGAATGGCCAGTCGGGGTGGTGCCCGCCGACGATGTGGACCTCCCGGACGTCCGGCTCGATCATCCGGACGATCTCCTCGGCCGTGTGCTCGAAGGCGCCGGGCTCGCCCTTCTTCCGGGCGAAGTCGCAGAAGGAGCAGGACAGGACGCACACGTTCGTCGGGTTGATGTACCGGTTGATGACGAAGTAGACCCAGTCCCCGGACTTCTTCTGCTTGACCCAGTCGGCCATCCGGCCGAGGGCCAGGAGGTCCGGGGTTTCGAGGCAGGCGAGCCCGTCGGCGGCGTCGAGCCGCTCGGCCGCGCGGACCTTCTCCCACACGCGCCGAAGCCGCCCGTCGCGTGCCCGGACGTCGTCGCCGTTCCGCATGACGGAGACAGTGTATGTGGCGGCGGTCTCGACGTCAACGTTGGATGAGGCTTCCGCCGCGTGTGGTATAGTGCGGACGGTCGCCACGACGGCGCGTGGAGGCGTCATGCCACAGTCCGACCGCCAGTACTTCGAGGACATCCGGATCGGCGACGAGTACCTCTCCCCCGGGCGCACGGTGACAGAGGCGGACATCGTCGCCTTCGCGGGCCTGTCCGGGGACTACAACGTCCTCCACACCGACGCCGAGTTCATGAAGAGCTCGATCTTCGGCGAGCGGATCGCCCACGGGCTCCTCGGGCTCGCGATCTCGTCGGGGCTGGGCACGCGGGCGCTGCCGCGGCCCTTCGCGACGCTCGCGTTCCTCGGGCTGCGCTGGCGGTTCAAGGCACCCATCAAGATCGGCGACACGATCAAGGTGCGGATCCAGGTCACGGAGAAGCGCGAGACGTCGAAGCCGGACCGCGGGATCGTCGTCCTGCAGCGCTCGGTGCTGAACCAACGCGGCGAGGTGGTCCAGGAGGGCGAGACCGACATCATGGTGGAGCGGCGGCGCTAGGAGTGTGTCCGCCTGGCAGCGGGCGCGGGGGCGGGTGACCCGACCGGGGCGTGGAGCAGGTGCGGTACTTCGAGGACATCGAGATCGGCGCGTCCGTCGAGACGCCCGCACGGACAGTCACCGAGGCGGACATCGTCCGGTTCGCCGCGATCTGCGGACACCACGAGGCGCTGGATTTCGGTCGCGGCGACGAGGGGCTCCCGCCGGCGGCGCCGGACGCCCTCATCATGGTGCTCACCTCGGGCCTCGGATTCCGGGTCCCCGTGCCGCAGCCCCAGGTGCTCGCCTTCATGGTCATGGACTGGCGGTTCCTCGAACCGGTCCGGGTCGGCGACACGGTGCACTGCCGGATGCGGATCACCGCGAAGCGGAAGCTCAAAGAAGGGGGCGTGCTGGTCGAGAAGCGCGAGGTCGTGAACCAGCGCGGCGAGGTGGTGCAGGAGGGCGAATACAAGCTCCTGGTCGCCCGCCGGCCCGGATCATCCTGAGGACGCGACGGCCGTGAAGCGCGCGGTCCGCCTGCTCTACTACCTCTATGCGCGCCGGCTCGAGGCCGAGCTCCGCCGCCGCCCGATGCCGCAGCACGTCGGAATCATCCTCGACGGCAACCGCCGCTGGGCCCGCGCCCAGGGGCTGGCCGATCCCATCGAGGCCTACCGGATCGGCGCGGCGAAGCTGGACGAGGTCCTCGGCTGGTGCGCCGACCTCGGGATCCCGGCCGTGACGCTCTGGGTCTTCTCCACCGAGAACCTCGCTCGCGCCCCGGAGGAGGTCCAGGGGCTCCTCTCGGTCATCGAGGCCAAGTTCGGCGCCATCGCCGAGGACCCCCACATCCACCGGCGACGCGTGCGGGTCCGCGCGGTGGGGAAGCTTGAGCTCCTGCCCGACTCGACCCTCGCCGCCGTGCGGCGCGCCGAGCAGGCGACGGCCGAGTACGCGGACGTCGTCCTCACGTTCGCCATCGCGTACGGGGGCCGGCAGGAGATCGCCGATGCCGTTCGCCGGCTCATCGCCGACCGGGCGAAGCAGGGGGCCTCGATCGAGGAGATCGCCGAGAGCGTCACGCAGGAGGAGATCGGCCGGTACCTCTACGCCGCGGACCTGCCCGATCCCGAGCTGATCATCCGGACGTCGGGCGAGGTGCGGCTGTCCGGTTTCCTCCTCTGGCAGAGCGCCTACAGCGAGTTCTACTTCTGCGACGTCCACTGGCCGGCCTTCCGCAAGATCGACTTCCTCCGGGCCATCCGGAGCTACCAGCAGCGGGATCGGCGTTTCGGGGCCTAGTGACGACATCGCGACCTCGAGCCATGCCCAGCGTCCTGATCCTGAGCGCGCCGTACGGCTCCGGCCACGACCGCGCCGCCGCCGCGCTCGCCCAGGCTTTGTCGGCGGAGGGCGCCGAGGTCGAGATCGCCGATCACTTCGAGCGCTTCGTCTCCCCCGCGTTCGCCCGGGCGTCGCACGCGCTGTTCCGGGCGCTGCTGCGCCACGCCCCGCGGCTGTGGGGTCTCGCCTACGCCATCTCCGCCCGCCTTCCCACCGACTCCCCCGGGATGCTCGGGATGAATCGGCTCGGTGCCCGCGCGCTCGCGCGGTACCTGGAAGCGCGGCGCCCCGACGCGGTCGTCCACGTCCACCCGACGCCGGCTGGGGCGACGTCCTGGCTTCGCGGCCGGGGCGCCACGGGGGTCCCGCACGCGGTCGTGCTCACCGACTTCGTGGCGCACACCCAGTGGATCTACCCTCGCGTGGACCGCTACTTCGTGCCGGTGGACGAGGTGCGCGACGGCCTCGTCGCGCGCGGCGTCGCCCCCGACCGGGTCGTCACGAGCGGCGTGCCGATCGATTCGGCCTTTGCACTGCCGGCGGATCGGGCGACGCTCCGGAGGGAGCTCGGGCTGGACCCGGAGGTCCCGGTGGTCCTCGTCATGGGGGGCGGACACGGGTGGCTGGGGGGCATCGCCGGGGTGTGCGCCGTCCTGGCGCGCCTGCCCGTGCCGTTCCAGGTGGTGGCCGTCTGCGGCGCCGATGGCCGGTCGGCCGAGCTCCTGCGGGCGCGCTTCGCCGGCGACGCGCGCTTCCGGATCCTGGGATGGGTGCGGGAGATGCACCGGGTCATGGGGGCCGTGGATCTGATCGTGACCAAGGCGGGCGCCCTGACCTGCGCCGAGGCGCTCGCGCTCGAGCGGCCGCTCGTCTTCTACCGCTCGCTGCCAGGTCAGGAGCGCGCCAACGAGCTCTGCCTCGAGCGCGCGGGAGCGGCCGTGTGCGTAAGCGACGCGCCGAGCCTCGTCGCCGGGCTGACGGCGCTGCTCCGGGAGCCCGCCCGCCGGGCGGAGCTCGCGGCGGCCGCGCGGCGGCTCCGCCGCCCCGACGCCGCACGGACCGTGGCGAAGGAGATGCTGGCCCTCGCCGGGAGCCGCTGAGCGGCCCGGTCCGACGCCGCGAGATTCCGGCGTGCGGCTCGGACGCGCAGCGGCCATCCTGAGCGCGGCGGCCTGGATCGGCTACGGCTGGGGCGCGCAGTCCGTCCTGCCGTTCCTCGCCGTCCGACGCGTCGCGGCCGGCGGGCGGCGCGTCGCGCTCACATTCGACGACGGGCCGGATCCGGAGGGGACGCCGCGGCTGCTCGAGCTCCTCGCCCGGCGAGGCATCCGGGCGACCTTCTTCCTGATCGGCGAGCGCGCAGCGCGCTATCCCGACCTCGCCCGCGCGATCGCCGCTGACGGTCACGAGATCGGGAACCACACCTGGCGGCACCGGAACGCCTGGTTCCTCGGACCGGCCGCGACCGCCCGGGAGGTGCTGGAGGGCGTCCGGATCCTCGCCGACCTCACGGGGCGGGCCCCGGTCCTCTACCGCCCGCCCTGGGGGATCGTCAACGCGCCCGCGCTCGTCGTCGCGCGGCGCGCAGGGCTCACGACGGTGCTCTGGTCGGTGCAGCCCGAGGGGCTCCGCCCGCGCTCCCCGGCGGAGCAGCTCCGCCACTGCGCGCACCGGCTCCACGACGGCGCCATCGTGGACCTCCATGAGGCGCCTGGCCTGCCCGGCGCTCCCGAGCGACTCCTCGCCCTGATGCCGGGCCTGCTCGACCTCCTCGCCGACCGGGGTTACGCGGCCGCCCCCGTGGGGACTCTGCTCGCGGCCAGCCGGTAGCGCCGGGACAGGGTTTCGGTCGAGATCCAGATCCAGCGCGCCTCGTTCCGCCCCGCGGCCTGGCGGCCCCGTGCGCGCCCCGCCCGGGGGGGCGCGTGCTCCCGCACGAGCGAGCCCTGGTACGCCGCCACCAGGCGCGCCCACCGCCCGCTCCAGAGGGGATAGGAGTCGAACCCCAGCCGGTGCGTCCGGTGCCAGAGATGGGTGACGGCGCCGACGGCGCGGACTCCCGCCAGCTCCGGGTCGGTGGCCAGGCGCTCGGCGAGGGCGACCAGGCTGGCCTCGACGCCGCGCCGCAGCGCCAGCCCGAGCGCCGCTGCCGACGCAGCCTCGTGCCGGAGGGCCGTGAGGGAGTCGCTGTGCAGGTGGAGGAGAAGGACCCGGTCACCCCACCGGAGCCGGCTCCCGTCAGTGAGCCGGAGCGGGCGCCAGTGATAGCGGGTGAGGCCGGTGCGGAAGTAGGCTCGGTGTCGAGCCAGCCCGGGGTCGAGATCGCGGAGGCCGTGGAGCCATCCGTACGCGTCGTCGTACAGGCGCCACAAGAGGGCGAGCGCAGCCATCCCGACCCCCAATGCCCCTCTCGGACTTACTCTGCGGCGCGGCGAGGGGGGTGTCAAGCGGCGTGGGCGAGAAAAAACTTGGGCGCGGGACGCGCCCGGACTAGCATGGCGTCGAGGTCCGTTCACAGAGGAGGATGCCGATGAAGGTGGGGTTCGCACTGCTGGCGGCGGCGCTGCTGCTCGGTCCCATGGTTGCCTCCGCGGAGCTGCTCGACCAGGGGGAGCGGTTCATGTCGGAGCCGCCCAAAGAGACGGTCTACGCCACCGAGCACCACATGGGCTTCTCGATGCGGGCGTCGATCATCGAGTGGCTCGGGGGCGTCCCCATCGTGGACGATCACGACCTCCGCGCCGCCGAGCGCGAGAGGTGGTGGGGGAAGGGCGTGCCGCTCCTCCCGCCCGACGCGGTCCCGCAGTAGCGCGGCGTCTCGGGACCCGAGCTCACCCGACGCGGTCGGTCTTCCCGGTCCGAGCCTCTCCGAAGGGGCGCGCGAGGTGCGCGCCCCTTCGCGCTTTCCCCGCCCTCGGCCGGCTGCTCGGAAGCACGCGCTGTCGAGCTCTCCAGCAGCCTGCTAGAATAGGCGACATCCCACCGCTGAGGAGGAGCGTCGCATGGACCCCAGGCACAAGAGCCGCGTGCTGCTCGAAGGACCGGACCGCGCCCCGGCGCGCTCGTACTTCAAGGCCATCGGCTTCAGCGACGAGGACCTGTCCCGGCCGCTGGTCGGCGTCGCCCACTGCTGGATCGAGGTGACCCCCTGCAACTGGAACCACCAGAAGCTCGCCGAGAAGGTCAAGGAGGGGATCCGGGCCGCCGGCGGCACGCCCATCGAGTACAACACGGTGTCCGTCACGGACGGGATCTCCATGGGGACCGAGGGGATGAAGGTCTCCCTGGTGAGCCGCGAGGTCGTGGCCGACTCGATCGAGGTGGTCGCGCGTGGCCACCTCTTCGACGCCCTCGTGACGATCTCCGGCTGCGACAAGACGATCCCGGGGAGCGTCATGGCCCTGGCGCGCCTCGACCTGCCCGGCGTCATGCTCTACGGCGGCTCGATCATGTACGGCGAGTACCGCGGCCGTCGGCTCACCGTCCAGGACGTCTTCGAGGCGGTGGGCGCCTACAATGCCGGGCGGATCTCCGAGGAGGAGCTCCACGGCGTCGAGAGCCACGCGTGTCCGGGGGCGGGCGCGTGCGGGGGCCAGTTCACCGCGAACACGATGGCGACCGCCTTCGAGATGCTCGGCATCTCCCCGATGGGGTTCAACGGCGTGCCGGCCACGGACCCGCGGAAGGAGGAGGTCGCCCTCGAGACGGGCCGGCTCGTGATGGACCTGCTCCGGAAGGGGATCACGCCGTGCCGGCTCATCACGCGGAAGGCGCTCCTGAACGCGATCGCCGGGGCGATGGCCACGGGGGGCTCGACCAACGTCGTCCTGCACCTGCTCGCGGTCGCGCGTGAGGCGGGGGTGCGCCTCGGGATCGACGACTTCGACCGGATCTCGCGGAAGACGCCCGTCCTCGCGGACCTCAAGCCCGCCGGCCGCTTCACGGCGCCCGAGATGCACCGGGCGGGCGGGATGGCGGTCGTGGCCAAGCGGCTCCTCGACGCGGGCCTGCTCCACGAGGGCGAGCCGACCGTGACCGGCCGGACGATCGGGGAGGAGGCACGGGCGGCCCGGGAGACCTCGGGGCAGGAGGTGATCCGGCCGCTCTCGAACCCGCTCAAGCCGTCCGGCGGGATGGTGATCCTCCGCGGGAACCTCGCCCCCGAGGGGTGCGTGCTCAAGCTCGTGGGCCACGATCGGCTCGCCCACCGCGGCCCCGCGCGCGTGTTCGACCGCGAGGAGGACGCGTTCGCGGCGGTCAAGGCGGGGAAGATCAAGGCGGGCGACGTGATCGTGATCCGCTACGAGGGGCCGCGCGGCGGACCGGGCATGCGGGAGATGCTCGCCGTGACGAGCGCCCTCCAGGGCGCGGGCCTCGGGGCCTCGGTCGCCCTCATGACCGACGGCCGCTTCTCGGGCGCGACGCACGGCTTCATGGCGGGGCACGTGGCGCCGGAGGCGGTGGTGGGCGGGCCCATCGCCGCGCTCCGGAATGGGGACACGATCGCCTTCGACGTGAAGCGCCGGCGGCTCGACGTCGAGCTCTCCCAGGCGGAGATCCGGAAGCGCCTCCGGAAGTGGAAGCCGCCCCGGCCCCGTTACACTTGGGGCGTGCTGGCGAAGTACTCCCGGATGGTCTCCTCCGCCTCGGAGGGCGCCGTCACCGGGTAGACCGCGCGCAGCCGCTTCGCGGGTACCCGGCGCCACCCGCGCGGTCTACTCCTGGCCGTGTAACAGGAGCTTGACGACCTCCGGGGCGATCTCGCGCGCCCGCCGGTCCAGCTCGGCCTCCGTCAGGTTGGCGATGGGGTGGGGCATGACCAGGAACCGGTAGGACGGCACGCCCCACTGCTCGGCCATCGCGCGCCCCGTCGCCTCGAAGGCGTCCGTCACGATCGTCGCGGAGGGCACGCCGCCCATCTCCAGCAGGATTCCGTCGAGCACACTGCCCGACGAGCAGGACCCTCAGTCGCCGATCCCCGCGACCATAACATCGCAGGTCTTCCGGACCTCCTCGACGATCTCCTCGTGCGCCGGCACGCTCGAGTTGCGCTTGCGCCACATGCGGGTCTCGGTCACCCCGTACTCCGCCTTGAGCACCTCGCCGATCTTCTGCAGGAGGCGGTCGGAGTTGAACTTCGTGTTCTCGACCAGGGCGACCCGCTTCCCCTGGAGCGAGGCCGGTCGCGGCGCGTACGCGATCGTCTGCGCGACGGCGTCGGTGGTCGGGTCGAGGATCTCCATCATCGCCTGATCTCCTTCGTCACGGCCTGCGTCGAGCGTTTACCGCTCCAGCCGGGGATGTAGGCGGAGAACGCGCCCGCGCGCCCCCCGGCCGCCACCACCAGGATGTCGTCGGGCGACTCCACCAGCGGCCGCCGGCGCGTCTCGTCGGCGGGCTCGACCGGCCCCGCCAGCCGCTGGGTGCGCTTGAGATGGGCCACCGAGTTCTGGGTGTGCTCGAAGACGAACTCGCGGATCCGGGCCTTGTCCCACCCGTCCCCCGCGATCGTCCGCATGTGCTCGCCGGCGAGGACGATCGCGTACTGGGGCTGGCCCACGACGTTCCCGGAGATCCGCATGTCGTCGCAGAGCGTCGCGAGGATGCCCTCGGCGGTATTGGAGAGCTGATTGTAGAACTGGTGGGGCCCCTCGGCCGCCATCACCGTGACGGCGCTCTGCTCGGGACGGAAGCCGCGCTCCACGTGGAGCGCGGGCCACGGGCTGTCCACCTCGTTTTCCGCGATGACGTAGGAGAACCGACCCGGGTGGCCGAGGGTCGAGCGATCGAGCGTCCCCGGCCGGGAGCCGCAGACGTTCCGCATGACCAGCCGGACCGCCCGGCCGATGGTCAGGTTGGCGCGCCAGCCCGGGCCGAAGAGATCGCCCCCGGAGTTGATGTCGAGCTCCCGCGCGAGCGGCCCGTTGACGATGAGGAGGACCGCGGCGCCGGCGGTCGAGGTGCCGGGCCCGTGGTAGTTCCAGCGCGGGTCCGCGATCCCCTCGATCGCTGCCACGACGACCGGCATGTACTCGGGCCGGCACCCCGCCATCACGGCGTTGATGGCGACCTTCTCCGCCGTGATCGAGACCGCCCGGTGGGCGACGCGGGCGACCTCGTGCCGCGGATCGAGCCCGGCCGCGCCCAGCGTCGCCTGGACGCGGGTGGGGGTGGGCGGGACAACGGGGAGCCCGTCGGTCCAGCCCTTCTCGAAGCAGAGCTCGATCCCCTCGGCCTCGTCCCGGACCGGGTACCGGCGAGCCAGGAGCGTCGCGGCCATCGCGGGCTGCCTCCCGCCTACGGCGCCTTGCAGGTGGACTGGAAGCCGACCTTCCCGTGGGTTCCGTCGCAGAACGGCTTGTTGTTCGAGTGACCGCAGCGACAGAGCGCGACAGTGTCGCCGCTCACGGGGAACTCCTTCCCTTCCGCGTCGACGATCCGCACTGCACCCTTCACGAGGTAGGGGCCGTTCGGCCGCGGGGTGATGGTCGGCTTGTCCACGCCTGGTACCTCCGTGTGTATTCTTCGTTTCGCCCTTGGGACGCGCGTAGGAGCATCGCGGATTCGACGGCCGTCGTCAAGTGACGACCCGTCGCCGGATCAGCGGCCAAAGTGCAGGGCGATCCCGGCTGCCGCGCCGCCCAGGACGAGCCAGGCCGAGTTGACCCGGCGCCAGAGGAGGAGGCCCCCTGCGATCACGGCGAGGGTCCAGGTCGGCCAGTCCACGAGCGCGGCCCGGCCGAGGTGCCAGGTGACCACGAGCATCAGCGCGACGGAGGCGGCGTTCGCCCCGTCGAGGAACCCGGCGGCCCATGCGGAGCGCCGGAGGCGGGGGATGAGCGGGTTCGAGAGCGCGACGAAGACGAAGCCCGGGAGGAAGATCCCAACGGTCGCGAGGACGGCGCCCGGCACGCCGGCGAGGACGTAGCCGATGAACGTGGCGGTCGTCAGCACGGGGCCCGGGGTGAACTGGCCGACGGCGATGGCGTCGAGGAGCTCCCGGTCCGTGAGCCAGGCCGTCCGCTCGACGAGGTCCGCGTGGAGGAACGCGAGGAGCACGTACCCCGAGCCGAAGAGGATCGAGCCGACCTTGAGGAAGATCAGCGCGAGCTTCGCGAGGCTCACGGGCGCGGCGGCGCCGGTCGCGGCCGCGGCCAGCCCCGGTGCGGAGCCCGCTGCCCAGGCGGCGGCGAGCGCCGCCGCCGTCGCGCCGCGGCCCGGGCGCCCGGCGAGCCGGAGGAGGGGGAGACCGAGCGCCGCCGCGAAGAGGAGCGCCACCTCGTTCGCGCCCCACGCCGCGAGCGCGGCGATCAGGGCCGCCGTGGCCGCGGTGAGCGGCGTCCGGAGCGCCGTCCGGCCGAGCCCCCAGAGCGCCTGGAGGACGACCGCGATGATCACCGGCTTGACCCCGTAGAGGAGCCAGCCCGCCTCGGGAAGGCGCCCGTAGCGCGCATAGGCCCAGGCGAGGGCGAGGACGATCAGCGTGGCCGGGACGATGAAGCAGGCGCCGCCCAAGAGCAGCCCCGGCCAGCCCGCCCGCCGGAAGCCGAGGTGGATCGCCATCTCCGTCGAGTTCGGCCCCGGGATCAGGTTGGTGGCGCCGAGGAGGTCGAGGAACTCGCTCCGGCTGACCCACCGGCGGCGCCGGACCACCTCGTCCTCCATCATGGCGATGTGGGCCGCGGGGCCGCCGAAGCCGACAGCACCGAGCTTCAGGAACACGGCGGCCACCTCGCGGAGGCGGCTCGCGAAAGGTGCGCTCGGCGGGGGCGTATCGTCGCGCATGGCTCGCGCCTGCGAGTATACTCGGGAGGGAGCGCCGGACGATGAAGGGGAGCGCGGGCCGCGAGCCGACCGTCGCGGCGGCCTCGAGCTGCGGACACGAGGCGCTGTCGCCGAGCCTCCTGGCCTGGCTCGCCGAGGAGCGGCTCGCCACCGGGACGGTGCTGGACGTCGGGACGGGAACGGGCCGGCTCGCGCTCGCGCTGGCGCCGCGGGCGCGCCGCGTCCTCGGGATCGACGTGGACGCCGGGGCGCTCGTCGAGGCGCGGCGCCGCGCCCGGCGCGCCGGGGTCGGCAACGTGCTGTTCATCGTGGCCGACGCCGAGCAGGTGGACTACCGGAGCCTGGGGCGTCCGGACGTGGTGGCCGCCCACCTCTGCATGTCCGACGCGATCGCCGCGCGCGCCGCCGAAGGGCTCGGGCACGGCGGCGTGCTCGCGTTCGCCGCCTTCCACGCGGACCAGTGGCGCGAGACCGGGCGCGTCTCCCGCTTCGCCTACGACGAGGAACGGGCGCGCGCCGTGCTGGGGGCGGCCGGCTTCCGTGTCGAGGCGCTCGCGGTGGAGCAAGAGGTCGCGCGGTTCGCCTCCCGCGAGGAGGCGGAGGCGCACGCGGCGCCCTTCCGGCGGAAGTGGGAGGCGGACGGGCGCTGGGAGGGATGGCAGCGCTTCCTCGAGGGGGGCGGCCTGGCGCTGACCGAGAGCCGCCTCGTCGTCCTGGCGCGCCGGGAAGGCGATTCGTGACCCCCCAAGCACTTTCCGCGCGGGCGAAGGCGACCGGGCGGCGGCTGGGCTTCGACCTCGTGGCGGTCGGGCCGGCCGATCCACCGGAGCACGGGGCCGCGTTCGAGGCCTGGCTCGACGCGGGTTACGCGGGCACGATGGGCTACCTCGAGCGGGGCCGGGCGAAGCGGCTCGACCCGCGCCGTGTGCTCGCGGGCGCCCGGTCCGTCGTCGCCTGCGCCCTCAACTACCACCAGGGCGACGGCGGACCTGACCACGTGGCGCGCTATGCCCGGGGCGCGGACTACCACGCCGTGATGGAGCCGCGCCTCCGCGCCCTCCTCGCCGACCTGGAGGCGGCGGCGCCCGGCGTGACGGGGCGTGTGTACGTGGACACGGGCCCCGTGCTCGAGCGGGAGCTGGCGGGGCGGGCGGGGCTCGGCTGGGTGGGGAAGAACACGATGCTGCTCCACCCGGGACTCGGCTCCTACTTCTTCATCGGCGTCGTCCTGACGACCGCGGAGCTCGCGTTCGACGCGCCGCTCCCGGACCGGTGCGGGACCTGCACGCGCTGCCTCGAGGCGTGCCCCACGGGGGCCTTCGTCGGCCCCTACGTCCTGGACGCCCGGCGCTGCATCTCGTACCTCACGATCGAGCACCGCGGGCCGATCCCGCTCGAGCTACGCGAGGGCGTCGGCACCCTCGCGTTCGGCTGCGACGTGTGCCAGGCCGTCTGCCCCTGGAACCGACAGGCGCCGCTCACGGCAGAGGCCGCGTTCCTGGCGCGCGAGCTGCCGGGGCTGACCGAGCTGGTGACCCTGACCGAGGCGGACTACCGGGTGCGGCTCAAGGAGAGCCCGCTCCGCCGCGCGCGGCGCCGGGGGCTCGGCCGGAACGCGGCGGTCGCCCTCGGCAACGCGGGGGATCGCGGCGCGGGTTCGGCCCTCACCCAGGCGCTCGCGGATCCCGAGCCCGAGGTGCGGCGGCACGCGGCGTGGGCGCTCGGGCGGCTCGGCGGCCCCGCGGCGCGGGTGGCGCTCGGGGCCGCCCGGGATCGCGAGGCCGACCCGGACGTGAGGGAGGAGATCGCGGCCGCACTGGCGGCGCTCGAGGGTGACGGGAGGGGTTCCGATGGCGATCGACGCGACGCGTGATGCCCTGGTGCTCGTGGACGTCCAGAACGACTTCTGCCCGGGGGGCAGCCTCGCCGTGCCCGACGGGGACCAGGTGGTCCCGGTGCTGAACCGGTACGCGGAGCGGTTCGGCGAGGCGCGGGCCCCCGTCTTCGCCTCCCGCGACTGGCACCCGCCGAAGACGAAGCACTTCCAGGCGTACGGCGGCGCGTGGCCGCCGCACTGCGTCCAGGGGACCCGCGGGGCCGAGTTCCACCCGGGGCTCGAGATGCCCGCGGGCACGGTCGTCGTCTCCAAGGGGATGGACCCGGAGCAGGACGCCTACTCGGCCTTCCAGGCCGAGGACGAGCGCGGGATCGCGTTCGCCCGGGCGCTCGCCGCCCGCGGCGTCAAGCGCCTCTGGGTCGGCGGGCTCGCGACGGACTACTGCGTGAAGGCGACGGTCCTCGACGCCCTGCGGTCGGGCTTGGAGGTGCAGGTCCTCGCCGACGCCATCCGGGCCGTGGACGTCCAGCCGGGCGACGGCGAGCGCGCGATCGGCGAGATGCGCGAGGCGGGGGCGCGGTTCGTCACCCTCGGGGCGGTCTGAGGGGGGACTGGGTGCGACGCGACGTCGCGGCGCTCGCCGAGGGAGTGCGCCGGGTCGGGCGCATCCGGTAGGCGCGAGGCCCGGGCGCCGCGCGGGCGTGTGCTAAGATGACCGTGTCCCGCGCTCTGAAATGGCCATCCTGAAGGTCGCGCGCCTGGGTCATCCCGTCCTGCGCAGGGTCGCGGACCCCGTGCCGGCCGGCGAGATCACGCGGCCGGAGACGCAGCGCCTGATCGACGACATGGTCGAGACCATGCGGGAGTACAACGGCGTCGGCGTCGCCGCGCCGCAGGTCCACGTCTCGCGCCAGATCGCCGTCCTCGAGGTCGAGTCGCACCCGCGCTACCCCGACGTGCCGCGGATCCCGCTCCTGGTCATCGTCAACCCGGTCCTCACGCCGGTGGGCGAGGAGACGGCGACCGACTGGGAAGGGTGCCTGTCGGTCCCGGACCTCCGGGGGGTGACGCCGCGCTGGAGCGCGGTGCGCCTCGAGGCGTACGGGCGCAAGGGGGAGCGGATGGACCTCGTCGCCAAGGAGTTCTTCGCCCGCGTCCTCCAGCACGAGACCGACCACCTGAACGGCAAGGTCTACCTCGACCGGATGCGGGACTTCTCGACGCTCTCGCACCTCACGGAGTGGATGCGGCACTGGGTCCGGAACGAGGCGGAGGAGTGACGTGGCGAGGTCCGTCGTCGCGCTCGTCCGCGACCTTCTCTTCTCCAGCCGGATCGGCGAGACCGCCAAGCGCCTCGGCTACCCGTTCCGGACCGTGCAGGGTGTGGAGGCGCTGCGCGGCGCCCTCGCCGAGGGGCCCGGCCTCGTCATGCTCGACCTCGCGGGGCAGGGGCTCGACCAGGAGGCCGCGCTGGCGGCGATCGAGGCGGCGGGCCGGCCCGCCCCGGTCCTCGGGTGGACCACGCACGCCAGCTGGAAGGCGACGCTCCCGCTCCATGCCCGGTGCGACCGCGTCGTGACGCGTGAGACCCTGACGCAGGAGCTGCCCGAGCTGCTGCGGGGGTACCTCGAGGGATCCAGCCTTCCCCCTCCCCCACCGGGCGAGAGGGGAGGGTGAGGGGCGCATGACGATCCAGACGAGCATGGTGAGCTTCGAGAGCGGGGCCGACCGGATTGAGGGGCACCTGGCGCTCCCGCCCGTGCCAGGACGCCGGCCGGCGGTGGTCGTCATCCAGGAGATCTGGGGGCTCACGCCGCACATCAAGGACGTGGCGGACCGCTTCGCGCGCGAGGGGTACATCGCGCTCGCGCCGGACATGTACTCGCGGGAGGGCGGCGCGCCGTCGCAGGAGCTCGAGATCCTCCGGAAGTTCGCGCTCGGGATCCCGGACAGCCGGATCGTCGCGGACCTCCGAGCCGCGTGCACGTACCTGCGCGGGCGTCCCGAGGCGCGGGCCGACCGGCTCGCGGCGATCGGCTTCTGCATGGGCGGCGCCTGGGCGCTCCTGCTCGCGTGCCACGAGCCGATCCAGGCGGCCGCCGACTTCTACGGGCGCGTCCGGTACCCCGACATCACGGAGGCGAAGCCGGAGCACCCGATCGACTACGCGGGGAGCCTCCACTGCCCCCTCCTCGGCATCTTCGCGGGGGCCGACCAGGGGATCCCGGTGGAGCATGCGCGGGACCTGGAGGCGACCTGCCGCCGTCACGGCAAGAGCGTGGAGCTCCACGTCTACGACGGGGCGCCCCACGCCTTCTTCAACGACCACCGGGAGAGCTACCGGGAAGGCCCGGCCCGGGACGCCTGGGCCAGGACGCTCGCCTTCTTCGGCTGCCACTTGAAGTAGCGCGAACGATCCCCCCTCTCCCCTTTGGGGAGAGGGCTGGGTGAGGGCATTCATGGACGCCGAGACCTTCGTCAGGGAGCTGGACGCGCGGAACCAGGAGCTGCTCCGGCGGCTCGCGCCGGAGGCGACGCTCGAGCCCGAGGTCGAGGGTGCCCTGAACGTCGTCAACCTGCTCAAGGTCGCGCTGAAGAACGAGATCGAAGCGACCGAGACGGCCGCGCGATGGCTGGTCACGACAGAGGAGCTGGACGTGAAGCTCGCGCTGGCCCGCCAGGTCGGTGACGAAGCGAAGCACTACCGGCTGATCGCGGACCGCCTGGGGGAGCTCGGGTTCGAGGCGCGGGGCTTCAACCCGCTGGCCAAAGGGTACGGCCCGCTCTTCCAGTACCTGGACACGCTCGGGACCACGGTCGAGCGCGTGGCGGCGGGGCAGTTCACCCGCGAGGCGATCGCCGTCGTCAAGAACCGGCAGTTCATCGAGTTCTGCGAGGCGGCCGGCGACGCGGAGACGGCGCGGCTCTACCGCGAGACCATCGAGCCCGACGAGCGGCACCACCACGACCTGGGGCGCCGGCTCCTCCTGCGCTATGCCACGAACCCCGCAGCGCAGGCGGCGGCGCGCCGCGCCGCCGAGCGGACGCTCGAGCTGGCGGAGGAGCTTCAGGCCCTCGCGCTCAAGACTGCCGGCATCCACCACGCCCCGGGCTGCTGAGCGTCCCGTGACCGCGTCGCGCCGGCCGATCGTCTGACGCCGAGAGGGGCGGGCGAGGCGCGGTGGAGCTCGCGGCGATGGCCCGGCGGACGATCGGGGTCGTGCTGGCAGCGGCCGCGGCGGTGACGGCGGTCCAGGCCGGGCAGCCCTGGATCCTGTGGGAGCGGGAAGGCGATGGCCTTCGGGAGGGGGCACCGGCCCGCTGGCAGCCGACGAAGCACCCGACGTTCCGCCTGTACGAGGAGTGTGCCCGCGCCCGCAACGCCCTCATCGAGAACTTCGCGACCCTTCGCGCGAGCGACCACTTCCGCGTGCACGGCGCTACCGTCTACGTGACGCCGGGCGGCCGGGCCGGCGGCCGCGTGAGGATGCTCGACCACGTGTGCCTGCCGGAGGGCGTTGACCCGCGGCGTTGGTGACCCGACCCGAGCAACCCGAGACGGAGGAAGCCATGAGCGTGGCGACCGCGACCCCGAGCTACACGGTGGTGGAAGGCTGGGACAAGCTCCCGCCGGGCTGGCGCTTCGTCGAGGCGACGGCGGTGGCGGTGGACCGGAAGGACCGGGTCTACGTGTTCAACCGCGGGGAGCACCCGGTCATCGTCTTCGAGCGGAACGGGAGCTTCGTGCGCTCCTGGGGGGAGGGGATCTTCAAGCGGGCCCACGGCATCACCATGGGCCCCGACGACACGGTCTGGCTGACCGACGACGGCAACCACACGATCCGCCAGTTCACGCTGGAGGGGAAACTGCTCCTCACGATCGGCACGGCCGACCGGCCGGCCGATCCCCACAGCGGCAAGCCCTTCAACCGCCCGACCCACGTCGCGCTCTGCCCCCGGACGGGCGACCTCTACATCTCGGACGGCTACGGGAACTCGCGCGTCCACAAGTACGACCCCAAGGGCCGTCTTCTCTTCTCCTGGGGGGAGCCCGGCACCGACCCGGGGTGCTTCAACGTCCCCCACAACATCGTCACGGACGCCGAGGGGTTGGTCTACGTCGCCGATCGGGAGAACCATCGGATCCAGATCTTCGGCGGGAACGGACGGTACCAGGGGCAGCTCAACAACCTGCACCGGCCGTGCGCGCTCCTCGTGGACCGGGGCAACGGCGGCCGCCTCTACGTGGGCGAGCTGCCGAGCCACCTCGCCGTCAACGCGGCGGTGCCGAACCTCGGGGCGCGGGTGAGCATCCTGACGCTCAAGGGGGAGCTCCTCGCGCGGGTCGGCGACCGCTTCGCGGGGGAGAAGCCCGGCCAGTTCGTCGCGCCCCACGGCGTGGCGCTGGACTCCCGCGGCGACCTCTACGTCGCCGAGGTGTCCTGGACCGCCAAGGGGAGCAAGGAGAACCCGCCCCGGGAGATTCGGTCTTTCCAGAAGTTCGCGCTGAATCTGTAGCAGGCGGCGGGCTCCGGGCAAGACGAGCGGTCACGTCAGGAGGGCCTCCCTGGCCGAGAGGATCACCAGCTTACTCCGCGCCTAATGGTCGAGACCAACACCACCGGCGCGGTCTGCCTGCCAGCAGATTCCCGGTCCGCTGGTCGTCCCGCTACTGTAATGTAGCCGATGCTGCGAAGTCTTGCGAGGCTGATTCCCAACGGGCTCGGTCTGTCACAACTCGGTTCGCAGCCATCGACGCTACGGCCTGGCGCACGTGGCGCGCTGCGGCCGCCTCCCCGATCTGATCGAGCCGGTCCGCGGCGGCGAGCATCCGCCCGAGATCCTCCGCGTCCTGCGCGTGGTGGAAGGCGAGCAGGTAGGCGGCCCGGGCGGAGAGCCCGGCTGCCTCGGGGTCGGCGGGCCGGCCCCCGGCGGCGAGGATGTCGCCGATCCGGATGAGGCGCTGCCAGTCGTCGGGTCTCAGGCGGTCCGCGCCCAGGGCCGCCGTGCAGAGCAGCGCGGCGGCGACGAGCAGGACCACCAGTGCGCGGAGGCGGGAGCCCCCGGCACGTCCGGTGGTGCGGGTCATGGCGTGGGTCATGTCCACCCTCCTCGGGAGTGAAGTCACCGCAGAAAAGAGCAACTGCTGTGCCAGCCGCTCGCCGCTGACTCGGTCGCGCGCTCGCGCGCGGTTTCTCACGCGCTTGGCAGGGGGATCCTGCCGAGAGCATCCACGCGGACTCGCGGTTTCGGTTACAGGGCGTCGCCGGTGTGATACCCCCGGACTCGGTCCCTGTCGCTTGACACGCGCGGGAACCGGGGGATAGAGTCCGTCTCGAACCTCCGGCCGCAGGGGAGGCAGGATGCTCCCTGGATCGGGCCCTGGACAGTCGTTCGACGCCCCCGCGGGCCATGGGAATGGCCGACGGGGGCGTTCGTCTCTTCAGGTGGTGAAGGAGGCGGGTGTCGGGCGCCCGGAAAGGAGCGAGCGATGATTGCCCAGCGCGAAGCGGCGACCGCGCCTCCCGGCGAGGACCGCGTGCAGACCACGACCGATCGGCTCTTTCAGGATGGGCTCGTCGCCGGCGTGATCGGCGCGGCCACGATCGCGATCTGGTTCCTGATCCTCGACACGGTCCGGGGCCGGCCCCTCGCCACCCCGTCCCTCCTCGGGACGGCCCTGTACCGGCGGGGCCAGATCCCCGCGTCCCCGGACGCCCTTCCGATCTCGTTCGAGATGGTCCTGACCTACACGTGGGTGCACGGGCTCGTCTTCTGCGTGATCGGCTGCGCGGCCTCGTGGCTCGTCGCGTTCGCCGAGGAGAGGCCGAACGCCGCGTTCGGCATCCTCCTGTTCTTCGCGGTCTTCGAGTTCGGGTTCCTGGTGTTGACCATGCTGTTCGCGGAGCCGGTCCTCCGCGCCCTGAGCTGGCCGGCGATCCTGGTCGGGAATCTCCTCGCGGCCGTCGCGATGGGTGGCTACCTCTGGCGCCGCCACCCGAACCTGACCGTCCTGCCGTAGGCGGCGTGGCCGGGCTAGTGCGCGGTGACCACGGCGATGGTGGCGCCGATCGCCACCACGACGACGACGCTCAGGAACGCGAGGATCCCGGCGAGAACCATCAGCTGCGTGTCACTCATGCCGTCTCCTTTCGTGAGGGCCCACGGTGGGTGGCGCGCCCCGCCAGCGCGGCGACCAGCGCGGCGTCGGCCGGGGGCATGGGCAGGCGGGCGAGCTGCCGGGGAGTGACCCACCGGACCGCCTGACCCTCCCGGGCCTCGACGGCCCGCCCGCTGATCTTACACCGATAGAAGTGGAGGACGACCCGCCGGTCCGGGTACGTCCAGGGGACGACCGAGAGCCGCTCGCCGACCGCGGGTCTCACGCCGAGCTCCTCCTCGAGCTCTCGCGCGAGACAGGCCTCGAGGCTCTCCCCGGAGTGACGCTTGCCGCCGGGGAACTCCCACACCCCGCCGAGGTGCCCTCCCGCCGCCCGCCGCGTCACGAGATAGCGACCGCCCCGTCCGATCACCGCCGCGGTGACCTCGACGACCGGGAAATCGGCGCGCGCCGCCAGCTCGGCGAAGAGGGCGACGAGCGAGGCCCGGTAGGTCGGCCACACCGACGGGTGGCGGCTCGCGTTGGCGGGGTGGAGCAGCACGATCAGCTCGCGGCCGTCCACGCGGAAGCGCCGGCCGTGGTCGGCTGGGAGCCGGATCGGCTCGCGGACGAGGGCGCGGGCGGCGAGGGCGCCGACGGCGACGATGACCTCCGGATCCAGCGCGGCGACCTCCTCGGCGAGGAACGGGGCGCAGCGGATGGCCTCGCTCCGGAGCGGGCTCCGGTTGGCGCCGCGGCGCCCCGCCGGCCAGCACTTGACCGCGTTGGTGAGGTAGAAGAGGTCCTCCAGGTCGAGGCCGAGCGGGCGGATCGCGCGGCGGAGGAGCATCCCGCCCGTCCCCGTCCACTGGCGGCGGTTCCGGATGCTGGCCCCGCCGGGGGCCTCCCCCACGAGCATGAAGCGCGCCTCCCGGCGGCCGCTCGCCGCGCGCGGAAACTTGATCCACCCGCGCATCGTCGGGCAGGCGGTGCAGCGGCCGACTCGGGCGAGGATTCGCGCGAGGGCGTCCGTCGCCGGGCTCATGCCCCCGCGGGAGGCCAGGGGTAGGCCCGGCAGAAGCGCCGCATCGGGCAGGGAAGGCAAAGCGGCTTGCGCGCCGTACACCACGTCGCGCCGAAGTCCATCAGCGCCTGGTTGAAGTCGTAGACGCGCGTCCTCGGGAGGGCAGCCTCCGCGAGCCGCCACAGCTCGGCGGTGGGAACGCGGCGTCCGTCCTCGCCGTAGAAGATCCGGCCGAGGACGCGGCGGATGTTCGTGTCGAGGATCGGCGCGCGCTTCCCGTACGCGAACGAGAGAACGGCGCCCGCGGTGTAGCGCCCGATCCCCTTGAGCTTGCGGAGCGCCGCCTCGTCGTCCGGGAGGCGGCCGCCGTAGCGCGCGACGGCCTCGCGCGCGATCCCGTGGAGGTGGACGGGGCGGATGTTGTAGCCGAGCGGGTACCAGGTCCGCTTCACGTCCGCCACTTCGGCGGCCGCGAGGGTCTCCAGGGTCGGGTAACGCCCCAGGAACTGGTGGTACTTGGGGATGACCCGCTCCACCTGCGTCTGCTGGAGCATGACCTCGGAGACGAGGACGCGGTAGGGATCGCGGGTCCGCCGCCACGGGAGATCCCGCCGGTGCCGCGCGTACCAGCGGAGCAGCGCTTCCCGGAAGCGCCGCCTGGGACCCGCGGCGGGGACGGGGCGGCAAACTGCCGGGCGTCCCCGCATCAGCGCCCACCCTCCATGACGAGCTGCGTCACCTTGCACTGGGCCACGAGGCGCGCCTCTTCGTCGCGCACCTCCACGGTCCAGACGTGGAGCCGCCGTCCCAGGTGGACCGGAATCGCGGTCGCGCGGAGCCGGCCGCCGCGGCAGCCCCGAAGGTAGCTGGCCTGGAGGTCGATCGTCTGGAAGAGTTGGCCCTCCGCGAGGCGCATCCACGTCGCGACGCCCGCGACGGTGTCGGCGAACCCGACCGTGGCGCCGCCGTGGAGCACCCCGTAGACCATCGTGAGGTCCCGCCGCCACGCCATCTCCGCGACGAGGCGGTCGGGCTTGGCCTCCACGAAGCGCATCCCCAGCAGCTTCGGGTAACCCTCGGCCTCCACGATCGCGCCGTTCAGCCGGGCCAGCTCCCGCGCCTCGTCCCAGGCCGCCATCGGCGATGCTCACTACCACGCGCCCCGCGCTCGCGTCAAGCCGCGTTCGGCGGAATCCCGGACCGGCTTGCGGTACACTGGGGCCTCGTGCGTCCCGGTTCGCGTCGCGGTTGGGTCTTCGTCGCGCTGATCGCGGTCACGGCGCTCGCCGCCTGCGCGGGCCCCGGCGGGGCCAAGCCCGGGGCCCCGGCCCACCACCTCGAGCGGGGGTTCCGGAACACGAACCCTGCGTTCTCCCGGCCGGGGTTCTGGACCCGCTGGACGTTCTTCGTGTCGCGGATCTGGAACACGACGTTCCGCACGCGCAATGCGAACCTCGCCGTGGTCCCGAATGACGGGCGGGCGCTCCGGGAGAACGGGACCGAGGCGACCGTGACGTGGGTCGGCCACTCGACCCTGCTCGTCCAGCTCGACGGGGTCAACATCCTGACGGATCCCCACTGGTCCGGCCGGGCCAGCCCGTTCTCCTTCATGGGGCCGCGGCGCCTCACGCCCCCGGGCCTCCGCTTCGAGGACCTCCCGCCGATCCACCTGGTCCTCATCTCCCACGACCACTACGACCATCTCGACCTGACAACGGTCCGGCGGCTCGCCGCGGTCCACCGCCCGCGCTTCCTCGTGCCGCTCGGGCTCAAGGCGTGGTTCGCCGGCCTCGGGATCGACGACGTGGAGGAGCTGGACTGGTGGGAAAGCCGGACCCTGAGGGGGCTCACGCTCACGTGCGTCCCGGCGCAGCACTTCGCGACGCGGACGTTCTGGGACCAGAACCGCCGGCTCTGGAGCGGCTGGGTCGTCGCCGGCCGCGACCGGCGGTTCTTTTTCGCCGGGGACACGGGCTACTACGACGCCTTCAAGGAGATCGGGAGCCGCCTCGGCCCCTTCGACCTCGCGGCCATCGCGATCGGCTCGTACATGCCGCAGGTCATCATGAAGTGGACGCACACGACGCCCGAGGAGGCGCTGCAGATCTTCGCGGACGTCCGGGGCGAGCGGTTCGTCGGGATCCACTGGGGGACGTTCGACCTCGCCGAGGAGCCGATCGACGAGCCGCCCCGGCGGGTGGAGGCCGAGGCGCGACGCCGTGGGCTCGGGCCGGAGCGGATCTGGGTTCTCCGGCACGGGGAAACCCGGCGCTGGTAGGGCGGGCCTATGCCGGGGAGCCCGGCTCGGCGAAGCGCCAGACCCCGAACCGGTAGAGGCCGAGCGGGGCGTCGGGCGGGAGCCCGGCCTTCATGCGCGCGATTTGGACCTGCTGCTCGGGGGTGTCCACCCCCTGGAGGTCCGGGAGGAGGACGCCGCGACGGCCGGCGGACTCGACCACCACCCCGTAGAGCTTGGGGTCGAGGTCGCCGATCCCGGCGACCGCCTCCAGCGCCCCCACGATGTCCACCTCGTAGACGAGCCCGGGCAGCTCGTCCAGCCGTACCGGCGGGAAGCGGGGATCGCGCGTCGCGGCGTTGACGGCGCAGGCGATGATCTCGTGGGCGAGCGTCACCCGGGTCGGGGCGAGCGTCCCGATGCACCCACGGAGGCGCGGTCCCGCGCGAAGGGAGACGAAGGCGCCGCTCCGTTCGCGGAGGGCCGGCGGCAGGGCGCGGGGCGGCTCGGAGAGGAGGCCGGTGCGCACCCAGCCCTCGACGGCGTCGCGCGCGATCACGAGGGACGCGTGTCCCACCTCGGCGGCGCCGAATCCGCTGCCCGCCATGGCGTGATCATGCGCCGACCGAGGGCGCCCAGGCAAGCCCCGCGGGGTCTCCCTCTGGTATAATTTTGCCCGGGCGCGCTTCGGCCCGGTCCATGGCCACCCAGCTTCCCCTGCACGAGCTTCACGCCCGCCTCGGCGCGCGCTTCGGTGAGGCCGACGGCCATCTCCTCCCGCTCGACTACGGGAGCCCGTCGGCCGAGCACGAGGCCGTGCGCGAGCGCGTCGGGCTGACCGACCGCTCCCACCGCGGGAAGATCGCGGCCACCGGGCGGGACCGGGTCAGCTTTCTCCAGGGGATGCTCTCGAACGACGTCAAGGCGCTCGGCCCCGGCCAGGGCTGCCCCGCCGCCTTCCTCGACGCGCACGGCAAGATCGTCTCGCTCCTCGTCGCCCACGCCCTGCCGGATCGGATCCTGCTCGAGACCGACGCCCTCCTGGTCCGGCCGACCCTCGAGGCGCTCGACCGCCTGCTCATCTCCGAGCGGGTCGAGCTGGAGGACGCGAGCGCGGCCGAGGGGATCCTCACGTTCGCGGGCCCGGCGGCGCGGAAGACCGTGGAGGGGCTCCTCGGCCAGGCGCTCCCGGACCTCGGCCTCTACCATCACGCGCGAGCGGGCGTGGACGGGCTCGAGCTCCACGTCGTGCGGACGGCGGAGTCCGGCGAGGACGGGTACGACCTCTGGGCCCCCGTCGGCGCCCTCGCGCCCCTCTGGGAGCGGGCGATCGGGGCGGGCGTCCGCCCCGTGGGCCGGGAGGCCTGGAACGTGCTTCGCGTGGAGGCGGGCGTCGTCTGGTACGGAGTGGACGTCGACGCCTCGACGCTGCTCCTCGAGGCCCCGCTCGAGCAGACGTACTCCCTCACGAAGGGCTGCTACGTCGGCCAGGAGGTGGTCGCGCGGATCACGTACCGCGGCCACGTCAACCGGAAGATCGTGGGGTTCTCCTTCCCGGACGGGCGGATCCCCGCGGCGGGCGCGGCGGTCTCCGTGGAGGGGCGGGAGGTCGGGCGGATCACGAGCCCGGTCGTCTCACCGGCGCTCGGCCGCGGGCTCGCGCTCGGGTTCCTCCGCCGCGAGCACTGGGCGCCCGGCACGAAGGTCGAGGTCGCCGGTGCCGGCGGGGCGCTCACCGCCGAGGTCGCGGCGCTCCCGTTCCACCGCCGGGCGGCGGAGCGTTGATGTCCACCGAGAGGCGGTCCGCGGATCGCGCCCCGAACCGCCTGGCGAAGGAGACGAGCCCCTACCTCCTCCAGCACCAGTACAACCCGGTGGACTGGTACCCGTGGGGGGAGGAGGCCTTCGCGCGCGCGCGGGCCGAGGGGAAGCCGGTCCTCCTCTCCGTCGGCTACTCGGCGTGCCACTGGTGCCACGTGATGGAGCGGGAGTCGTTCGAGGATCCCGGGATCGCCAGCCTGATGAACGAGCGCTTCGTCAGCGTCAAGGTGGACCGGGAGGAGCGACCCGACGTCGACGCGATCTACATGCAGGCCGTGCAGTCGATGACGGGGCACGGCGGCTGGCCGATGACCGTCTTCCTCACGCCCGACGGCGTGCCGTTTTACGGGGGGACGTACTTCCCCCCGGAGGACCGCCACGGGATCCCCGGGTTTCCGCGCATCCTGGCGACCATAGCCGAGGTCTACCGGGAGCAGCGCGACCGCGTGGAGGAAGCGGGCCGCCGGCTCCTCGCCGAGTTGCGCCAGGCGGAGCGCGTCCGCGCCGGCGGGGACCTCCTCACCCGTGAGATCCTCGACGGCGCGTTCCAGCGGTTCCGGCTCGAGTTCGACGCGCGGGACGGCGGGCTCGGGCGGGCGCCGAAGTTCCCGCAGCCGATGGCGTGGGACTTCGTGCTCCGGTACTGGCGGCGGACGGGGCGCGCCGAGCCCCTGGAGATGGTGCGCCTGACCCTCGACCGGATGGCGCGGGGCGGGATCTACGACCAGTTGGGCGGGGGCTTCCACCGGTACGCGGTGGACGGGGTCTGGCTCGTTCCCCACTTCGAGAAGATGCTGTACGACAATTCTCAGCTCGCCCTGCTGTACCTGAACGCCTGGCAGGCCACGGGAGAGGGCGGATACCGGCGGATCGCGACCGAGACGCTGGACTACGTCGTCCGCGAGATGACCCACCCGGACGGCGGCTTCTACTCGACCCAGGACGCGGACTCGGAGGGCGAGGAGGGGAAGTTCTTCCGCTGGACGGAGGCCGAGCTGCGCGAGGTCCTCGATCCGGACGAGGCGGCCGCGGCCGCGCTCTGGTGGGGGCTCGCGGATGGGCCGAACTTCGAGGGCCGGAGCATCCTCCACGTCCCGCGCGAGGCGGACGCGGTGGCGGCCAAGCTCGGGATCGGCCGCGGCGAGCTGGACTCCTTGCTGGGGCGGGCCCGGCGGAAGCTCTTCGAGGTCCGCGAGCGGCGCGTCAGGCCGGGCCGGGACGAGAAGGTGCTGGCCGGCTGGAACGGGATGATGCTCCGGGCCTTCGCCGAGGCCGCGTGCGCCCTCGAGCGGGCGGACTTCCGGGCGGTGGCGGAGCGGAACGCGGCGTTCCTCCTCCGCGAGCTCCGCCCGGAAGGCCGGCTCCTCCGCACCTGGAAGGACGGCCGGTCAAAGCTCCTCGGCTACCTCGAGGACCACGCGATGGTGGCCGACGGCCTCCTCGCCCTCTACGAGGCGACGTTCGAGCGCCGGTGGCTCGACGCGGGCCGGGAGCTGGTCGAGGACATGCTGCGGCTGTTCTGGGACCCGGCAGCCGAGGCGTTCTTCGACACGGGCACGGACCACGAGCCGCTCATCGTCCGGCCACGAAACCTCTTCGATTCGGCCGTCCCGTCGGGCACCTCGGTCGCGGCGGACGTCCTGTTCCGGCTGGCCATCCTCACCGGAGAGGAGCGGTACGGGCGGACGGGGCTCGCCGCGCTCCGACCGGTGGCGCCGCTGATGGCCCGCTATCCCTCGGGGTTCGGGCGCTTTCTGGGCGCACTGGACTTCCACCTGGGCCCCGCCCTCGAGGTCGCGCTCCTCTGGCCGGCCGGCGCCGGCGAGTCCGTGCGGGCGCCGCTCCTCCGCGAGGTCTTCTCGCGCTACCTCCCGAGGCGCGTCCTGGCTGGCGTCGCCGACGGAGAGACGGCGGGCCTTCCACTCCTCGAGGGCAAGGTCGCGCGGTCGGGGCAGCCGACCGCGTACGTGTGCGAGCGCTATGCCTGCCAGGCCCCGACGACCGAGCCGGCCGAGCTCGGCCGCCAGCTCGACGGACGGGCCGGGCGCCCGGGCGTGGCCACGGCAGTTCACCACCAGTAAGGAGGGACACACCATGCGGTTCACGAGAGCGGTCCTCGCGGTCGCCGCCGCCCTGCTCCTCGGCTGGGCGGCGCCGGCCCTGGCCCAGACATTCGTCTTCGGCGCGCAGGGCGAGCCCGTGCAGTTCGACGCCGCTGTCATCACCGACGGGATCTCGGGGCGGATCACGAACCAGGTCTTCGACACGCTCGTCAAGTACAAGGGCTCGACGACCGAGATCGAGCCCGCCCTGGCCGAGAAGTGGGAGGTCTCCGCGGACGGCAAGGTCTGGACGCTCCAGCTCCGGAAGAACGTGAAGTTCCACGATGACGAGCCGCTCGACGCCAAGGCCGTCGTCTGGAACTTCGAGCGGTGGTGGAAGTCGAGCCATCCGCAGCACGAGAACCAGATCAAGGCCGGCCAGACCTTCGAGTACTGGGAGGGCCAGTTCGAGGGCTTCGACGACAAGTCGATCGTGACGAAGGTCGAGGCCGCCGGTTCCCACACGGTCCGGATCACCCTGAAGGCCCCCCAGGCCCCGTTCCTGGCGAACATCGGAATCTTCAGCTTCGGCATCGCGAGCCCGAAGGCGGTGGAGAAGTGGGGGACCGAGTTCGGGAAGCACCCGGTGGGCACGGGGGCGTTCAAGTTCGTCGAGTGGAAGCCGAACCAGGAGGTCATCCTCGAGGCGAACCCCGACTACTGGGGGGTCAAGCCCAAGGTCAAGCGGGTCGTCGTCCGCAACATCAAGGACAACTCGCAACGGCTCGCCGCGCTGAAGGCGGGCGAGATACACGCGATGGAGGGGGTCAATCCCGACGACGTGAAGGTCGTGAAGACGGACGCGAATCTCCAGCTCCTGCTCCGGCCGACCAACACGACCGGGTACGTCGCGTTCAACTACAAGGTGAAGGAGTTCCAGGACAAGCGTGTCCGCCAGGCCTTCGGCCACGCGATCAACAAGAAGGCGATCGTGGACGCGCTCTACGGGGGGACGGGGCTCGTCGCCACGCAGTTCCAGCCGCCGTCGCTCTGGGGCTACAACAAGGAGCTGAAGGGCTTCGACTACAATCCGGCCAAGGCCCGGGACCTTCTCAAGCAGGCCGGCTTCGCGCAGGGCCTCAGCGAGATCACCTGGGAGGACGGCAAGAAGGAGCCGCTCGTCTTCTGGTACATGTCACGGTCGCGGCCGTACTTCCCGAGCCCGAAGGAGATCGGCGAGGCGATGGCGGCGGATCTGGCCAAGGTCGGGATCAAGGCGCAGCTCCAGACCGCAGAGTGGGCCGTTTACCTCGACAAGCGCAAGAACGGCCAGCTCCCCCTCTACATGCTCGGGTGGACCGGTGACAACGGCGACCCCGACAACTTCCTCTGTTACTTCTTCTGCAATCCCGGCGCGGCCCGCGAGGCCTTCTACGCGAACAAGGCCCTCGCCGACACCCTGCTCCGAGCCCAGTCGGAGACGAAGTTCGCCGAGCGCGCGAAGCTCTACCGCCAGGCCGAGCAGATGCTGTTCGACGACGCCGGCCGGCTCTTCATCGCCAACAACCAGCCCCCGCTCGCCCTCTCGAAGAAGGTGAAGGGGTACGTGCCGAACCCGACCAGCACCGAGTACTTCAACACGGTCTCGATCCAGTAGAACCTCGGAGGGGGGCTTCGCCCCCCTTTCTTTCGGGGGGCCGAACCTCCCCCGAGGAGGGTTGCGCGGGCAAAGCCCGCGCGCGAAGCGGTCGGGCATGGACGCGTGGTGTATCCGGCTCTGTTTGGTATGTTGAGCGCCAGGAGAGGACGGGGGCGGCGGTGAGGCAGTACGCCCCTCATGTCGGAGGGGGGCAAGGCCCCCCTCCGAGTCCTCCCCCCAGGATCGGTTGCGCGGGCAGAGCCCGCGCTCGGAGCGCTTCGACCCGCTGCGCGCGGTGTAGCGAAGCGTGAGCGCCGTCTCGCGCCTGTTGGGAGAGGGGGGTCGGTGAGGCAGTACGCCATCCGGCGCGCCCTCACCGTCGTCCCCGTGCTCATCGGGGTCTCGATCCTCGTCTTCGGCTTCATCCACCTCATTCCCGGCGACCCCGCCCAGACGATGCTGGGCGAGCGGGCGACGCCCGAGAAGGTCGCCGCGGTCAAGAAGCAGCTCGGGCTGGACCGGCCGATCTACGAGCAGTACCTGATCTACCTGGGGAGGGTCCTCCGTGGCGACCTGGGGGTGTCCATCGTCCGCGGCGACCCGGTGACCCGGGACCTCCTGCGCCGGTTCCCGGCGACCGTGGAGCTGGCGACCTCGGCGATCTTCCTCGCGATCGCCCTCGGCGTCCCGATCGGGATCATCTCCGCGGTCTGGCGCAACTCGCTCATGGACAGCGTCTCGCGCGTCTGGGCGCTCACCGGGGTCTCGATGCCCATCTTCTGGCTCGGGGTGATGCTGGCGTGGTTCTTCGGCGTTCAGCTCCGGTGGCTCCCGACGGGCTTCCGCCTCGACAGCGCGACCGTGTTCGAGCCGTGGACGAACTTCGTGATCCTGGACGCCGTGGTCCAGCGGAACTGGGAGGTCGCGGGCGACGCCCTCCGCCACCTGGTCCTGCCCGCCGTGGCGCTCGCCACCATCCCGCTCGCCGTCATCGCCCGGATGACCCGCGCGAGCATGCTGGAGGTGCTCTCCCGCGAGTACATCCGGACGGCGGAGGCGAAGGGCTTGCCGCAGACCGCCGTCATCCTGCGTCACGCACTCCGGAACGCGCTCCTGCCCGTCATGACGGTCGTCGGGCTCCAGATCGGCCGCCTCCTCGCCGGCGCGATCCTCACCGAGACGATCTTCTCGTGGCCGGGGATCGGGCTCTGGGTCTACGAGGCGATCGAGTCGCGGGATTACGCGATCGTGCAGGGGGCGAGCCTCTTCATCGCGGTGATCTTCGTCACCGTGAACCTGGTCACGGACCTCCTCTATGCGGTGGCGGACCCCCGCATCAAGTACGACTGATGGCCACGCCCGCTGCCGCCGTCGAGTCGATCGCCGTCCCCGCCGCACGCGGCCAGAGCCCCGCCGCCCAGGCGTGGGGCCGGCTCCTGGCGAGCCCGGTGGCGCGCGCGGGGCTCGCGATCGTCTGCGCGTTCCTGCTGATCGCGGTCCTGACGCCCGCGCTCCACCACTACGACGCGAAGACCGACTCGAACCTGGGGCTGCGGCTCAAGTCCCCCACCGGGGAGCACCCGTTCGGGACCGACTCGCTCGGGCGCGACATCCTGGTCCGCGTGCTGCACGGGACGCGCGTCTCGCTCGGGCTCGGCGTGAGCGCGGTCGCGCTGGCCTCGGTCATCGGGTCGCTCCTCGGCCTGATCGCGGGATACGCGGGGCGGCGGGTGGATCTCGTGATCATGTTCTGCATGGACATCCTGCTCGCGTTCCCCTCGACGCTCCTCGCCATCGCGATCGTGGCGATGATCGGCCCGGGGCTCCGGAACTCGCTCCTGGCGATCAGCGTCGTGTCGATCCCGGTCTACGCGCGGATCGCGCGGGGCGCGGTGCTGGAGCTCAGGGAGCAGGAGTACGTGACGGCCGCCCGGGGCCTCGGGGGGAGTGGCCGGCGGATCCTCCTCCGCCACATCTTTCCGAACACGCTGCCGCCGCTGATCGTCCAGACGACGCTCGCGATCGCGTTCGCCATCCTCGAGGCGGCGGCGCTCGGCTTCCTCGGGCTGGGCGCCCAGCCTCCGACCCCGGAGTGGGGAGCGATGCTCGCCGACTCCTACAAGTACTTCACGAGCGGGGCCTGGTGGGTTTTCTTCTTCCCGGGCGCGGCGATCATGCTCTCGGTCCTCGGCTTCAACCTCCTCGGCGACGGCCTCCGCGACGCCCTCGACCCCCGCCTCCGGACGGAGTGAGCCGCTGCCGTGTTGCGGCGGCCTCACGCTGGCGTTATACTGATCGCAGAGCCGCGGGGGGAGGGACACTGAGAACCGGGCGCGGCCCGGGACCCCTCGAACCTGCTCTGGGTAATTCCAGCGAAGGGAACGCGGCGCGGCAGGCCCGAGGTCCCGTCGAGCAGACCGCACCGCCTCCCGGTGCGGTCTTTGCGTTTGATGCGGGTCGTCGTCAACGGGCAGCCGATGGAGCTCCGGGAGGGGCTGACGCTCGCCGACCTCCTCGGGGAGCTCGGGGTGTGCCAGGAATACATGGCGGTGGCGCTCAACCGGGAGGTCGCCCGCCGGGCGAGCTACGCGACGACGGTCCTCCGCGAGGGCGACCGCGTGGAGATCGTGCGCCCCATGGCGGGGGGCTGAGAGGAGGGATCGGGCCATGTGGGACGAGCCACTGATCCTGGGAGGCCGCTCGTTCCAGTCCCGGCTGATCGTCGGGACGGGAAAGTATCCGTCGTTCGAAGTCATGCGCCGGTGCCACGAGGTCTCGGGCGCCGAGATGGTCACGGTCGCGGTGCGCCGGGTGGATCTCTCCCGCAAAGGCGAGTCGCTCCTCGACTACGTCGACACGAGCCGCATCACGCTCCTTCCCAACACGGCGGGCTGCTACACGGCGGACGAGGCCGTCCGGACCGCGTACCTCGCCCGCGAGGCCGGGCTCGGCGAGTTCGTCAAGCTCGAGGTCATCGGCGACGAGAAGACCCTGTTCCCCGACGTGCTGGGGCTCCTCGAGGCGACGAAGACGCTCGCGCGCGAGGGGTTCGTCGTTCTCCCGTACACGAACGACGACCCGGTGACGGCCAGGAAGCTCCAGGACGCCGGCGCCGCGGCCGTCATGCCGCTCGGCGCTCCGATCGGCTCGGGCATGGGGATCCGCAACCCGTACACCATCCGGATCATCCTGGAGGCCGCGTCCGTGCCCGTGATCGTGGACGCGGGAGTGGGAACAGCCTCGGACGCCGCCATCGCGATGGAGCTCGGCTGCCACGGAGCGCTCATGAACACGGCGATCGCCCAGGCCCGGGACCCCGAGGCGATGGCCGAGGCGATGAAGCTCGCGGTCCAGGCGGGGCGGTTCGCGTACAAGGCGGGCCGCATTCCCCGCAAGCTCTACGCGACCGCGACGAGCCCGCTGGAGGGGATGCCGGACTGGGCCCCGCTTCCGTAGGCTTCCGGCTCTGCCTGGTCACCGATCGTCGGGCAACCGGGGGGCGGTCCCTCCCTGAGGTCGTCGAGGCCTGCCTCGGCGCCGGGCTCCCGGCGGTCCAGCTTCGCGAGAAGGATCTCCACGCCGGCCAGCTCCTGGCGCTCGCCCGCGACCTCCGCGCCCGCACCGCGCGCCACGGGGCCCGCCTCCTCGTGAATGACCGCGCCGACGTCGCCGTCGCGGCGGGCGCCGACGGGGTGCACCTCCCCTCGGCCGGCCTCCCGCCGGACGTCGCCCGGCGGCTCGTCGGTCCCGATCGGCTCGTCGGGGTCTCGACTCACAGTGCCGCAGAGGCCGAGGCGGCGGAGCGCGGGGGCGCCGACTTCGTCCTCTTCGGCCCGGTGTACGACACGCCATCGAAGCGTCCGTACGGCCCGCCCCGGGGGCTGGAGGCGCTGGCGGAGGTCTGTCGGCGGGTGCGGATCCCCGTCCTGGCGGTCGGCGGCGTCATGGCCGCCCGCGTCGGCGAGCTCCGCGCCGCGGGCGCGGCGGGCGTGGCGGTGATCCGGGCGCTGCTCGAGGCCGAGAACCCGGCGACGGCGACGAAAGCTCTGCTGGCCGCGTGCGAGGCGGCCTGGCCATGAAGGCTTCCGACGTCGTGGTCGTCGGCGCCGGCGTCATCGGGGCGGCGTGCGCCTACGAGCTGGCCGGCGCGGGTCTCCGGGTGACGGTCATCCGGGACTGGATCGTGGAGGGGCGCTCGACTGCGGCGGCCCAGGTGTTTCTGCCGGATCGCCTGGTGTCACGGTAGACTGGCCTCGTGTACGGCACGCCGACCGCGCCCTATCCCGAGCGCATCGTTTGCCTGAGCGCGGAAACCTCGGAGGTCGCCTTCGCCCTGGGCGCCGGCGACCGTGTCGTCGGGGTCCCAGGCACCGCTCACCGTCCGCCCGAGGCGCGCGAGAAACCGAGGGTCGGCGGCTTCACGACGTTCCGCCTCGACCGGATCCTCGCCCTCCAGCCCGACCTCGTCCTGGCGTTCTCCGACCTTCAGGCTGACGTCGTCCGTGATCTCGTCAGAGCCGGGATCCCGGTCCTCGCCCTCAACCAGCGGAGCCTCGCCGGGATCTACCGGGCGATCCTGCTGATCGGCGGGGTCCTGGGGCGCGAGGCCCAGGCCCGGGCGCTCGTCCAGGACATGCAGGACGAGATTCGCCAGATCCGGGAGTTCTCGAGCGTCTGGCCCGACCGGCCCCGGGTCTACTTCGAGGAGTGGGACGAGCCGCCGATCGCCGGCATCCGCTGGGTCTCCGAGCTGATCGAGATCGCGGGGGGCCGGGACGTGTTCCCGGAGCTCCGCGAGCAGCCGGAAGCCCGGGGCCGCGTCGTGGATCCGGCCGAGGTGGTCCGCCGGGACCCCCAGATCGTCCTCGTCTCCTGCTGCGGCAAGCGCGCGGATCTGGACAGGATCCGGCACCGTCCGGGCTGGGAGGCCGTCGAGGCCGTCCGGGAGGGGCGGCTCTACGCTCTCCCCTCCGGCGACATCCTCGCGCCTGGGCCCTCGGTCCTCCACGGGCTCAGGGCGATCCACGAGATCATCCAGGCCTGGGTGGCCGGGGAGCCGGTCGGCCCGTTGCCGGCCGACCAGGCCTCAAGATCCGGATCAGAGGAAGGTGGTTAAGTACTCGGCACGGAAGGTCGATCATGATCGCTCGGCTTCGCGGGCCCCGGCGCGAGAGGGGTGTGGTACCATAGGGTCGTCCCCGGCCCGCCACCACAGCCGGACTCTGGGAGACGCCCGATGACGACGACCCGGGAGCTCGCTCGCCCCGAGCGCTTCTTCGCCGACCGCTACGGCCTCACGTCGAGCCGGCTCGAGGCGCTCCTGGGCTGGGCGAGCGGGGGGCGGGTAGACTACGCCGACGTCTTCGTCGAGCACCAGATCGGGGAGGAGCTGCTCCTCGAGGACAGCGTCGTCAAGCGAGCATCCCGGACGATGGCCCAGGGGGCCGGGGTCCGCGCCCAGGTGGACGTGCGCACGGGCTACGCCTACACGGACGACCTCGACCTCGAGCACCTCGAGCTGGCGGCCCGCCAGGCGCGGGCGATCGCCGAGCACGCCGGGCGCTCGGCGGTGGTGCCCGTCCAGGTCGACCGGCGCCCCCATGACCTCTACACGCTGGCCGAGCCGCCGATGGACGCGGCGCTCGAGAAGAAGGTGGACCTCCTCCGCCGGATTGACGCCCTCGCCCGCCGCCAGGACCCCCGGGTGCGCCAGGTGATCGCGAGCCTCTGGAGCGAGGAGCAGGTCGCCCTCGTGGCGACCTCCGAGGGCTGGCAGGTCGGCGATGTCCGGCCGCTCACCCGGCTCAACGTCACGGCCGTCGTCGAGGAGAACGGCCGGCGCGAGAGCGGGGGGTACGGGGGCGGCGGGCGGATCGGCTTCGACTTCTTCCTGGAGGAGGACCGCTGGGCGCGGTTCGCGCGCGAGGCGACGCGCCTGGCGGTGCTGAAGCTCGGGGCGCTCCCCGCCCCGGCAGGGACGCTGACGGTCGTCCTCGGCCCCGGCTGGCCCGGCATCCTCCTTCACGAGGCCGTGGGGCACGGGCTCGAGGGTGACTTCAACCGGAAAGGGGTCTCGGCCTTCACGGGCCGGATCGGGCAGAAGGTCGCCTCGGAGCTCGTCACGGTCGTGGACGACGGGACGATTCCGAACCGCCGGGGCTCGTTGAACGTGGACGACGAGGGGACGCCGACGGGCCGGACCGTCCTGATCGAGAAGGGGATCCTGCGCGGCTACATGCAGGACCGCCTCAACGCGCGCCTCCTGGGGATGCCGCTGACCGGCAACGGCCGGCGCGAGTCGTTCCAGCACCCCCCGATGCCGCGCATGACCAACACCTTCATGCTCGCCGGGGAGGACGATCCCGAGGAGATCATCCGCTCCGTCTCGCGGGGGCTGTACGCGGTGAGCTTCGGCGGCGGGCAGGTGGACATCACCAACGGGAAGTTCGTCTTCTCCGCGAGCGAGGCCTACCTGATCGAGGGGGGTCGCGTCACGGCGCCAGTCAAGGGCGCGACCCTCGTCGGCTCGGGGCCGGAGATCCTCACCCGGGTGAGCCGGGCGGGGCACGACCTCCAGCTCGACGAGGGGATCGGTACCTGCGGGAAGGACGGCCAGTCGGTGCCGGTCGGGGTCGGCCTCCCGACGATCCGGGTGGACGGCATCACCGTCGGCGGCACCGAAGTGTAGGGCCCGGCGCTGGTCATGCTGGATAGGCTCGAGGACCTCCTCCGCCGCGCCCGCACCCAGGGCGCCGTCGAGGCCGACGCCTTCATGGTCGAGGAGGAGATCCAGACCGTCCAGGTCCGCCTGGGTCACATCGAGTCCCTCAAGCACGCCCGCGAGAGCCGCTGCTCGCTCCGGATCTTCACGGGGACCGGGTCGGCCTCGGCGACGTCCTCGGACCTCTCGGCCGCCGCGCTCGCCCGGCTCGTCGAGGAGACCGTCGCCTTGGCGCGGGTGACGCAGCGGGACGAGCACTCGGGGCTTCCGGCGCCAGAAGCGCTCGCGCGCGAGGTCCCCGACCTCGACCTCTGGGACCGCGAGGGACACGCGCTCGCGGTGGAGGAGAAGGTGGAGCGGGCGCGGCGGGCCGAGGCTGCGGCGATGGCGGCGGACCCCCGTGTCCGGAACTCCGAGGGCGCCGAGTTCTACGACCGGCAGGCCCGCGTGGCCTACGCCTCGACCGGCGGCTTCGCCGGCCGCTTCCGCGCCTCGTCCTTCGCCCTCTCCGTGACGCCCGTGGCCGTGGAGAACGGCCACATGGAGCGCGACTACTGGTACACCTCCGGCCGGCGGCTCGCGGGGCTCGACAGCCCCGAGGCGGTCGGGCGCGAGGCGGCGCGTCGCGCCGTGGCGCGGCTCGGCGCGCGGAAGCAGGTCACGACCGAGGTCCCCGTCGTCTTCCACCCGGAGACGGCCGCGAGCCTCATCCGGGCGCTCGCGGTCGCCGCCTCGGGACCGAGCCTCTATCGCGGGACATCCTTCCTCGTCGGCCGCCTCGGGGAGCGGCTCGCGGGGCCGGGCGTGACCGTGGTGGACGACCCGATGATCCGGGGCGGGCTCGGCTCCCGTCCCTTCGACGGGGAGGGCTTGCCCAGCCGGCGGACGGTCCTCCTGGACCGCGGGGTACTCGCCAGCTACCTGCTCGACACCTACAGCGCCCGGAAGCTCGGCCTTCAGGCGACGGGCCACGCCGCGCGCGAGGCGGGCGGGGGCGTCACGGTCGGGTACACGAACCTCTACCTCGAGCTGGGGCCGCACGCGCCCGAGGAGATCATCGCCTCGGTGGACCGGGGCCTCTACGTGACGGAGCTGATCGGCTTCGGGATCAACTTCACGACGGGGGACTACTCCCGCGGGGCCGTCGGGTTCTGGATCGAGGACGGCGCGCTCGCGCATCCGGTCGAGGAGATCACGATCGCGGGCAACCTCCCCGGGATGCTCCGGGACATCGACATGGTCGGCCGCGACCTCGTCTTCCGCGACCAGACGGCCGCGCCGACGCTCAAGGTCGGCCGCATGACGGTCGCGGGCCACTGATCCACTCAACCCCTCTCCCCCCGCGGGGGGCGAGGGCAGGGCGAGGGGGACGAGACATGGCGAAGGTCATCCGCTGCGGCGATCTCATGGCGGGCTGCCAGGCCGTGGTCGAAGGAAAGGACGAGGCGGAGGTCCTGGCGAAGGCCGCCGAGCATGCCGAGAAGGATCACGGCGTCACGACGATGCCGCCGGACATGATCCCGAAGGTCAAGGCGGCGATCCGCGACAAGTAGCCTGCCGCCGCGGCAGACGCTCCGGAGCGCACGGGCGTCGAGGGACCCCTCGGCGCCCGCGGCGCTCGTCAGCCGGCCTGCCGCAGGCCCTCCCGGGCGTCGTCGTAGTCGGGCTTGAGCGCGAGCGCCCGCTCGAACGCGGACCGCGCCCGCGCCCGGTCTCCGAGCTTGAGGTAGCACCACCCCACGCCGTTGTAGAGCCCGTGCCACTCGGGCGTGGCCCGGATGCCTTGCTCGAAGAGCGCGAGCGCCTCACGGTAGCGCCCGAGGTAGTAGAGGCTCCACGCCATCTTCGCCCGCACCCCGGGTAGCTCGGCGGGCTCCTGGCCGGCGAGAGGCGTGAGGCGCCCGAGCACGGTCTGGAGAGGTGGGAGGGCGGCGTCGTAGCGCCCCAGCTCGAACTGGGCCGAACCGAGCCCGATCATCGCGTCCCCGTACTCGGGGTTCTGGTCGAGAGCGATCCGGAACGCCTCGCTCGCGAGGTGGTAGCGGCCCAGCCGGAGCCGGCTCCAGCCGATGCCGTTCCAGAGCCCTTCCCACGTCGGCTGGCGGCGCAGGGCGGCCTTGAAGGTGATGATGGCCGCCCGATGCTCGCCCAGCCGATACTGGGTCCAGCCGAGGAGCGCCCGTGCCTCGTCGTGGTCGGGCTCGAGCGTCACGGCCTCGGTGAGCCGCTCCCGGGCTGCCAGGTAGTCGCCCGCCTCGTACAGGGCCCTGCCGCGGTTGAAGGCGACCTGGGACTGGAACCCCCGGCGGAGCCCCTCGAGGGTTCCCTGCGCCGGGACCTGCGCCGCCGCGGCTAGGAGGACGAGGCCCACGAGGCCGGCCGCGACGAGCCGGCGCCTAGCGCCTGGCATGGCTTTCCGGGCGGTCGCTCGCCTCCTCCGCGGCCTCGCGCGCCCGCATTGCAGCGTCGCGCGCCAGCTCGGCGGCCCGGTTCGCGGCGGCCCGCGCGCCGGGCGCGACCGCGGCCCGGGCGGCGCCGGCGGCGCGGGCGGCGTCGCGCGC
>Ga0209399_10000095_pt1 | contig 49457 bp, 32 predicted proteins | sample OV2TP3_FD_184130 | JGI IMG/M metagenome (GOLD analysis project Ga0209399, IMG submission 184130) | Hot spring microbial communities from Beatty, Nevada to study Microbial Dark Matter (Phase II) - OV2 TP3 (SPAdes) (version 3) | ecosystem: Environmental > Aquatic > Thermal springs > Hot (42-90C) ... | reverse complement strand
ACCCGTGTCGATCCGCCCGAAACACGACATCCTCCGGGTATTTCTCGTTCGGGTAGACCAGCCCGCACGTCGTGCAGACCAGCCGCTCCGGGTCCTTCGGGTCCCAGCGGTAGGCCCCGTGGATCGTGTTCCCCTCGCACGCCGGACAGTTCGTAAAGCCGACGCCGCCCGGCGTGGTGGCCGGGATCATCCGCTCCACGTGGTCCGGACCCTGCCCCAGCGTGTGCGCCACCTGCGCCCGCATGTCCTCCAGCACCCGGCGCGCCCAGGCGTGACGTTCCAGGTTCGCCCGCGCCCGGTCCAGGTCCGCCGGCTTGATCGTGACAGGGTGAACGACCTGGTCGCGGTACCGCTTCCAGGCCGCGTAACGCTCGATTTCGCTTTTGTCCATGTCCGAGTCTCCTTACCGGATATCCTCGATGTGCGCCAGGAACTGCCCTGCCGGCGCGAACCCCGTCAGCCGCTTGTGCGGCAGCTCGTTCCCCTGCCCGTCGAAGAACAGGACCGTGGGCAGGCCGACGAGCCGGTACTTCTTCTGCAAGGCCCGCGTCGCCTCCGACTCCTCTGTGAAATCCACCTTGACGCTCACGAACGCCCTCAACCGCTCCCGGACCTTCGGGTCCGAATACGTGTCGCGTTCCAGCTCCACGCACGCCGCGCACCAGTCCGCGTAGAAGTCGATCATCGCCGGCCTCCCCTCCCGCCGCGCCTGCGCCAGCCCCTCCGCCTCGTCATACACCCACTCCGGCCCCGCGACGGACGCCGGCGCCGTGAACGCCCCGGCGGTCAGGTAGACCCCGGCCACGCACAGCGCCACGCCCAGGCCCTTCTGAAAACGGATGCGTCTGGAAGCATCGTGGAACGACTTATGGACAGCGCCCAAGCTGAGGCCTAAGAGGATGTGCCCCCCCGCAGCGGCAAAGGCCCACGCAGAACGGTCCAGAATCTTCTTCAGCGGCGGGACCACATCCTTCAGAAAGAAGAGCGCCGCCGCCAGCATGACGATGCCCAGCGCGCTCTTGACCCCCTCCATCCAGGCCCCGGACCTGGGCAGCGCGGCCATGGCCCCGGAGAACGTCCCGATGACGATAAACAACACCCCCATGCCCAGGGCGAACACAAACAGCAGCCAGAACCCGAACGCCAGGTCGCGCGTCGTGGCCACGTAGGTCAAAACCGCGCCCAGCGCCGGCCCTGTGCAGGGGGCCGCGATGATCCCCCCCACCAGGCCCATCGCGAACGCCCCGCCGTAGCCCCTGCCGCCGACCTGGCTCAACCGCGCCTGCAGCCCGGCGGGCAGCTGAATCTCGAACGCCCCCAGCATCGACGCCCCGAACAGCGCGAAGACCGTCGCGACACCCCCGATCACCCAGGGATTGGCCATGACCTGCCCGAACACCGCCCCTGTGGAGGCCGCGGCCAGCCCCAGGCCGGAGTACATCGCCGCGATGCCCAGCACATAGATGAAGGACAGCGTCAGACGCTCGATCAGACGCCTGGCCCCACGCGCCCCAAAGATGCCGATGGTGATCGGGATGAGGGGATACACGCACGGCGTGAGACTCGTCAGCAGCCCCCCTGCGAAGGCCAGCAGCAGCGCCCATGCCCGCCCCCTTGCCAGGAGACCCACACCCCCCCCTCCGCTGAAGTCCTGAAGAGACGATTCCCCCGCCCCCGGCGTTCGGTCGGAAGGTTCAAGGTTGGAACCCTTGAACTTTGAACCTTGAACCTTGAACGTGATCTCTATCCGCTTCGTCGTCGGCAGGTAGCACAGCTTCGGCGAGCACCCCTGGTACCGGACCGTGGCCGTGAGCCGGACCGCCCCGGCCTGCGCCTCCGGCGCGACCGTCACCGGCGCGGTGAACGTGAACGTCGGCGCGCCCGTGAACGCCTCCACCTCCTCCCCCGTGATCGGGTCGTGCTTCCGTCTGGACGCCGGGAAGACCACCTCCCCCACCTGCACGCCCGCCGGCGCCTCGAACGTCACCGACGTCCGCTCCCGGTACACCAGGTGGTCCTTCGCCACGCTCAGGACCAGCCGCGCCTCCCCCCTCCCCCCCGGCGCAACCGTCTCCGGCGCGACCTCCCCCGCCCACCGGAACAGCGTCTCCGGGTCCGCGACCTCCTCCGCAGCCTCCTGCGCCCCGGCGGCCCCGACCAGCGAGGCGACCTGCTTCGCCAGCCCCTCGTAGGTCTGCGCCCCCACCAGCGTCCCGGCCCGCCTCCCCTCCCGGTCATACAGAAAAGTCGCCGGGATCGCCCCGGACCAGGCGGGGTCCAGCCGGTCGATGAACGCCCCGTCCTGCTTCGCGTCCTTCAGGTAGGTCACGCCCGTCACGCCCTGCTCCTTCAGGAACGGCGCGACCGAGTCCTTCACCTGATCAGGGTCGTCCACGGACACGAACAGGACCTCCACGCCCCGGTAGTCCTTCTGAAACTTCACCAGCGCCGGGAACTCCTCCCGGCACGGGTCGCACCAGGTCGCCCAGAGGTTGAGCAGGACCACCTTCCCCCGGTGCGACTGCAGGAGGGCCTGAAGCCCCTCCTCGTCCACCGGCCGCACCTCGACATCTGCGCCGCACGGCGTCGCACTCAACAGGAGAAAGGCTATAATAAGGTAAACAAGTGGTCGCATAGCATATACCGGCCCCCGCGCGTCTACTTCAGCTCCTCCGCGTGCTCCGCCACCTTGCGGTAGGCCGCCGCGTGCTCCTCGATGACCTCCGGACGGTAGTGCTTGAACCACGGGATGGAGTAGACCCGCTCCTGCATCGCCTCCGTCACCGGCAGGCTCCCCGGCCCCTGTCGAACGTCCCCCTCCGTGTGCGCGATGCGCGTCGGCCTGCCGTGCCCGTAGACATCCGCCTCGTTCAGGACCGGGTGGAGATGGAGCGCCAGGTTCGCGCCGGGGCTGCACACCCCCCCCTCCGCCCGCACCGCCTCCGCGAACTTCTGGATGCTCAGCCCGCCCAGCTCCTCCGGACGATACAGGCCGTGCGCCGCGTACCACCCCCCCATCGTGCTCCCCGACGGCCTGGAAGGCCGGTGCGCCTTGACGCCGGGAACCCCCTCCAGCAGGTCCCAGAAATAGTTCATCGCCCTCTGGATGACCGCCATCCGCCCCTCGTAGTACTTGAGCTGCACCCGCCCCACCGCGGAGGAGATCTGGTGCATCCGGTACTTCACGCCCCCCAGCGGCAGCCCGGCCAGCGGGGCCAGTTCGGGATCCTCCACGTCCCTCCGCGTCCGCTCGTAGTGCCCGAACGCCACGGCCCTCTGGTAGATCTCCCTGTCGTTGGTGACCAGCATCCCCCCCTCGCCGATGGCCAGCGACTTCCCCGACATGCACGACATCGCGCCCGCGTGCCCGATCGTCCCGACCAGCCGCCCCTTGTAGAGCGCCCCGTGCGCGTGCGACACATCCTCGATCACCTTGACCCCGTGCCGGTTCGCGACCTCCATAATGGGGTCCATATCGCACGGGTGGCCGCAGTAGTGGACGGGCACGATGGCCTTCGTCCGCTTCGTGATCCGATGCTCGATGTCCCTCGGGTCGATGCACATCGTGTCCGGGTCCACCTCCGCGAACACGATCGTCGCGCCCAGCGACAGGGCCGGCAGGGCCGACGCCCAGTAGGTCAGGCTCGGCGCGATGATCTCGTCCCCCACCCCCACCCGGCATCCGAACATAGCCGTGTGGAGCGCCGCCGTCCCCGTGTTGTGCGCCAGGGCGTAGTCCATCCCGTGCCACTGCGCGAACTCCTTCTCGAACTGCACCGTCACATCCGTGCCGGACATCTTCCCCGCGCGCAGGACCTCCAGGGCGGCCTGTTCGTCCTCCTCGGTGATGATCGGCCATTTGAACATGTCCCCCGGAGGCGTCTGCACCGCCTTCGGCCCCCCGTGAATGGCGAGCTTGCTCACAAGACACTCCTTTCGATGGTTGTTTTATGCGATGGGTAGAGACGCGACACGTCGCATCTCTACATAAGATAGGGATATGCGGCTGGGCATGTCAAACGAATTCCTTGTTGACGGCCCCTCCGCCGTTGTGCATATTGTGCATATTTAAATAACTTTTCATAAATCTTGTGCATGGGATATTTCGCCTGGCGCACAGGCCCTCTCCCCGCCTCGCTGACGCTCGGCTTCCCCTCTCCCGTACACGGGAGAGGGGTGGCAGGCGTAGCCTGACGGGGTGAGGGCCAGAGCCGCAGCGATTTTTTATCAGGCTCTCGATACAATTCCCTCTTAACCGGAAAGACGAGGCGATTCGTGACCTCCCTCCGCTTTGACCTCAGACACTGGGCCGCCCTGATCGCCTGCGGCGTCCTGCTGCATCCGGCGGTGCGGGCCGTGGCGTCTCCCCATTCGCAGCCTGAGTGGGGGTTGTATCTCCTGACCCTCGCCTTTCTGATCTCCTACATCCTCGCGCCGGTGGCGGGGCGGGTCGCCAGCCGCGTCGGCGCCGTCGATCATCCGGCCGGACGAAAGGCGCACGCCCACCCCACGCCCTATTTCGGGGGCGTCGCCATTTACGCGGCGTTCGCGGCGGTGGTCCTCCTCAACTTCTATTTTTCAGTCGAACTCAAGGGGGTCGCCCTGGGGGGGACCCTCATCTTTGTCGTCGGCCTGCTGGACGACGTCTGGGACCTCTCGGCCCGTCTGAAGCTGCTGGCCCAGGTCGTGGCCGTGGGGATCCTCATCCAATACGACGTCTCCATCTCGTTCCTCCCCGACACCTGGTGGGGGAACGCGGGCGAGACGATCCTGACCGGCCTCTGGATCATCGGCATCACGAACGCCTTCAACTGCATCGACGGCCTGGACGGCCTGGCGGCGGGGTCGGCGGCGATCAATGCCTTCTTCTTCGGCCTGGTGGCCTTTATGACGGGACAGAAGTTCATGATGTTCCTGTCGGCCGCCCTGATGGGGAGCTGCCTGGGGTTTCTCCCCCACAACTTTCGCCGCTCCCGGCCGGCGGGCCTCTTTATGGGGGACGCCGGGAGCAACTTCCTCGGCTTCACCCTGGCGGGCATCGGCGTCATGGGGGACTGGGGCCACAACCACCTCGTGGACATCGTCGTCCCGGTCCTGATCCTCGGCGTGCCGATCTTCGACATGAGCCTGACAACGGTGGTGCGCATCTGGTCAGGTCAGGTCAGGACCTTCAGCGAATGGATCGCCTTCACGGGCCGGGACCACTTCCACCATCGCCTGTCCGACCTCGGCCTCGGTCACCGGACAGCCGTGCTGGTCATCTACACCATCACGGGATGGGCGGGGCTTTCCGGGTTGCTGCTGAAGGATGCCACGGGCCTCGGCGCGGTCCTGGCGCTGACGCAGTCGGGGATCATCTTCCTCCTGATCGGAGGGTTCATGGTCTTCGTCAAGGACCAGTACGCCCGGCTGGCCTCAGAAAAACAGTGACGGGTGACGAGTGATGAGTGATGAGCGAAAAGCAAAGAAACCTTTGAGGTTTTACTGACCACTGACCACTGACCACTGACCACTGTCTTTTATCTTTACATAAAAAAGGGTTTGTTGTATATTTTTAACCCGTTTACACAACTATACCAACCTCATTTGCAAGGAGTTATCACATGCCGGAAGAGGATGCCGAGTTCACCCGCGACCCCGCAGACGTGGAGGTCGAAGACATGTCGTACCAGGCGCACATCGGCACCTTCTCGGACGCGGACCGGGAGCTGCTGATTGAGTCGCAGTGCTGCATCACGGGCAAAGAGGTGAAACACAGTTTCTGCCGGTACCCCGACAAGGAACGGGGCACGGTGATGGTGATGTCCCGCGAAACGATGCTCAAGTTCTCCCGCGGGGGTCAGAGCCTCATCGCAGAGTTCGAGAAGGTGCTTGAGAAGCGCCGCGAGGCGGAGAGGCGAAGGACGCGCAGAAAATAAGCGGGGGAGTTTGAGAGATGGCGGAGTCGCAGACAATCACCGACGAACAGAAGAACGAGCTTCTTTTCACGCAGCTCATATTCATGTTCCAGAGCGCGGCCATGCAGCACCTGGGCAAGGTCAAGAACCCGCTCACCGACCGGATCGAACGCGACCTGGACCAGGCCCGGCATACCATCGACATCCTGGGCATGCTGGAGGAGAAGACCAGGGGCAATCTAAAGCCCCACGAGAAGCAGTTCCTGGAGCACGTGCTGTTCGAGTTGCGGATGAACTACGTGGACGAGGCCAACAGGCCCCAGGAGAAGGCGGAGGAGAAGAAGGAACAGGCGGAGGAGAAGAAAGAGGCTTCGTAGCTTATGTCCCTCGGTCCCCTCAAACTGATCCCCATCCCCGTCGAAAAACCCTGGGGCGGACGGGCGCTGGGCCGCCTGTTCGGGAGGTCGATCCCCGACGGCGTCTGCATTGGGGAGTCGTGGGAGGTCTCGGACCGGCCCGAGGCGCAGAGCCTTGTGGCCGAGGGGCCGCAGAAAGGCAGGTCGCTCGAAGACCTGCGGCGGACGTTCGGGGAGGCCCTCATCGGGACCCTGGCCTCGGCCCGGTCTGAGGGCAGGTTTCCGCTCCTCATCAAATGGATCGACGCGCGCGAGTTGCTCTCCGTGCAGGTCCACCCCGACGACCGGGCCGCGCGGGCGCTGGGCGAGCCCGACCCCGGCAAGACGGAGGCGTGGGTCGTCGCCGACGCCGAGCCGGGGGCCCGCATGGTCTACGGCCTGCGGGAGCGGATGACCGGGGAGGCCGTCCGGGCCGCTGCCGCGGCCGGGGAGATCGAACCCCACCTCGGATGGGTGGCCGCGCAGCCGGGGGACTGCTTCATGGTCCCGCCCGGCGCGGTCCACGCCCTGGGCGCGGGCATCGTCATCTACGAGGTCCAGCAGAACTCCAACATCACCTACCGGCTGTGGGACTGGGGCCGCACGGGGGCCGACGGCAGGCCCCGTGACCTGCACCTGGACCGGGCCGCATCGGTTCTGGACGGGGGGTTCGGCCCGCAGGGCCCTGTGCCGCCGGTCAGAATCGCCCTGGACGGGGGAAGCCGGCGCTACGCCGTGGCCTGCCCCCACTTCGCCGTGGAGGTCCTGGAGGTCCGCCCCGGCGGGTCCATAGCCGACCAATGTGACGGGCGGTCGTTCCACGCCCTGACGGTCTGGTCCGGGACAGGGGAAATCATTTGGGAAAGCGACAGGCCCTCACCCACCCCCCTTCCCCCTCCCTCTCCCGTACGTACGGGAGAGGGAGGGGGCGATAAGGGCTTTGCTACAGGACTGGGGGAGGGAGAGGGCCTGCCTCATGCCTCACGCCTTTCTCTTTCCCCCGGCGACACCGTCCTGGTCCCCGCCTGCGCGGGCGGCTATCGCCTCGCCTCGGCCTCCGGCCTGAGGGTCATCAAGTCCTGCGTGCCGGACCTCGACGCGGACGTCGTGGCCCCCCTGCGCCGGTCGGGCGCGCCGGAGGAGGCCATCCGGAACCTTGTGCAGACCTGACAGGCGTCCATGTTCAAGTTTTTCGCTCAAGTCTGGGGCCGGACCTGGGAATCGTGGAGGAGGACGCCGATCATCCAGCGCACGCTCCTCTTCTGCCAGAATATAGCCCTTCTCATCCGGTCATCCCTGCAGTCCCTCTGGCGCGCGCAGCTCCCGCGCATCGCCTTTCTGGTCCTGAGCACCATGATCGTCGGGGGGCTGGTGGTGCTGGGCATAGAACGGCATCACAACGAACAGTTCAAGGATGTGGAGGACGCCCTCTGGTGGGCGCTGATCACCGTCACCACGACCGGATACGGAGATAAGTTTCCGATCACGGGATGGGGCCGGATCGTCACGGGCCTCCTGATCTTCACGGAGATGGGGCTGGTCTCCGTGTTCACCGCGACCATCGCCTCGGCGCTCACCGAACGACGCCTGAAGGAAGCGAGAGGACTGGGAAAGATCACTTCCGTGGGACACATCGCCATTTGCGGCTGGAACCCAAACGCCGATAACCTCATCGGCAAGCTGACCGAGGTGGGGCACACCGAGGACATCGTGCTCGTCAACACCCTCAGCGAGGAGGTCGTGCAGGACGTCATCCTCCGGCACCCGGACGCCTCCATCCGCTTCGTGCGGGGGGATTTCTCGATGGAGAGCACCCGGAAGTTCTCGGAGGCCGGGAAGGAGGCGCTCTTTCACGTGGGGGGCGGGACACAGGTGCAGGTCAACCCCCCCGACGACTACGTGATCGAGCCCGACGACCGCGCCGTTGTCATCACCCTCGAAAAAGAGAACCAACCCTGACCACGCCTGGAGCCCTGTATGGCCGCCCTGCGTTCTATCGCGGAAGCCCTGCCCCTGAACCGCGCCAAAGACAAGCCCGTTGAAGCCCAGGATGAAATGACCTTCCTGCGGGGGGTCTCCATCTTCAAGGGGCTGTCCGACGGGCAGATCCGGAAGGTCCGGGAGCGGATGACCAAGAAGACCTTCGAGGCCGGGACCCCGATCATCCGGGAGGGGGAGGTCGACGCCGACAACGTCATGTACATCCTGGAGGAGGGAACGGTGGAGATCTCCAAGACCGTCACCCTCAAGGTCTCCTCGACCGACTTCGGCCAGAAGGAGAAGAGCTTCATCCGGCTGACCGGGGCGATGCGCCCCTTCTTCGGCGAGATGTCCATGCTGGAGGAGAACACGGAGCGCTCCGCCACGGTCGCCGCCCTGGACCGCTGCGCCACCCTGATCATCACCAAGAAGGACTTTGAGGCCCTGGCCGCCGAAGACCCCGTCATCGGCTACGTCGTCGTGACGAACATCTCCCGCGTCCTGGCCGACCGCCTCCGCAAGACGAACAACGACGTGCTCAAGCTCACCACGGCCCTCAGCCTGGCCCTGTCTCGCTGAACCTTCACCATCCATTACACTGGGAGGGCGCTGCATGGATGAGGTTAAGAAAGCGTCTGCTGAAAAACCTGCTGGCGCCCAGCAAGCCGGGCAACAGAGCGGAGGGCGGGTTAAGGTACCTGCCAGGCAAGCCCTGGGCATGTTGCTGCCGTATATGGGCAGCAAGGTCCTGGAGCAGATCAAGAGCGTCTGGCTCATCGTCCTGTATCTGGCCGTCTTTCAGGTCTTCGTCCTCGGCATCCCCATAGCCCAGGCATCCGTTGTAACCGGCGGTATAGCCCTGGTCATCCTGGGGCTCGCCTTCTTTATGGAAGGTCTGTTCCTCGGCCTGATGCCTCTGGGCGAGACCTGCGGGGTCAAACTGCCCCAACGGGCCGCGCTCCCGTTGATGATGGTCTTTGCGTTTATCCTCGGAGTAGGGGCCACGTTCGCAGAGCCGGCCATCGGGGTGCTGCAGGCCGCCGGCTCTTCAGTTAAACCCTGGGACGCGCCTCTGTTGTTCCTGCTTCTCAACAAATACTCCCATTTTCTCAAGTACGCCGTAGGCGCCGGGGTCGGCATTGCGGTGATCTTCGGCATGCTGCGGTTTCTCTACAGCTGGTCACTCAAGCCCTTCCTCTACATCCTCGTTACCATCCTCTCCGCCATTTCCATCTGGGCCTGGCTCGACCCCAACATGGCCTATGTGACCGGGGTGGCCTGGGACTGCGGCGGTGTCACCACGGGCCCGGTCACAGTCCCCCTGGTTCTGGCGCTGGGAATCGGCGTCTCGCGGGTCATTGCCAAGCGAGGCAGCAGCGAGGGCTCAGGCGCCGCGGGCGGCTTCGGGGTGGTCACTCTGGCCTCCGCGTTTCCCATCCTCACCGTGCTTGCGCTGGGAATGTTTCTGATGGGGAATGTCCCCAGACCGATGCCGGCCGAGCAATTCTGCGCGCCTGAGAACCGTTCCAGGGTCGTTTACCTTTTTGCCTCCGAGGAGGAGCTGACCGGGTACGTGTTCAAAAACGCCCCCCTTGCTGCGCGGAGCGCCTATTTCAATGGAGACCCCGCGTTACGCACGGGCTGGCTCTCCAGGGCGGCCGCCGACGAAACGCTCGCAGCCAGATCGTTCGGCTCAACTGGCGCACTGAAAACCTGGGCGCTTTCGGGCAGCGTGGCCGATGAAGAGCGGATTGCCATTTATGGCTCACGGGAGGCCGTGCAGCAGGCGCTCGACGAGAGCGCCGTCGCCAAAACCGCCGGCGTGGACATCGCAGACCTGATCTCACGCAATGTACAGGCCGCGGCTCAGGCCATTCTCCCCCTGTCGCTGTTCCTGTTCATCGCGCTGAAACTGATGAGAGAAAAACTCGGCAAACCCGACGAGACCGCCCTTGGGATCGTGCTGGCCGTCATCGGCATGAGCATCTTCAGCATCGGCATAGAGCTGGGCCTCTCCAGGCTGGGCGGCCAGGCCGGTGAAATGCTCCCCTCATCCTTCAAGTCAATCGAGCTGGTGCAGCAGCGCCAGGTCATTCGCAACTTCGACCCCGGGGTGGTGCGCGATGCGGTCATGCCCGACGGCGGCAAGGTCACCTTCTTTTTCCAGACCGACCGCGCCGGCTATGTCGCAGTGCCCTACGATTCGAGCGCCTATGACGCTGCCACGGCGCGTTATGTCAACACGCCCCGCCGCGGTCCCCTCTTCGGAGCAATCGGAGGGATTGCGGTCGCCATCCTGTTCGCTTTTGTTCTGGGGTATGGCGCCACCCTGGCTGAGCCTGCCCTCAATGCGCTGGGGCAGACCGTTGAGGACCTCACCGTCGGCACGTTCAAGAAATCGCTTCTCATGCAGGCCGTAGCCATTGGGGTGGGCGTCGGAATTGCCGTTGGGGTGGTCAGGGTTGTGTTTGACCTGCCCCTGGTATGGCTCCTCGTCCCGCCGTATGCCATCCTGCTGTTTCTCAGCAAAATCAGCACCGAGGACTTTGTCAACATCGGCTGGGATTCCGCCGGCGTGACCACCGGGCCGGTGACCGTGCCGCTGGTGCTGGCCATGGGGCTTGGGATCGGAGGGCAGGTCGGAGTGGTGGAGGGGTTCGGCATTCTGAGCCTCGCCTCGGTCTACCCGATCCTGGCCGTCATAGTCGTGGGACTCGTGGTAACCGCGCGCCGCAAAGCAGCGCTTCGTGAAGCTGCGGTTGAAAAAGCCGCCTGAGCTGTTCACGGCCAATGGAGGCGCCAGATGCAGACACAAGACGCCATTCAGATCACCTGCTCCATCTATCGTTCCCTGGCCGACAGGCTTCTGACTACCCTCGCCCAGAACGGCATTGCACGCGCCGATGTCATCAGCGCCCGGGCCGTGGTGCTGCGCGAAACCACCCGGCTTTTCGGCACGATTCCAACCACCGTGCTCGAAGAAGACCCGGCCGAATACTACCGGTTTTATGTGGCGCCGGGGGGTGAGGAAGGCATCATGGGCGCCATAATCGAGGCGCTGGAACTGCACCAGCCGGGGCGCGGCAGCATCTATTCCTGCCCGGTCACGCTGTGTACCGATGGCCTTGAACTGATACACAGGGTGGCGGAGTCAACGTGTAATTACCCGCTTCACGAGGGCTTGACTCACATCACCTGCATTGTGCAACGGGGGCAGGGCAACGCCATCGTGCAGGCCGCGCTCGACCTCGGGTTTTCCGTGCCGCACGTGTCGTTCGGGGAAGGCACGGGCCTTCGAGACAAGCTCGGCCTGTTGCGGATCACCATTCCGGCCAGCAAAGACATCATTACATTCGTGGTGTCGCGCAACGAGGCGCGTGAGGCGTTCGACCTCCTGGTGGACACCGGTCGCCTCGACCTGCCCGGGAAGGGGTTCATTTACATGTACGACCTGGCCAGGGGCAGGGTCAACACCCGTTTCTTCCGAGGCAAACAGCGCTATGCCGCCAGCATGGAGCAGATCATCGGGGCAATAGATGAGCTGAAAGGCGCGGTAGATTGGCGCCAGAAAGAGTCCGGCGTGGTCTCGGCCCGCGCAGCCCGCAGATATCTTGAAAACCTCGTTTTTTATAATATCTCCTGCAACGAGGGGCGCGCGGCGGACCTTGTGGCAGCCGCCATGGCGTCCGGAGCGGCCGGCGCCACCATAAGCAGATTCCGGTCCATGCCCATTGGAAAGGGACCCGAAAACACCGACACGATCTCCCCGGCCCGGGAGTCCGCCGATCTCATCATCGGGCCAAACCAGACTGAGAAAATAACCTCTGCGCTTGAGGCGGCAGGCGTGTTCAACAATGAAACGGCTGGCGTGATCGAGATGAGGCCCGTGCCCCGCGCCTGCACCTACCTTGGACCCGCCAAATAGTGGCGTCGCCGGGACGATTCCCTCAAAACATGCCGAAAGGACTCTCCTATGTTCACTGTGGGGGCTGCGAACTTGAGCGGAGGGGAGCTTATAGCCTTTCTTGTGTTCGTTATCGGAATTGTGGTATTGTTTGCGTTGGCGCTCAGACGAAAATAGACGGTAACACAAACACAGGATAAAAATTCTGTGGATGCCATTACCCTGACCCTGTTCGTCGTCGGGATAGTCTTGCTGATCGGCGGCGCAGAGATGCTGGTGCGCGGGGCGTCCTGGCTGGCCGCCGCCATAGGCATCTCGCCGCTGGTGATCGGGCTGACCGTCGTGGCCATCGGCACGAGTTCACCCGAACTGGCAGTGAGCGTCCAGTCCGCCGTTTCGGGTCAGCCCGACATCGCCTTCGGCAACGTGGTGGGGAGCAACGTCTTCAACGTGCTCTTCATCCTCGGCCTGACGGCGCTGGTCGCCCCTCTCGTCGTGCCGGGGCAACTGGTCCGGTCGGATGCCCCCGTGATGATCGGCGTATCGTTCTTGCTCCCGGTACTGGCGCTCGACGGCAGGATCAGCAGGCTGGACGGCGCCCTGCTCTTCGCGGGCGTGGTGGCTTACACGTTCCGCTCCATCCGGCAGGGCCGAAAGGAGCGCGGCCAGATGAAGGAAGGGCGTGTGGCAGAGGTCAGCAGAAGAAGCGGGTGGCAGTGGATCGCCCGGATGGCGCTCGTGGTCCTCGGCCTCGTCGCGCTCGTGCTGGGCTCCCGCTGGCTGGTGCAGGGGGCGGTCGTCATCGCGCAAAAGCTGGGCGTCAGCGAGCTGGTCATCGGCCTGACGGTCGTCGCCGCCGGCACCTCCCTGCCGGAGGTGGCCACCTCGGTCGTCGCCGCCCTGCGCGGCGAGCGCGACATCGCCGTCGGCAACGTGGTGGGCAGCAACATCTTCAACCTCCTGGCCATCCTCGGCATCGCCAGCGTCGCAGCGCCCGAGGGCATCCGCGTGTCCCCGGCGGCCCTGCGGTTTGACATCCCGGTGATGATCGCCGTGACGGTGGCGTGCCTGCCCATCTTCTTCACCGGCACAATCATCTCGCGAGGGGAGGGCGCGCTCTTTCTGGGCTACTATATCGCCTACACCCTGTATCTGGTTTTAAACGCGGCGCAACACGCCATGCTACCTGCCTTCAATGCGGTGATGCTGGTCTTCGCCATACCGCTTACGGCGGTGACCCTTTCGGTTTCAGCCGTTCGCGCCGTCCGCGCCAGGAAGATCGCGTCAGGCTGACGACCGTGCTCAGCGGAAAAAATATCCCTTCGTCTTACCTTATCATCCCTTCATTTTTCCTGCTGTGTGATCTACGTCACAGATTTTTTGCTCCTTTTTCGTGACCGCCGTCACAAACATTAACCCTGTCTTTATCATAGATTAAAGCGGTACGGATTGTGCTTGATCAGGGGCGACGCATCTGCCGTTCATGGTGGGAGGGACATGTTCTGTTTCGACACGGCAAGGGTTCGCCCCTGTCTCTTTTTCCACCTGCGCGCGGCGAAAAATACGGGCCTTTTTCGCGCAAATCGCGTAGATGTACGGATGGACAGGACAGAAAAAAAGAGATAATTTACTCCGGCGATCTGTTGCGCTCCTTTTCGGACTCTGCCTGGAAACAAATCTGATGGGAGGGGCTGGCAAATGCAGACCTGTATAAGAATAATCCTGGTGGGGGTCTGTCTGTTCCTGTTCACGTCCGCGACCTGGGCGCAGACCACGGCGCAGGTCACGGTCTCCGGCAAGGTCACAGACCCGAACGGAAACCCCGCTAAGAACGTCTTCGTCAACCTGAGCGACCCCGTGACGCACCAGGGGGCCGGGGCGCAGACCGATTCCACGGGGGCCTACCGATTTTCGATTGCGCCGGGGACCTACAACCTGAGCGTAAGCCCTGTAGGGGACGTCCCCTTCCTGCCCATCCGCCGGGAGAAGGTCCCGGTCACGGCCAACGTCACCCTGGACTTCAAGCTCGAGCGGGGAGTCGTGCTGTCGGGCATCGTCAAAGACCCGGACGGCAAGCCCTTCAAAGGCGCTTTTATAAACCTCTTCGCGCCCCCCGACCAGTCCTACGGGACGCAGAGCCGGGACGACGGGCGCTACTACGTCGCGGTAAAGCCGGGGACCTACAACCTGCACGTCGGCCTGCCACAGGGCTCATCCTTCCTCGGCCCATCCAGGAGCGGACTCGCCATCCAGGCCGACCAGACGCTGGACCTCACGCTGGAGCGCGGCGTCTTCCTGTCCGGCAAGGTGACCGACCCGGACGGAAAGCCCGTGAAGGACGCCCACGTGAACGCCTTCAACCGGGAAGGGGGGTCCGGCGCAAACACGGACGCGGACGGGAACTACAAATTTCCCGTCAGGCCGGGCGTCTACGAATTCCGGGTCAACCCGCCCCAGGGGACCTCTCTCGTCCCTGAAGGGCGCAGCGGGCTGGAGGTGAAAGGCGACCTCACGCTCAACGTGGCGCTCAAGAGAGGGGTGATCGTCTCCGGCGTGGTCCGTGACCAGGCCGGAAACCGGCTCCCGGGGGTCTACGTGAACTTCAACGTTCCGGGGGCCCCTCAGGGCTACGGGTCCGGCACGGACGCCGACGGGGCCTACAGGGTCGTCCTCCCGCCGGGCCGCTACAACCTGAACGTCGGCCCCCCGCCCAACAGCCCCCTGCTTCCGTTCAGGAAGGACGGCCTGGAGGTGACCGCGGACCTCCGCCTCGACATCACCCTGGAGCAGGGGAAGGCCCTCTCCGGGCGCGTCACGGACCCCGACGGCAGGCCCGTCCAGAACGTCTTCATCAACGCCTGGAGCCAGCAGACCCAGACCGGGGGCGGGATGCAGACCGACGCCGACGGGCGCTACCGCATCACCCTCTCCCCCGGCGTCTACGGCATCAACGTCAGCCCCCCGCCGGGCAGCCCCTTCGTCTCCAAGAGCGTCCAGGACTACCGGTTTACCGGCGACCAGACCCTCGACTTCAAGCTGGAGCGCGGCGTGGTCCTCTCCGGCCGCGTCACCGACCCCGACGGCAGGCCCGTCCAGAACGTCTACGTCAACGCCTACAGCCAGCAGACCCAGACAGGTGGCAACGGGAACACCGACGCCGACGGGCGCTACCGCATGACCCTCCTGCCGGGGACCTATAACGTCAACGTCGGCCTCCCGCCCAACAGCCCCTTCGTCTCCAAGAGCCTCCAGGACTACCGCGTGGCCGCCGACCAGACCCTCGATTTCAGGCTGGATCGCGGCGTCATCCTCTCCGGCCGCGTCACCGACCCGGACGGAAAACCCGTCCAGAACGTCTACGTCAACGCCTACCCTTCGCAGCCCGGCGTCACGGGGGGCGGCGGCGGGAACACCGACGCCGACGGGCGCTACCGCGTCGCCCTCCTGCCGGGGACCTATAACGTCAACGTCGGCCTGCCCCAGGGCAGCCCCTTCGTCTCGAAGATCGTCCAGGACTACCGGGTGGCCGCCGACCAGACCCTCGATTTCAGGCTCGAACGGGGCGTCATCCTCTCCGGGCGCGTCACGGACCCCGACGGAAAACCCGTCCAGAACGCCCACGTCAACGCCTGGAACCAGCAGACCCAGACCGGCAGCGGCGGGAACACCGACGCCGACGGGCGCTACCGCATCGCCCTCCTGCCCGGCGTCTACGGCGTCAACATCGGCCTCCAGCCCGGCAGCTCCTTCGTCTCGAAGGGCGTCCAGGACTACCGCGTGTCCGCGGACCAGACCCTCGACATCAAACTCGATCGGGGCGTGGCACTCTCCGGGCGCGTCACCGACCCCGACGGCAGGCCCGTCCAGAACGTCTACGTCAGCGCCCACAGCCAGCAGCTCAACACGGGCAGTGGCGCTCAGACCGACGCCGACGGGCGCTACCGCATCACCCTCCTGCCGGGGACCTACGGCGTCAACCTCGGCCTCCCGCAGGGCAGCCCCTTCGTCTCCAAGAGCCTCCAGGACTACCAGGTCGCCGCCGACCAGACCCTCGACTTCAGGCTCGAACGGGGCGTGGTCCTCTCCGGGCGCGCCACAGACCCGGACGGCAAACCCCTCCAGAACGTGAACATCAACCTCTGGAGCCAGCAGACCCAGACCGGAGGCAACGGCCAGACCGACGCCGACGGGCGCTACCGCATCACCCTCCTGCCCGGCGTCTACTTCCTGAACGTCAACCCCCCGCCCGGCAGCGCCTTCGTCTCCAGGAGCGTCCAGGACTACCGCGTGGCCGCCGACCAGACCCTCGACATCCGGCTCGACCGGGGCGTGGCCCTCTCCGGGCGCGTCACCGACCCCGACGGCAAACCCGTCCAGAACGTCTTCGTCAACGCCTATCCCCCGCAGCCCGGCGGCGCAAGTGGCGGCGGCGGGAACACCGACGCCGACGGGCGCTACCGCATCACCCTCCTGCCGGGCGTCTACAACATCAACGTCGGCCTCCCGCCCGGCAGCGCCTTCGTCTCAAAGTTCATCCAGGACTACCGGGTGTCCGGCGACCAGACCCTCGATTTCAAGCTGGAGCCGGGCAAGGTCCTCTCCGGGCGCATCACCGACCCCGAAGGCAGGCCCGTCCAGAACGTCTTCGTCAACGCCTGGAACCCGCAGGCCCAGACCGGGGGCGGGACGCAGACCGACGCCGAAGGCCGTTACCGCATCCCCCTGGCGCCCGGCGCTTACGACGTCAACGTCACCCCCCCGCAGGGGTCCCCCTTCGTCAGCGTCCGCGTCGAGCGGACCAACGTCTTCTCCGACGCCGCCCTGGACTTCAAACTGGAGCGGGGGTCGGCCCTCACCGGGCGCGTCACCGGCCCGGACGACCGGCCCGTCTCGGGGGTGGACATCAACGCCCACGACCCGCGCGCCAACACCGGCAGCGGGGCCCGGACCGGCCCGGACGGGAAGTACACCCTCGTCCTCAAGAACGGCCTTTACGACCTCAACGTCAACCCCCCGCCCGCCAGCCTGCTGGTCAGCCGGCGCCTGCCCGACCTGAAGGTGGAGGGCGACCGGACCCTGGACGTCAAACTGGAGCGCGGCGTGGTCCTCTCCGGGCGCGTCACCGACCCGAACGGCGCCCCCGTCCAGGACGCCTACGTCAACGCCTGGAACCCCCAGACCCAGACCGGCGGCGGCGGGAACACCGACGCCGACGGGCGCTTTCGCATCGCCCTGACCCCCGGCGTCTACAGCGTCAACGTCGGCCCGCCCCAGAAGACCTCCTTCGCGGGGCAGTACTTTGAGACCCTGGAGGTCTTCAAAGACCGGACCCTCGACGTCAAACTGGAGCGCGGGGTCGTGCTGTCCGGCAGCGTCCAGGACAGGTTCGGGCGGCCCGTCTCCAGCGCGAACGTCAGCGCCTACAGCCCCCAGGTCAACTTCGGCGGCGGCGGCCAGACCGACGCCGACGGGCGCTACCGCATCGTCCTCAAACCCGGCGTCTACGAGGTGAACGTCAGCCCCGACCCGGCCAGCGGCCTGACGCGCTTCGTCCTGTCCGGCGTCGAGGTGAGGGCGGACAGGACGCTCGACCTCGCCCTCAAGTCCGGCGTGACCCTGTCGGGCCGGGTCGTGGGGCCAAAAGGGGGCGGCGTCTCGGGCGTCACCATAGACGCCCAGGACGACAACCTCCAGAACGGCCCCGAAGGTTTCGCGAACACCGACCCGGACGGGAACTACACCCTCACCCTCCCCCCCGGCGTCTACCGCCTCGACCTCCGGCCCCCGGAGGGCACGCGCTTCCTGCAGACCCAGGTCCACAACGTGGACGCGCAGGCCGACCGGAAGGGCTTCGAGATCAAACTGAGCGAGGGGGTCGTCCTCTCCGGCCGGGTGACAGACCCGGACGGAAAGCCCGTGCGGGACGCCTACGTCAACCTCTACGACCCGGCCGAGCGGTTCGGGATCGGCGACAACACGGACCCCGACGGCGTCTACCGCATCGCCGTGGGGCGCGGCGTCTACTACCTCCACGCGGAGCCGATCCGCCTGCCCGGCGCGGCATCCGACCTCGTGGCCCGCGACATCCCCGACCTCCGCATCACCGACGACCAGACCCTCAACCTCGTCCTCGACCGGGGCGTCTTCCTCTTTGGCCGCGTCACGAACCGGGCGGGAAACCCGTTGCCCGAGGTGAACGTCAGCGCCAGCAGCAACCGGGGATACGGCGGCGGGACCCAGACCGACCTCGACGGAAAATACCGCCTCGCCCTCCGGCCCGACGTCTACTTCATCTACGCCAACCCCCGCCCCAACACCGCCTACGTCCCGCAGCGCGCCGAGCAGGTGGAGATGAAGGCTGCGAAGACCCTGGACTTTGTCCTGGACGAGGGCATCGTCCTCTCCGGCCGCGTCACCGGCCCCGACGGGACCCCCGTCAGCGAGGCCCAGGTCCGCGCCGGCGACCGGGACAAGAGCGACGGCGACGAGGGCTTTGCGACCGCCGGACGGGACGGGACCTACCGGATGCCCCTCCCCGCCGGGGTCTACGACATCGTCGCCGAGCCCCCCGAGGGCAGCGACCTGCTCCGGGCCACGGCCTCCTCCGTGGACCTGACCGCCCCCCGGACCGTCGACCTCAGGCTGACGAAGGGCCTGGCGCTCTCCGGCCGCGTCACCGGCCCCGACGGCCAGGGCCTGTTCGACGCCCGCATCAACGTCTTCAAGCCCCAGACCGGCGAGTGGTATGGGACCCAGACCCGCCGGGACGGGACCTACACCCTCGCCCTCCCCCCCGGCGCCTACGCCCTGCGCGCCGAGCCCCCGCAGGGGAGCAACCTTGTGACCAAGGAGATGAAGGAGTTCGAGTTCAAGGAGAGCCGGAAGCTGGACATCGCCTTCGACCGGGGCGTGACCCTGTCGGGGAAGATCACCGACCCCGACGGCGCCTCCGTGTCCGAAGCCGGGATCAACGCCAGCGCCGCCTCCGGGCAGTACTTCTGGGCCGGCTCCCGCCCGGACGGGACCTACACCCTCGCCCTCCCCCCCGGAACCTACGCCCTCGACATCTATCCCCGGCTCGGGGGCGACCTCATCTCCCAGCGCATAGAGCGGGTGGAGGTGAGCAGGGATCAGACTCGGGACATCCGCCTGGAGCGGGGCGTGGCCTTATCGGGCCGGGTCACCGACGGAAAGGGCAGCCCTGTCCAGCAGGTGAACGTCCGCGCCGAGGACGGGCAGGGGTCCGGCGCCGGCGCCCCCGTGGACCGGGACGGGCGCTACCGCATCCCCCTCCGGCCAGGGACCTACACCGTCTATTTCGAGCCGTTCGGGGGGCGGTTCACCCGCAAGGTGGTGGAGAAGGTCGAGGTGCGGACCCCCCGGACCCTCGACATCGCGCTCGACGAGGGCGTGACCCTGTCGGGGAAGGTGACCGACGCCTCCGGGAACGAGGTCCCGGACGTCTCCGTCAACGCCTTCGTCGGACAGGAGTTCCGGCACGTGGGCGGGACCCGCGCCTTCTTTGACGGGACCTACAGCCTGGCCCTCCCGCCGGGGACCTACACGATCACCTTCGACCCCGCGCCGGGGGCCCCCCACGTGCGCCAGATGCTCAAGGACGTGAAACTGGACGCGGATCGGAAGCTGGACGTGACGCTCACCTCCGGCCTGGTCCTCTCCGGAAAGGTCACCGGCCCCACCGGCGCGGGCATCGCGCAGGCCGGCGTCAACTTCCGGAACATTGAGACAGGGGACTCCTACGGGACAGGCACGGACCAGGACGGGAACTACCGCCAGGCCCTCCCGCCGGGGACCTACGACATCAGCGTCGGCCCGCCCCCCACCAGCCGGCTCGGCTACAAGGAGATTCAGGACGTGCGGGTGGTGGCCAACCGGGCGCTCGACATCGCCCTGGACCCCCTGGTCGGCCTGTCGGGCCGGGTGCTCGACCCCGACGGCAGACCCGTCCCCTTCGCCCGCCTGTCCGCGGAGGCCGCCGGCCTGAGCCGGGGGTCCGGCTCGGACGAGAAGGGACTCTACACTTTTCCCTTGCCGCCGGGCGCTTACACCATTATCATTTATCCCCCTCCGGGGTCGAAGCTCCGGCGCACCCTCGTCTCCAACGTCAGCGTGACCTCGGACCAGACCCTCGACCTCAAACTGGAGCGCGGCATCGGGCTTTCGGGCAAGGTGACCGACGCGGCAGGCAAGGGGCTGGAGAAGATCGGCGTCGGCCTGTTCAACACGGCCACGAAAGAGTGGACCGGGACCTCCACCGCCGCCGACGGGACCTACGGCATCGGCCTCGACACCGGCGTCTACGACCTCAACGTGGTCCCGTTCGACCCGGCGTCCCGCTACGTCCGGAAGCGCCTGACCGGCGTGGAGGTGAAGGCCGACCGGACCCTCGACGTCCCCCTCGATCAGGGATTCCTCGTGACGGGCCGCGTGACGGACCCCTCCGGGAACGGCGTCCCCCGCGTCGGCGTGAACGCCCGAGACGCCTCCGGCGCGGTCTTCGGCCAGGGCACGGATGAGAAGGGGGCCTACAGCCTTACCCTCCCCTCCGGGACCTACACCGTCGAGGCGTTTCCGCCCCAGGACGCCGGCCTCATCCCCAGGCGCGCCGAGGGCGTGCGGGTCACCGCCGACCTGAAGCTCGACCTGACCCTCAACCGGGGCGTGGCGCTCAGGGGCCGCGTGACCGACGCCAGCGGCGCGGCCGTGGACCGCGTCGGCGTGGGCGTCTTCAACCCCTCCACCGGGGAGCGCTACGGCGGCGGCACGGGCATCGACGGGACCTATGCCGTCGCCCTCCCGCCGGGGACCTACCGGGTGGAGTTCTACCCCCCCGAGGGCCGGGGCCTCACCCGCAAGGAGTTTCCGGACGTCGCCATCACCGCCGACCGGCAGCTCGACGTGACCCTCGACCGGGGCGTGGTCCTCTCCGGCCGCGTCCTGGCCCCTTCCGGAGACCGGGGCGTGGCGGACGTGGAGATGGGCTTCATCCTCAAGGGGAAGGGGCCAGTCGCCGACGCCGTCACGAACGCCGACGGGTTCTACCGCGTCGCCCTGTCGTTGGGGACCTACACCGTCGCCTACAACCCCCCGGCGGCCAAGGGCTACCTCCCCGCCCTCGTGGAAGGCGTCCAGATCGAGGGCGCCCGGACCCTCGACTTCAAGCTGGAGGAGGGCACGGCCCTGATCGGGATCGTGACCGGGCCGGACAATGCCCCGGTGCCCGGCGCCATCCTGACGGCCACCGGCCAGAAGGGGGAGAAGTTCTCGTCCATCACCTCCTCCGACGGCCTGTTCCGGGTCATATTGCCTGTGGGCGTCTACGCCCTGGAGGTGCAGCCCTCGCCGGGGTCGGGCCTGGCCGCGCAGAAAATCCCATCCGTCGACGTCTCGAAAGGTCAACCCATAGACATCCGCCTGACCGCCTCCACCGGGTCAGTTACCCCTGTGGGCGCGGTGAAGGTGACCCCCTCGGCCCTGGCCCTCCCCGCCGACGGGGCGTCCAGCGTGGTCCTGAGCGTCACCGTGACGCGCCCCGACGGGGCCCCCGCCGCGGCGGACGACACCACCTCCGTGCTGTTCATCGTGAACGGCCCCGCTGCCGTGAAGCCGGGGCTGGTCAGGATCAAAGGGGGGGTCGGCTCGGCGGCCCTCGTCCCCACGACCGTGGCCGGGAAGATCGAGGTGCTCGCCGTGGCCAAGGGGCTGGCCGCGGGCAAAGTCACCCTGGCCTCCTTCCCCGCGACAGCGGAGGGAGAGGCCACGGCCATCACCATAGGGCCAATCGTCGCGGACATCACGGCCACGGCAGCCGCCGTGGTCTGGGGCACCGACCGCATCTCGGACGGGACCGTGGACTACGGCGTCACGACCTCCTTCGGCGCGACAGCGCCCGACACCGCGAAGACGACCCGACACCGCGTCCTGCTGGCCGGCCTGAAGCCCTCGACGGTCTACCAGTACCGCGTGACCTCCGGCGGGACGCGCAGCCGGACCCTCTCCTTCACCACCGGGACCCCGGCCACGGAGAACAGCGGAGCGGCCCTGGGGATGGACCTCGACCCCGCGCCGGGGGACCAGAAGTCCGCGTCCAGGACCGGCGTGAGGGCGGGCCAGACCGTGGAGGTGGCCGTCTACGCGAAGGGCGTCCGAAACCTCGGAGGGTTCGTGCTCGAACTGGACTTCGACCCGGCCGTCACACCCTTCGTGTCCGCGGCCAGCGCCCCGGACGCGGAGAAGAACCTCCTTGCCGCCGGGGGCGGCAACGCGGTCTTCCTCTCCCCCCTGGTGAGGGGGAGCAGCCTGCGCTTCGGCGGGTCCATCCTGGCCCCCACCGAAGGGACGGTCGTCAGCGGTGACGGCCTCCTCGGACGGTTCACGTTCAGGATGGCCGACGACTTCGGCGCGGGCCGCGAGGCAAAGATCACGCTGGCGCAGACCGTCCTGAAGGGCCTCCTGACCGCCCAGCACGACACCATCCGGGCGTTGACGGCCGTGACCCTCTCGTCCGCCGGCGCTGCCGGAGGCGGGTCAGGGCCCATCGTCCTCGACCTCGACCTCGCGCCCGGCGACCAGGGGAAGCGGACCCTCTCCGGCCTCCAGCCCGGCGCCGCGTTCGACGTGGAGGTCGCGGCCACGGCCGGGGCGGCCGGGGCCACGGGCTTCGCCGCCCTCATCGAGTTCGACCCGAAGAAGATCACCTACGTCAGCTTCAAGGAGGGCGACCTCATCCCGAAGCTCACGCCCCTCTTCAAGACCGGCGACGGCGTCGTGGAGGTGGGCGGCTCCATCCTGGGCGGCGGGGCCGGGGCCGCCAAAGACAGCGGGACCCTCGCCACCGTGCGGTTCCAGGTGAGCCGGGACCTGGCCGGGACGGCCTCCTTGACGCTCACCTCCGCAAGCCTCAGGAAGGCGGGCCAGCAGGAGCGGTTCACCCCCAGGGTCGCGGTGGAGGTCGCGGCAGGCGCGACAGGCGGAGGGCCTTCGGCGGACTTCGACGGGGACGGGGAGGTGGGCTTCAACGATTTCTTCCTCTTCACCAACGCCTTCGGGTCCAGGAAGGGGGAGGCAGGGTTCGAGGGCAAGTTCGACCTGGACCAGAGCGGCGAGGTCGAGTTCAACGACTTCTTCATCTTCACCAACGAGTTTGGCAAGATTCTCAAGGCCGGGAATAGGGCAACAGGCAACAGGCCCTGACCCCTGTTTCCACGGAAAGGAGGTGATCTCCCCGCGAAGCCGTCTCTCCTTCGAGCGCCCCAGCGTCTCGACAACCCGTTCCGTTCGCCATTTTCAGGAGGGTATATGAAACGCACGAACCGATGGCTGACTTACAGCGCCGCGCTGGCGCTGACCCTGTTCGGGGCCGCCCGCGCCGACGCTGCGACGGCCTCAGCAGACCTGGACCCCGCCCCGGGGGATCAGGGGATGACGTCCGCCGAGACGCCGCCCGGCGTCCCGGTCACCATCCAGGTCTTCGCTCAGAACGCGGAAAACGTCACGGGCTTCACGGCGGACGTGCAGTTCGATCCGGGGGTCGTGGATGGAACACCCACAGCGATCGTCTTTACGCCCAGCCCGCCGTTCCCGGTGACCTTTCCGGTGCGGGTGGTCAGGACCGTGGCCACCGGCATGGGCGGCCAGCTCCCCCCCCAGCCCGTCTCCGATCGTCTGATGTTTCTGGGCGCCTTTACGTTCAAGACGCTCCCGAACTTTGAACGAGGAGTCCTCAAGATCGTCAAGATAGAGATCAAGCACGGCGGAAGCCCCGCTGAAGTGCTCACGCCGAACATTGAACTGAAGATCGCCCGGCCCGGCGCGGCCAAGATGGGAGGTCCCGGTGGACCCGGCGGTCCCGGCATGGGCGGGCCTGGCGGTCCCGGCGGGCCGGGCATGGGCCAGGGTCAAGGCGGGCCGGGTGGACCCGGACAAGGTCAAGGCCAGGGTCAGGGCCAGGGCCAGGGTCAGCCGATGATGGGTGGTCCGGGCCAGGGTCAGGGCCAGGGCCAGGGTCAGGGCCAGGGTCAGGGCCAGGGCCAGCCGATGATGGGCGGACCGGGCCAGGGTCAGGGCGGACCCGGCATGGGTGGGCCGATGGGGCAACCCTCTGCCGAAGAGATGAAGAAGATGTTTGAGCGGTGGAAGGGCAGCCCCGAGGCCAAAGACCTCAACGGCGACGGCAAGACCGACGAGGCCGACTTCAAGGTCTTCATGGAAAAAATGATGAAGGGGCCTGGTGGGCCCGGCGGACCCGGCGGACCCGGTATGGGCGGACCCGGTGGTCCTGGCGGACCAGGTATGGGTGGTCCCGGTGGACCCGGTGGGCCGGGTGGACCCGGTCAAGGTCAAGGCCAGGGTCAGGGCCAGCCGATGATGGGCGGACCCGGTATGGGTGGACCCGGTCAAGGTCAAGGTCAAGGCCAGGGTCGGGGTCAGGGTCAGGGCGGTCCCGGTATGGGTGGTCCCGGCGGCCCTGGTATGGGCGGTCCTGGCCAGGGTCAGGGTCAGCCGATGATGGGCGGACCCGGCGGACCCGGCATGGGTGGCCCCGGTGGTCCCGGCATGGGCGGACCCGGCGGTCCAGGCATGGGCGGTCCCGGTGGGCCAGGAATGGGTGGCCCCGACCCCGGCATGGTCTTCGAGATGATCAAGAAGATGTATCCGGACCCCGACACCATGCCCGCAGGTCTGGGCGACATCTTCAAGAAGGCCGAGGCGGCCCACAAGGCGGCCGAGGCATCCCACAAGGAGGCGGCGAAGGCCGGCATCGCCTTCCTGAAGGGCTTCATAGAATATGCAAAGAAGGAGGCCGAAAAGCTCGGGGATGACCCGAAGGCAGGGCAGTTTAAGCACCTTGCCATGCAGGCGGAGCAGTCCATCAAAATGATGGAGATGCACCTGAAGATGATGGAAAATCCCCCCGCCCCGATGGGCGGTCAGCCGCCTCCGGGTGGGAATCAGTGATCCATCCCCCTCCGTAGCCGCACCCTTCGGGGTGCGCGTCCAACAGAAGAGCCGCTCCGGATTTTGGAGCGGCTCTTTTTTTGCACGAGTTACGCACTTGGCCAAATCTGGCCCAAAATCAGGCGATCTGCACGTCGTTGTAGGCGCGATCGGTGATCGCGCATCGGCCTGTCAGATTGAATCGCCAGGCGACCACCGGTCGCCCCTACAACCTGCGCCCAAACCGACCTGTTCTGGGCCTTCAGGGGCCAGATGCGTAACTCGTATGATTTAGTTCAACACCGTCGCCGTCACGATGGTGATCAGCGCGGAGTCCTCTTCGTCAATCGTCGAACTCCCCACGATCACGGTGTCCCCGTTCTTGATGTTCAGGGAGGTGGTCAGCAGCCGGTTGTCCCTGCGGACCCTTTTCGGACCCTCAAAGGCAAAGGCCTTTTTCTGCGCCTCCTCCAACTTCTTCTGGAGTTCCTCCATACGCTGCTTCTGCGCCTCCTCCAGCTTCTTCTGGAGTTCCTCCATACGCTTCTGGGTCTCCGGCGTCAGTTCTCTAAGTTTTTCCATATCCGCAGGTTTGAACTCTGGCGCGGGAGGAGGCGTCGCCCCAAAAGCCCTGGCGACCGCCGCCGGCCAGGCTTCGCTCCCCCCATCACTCAACGTCAGCTCCCGCAGCTTGATCACGCCCTTCCCTTCGTCTATGAAGGTCGGTTTGCAGGACACCCTGTACCCCCCGGCAAGGCTGGCCGTTCCACTCTCCTCGGAGTTGAGCGTCAGATAGGCCCTGTCCAGGAGCTGGTAATGGTTGAACCTGAAGACCTGCTTCAACTGGGTGAGCAACGCCATGTCCCTCAGAGGCTTTTGCTCAACAGGCGCTTTGTCCGACGCCAGCACCAGTTGAAAGTGCAGCACGATCCGCCTGGGGGGAATGTCTACCTTCTTCAGCAGTTGCCTGGCCCGTTCGACGGTGGCCGGGTCGGTAAAGGTGAGGAAGAGCCTGTTCCTGAAATAAGCACTCTTATCCCTGTCGAACTTGATCCCGAAGGCACGGAGCAACGCCTCAAGGTCATTGGGAGAGATGTAGTTCAACTCAAAGACCTCCATCCCCGGCGGCATAAACTCCTTCAGCTCACCGGATGGTCCTGCCTTTTGGGGAGCATCCGCCGGCTTCTCTTTCGATTGCGCAAAGCACACAGGGGCGGCCATCCATACAGCGAACAAGACGATCAGGGCCGCCCAGAGGGTCACGCGCCCGAACGCGGGGTTTTCTTCAATCGTTTTCATTGCACACCCTCTCCTTTCGCAGGGGCAGAGGCCACCGGCTCCAGGACCCACACGACCGTGACGCGCGGATCTCGCGTGTGATAGACCATCGCCGTGCCCTGAGGTCGTGAGACGGACTCCACGACCGGGTACTTGGCATCCAGTTCTTCATCCGTCATCTCCCGGCGCGGGTTCAGCCGGCTCATCAGCCCGGCCAGGCGCGCCGCCGCGCCCTCCGGCGACTCCTCCTTCATCTCATCCGACGCCACAGCCTCCTTCGCCGAAACCCCCTGCTGCGCGACGCTGCCGGGCGCCGTCTTGGGTTGCAGGCGGAGGTACCCGTTCAGCAGGCCCAGCCCCGCGACCAGCAGCGCGGCGGCGACCGCCCAGGGCATCAGGGGCCGTCCCCTGAAAGGCGTCCATCCCCCGGCCAGCGGCGTTGTCCGTGTCCGCAAAGTCCCGGCCACCTCCGCCCGGACCCTCGCCGCAAAGTCCGTCGGCAGCGGAGGGGGACGATCCACGGAGGCCGCCCGCCGCGCAAGGCGCTGCGCGGCCTCCAGCGCCCGGCGCTCCGACGCGCAGGCCTCACAGTGGCCCAGGTGATCCGACAGCCGGGCGGCCAGCCTTTCCGGGAGGTCACCCCCCACAGAAAGGGGAAGGAGTCTCTGTGCAGTCTTACAGGTCATGGTAGTTTCTCACATTTCAGCCTCGCGCTTCAGCCTCTCCCTGACCTGCCGTCGCGCGTGGTGCAAATGGACCCTGACGGTAATCGCGCTGCACCCCAGGATTTGCGCCACCTCCTCCAGCGAGAACCCCTGAAGGTCTCGCAGGACGAAGGCGCTCCGCTGCTTCGGGGAGAGGCCGCTCAGGACCCGGTCCAGCGACAGGTCCAGGTCCCCACCACCCCAGGCGCGTTCATCCGCCACCTCCTCCCCCTCCCTGAGGGGCGCGTGCCTGGCGCGCGCCTCCCGCCGCTGGAAGTCGATCGCCGTGTTGACGATCAGCCTGTAGAGCCACGTGGAAAACTTGTGCCTGGGGCGGTACTGGCCGATGACCCGGTGGAGCTTGATGAAACACTCCTGGCACACGTCGCGGGCGTCATCCGCATCCCCGACGACCTGATAAGCGATCGCATAGGCCATCTCCTGGTACTGCCGGACCAGGCGCTCAAAGGCTGCCAGATCTCCGTCCTGCGCCCTGACGACAAGGTCCTCCCCCTGCTCGCTCATCACGCAGTCCGCGATCCTCAATGCGAGGTCCATGATCCCTGTCTCTGCTCCCGGTGCATCGGCCGTGTGTCCCTATCCTGTCCATGAAACGAAACAAAACGGCAAAGCGTTTAGGCCAAAATGCAATAAAACCATTGACACGAATGGCGAATGATCTTATCCTTGTCGTTATGAAAAAGCCCTTCCAGCCCTTTCTCTGCGCGACCCTCCTGCTCCTCCTGTCGGGCTGCGGCGTCTACTCCACCTCCGGGGCAGGGCGGTCCGGCGGAGGGACCGTCGCCGTCCCCCTGTTCGAGAACAGCACCGTCGAGTTCGGCATCAACGAGGGCCTCACGGACACCCTGATCGTCGCCCTCGTGAGGGAGGCCAGCCTGAAGGTCGTGGACGAGGACCGGGCCGACCTCGTCATCCGGGGCAGGGTGGTCTCCGTGCGGGACGAGCCGTTCACCTACGGCCAGACGCAGGCCCAGGCGCAGGCCGAACAGAACCGGATCACCGTCACCGTCGACGTCTCCTGCTACGACGCCAGAAAGGGACGCGCCGTGTGGGAGGAGAAAGGGCTTTCGGGCTACGGCATCTACCGGGCCGGCCGTCGCCAGGAGGAGGAGCGAAGCGCGGGCATCCGCGCCGCCTTTGCCATCCTCGTCAAGGACATCGTGGACCGGACCTCTGTGGGAGGATGGTAAAAAGACAACGATGAAGTCAGAGCAATGAACGATGAAGTAAAAGCATAAACCTGATTTGCTTTTCGTTCATCGTTCATCGTTCCGCGTTCATAGTTAGAGGTAATCATGTCCGACGTCGAAACCTGCTGGGAGGACCTGGGGAGCCGCTGGCAGCTCTCCCTCCGGCTGGACGGAGAGGCCGTCAGCGGCCTGGGGGTGGTGAAGAAGCGCATGCGCATCGGCTCCGCCGTGGTCCGGATGGGGGGGATCGCCGGGGTCTGGACCGCAAAGCAGCACCGGCTGAAGGGCTACGCCAGCCGTGGGATGTGGGCCTCCGTCGCCCTGATGGAGGAGCAGGGCTACGAGATGAGCCTCCTGTTCGGCATCCCGGACTTCTACCATCGCTTCGGCTACGCCGTGGTCCTGCCCGAACCCCTGCTGCACGTGAAGACCGGGGACCTGCTCAGGGCCAGTCTGCGCCACCCCATCCGGCCCGTGCGCCGGGCCGACGGCCCTCAGATCGCGCGCCTCTACAACCGCTGCAACGCCCTCCGCACGGGCACGACCCTGCGCCCGAGGGACTGGGCCTGTTTCGAGCGATCCCCCGGCTTCAAGAAGCCGGGCAGGGCCATTTTCGCCCTGGACGGCAGAGGCCGGATGGCAGGCTACGCGCTCTACTCCACGATAGGGAAGGACGGCCAGGACCTCCTGGGAACGCTCAACGGGGTGGAGCGCTTCCGGGTGTCGGAGATCGCCGCGCGAGACGGTTCGGCCTTTGAGACCCTGGCCGCGGCCGTCGGGCGCCAGGCGCGCCGGGCAAAGACCGAGGAGGTAGACTTTTACCTGCCCCCCGACGACCCCTTCGGCGAGTTCTGCGCCCGTCTCGGATGCCGGTGGAGCATCACCTACCCGCGCAACCGGAGCGCCATGGGCCGCATCGTCCGGCTGGTCCCGCTGATGGAGGCCCTGCTGCCCGAGTTCACCCGCCGCATTCAGGCGTCCCGTCCCCCCTGGAAAGGCGTGCTCCAGGTCCAGACCGACATCGGGACCGCAGGCCTGGACCTGAACGGACAGCCCGTCCGGCTCGCCTCCCCGGCGCAGCGCGGCGTCGTCGTGCGCATCCCTCAGATGCTTCTCACTCAGCTCATCATGGGCTACCGGAGCGTCTCCGACCTGACCCTCGACCCCGGCGTGACCATCCCCCCTCGCGCCCTGCCGGTCCTGAGCGCCCTCTTCCCGAAGGGACATCCCTACATGTGGTGGTCGGATCGGTTCTGAAACCCCTCCAGCACATTCGCCACGCACGCCCCCATCCTCTCGACGTTGTACCCCCCCTCCTGCACCAGCAACGTGGGGAGCCGGGCCTGGGCGAGCCGCTCCCCCATCCGGCAGAAGGCCTCTGCCGACAGGTCAAAGTCCCCCAGCGGGTCGTCCCGGAACGTGTCCACGCCCAGGGAGACGACCAGGAACCCCGGAGCAAATCCCCGGACGATCTCCATCGCCCGGCCCAGGACCTCCAGGTACTCCCCGTCCCCCACGCGCGGCGGCAGGGGGAAGTTGTGATTGAACCCCCGGCCCGCCCCCGTCCCCCGCTCGTCCGCGAACCCGCTGAAGAACGGATACGCCCGGTTCGGGTCCGCGTGGATCGAGATGAACAGGACCCGGCCGGACCCGTAGAAGACCTCCTGCGTCCCGTTCCCGTGGTGATAGTCCACGTCCAGGACCGCGACCCTCTCCTCCCGGCCCAGACGCGCCGCCGCAAGGGCCGCGTTGTTCAGGTAGCAATACCCGCCATACAGGTCGCGGCCCGCGTGATGGCCCGGCGGCCGGCAGAGCGCGTAGGCCGCCGACGCCCCGGACAGGAGCAGGTCCGCGCCCGTCAGCGCGCCGTGCGCGGAGGCGAGGGCGGCCCGGTACGTCCCCTCCACGATCGGCGTCTGCGCGTCAAAGCAGTAGTACCCGTCCTGGTTGCGAAGCTCCTTTGGCCTCCCCCCCATGGCCCTCACGGCGAACGTGTCCGGGATCACGCCCGACGCCGGCTTCCCGGAGGCGACCCACGCCGCGTGGATGCGCTCCAGGTAGTGGAGATAATCCGCGTCGTGGACGGTTAGGATGGGGTCGAGCGGATACGCCCGCGGGACGATCACATCCGCAAATCCCCTCTCCCGAAGCGCCCGGAGGATCGCGTCCGCCCGCGCCGGGGCCTCCGAGTAGGGCGTCATCCCGCCCCCGGTGAACTCATACGGCGGCGCGTGCAGCCGGTGCGTCTCAGAGTAGATGACCTTCATAGCCTCATCGGCGAACCATCGGCATCCGTCAGATCGTAAAACGTCCTCCCAGGATCCATCTCCCCCCTCAGCCACGCCTTCAAGTCCTCCTCCACCGCCTCGCTGTTCCAGAGCGTGAGCGTATCTTCGGGCCTCTCGATCAGCCGCCTCAACTCCCCCCACGAATCTCGTATGTAATACGCCCGCGCCGGGAAGGTGACAGGGCCTCTCACCTGTTCGCGCATCTTGAGCATCTGGTCCACCATCTCCCCGCTGTACCGCCCCCCCTCCGCGTGCCCCGTCGTCCACCCGATGGACAGGATGCCCCCCGGACACAGCCGGTTGCACACGGAGACGAACCCCTCCGGCTCAAACCTGGAGTCCGGCCCCCCCGGCCCTTTCAGGACATCCGCGTTCAAAAAGACCGGCAGGTCCCCACAGTCCATCTCCCGCAATTTTTCAAGACAGGTCTCCACGACCGAGGGGTCTTTGAAGTCCAGCTTGGCCCCCTTCCGGGCCTCTGCGATCCCCTCGATCCACGCCTCGAACGTCAGGTCGCTCTCCTGCCTGGGCGGGTGCGCCATGATCATCCGTCCCTCTGCCGCCGAGCGCGAGATGTCCCCCTCGATCATCATCACGTCCGGCGACCCGCAGTATCGTTTTAGGGCGGCCCGGCTGTTCACCCGGTGCGCCCAGGTCACGTCCCAGGGCATGGCGACGTTAAAAAAGGACAGGACGCTGTTCATGTGGGCCTCTCCTGAGGGCGTCTCAACAGGCCTTAAATAGACACCCGGCCTCGCAAAGTCAAGACAAAAAAAATGGCCCCCTGTGAAGGGGGCCAGATCTATCAAACGATGCCCTTGCGCCTCACCCGGCGTCCTCCGCCTCGTAGACCGGTTCCCCCCGGTGGAGGCGCAGGGCGATCCGGAGCGTCTGGCACATCTCCCGCTGGGTGGGCGCGTGGGCCGCCAGGTAGCGGGCCGCGGCCACCATCACGACCCGCCGCTCCTCCTCGTCCTCCAGCGCGCCGTGCTGGCGGATGGCCGCCTCCAGCATCTGAAAGCTGTGGAATTCGGCGTCCTCCCGCAGCAGGGCCTCGGCCAGGACGCGGAACAGCCGGCCCGCCTCCCCCCCCGACGCCAGATAGCCGTAGACCAGCCGTCCGGCCTCGTCCACCTGCTGCTGGTGGTTCAGCAGCGGGAGGAGCGCCTCCGGGCCGGCCCCTCCGGGACCCGCGCCCTTTCCGTTCTCCGACGGGAGACGGGCCGGGGGGATGTTCAGGAAACGGTCCAGGTACACGCGAACGGCCCCGTGGAACACCCCCCGGAGCAGGTCAGACGACTCCGCACGCCTCAGAATCTGGTGCAGCGCGTTGGCGTAGGTGAAGGTGTGCAGCACCGCGATCCAGTCCGAGAACTCGTTCTGCACGTGGAACCGGGCGACCCTCAGAGCCGCCGCATAGGCCACGGCCTGGGCGAGCTGAACCGGCCGCGCCCCGGCCCCGAGGGCCCCCTTCAGGGCCTCCACACCCGCGCCGGGATCGTCCCCCAGCAGCGTCTCGACGAACCCCTCAGGACGGGCCCAGGTCTTTCCCGCCCCCGCCTCGATCAGGCCGGGGACCTCCTCAAACGCCCCCTCCAGCATCTCCACCAGGTCCACCGGGTGCCGCCAGGCGTTCTGCTCCTCGCTCCGCTGGGCCTCGCAGAGCTGCCGGACCAGGGCGGGGAGCACCTCCGGGGCGTGCCCGTAGCCGATCCGGTCCAGGAGCTCAAACCCCTTGTTGATGAAGTCCACCTCGTGTCCGCCGTTCAGGTAGAAGTGGTCCGTGGCCGCGCTGGCCATCATGTCCGCCAGCTCCGCGTCCGTGGCCCCCCGCTGGACGGCCGTCAGCAGGCAGCGCTCCGCGCCGTCGGGGTCGCGCACCTCCACAAACTGCCGGAACCAGCGCTTGAGCGCGGCCATAGGCGCGTCCCGGTTCTCCAGGGGACGGAGCTCAAACTTGGGCGGCTCCCCGGAGCAGTCGTCCGCCACGTGGACCAGCCCCTGATAGAACGGCGCGATCCGCTCGTCCCCCCGCAGGTGGTCCGCCACGTTGGCCATCGCCGTCAGGATCGTCAGGCCCGGCCCCCATCCGCTCTGCCGGTGGCGCACGCCGTAGAGCCCTCCGATCCGGGCGATCTCGTCCGGCGTGACCCCGGCGTGGAGCAGGCCGATCACGGACTTGGCGATCACCAGGCGGAGGTTCTGCTCCATGCCCTCGCGCAGCCGCCGGCGGTAGCGCTCGGCCGGGTCCCGCCCCGCCCGGTCCGTGTGGAGGTAGACCTTCCCGTCCCGCACCTCCACCGGATACGTGGCCACGTCGTCCGCCCAGAGGTCGAACGTGCAGCCGCTGGCCAGGTCGAACCGCGCGTGGTGCCAGTGGCAGGTGAGGATGCCGTCCTCCACCGTCCCCCGGTGGAGCGGGAAGCCCATGTGGGGGCAGCGGTTGTCCACCGCGCGGACCTCCCCCTGGTGGTGGAACACGACGATGGGGACCGGGCCTTCCGTGACGACCACGCGCCCCTTCGCCTTCAGCTCGTCGAGCGCCCCGACGCAGATGGTGCCGTTGGTTCTGGCCATGGCGAGACCTCCTGTGAAATGGTTTTCAGTTTCATCTTACGCCATAAATATCGACAAAAAACCGGCCCTTCGCATCGTACGAAGGGCCGGTTTTACTTCCGTCAAAAAGGACAGAAATGAGCCTGTCCGAAAGGACAGGAGGGGTCACATCTTGATGATCCCTTTCTGCGCCGCAAGGGTCACGGCCTCGGTGCGGTTGCCCGCGCCCAACTTGCCCAGAATAGAACTCACGTGGAACTTGGCCGTGCGCTCGCTGATGGACAGCCGGTCCGCAATCTCCTTGTTCAGCAGCCCCTGCGCCAGCAGCCGGAGCACCTCCGTCTCGCGCGGGGTGAGGGCTTCTTGCGATGATGCCCCACGACGGACCTGCCGCAGCAGCCTGGAGGCCACGACCGGCTGCAACAGCGACCCTCCCGAGTGGACCGTGCGCACCGCGTTGAATATCTCCTGCCGGGGTGACTCCTTGAGCAGATAGCCCTGCGCCCCGGCCTGCACCGCGCTCAGGATGCGCTCGTCCGTGTCGAAGGCCGTCAGCACGATGGCGCGGACCTCCGCCCCGGACGCCCGCAGACGCCGGAGCGCCTCCACCCCGTCCACGCCCGGCATCTCCAGGTCCAGCAGGACCACGTCGGGCCGGAGCGCGGCCACCTGCCGGACCACCTCCCCCCCGTCCCCGGCCTCGCCCACCACCTCAAAGTCCGGCTGCGTGCCCAGGACGGCCCTCAACCCTTCGCGCACGATGGGGTGGTCATCGGCCACCAGAATTCGGATCGTCCCTGTCATGAAACAACCTTCAGAGGAATCACGACCTCCAGCCGCGTGCCCGCGCCCGGGCTGCTCTCCAGATTCATGTGACCGTCCAGCAGCCTGGCCCGTTCATTCAGACCGATCAGCCCGTAATGGCCTTTCGGGACCTGGGACGGGTCGAACCCTCGACCGTCGTCTTCGACGACGAGCTGAACCCGGTCCGGCGTCGCCACGAGGCGCACGTCCACCCGCCGGGCGGCGGCGTGCCGGACGGCGTTGATCACCGCCTCCTGGGCGATCCGGTAGAGGCTCGCCTCCACCCGCACGGGCAGCGGGCGGCCCCCGCCTGTGGCCTCAAAGCTCACCCGCAGGCCCCCCCTTTCGGACGCCCCCTCCGCCAGCGCGGCCAGCGCCTCCGCCAGGCTGCGACCCTCCAGCGAGGCCGCCCGGAGGTCGAGCACGGAGCGCCGGGCCTCCTCCAGGCTGGTCCGGGCCATCTGAAGGGTCTGGCCCACCGCCTGCCGAACCCCCTCCGGGCCGGCCCCGGACTCCAGCAGGGCATCCACGGACTCCAGCCTCAGCAGAATGGCCGCCAGCCCCTGACCGAGGGTGTCGTGGATCTCGCGAGCCAGCCGGTAGCGCTCCTCCACAGCTCCCATCTGCACGCTCCTGCCGAACAGCCGCGCCCGCTCAATCGCGATGCTCAGCAGGTCCCCGACCGTATACAGCAGCCGCAGGTCTTCGGGGGACAGCTCCCGCCAGTTGCCGCTGGCCACGTTGAGAACGCCCAGCTTCTTGCCGTGCGCATACAGCGGGATGCTGGCGTGGAAACGCAGCCCGTCCGTGCCGTCCACAAGATTGTACAGCCGGCTGCACTCGACCACGTTGACGTTCGCCGCCCCGCGCATGTCGCCTGCCCGGTACGTGTCCAGGCAGTAGCAGCGCCCCTCCATCAGGTGAGGGTTCTCCGCCAGCGCCGGCGGCAGGTTCTGCGCCGCCGCCAGGTAGGACTCGCCCGTCTCCTCGCGCAGCAGCCAGACCCAGCCGGTCTGCAGGTCGAACAGCTCCGCCACCTGCGCCAGCGCCGTGCGCAGGATCTGGTCCATGTCCACCGAGCGGTTCAGCTCTCTGGCGATGACGTTGAGGATGGACAGCTCGCGGTTGCGCCTTCCCAGCTCGTCGGAATCGGGTTTTTTCTTTTCACGCCTCACGCCTCACGCCTTACGCCTTACGGCATCACCGGCAGAACGACCCGCGAGGGCCGCCTCGCGTCGTGGAACACCGTCTGATGCGCCACCTTGAACGTCGCCTCCCCGTAGTCGTCCCCGCCCGTGTTGTGGTTCCTGTCGAAGTTCGGGAAGTCCGAGCTGGTCACATCCACCCGGATCCGGTGCCCCTTCTCGAACAGGACCGCCGTCGGCAGCATCTGAATCCTGTACTCGTAGACCTGCCCCGGCTTCAACGGCCTCGGGCGGTCCAGGCCCTCCCGGTAGCGCGCCCGCACGATCCCGTAGCAGACCTGGTGCGCGAACCCCTCCGGGTGGACGTCGATCAGCTTCACGATGAAGTCCGTGTCCCGCGCGCTCGACGCGGCGAACAGCCGCACCTCCGGCCTGCCCGCCACCCGCACCGGCCTGCGCAGCGGCGGCGTCTGGTAGACCAGCACGTCCCGCCGTGCCTCCAGCCGCCGGTGATCGAACGGCGCGTCCTGGGCGTTCGCGTAGAACAGCGTCATCACCGGGTCGCGCGGGTCGTAGTCGTACCGGTCCGGCGTCCCCCTTTCGGGCGTCTCCCGCGACAGCCGCCCGTCCCCCGAAGGCGTGTTCGCCCCTTCCCCGGAGTGAAAATAATACGCCACCGGCTCTGCCTCCGGCGGCGGCCACGTCTTCGCGCCCGCCCACCGGTTCTCGCCCATCACGAAATAGCGGGCAGGCGGCGTCCGCATCACCCCCGTGTCGATCCCCTTCAGCCAGTGGTCGAACCACCGGATCATCAACTTCGTGAAATCGACCCTGGCGCCCCTCCCGAAGTCCATCTCCCCCACCCGGCGCGGCCCGTCGCTCCCGTGCGACCAGGGCCCCACGACCATGCGCTGCGCCCGCCGTGCCGCCTCCGTCCGCCCGTTCCGCTGCATCCCCGTGAAGTGGTCCACCGTCAGAACCAGCCGGTCGTGCCAGCCCGTCACGTGCATCACCGGCACGTCCACCTCCGGATGCCGCGCCCCGAAGTTGAAGAGATCCTCGTTCTGATGGTCCAGCCAGTAGTGGTAGACCTCCCGGACGCCCCCCGCGAATTCGTCCGGCGCCTCTTTCAGGGGCACGAACCAGAGCGGCTTCTCCCGGTCCTTCCCGGAGTGCGCCCGCGCCTCCCCCGGCGTGTGGGGCGGCTCTAATCCCTTCCGCCGCCGCACGTCCGGGGCCAGCGTCCCGAACAGCCACTGCTGCGCCCGCCCGATTCGGAAGACGCCCCCCAGCTCCCAGTCCGTCAGCCGCGTCGCGAACCCCCCGTTGAACATCGCCACGAGATGGGGGGGGCGCAGCGACGCCAGCTCCCAGGACGCCCAGGAAGGGTATGAGATGCCAAACACCCCGACCTTGCCGTTCGAGAACGGCAGCCCGGCGGCCCACTCCACGCTGTCGTAGCCGTCCTCCGCGTCCCGGTACCCCGGCACGAACATCGGCGTGTAGTCCCCGTCCGAGGCGTAGCGCCCCCGCATGTCCTGCGCGATCACGACATAGCCCGCCCCGGCCAGGCGCGTTGAGACCGCCTTGCCATAGGGCGTCCGGGTCAGCAGGACAGGGAACCTCCCCCGCGCCTTCGGCCTGGCGATGTCCGCCCGCAGGACCACGCCGTCCCGCATCCGCGCCTCGACATTTCGCGTCACGACCACCGGATATGCCCCTCCCGCCATCAGGTCCTCCTTGCGAATTCCTCGTAATACCCGGCGATGTCCACGTCCTCGGCCCTGCCCTCGTGGATCAGCACGCGAAACCGCTGCGTCAGCGTCTCCCCGGCCTTCAGGACGTAAGGCCCCCGCAGGGTGAAGTTCGACAGGAACGTCCCGTAGTTGCGGACGAAATAGGGCGAGGGCGGGTTGGACGGGTGGCTCATCAGCGTCACCCCCACCGGCCCCCCCGCGACGACCCCGCTGTAGTCCACCCAGTCCGCTAACTGATTCATCGCCCCCTCCTCATTCTCCTGCCCATTGGAGTTGACGACGCGCCCGCCGTCCTCCACGTCTATCGTGTCGGCCACGCGGATGCCGAAGTAGGCGTGCGTCTCCTTCTCGAACGTCACGTCCCCCGCGCAGGGCGTGAGCGCGCTGGACACGTCCAGGACGTGCGCCTGATCGCCCGGCGTCCAGGCGATCTCCCGGCGCTCCGTCAGCACGCGCTCCCCGGCCTTCGTCGCCCACCCGTTCCTCGTCCGGAGGGAAACGGCCGTCCCCGTCGTCTCGGCCTCCGCCCCCTCAAAGGCGATGTCCCCTAAGTTCGGGCGCGTCGGGTTGTTGTCGTGGAAGAAGTTGACCCCGTTCACCTTCCCGTGCCCGATGAAGATCGACCGGTGGTGGTTGTAGCGATACGCGCAGTTCGTCGTGACCGGCCGTCCGCTGGGGGAGTAGACCGGGAAGAAGTTGGGGCGCGACAGGTAGAAGTCCCCCCACCTGAGACACCCCTTGTTGTAGGCCAGGCAGAACTGTCCCTTGTAGTAGAACTTGAAGCGAAGCTCCTCCTCCACCAGCCTCACATCGCTCATGGCTTACCCCTCCACCATCTCCGCAATCGACACCGGCTGCCCGCCCGCCTCCGTGGACCGGACCACGCCCTCCATCATGGCCACGGTCCAGAGGTTGTCCCGGCCGCTCGTGCTCGTCTCGCCGCCGGTCTCCACGGCGGCCGCCAGCTCGTTCAGCAGGGCGGCGTCCCCCCCGAACTGCCCCAGCGGCTCCACCCTGCTCCACGCCTTGTCCGCGGGACTCCCACGCTCCAGCCCGTTTCCGACCCTCAGAGACCCCCCGCTCCCGTCGATCCGCCAGTGGTACTCCGGCACGTGCGAGGCCCACGCCCCGAAGTAGGACACCTTGACCCCCTGCTCGAACTCGTAGAGCGCGGAGACCGTCGTCTCCCCCTCGTAGTCCCCCCACGGCGGCAGGAAACTGAACCCCGTGACGCGCAGCGGCTTCAGCCCCAGCGTGAAGCGGACCATGTCCAGGTCGTGCACGCCCATCTCCCAGAGGTAGTTGTGCCGCATGGCCTTCTGGTAGGTGTTCCCCGCGTAGCGCTTCCGGTGGCGGATGAACACCCCGTGCCCCAGCCTGCCCACCTCTCCCTTCGCCACCGCCTGCCGCATCGTGCCCACCTCCGGGTTGAAGCGGTAGTTCTGCCCGGCGGAGACCACCAGGCCGGCCTTCCGGCCCGCCTCCACGACGGCCTTCGCATCCTCCAGGGAGAGCGCGAACGGCTTCTCCACCAGGATGTGCCACCCCGCCGACAGGGCGCTCAGCGCGTTCTCCCGCCGGAACCAGGACACCGCCGCGATCACGGCGACCTCCGCCTTCACCTTTTCCGCCGCCGCCTCCACGCTCCTGAACGCCTGAAGCCTCAGGTCCGGGAACTGCGTCGCGACCGCCTGATGCGCCGCCTCCGATGGGTCCACGATCGCCACAGGCTCGAACCCCGCGTGCGCCGCCGTCGTCTTGATCCAGTGCCGCCCCCGCCCCCCCGCGCCGATGATCACCGCTCGCAAAGGCATCCGCGTACCTCCTTGTCTAAAAGGTGAAGGACTTCGACCTGGTGCGCCTGGGCGGCTGAGGCCCCGGCGTCCTCCCGGCCCGCGTGAAGACCTCCGCCCGGTCGTGTCGAGCGAAGTAGTCCTCCGGCAGCTCCAGGTCGAACTCCGCCATGAGGTCCTGCACCGACAGGCCGGGCCGGTTGGACTGCACCGTCATACCCCCCTCCTCGTGGTACACCCGAATGGCCACGTCGCGCCCGTACTTCTCCCGGATCGCCGGGATCTGCGAGGCGTTGAAGTCCGTGTGGAAGAACCGCCTTTCCAGGTCGATCTCCATCCCCCCCACGGACGCCCGGATGCCCGTCTTCAGCAGGACCTCGCCGGTGATGTCGATGACGTAAGCGTGCGCGCTGGTGACGGCCGAGACCACGTAGTAGTGGTGGAGCCAGGCGAAGGCCTGAAGGGCGAACCCCCCGTCAGCGGCGGACGGCCAGAACACGATCTCCGCCCCCATCTCCTTGAGACGGGCCCAGTCCTGGGGCCACCCGATGTCGAAGCAGATCAGGATGCCGATCCGCCCGAAGTCCAGGTCGAACACCTTCACCTCCTGGCCGGGCGTGACGCCGGACTCGAACTGCGTGAAGTCGAAGCTGCTGGTGACCGGGTGCCGTTTCTCATACACCCCGACGATCTGGCCCTGGCGGTCGATGACCACGGCGGAGTTGTACACCGCGTCCCCCCGCTTCTCGTACAGGGGACAGATGATGTAGGCCCCGTACTTCTTAGCCTTCCCCGCGGCCAGGTCCGTGGTCGGCCCCGGCACAGGCTCCGCGACCTCGGCGGCCCGGTCGTGCGGCGCCCACAGGCTCCCGAACAGCTCGGGCAGGCAGATGATGTCGGGCCGGTCCTGGGCGGCGATGTCGATCAGCCGGTCCGCCCTCCGGAGATTGTCCTGAACGGTCGGGCCGCCCCGCCTCTGGAACGAGGTGGTGCTGACCCAGACTCTGCGTGGCATGGAAGTCCTCCTGAGATGATGAACGCCAATTTCCCTACCGCCATTCAATCAGCGCCTTCACGTAGGCGCGGCCCACGAGGCGATGGCCCTCGCGCAGGTACGGAATATAGTGACCTGCGAGGACACAGTCCACCGGCAGGGCGGAGAGCCGCTTCAGGGTCTTGATGTAGGTCGGCTTGTCGAACTCCTCACCCCCCTTCCAGCCCAGCTCCGGCCGGTAGTCCGCGCTGGGCGACATCAGCACGTCGCCCACGAACCAGATGATCTTCCCGGCGTGCCTGAGCTGGTAGATCACGCAGCCGTTCGTGTGGCCGGGGGCGTGAAGGACCTCAAACCTGAAACCGCACGCCTCGATCACGTCCCCGTCCTGAACGACGCGGTCGACCTTGCAGGCCGGAACCTGGAACCCTGCGGCGTAGGGGATGGTGCGAAAGTCCGCCAGCCCCACGCCCTCTGCATCGCCGGGACCTGCGACCACGTGAGCGCAACGCGCCCGCACCGCGGCCGCGTTGCCCACGTGATCGTAGTGGCTGTGCGTCAGCAGCAGATGATCCACCTTTTCCAGGGAGATGCCCCAGACGCTGAGGTGCTGTTCCGCCCGTTCCAGGTCCGAGGGGACCGACCCGGAGTCGACGAGGACATTCCCCTTCTCACTGTGGACCAGGTAGAAATTGGCGTGCTGGGCGTAGGCAAAGCCGTCCAGGAGATAGATGTTGGGCAGGATCTGCATGAGGACTCCTTAGATCTGCGGGATCACCAGCTTGCCCCCCCGCGCCAGGGGCAGGCCCGCGAAGGCGCATTTGTTCCCCCACCGGTCCACCGCGTCTTTGGCCTTGTACTCGTTGATGAGCTTATGGCGCGATTTGGGCGTGCGGTTGTGCCCCGCCGTGTGCACCACCAGCACGTGGATGAACAGCACGTCGCCCGGCCTGGCGATCATCGGCTCCTTTTTCCACCCCTTCATCTCCTGGTCGGCCAGCGTGACCTTGTCCCGCGTCTCCCACTCCCCCGGCTTGTGGCTGCCGGGCGCCGCCCAGGTCGCGCCCGCGTCCACGTCCGTGTCGTCCAGGTAGGTGATCGCCGCGGCCAGGTCCGGCCTGCTGTGCCGCTCGTAGGGCCAGTCCTGGTGCCACCCCTGCTTGTTGAAGAAGCCGGGCGGGTTGTTCCGCACCTTGCCATTGTGGAAGTCGATGTCCGGCCCGAACAGGTCGATGAACACGTTCACGATGCGCGGGTCCGTGATGTTGTTGAACCAGTAGTCGCTGGCCAGCGGCTGGTCCATGATCCCGCGCACGTTCCTGGGATTATACGGGTCGACGGGGTACCCCTCCACAGGCTCCATAAAGCTGTAGGTCATGGCCTTGGGCCGGCCCTCCGTGTTCGTGATCAGGTCGTGGAACTCCCGGCGCATCACCTCCATCTCGGCCTCGGAGTATACGCCCCGGACGGCCAGATACCCGTTGTCGTCGAAGAACCGCTTCTGCTCCGGCGTGAGCGCGATCAGATCGTTGCTGCCTGCCATGTCAAGATGTCTCCTTTCATGACTACAATTTGCGTTTTGCAATTTTCAATCTTCAATCTTCAATCTTCAATCTTCAATGCCTCTGTTTTCCCCCACGCCGTCACCTCGGCCTCCACGCCCTCCTCCGTGACCGTCCCTCGCACCGAGGCATCCTCGCAGTCCCCTGCGATCATCAACATCAGGAACCGCGCCGTCCCTCCCGCCGCCATTCGCTGCGCGAACCGCGCGTGGCACGTCCTCCCCTGCTGCGGCGTCATGTCCGGCTGATAGGGCATCGGAACCATGCTCGGCCCCCAGCCGATCTCCACCGAACTGATCCCCTCCGGCCACGCCGGGAGGACACGGAGGCCCAGCCCCCCCTCGCTCATCACCGTCCGCCCCTCCCCCTCCCGAAGCGCATCGGGGCAGCGGATCGTCCACCGCGCCACGTGCGCCTCCCGGCTCCCTTGCCCGTCCAGCAGGTCGCAGATCAGAAAATACCGCCCCTTCCGCAGGACCACCGTCCGCTCGTGCCGGATGCCCTTCGACAGCAGGTACCCGTCGTGCGCCACCCGGACCCTCGTCTCCTCCCTCCCGTCCTTCCACTCCAGCAGCCGCCCCCAGACCCGCCGCTTCCGGCCCGGCCGCCACGTCTCCTGGTCCTCCTCATCCACCCAGACCGTGTTCTGCCCCCGCGTCCCGTAGTACCAGGGCCGGTAGTCCGGGTCGCTGTAGGAGAACGGCGACCCCGGCGACAGCGCCGCAGGCCGCCCCTTCACCCACGCCGTGAACGACCCCTGCCCCGCGTAGGCGTGCCCCCCCTCCGGGTGCCCGAAGTCCAGGACCAGGAAGTTCGACGCCCCGTCCCACCCGTCCCGCAGCGCCGCGACCCCAGACTCCGGGAAGACCTTCGACGTGTGGCGCGGTCGCCGCGCCCTCACCCCTTTCAGCTTTGGGACGCACAGGTCGTGCAGCAGGCTGCAGCACCACCCCGGCCCCCCCTTCTGCACCGGAATCACCCCTGGCTCATACCACCGATTCAGGTGTCCCTGAAGTTCCCCGTCCCGAAAGAACGCATTCCCCGCGGCCAGCACCGCGATCCACTCCGTGTCGTAGACCGCCGAGTTGATCGCCGGCCCGTACCCGTCCGGCGTCAGGATGTCCCCCACGAAGCGGTGCATCGCCAAAAAGCGCGACCGGAACGGCTCCACATCGTAGAAACTCGGCAGCCCCCGCCGCGCCAGGATCATCTGGAGCGTGGCGAAGGACCGGATGACCGTGTTGTGGTACTGCGTGCAGACCTCCTTCTGCATCCCGTCCGGGTGCGTCTGGTTCAGCAGGAGCACCTCCTGGACCTGCCGGGCCGTCTCCAGCCAGCCCGACGCCGCCCCCCACTCCGGCAGGAGCGCCCCGACCGCGCCCAGCCCCCCGCTCCCGGACGACACAAAGTTCAGCTCCTGCTGCCACTCCACCGGCGTCTTGGCCGCCAGCCTCCGATACAGGAAATCCGCGTGCCGCCAGATCAGGACCGTGGCGCTCCGACAGTCCTCCGCCGTCCAGGCCGGGTGGTCCCGAAAGGCATAGAGCGCCTCCCCCACGGCCTTCAGCTTCAGCCCGACGGCCAGCGTGTTCCAGACCGCGAAGCGCCCCCCCTCCTCCGGCCCCCGGCGGAGGACTTCCATCTCGTCCCGCACGCCGTCCATCTGCTCCACGTAGCTCCGCAGGCAGTCCGCCACGGCCCTCACGTAGCGTCCCTCCCCTGTCAGCATCGCGGCCCGGATCGGCCACCGCAGGAAGAACATGTAGTGCTGGCCGGCCCAGTTCGAAGTCCGCGTGGGGTTCGCGTTCCAGTCCAGCCCCTTTCCGGGCACAAACGGGATCGTGGCCGTCCCGTACGGCATGGTCCCCGCGATCAGCCGGTCCGACAGGTCCGTCCAGACCCGCGCCAGCCCCGGCCAGTGCGCCCGCATCGCCTCCCCGAACCGCGCCGAATCAAAGTACCACGCAGGCTCCTTGCGCCCTGCGAGATAGGCGTGCCACGCCTCCCACGCCCGCGCCTCCGCCTCCGCGTCCTCCACCCGCTCCGGCACCCCATGCGCATGCGCCTGGGCGAAGAACTGCCGGGGGTCAAAGGCGGAAGGTTCTGGTTCGTCCACGCGAATGCCTCCTCTTTATTCTAATCTGCAAGAACCTTCAAAAGCGCATCTCTCGCGTCCACGTAGTAAATGTAGAGGAATGACGCACAAATGACACATTAACCTCTCTCGTCTTACGCTCGTCTTACGCTTTAACGCAAACCGCAGAAAACAGGCCATTTTCGTATGCCTCTTACATAACAACTGGTTATGTCTGCGCCCGGCGATCCGGTCCCTTCCGAGACCTCTTTCCGTTACATGTCCTTACGCTTTAGGAAGGGAATAACGGGCTGTGGCGCGTGATCCTGTCATCGTTAAGCGTCCATTTCCCACCATGCGGCGAAGCAACTTGTAGACGCTGTCATCCGCTGGCGTATTGAGCAACTTGGCCGCCTCCCGACGCGTGATAGATCCGTGCACCTCGACATATCGGAGGATCATCTGCTGCTGGTTTTCCCTGTCCAGCCCCGCCTGATGCACAAAGGCTTCCGGCATGCCGAGGTCTTTCTGGAACTTAGCCGACAGGATGAGCCGCTGGCCGCGTCCGTGTCCGATGCGCGTGATCAGACCCGCATTGATCAACTCCGTGATGGCGCGCAGTCCGTGTTCCTTGCTCAGGCCCGACAGGGCGGCGATCAACGTATCGCGGGATGCCTCGCCTTCCGCGATCAGGGCGTGGATGAGGCCGCCGTGAACCACCCGAACGCGCATATCCGGTATGTCGGAAAAATACTGAAACATCCAGCGGATGGCCTTCAGCGATCCTTCGCCGCCAGACAGTGTCAGCCGCACGGTGTCGTCCGTGGACTCTGCGTAGGATGGCATTGGGCGCAGGAAGCGGATCTGATCCCAGAAGATGCGATCCACACCACGACCGGACTTCTCCATCAGGCCGATGTCAGCGCATGCCTGCGCGAGCCGCTGGTTGCGGGAGCAGGGCTCGTGAAACAGGATGTTCTGGGGCGTCACGTCCCGGTAGAAACCGCCTGGGTTCGTGATCGTAAACAGTTCCGGGGTGATCTGGACGATCACCGGCTCCGGGATCGTGTAGTCCCTGTGGATGAAGGCATTCATCACGGCCTCGCGCAGGGCATCGTCGCCGAAGGCCGGGATGTCGATGCGGAACAGCCCGTCCATGAGTTCCCGGCGGGGCACAATCCCGCGAAACAGCTCCTCGATGCGTGTGGCGAGCAACAGCAGGCAGAGATGCTCCAGGCCGGGTTGACCGGAAAACAGATTATAAGGCAGCGATCCGTCCGGCGCGAACACCTGGAACTGAGCGGCGTGTGCAGGGATGCGCTCACGCAGGGCCTCGTTGTTGCCGAAGAGAATCAGCGCGGCATGGGTCAACACCTTGCGACCCTCGACGGTACCGAGCAGCCCCAGCGTATCCATCTGCTGCTCCAGGCCGCTGACACTCCGGAGGTTCGGGTTGTTGATCTTGCCGTCGGCGATGCGCCGCTGAAGCAGGTCCAGGGACAAAGGGTTCAGGAACCGCTCGTGTTCGCCCCAGGGCATATCGGTGATCAGTTGCGAGGAGAAGTCGTAGTGGACGCCGCGCTGCGCCTGCCACTGGGGGAGTTCGGCAAGCGAAAACGGGATGTTCTCCGGCCCCTGTTTGCCGCCCAAAACTTTCCGAATTTTGAGGGACCCGCTCTGCAACTGATAGGGGTTCTGTTTGGCCGCCTCGATGTAGAACGCGAAGATGCGCCGGTCGCCTTCCCGGTATTCGTGGGCGACAAGAGGGGGCGCGCTCAGGAATTTTCGAGAGACCCGGCCGCGAAGATCGGCCAGACTGACAGAGCGATCCGGATGGATACCCAGGGCGTTGCCCGCGTTGTCCACACCGAGCAGAAAATAGCCGCCGTCGGCATTTCCGAGGGCCATCAGCGATTCCGCGAGGGTTTCGTCGGAGACCGGCCTACGCTTGTTTTTGGCGTCCAGGTCGCGCTTGTATTCAACCCCAAGCGTCTCTCCTCGACGGAGAGCGTCCAGCAGCGGGAAGACGTGCTTCATCTCCCGGCCTCCTGCGCTGCCCGGCGGCCGCCTCCTTTACGAGCAACGCTCAATAGCGTTTTGGATAGCTGCGACAATACGTGGACCCCGCCTCTGGAAACCAAGCAGTTGAATCATTTCAGATAGAATTTCTTCATCTGTGCGCAGAAGGCCATCTGATTTTATCCATCGAATAAACGCAATGAGTTGAGCACTTTGGTACTGGTCTATTCTATCGTATTGGGGGATATGTGGTCGTGGACCACGCCGAATGGGAACAGATGGCAAAGCAGTCGTATTATCCGATCTAACTGCTGTGCCACGTGAAGCCTGTCCGTCCGTTGCATCCATTTGATCAGACCACTCTACAGCCCTCTGATAGGCCGCAACAGTACGTTCTATCTCCTTATCTCGGCGCTGGAACCAGTCCGTAGACCAGATGCGGTGAAAGCGCCAGCCAAGAGCCTCCAGTTGCTGCTGTCGCAGACGGTCTCGGTCCCGTGCGGTCGGTGCGGAATGGTAACTGGCCCCATCACACTCGATGGCAAGGACAAAGCGTCCCGGCTTTTGGGGATGCTTCGCTACCAGATCAATCCGGTAACGTGAGGCCCCCCACTGTGACAGGAGAGGGATGCCATTTGACGCTAAAGTGTCGTGAACGTCTGCCTCGAAAGGATTCATAGGGAATCCTGTGTGGCCGGAGTCCTCCAAATTCCCACCGTTGCTGGCCGTATACTGGAGGTACAGACGAAGCAACTCAACACCCTTCGCTCTTGACCGATTCGGGTCCATGTCTTGGTGGCTGAACGAGGAGACGAGCGTCATGCGTCGTCTGGCCCTTGTTACAGCCACGTTGAGACGGCGCTCACCCCCTTCGTAGAGCAAGGGGCCAAACCGGTAAGGCAGATTACCCACACGATCTTTGCCGTAACCCACCGTCAGGATGATCGCATCCCGTTCATCCCCCTGAACCCGTTCCAGGTTTTTCACAAAAAAACGCTCGTGGCGGTTAGGATCGAAAAAATCGTCCAGGTCTGGGCGAGCGTCCAACGCATCATCCAGTGCAGCCTCAACCCGGAGCGCGTGCCGTATCCCCATCGCGATCACCCCAAGTGTTTCATCGGGCCGGTTTGTTGCGTGTTCCAGGATAAGTTCGACAACGCGCTGTACCTCAGCAGATGCGCTTTCCTCCTGCCCATCCACGTTCAGAACATGAGGGACCAGAATATGGGTGATGCATGGGGGGCCACCGATCCCCGGAAACGTGATCAGCCGGTCACCATAGATGTGACGGTTGGAGAAAGCGATCAACCTTTCATCGTGGCTCCGGTAGTGCCATTCCAGGGGCCAGGACTGGAGGAACGAGGACATCAGGTCCAACAGGCTCTGAAACCCTTCTGTAGGCGCAACATCGTCTTCATCCTCGTCCCCATCGGCTCCCCCATCTGCGAAGAAAGTGGTGGGAGGCAGTTGATGCCGGTCACCCGCCACAACGACGCGTGAAGCGCGAAGCAAAGATGGAACAGCGTCTTCGGGAAGTACCTGGCTGGCCTCGTCAAACAGAACGATGTCGAAATAGTGACGACTGGCATCCAGAAGTTGGCTGACGGAGAGCGGGCTGGCCATCCAGCACGGAAAGAGGGCCGTCATGACATCAGGGGCCTGTGCCAACAGCTTCCTCAAAGGCAAATGTCGGGATTGTTTTTCAGCCTCCCTGCGCACCAACGCCTCCTGCTCAGGGTACTTGTTCATGGCGTCAATCGCACGCTCTCCATGCGCTCGTCGAACTCGCGCCGCCGCCAGCTTTAACCGTTCCCGGTCCAGATTGCGGAACTCTCCTACAAACCCCTCATGGGTATTTCCATTGAAACCAGCGATAGCAGGATCGGCCAGACGTGCGTTGTCCAGACACGATGCCAGCCAAGTATAGGTGAACATGTCTGGCCAAAAGACAGGATTAATCTTAGAGACGCGAAGTTCATTGAGCAACGCTCCCGCTCCCCGTTGTTTAATTTCCCGTTCGATTTCCGTCAGGCGAAGGATCCTAAACGGAGTTACGGTGTCTGTGGCGAGGGCATTGAACAGATTGCCAAACTCATCCAGGGTTATCGTCCCCACCTGCCTTTCGATGAAGGCAGTGATAGCTGCAAGATCGGCATCGAGTGCGTCCTGTCTTCGACGGGCAGTCTCCAACTCTGGCGCAGCTATGGGAACGGAGGTAGGTGTAGAGAGGGATCGCCATCGTCGGCGCTGGTCAGCGGCAGCCTGAACCTCAGCAAGAAGATGGGCAGCAGAAACAAGTCCGCTCCGGCGCATAGCACGGATGTTCTGTCGCGCCTTTCGAAAGGCAGACTTGGTGCACCACGCCCACGCCAGGGCCATGACACCGCGCCCAGCCGGGGCCAGATCAACGGCGAGGACGTCGAGATCCTGACGAAAAAGCTCTGCGTCGTAGAGGGTTAGCGTATGCGTGACTTTTCCAAGGAGCGCCAGAAGGTTTCGAGCCTCATCAAGCGTCGTGGGCGCGGACAGGCCGGTCACCGCAACTATCTGGTTGAGTGCATCTCGGAGTGCGGGCCAGCGCTCGTACGCGATCCGTGCGGAAAAGTCCATCGCCTGCTGCACGGCAACTCCATCCGCCAGTGTAGCGCCTGTCCACGGCGCAGGATCGTCACGAAAGAATAGGCTGGAAAAGCCCCCCGCTTCTCTCAGTAGATCGCACAATGCGTTGGCGGTGGAGGCATCCAGCCGGTCAAGCGAGGCGCCGCGCCAACGGAGAGAGGCGCGTGCCTCCCCGGGCAGGCGCAGAAGCCTTCCCTGGAGTTCGTAGACGCTCAGACCCGAAGGAGGGCGGGCGGTGTGCATACGGGCCACGTGCTCATTCAGGCGTTTCCTACGATCTGAAAAAGGCCCATGAACCGATTCAGCGGTTACGGGAGTAGTCTCCCGAATCAGACTCAAAGCCTCGCCGATCCGCTTCATGACAGCGCGAGTGGAGATGTCAGCGCCGTGCAAATCGAGGACGAGATGCCCCAATCCGGTCTCCTCCAAACGGCGCAACACGACTTCGAGGGCAGCGCGTTTCTCTGCCACAAAAAGGACGCGGCGACCCTCCGCTGCGAGCGAGGCAATCAGGTTGGCAATGGTCTGGCTCTTACCTCCCCCCGGAGGTCCCTGGATAACCCCATCCTGTCCGGCCAAGACAGCAGCGATAACTCGCTGCTGACTGGAGTCGGCATCCAGGATCAGAAATTCGTTTTCGGGAGGGATCCTATCAATTTCTCGGGGGTCAATTTCTCCTTGAGGATTTTGGAGCAATCTCAACGTCTCACGAGCTGGCCCATCTCCGGAGATTGCCGCAATAAGGGGGTGAGCAACCATCTCCTCAGCTCGTTCTCGAAGGTCTTTCACCATTGCCATCTTCTGGAAGGAGAAGTTGCCGATCACGGCACGTGGTCTGATCTCAAACCCGGGGATGTTTCTCGCGGTCTGTCTCAAACGCTGGAACACAGCCTCATAATTAAAGGCTTCTTCCTCGTTCACGATTCCAGCCAGAAGCCCTTCCAGGTCCAAAGTGCAGCCATATTCGGTTTCCAATGCATGCAGGAGCGTGAGGTTGACTTGCGGCTCCCCTGTGCGTTGTAGGGCGATCGACCTTCCTTCCCGGCCACGCCTTTTGATAGCGATGGGAACGAGCAAGACAGCAGACTCCGGTGGACGCCCTCCGTCACCAGAGGGCCAGGTTGCCATGCCGAGGGTGAGAAAGAGGGTCTGTAACCCCTTCTCTTCCAGGTTGGCCAGGGCGCGCCTGCCGATTTCACGTAATTTTGCCGCCGCCTGCGCAGTATTTACGTCAGGGAATAGACGATTTAACGGCACTTCATCGCCATTCAAGAGACCGGTCGAAGCGTCCGAATGAGAATCAGGAATATCGAGCGTGCCTTTCGTAAGATCACGAAAATAGAGAAGGTTGTTGCGCCGGGAGGTATCCATCAGACGGCGTATCCAGCCCTCACGAGCCCGGTCCACCTTCTCACGGCGCGCCGCATCGACTGCGCCGGCCAGCCCTCCCTGGCTAACAGCAACCCTAATTCGGGGTTTTCTACGATGAGTTGAAAACAGGCGGTCGTGATGTTATCTTT
>Ga0209399_10000093_pt1 | contig 50779 bp, 58 predicted proteins | sample OV2TP3_FD_184130 | JGI IMG/M metagenome (GOLD analysis project Ga0209399, IMG submission 184130) | Hot spring microbial communities from Beatty, Nevada to study Microbial Dark Matter (Phase II) - OV2 TP3 (SPAdes) (version 3) | ecosystem: Environmental > Aquatic > Thermal springs > Hot (42-90C) ... | reverse complement strand
TTCCGTGCCCGAGCCATGTCGGCGGCCCCGGTCGCTTTACGGATGGTCACGCGACCAGCCATCACACGGTTATGCGGCCTTCCAGGTACAGCACCGCGCGGCCGCCCAGGCGCACCCGGTCGCCGGCGAGTTCGCACAACAGCTCGCCGCCGCGCGCCGACGCCTGACGGGCGTGGATTCTCCTCTTGCCGAGACGCGCCGCCCAATAGGGGACGATGGTGCAGTGGACGGAGCCGGTGACCGGGTCTTCCGGTATGCCGACGTGCGGCGCAAAGTAACGCGACACGCAATCGCAATTTTCGCCTGGCGCGGTGATGGCGACGCCGCGGCCGAGGCGCTCGAGCGCCACGAAATCGGGCGTCACGGCGGCGATCTCGGGCGCCTCGTCGAATACCGCGACGTACTTGTCGGCGATCAGCACGTCCCGCGGCTGGCGCCGCAGTCCCTCGACCAGTTTTTCCGGCGGCGGGCAGGTCTTTCCGGGCAGCGCCGGAAAGTCCATCACCAGCAGGCCACCGTCGCGGACCACCGTAAGGGTGCCGCTCAGGGTTTCGAAGTCTACTCGATCGGCCTTTGGCGCCAGGCGATCGAAGATCAGCCACGCGGTTGCCAGCGTCGCATGGCCGCACAGCTTGACCTCTGCCTTCGGGGTGAACCAGCGCAGCCGATATCTTCGCGCCCCGCCCACGGCGACGAAAAACGCCGTCTCCGACAGGTTGTTCTCGGCAGCGATTTTTTGCATTACTCCGTCCGAAAGCCAGCATTCGAGCGGCACCACCGCCGCCGGGTTGCCCCGGAACACGGAATCGGCGAAGGCGTCGATATGATAGAGGGCAAGCGCCGTCGTCATGGCGCTACAGCGCCTGTTCGACGGCGCGGCCGATGTCCTTGGTGTTCGCCTTGCCGCCCATGTCGGGCGTTTTGACGTCGCTGTCCTTCAACACCTTGGCGATTGCCGACTCGATCGCCTTGGCGGCGGCGTCGTGGCCAAGGTGGTCGAGCATCATCGCCGCCGACCAGATCTGGCCGATCGGATTGGCGATGCCTCGGCCTGCAATGTCCGGTGCCGAGCCGTGCACCGGCTCGAAACACGACGGGAATTCGCGCTCCGGGTTTAGGTTGGCGCTCGGCGCGATGCCGATGGTGCCGGTCACCGCCGGTCCAAGGTCGGATAGGATGTCGCCGAACAGGTTTGAGCCGACGACGACGCCGAAGCGCTGCGGGTTGAGCACGAAATGCGCGGTCAGGATGTCGATGTGGAATTTGTCGGTAACGACGTCGGGATATTCGGCCTTGATGGCCTCGAAGCGCTCGTCCCAGAACGGCATCGAATGTATGATGCCGTTCGACTTGGTGGCCGAGGTGACGTGTTTCTTGCCGGTCTTCCTCGCCAAATCGAAGGCGTAGCGCATGATCCGGTCGGTGCCGACACGGGTAAACACGCTCTGCTGGACGGCCATCTCGCGCTCGGTGCCTTGATAGAGCCGGCCGCCGATCTCGGAATACTCGCCCTCGTTGTTCTCTCGCACGATCCAGAAATCGATGTCGCCCGGCTTGCGGCCGGCGAGCGGGCACTTGACGCCTTCCATGAGGCGCACCGGGCGGAGGTTGACGTACTGCTGGAACTGCCGCCGGATCGGGATCAACAGGCCCCACAGGGACACGTGGTCGGGCACGCCGGGGAAGCCGACGGCGCCGAGCAGGATGGCATCGTGGCCTTTGATGGTGTCGAGGCCGTCCTCGGGCATCATGCGCCCCGATTTCGCGAACCGCCGGCAACTCCAGTCCTTGTCGTCCCATGTGAAGGCGAGGTCGAAGCGGCGGCCAGCGGCCTCGAGCACCCGGATCGCCTCCGGCATCACCTCGTTGCCGATGCCATCGCCGGGGATCACGGCGATGCGGTAGCTGTTGGTCGTCATGCAATCTTCCCTACTTGCGGCGGATGCCAAAACAATTGTCGAATTTCTGCAGCCCGACCTTCGGGTAATAGCCCATTCCGTCGGGCGCGGAAAGCAGCAGCAGACTGACCTTGTCGCCGCCGGCGGCCTCCTTGGTCAGCCGCATCAGCTCCTTGCCGATGCCTTGACGTTGGTAGCCCCGGTCAACCGCCAGGTCCGAGAGATAACAGCAATAGGAGAAATCAGTGAGCGAGCGAGCGACGCCAACGAGCAGCCCCTTGTCGTCGCGGGCGGTCACCCTCAGCGACGCATTGCCGACCATGCCTTTGATGACGTCGGGCTCGGCGACGGGCCGGCGCTGGGCAAGGCCGGAACGCACCAGCACGTCGACGAACTCCTCGGGTGAAAGCGCCTTCTCGATGGCATAGGTGACGCTCAAGGCCGCAATTCCCGCGAATGCGCCGTCATTCGTCCAGATGGATGTTGATACGCCGGTTGTGGCGGCCCTTGTTCTCGATCTTGCCGACCCGGAGCCTGCCGATCTCGCCGGTGCGCCGGACATGGGTGCCACCGCACGGCTGCAGGTCGACGCCCGGGATTTCCATCAGCCGTACACCGCCCGAGCCCATCGGCGGCTTCACCGACATGGTGCGGACGAGCTCCGGGTTGGCCGCCAGTTCGTCGTCGGTGATCCAACGGGCACCCATCGAATGATCCTCCGCGACCAAGCGATTGAGTTCGGCCATAATTTTTTCCTTATCCAATCGAGTATCGGGCAGGTCGAAGTCGAGCCGGCTCTTATCGGCGCCGATGCTGCCGCCGGTGACGCCGCCAGCGACCGCCGCGCACAACAGGTGCAGGGCCGAGTGCATGCGCATGTGCCGATAGCGGCGTTGCCAGTCGATCTCGGCCGTCACCCGATCGCCCTGACCGAGGGTAGGTTGGTCCAGGGCGGGCACGTGGACGATGGTTCCGTCGGTGCCCTTCTTGGTGTCGGCGACGCGGACCTGTCGGCCGTCGGCCGTCTTCAACACTCCGGTATCGCCGGGTTGGCCGCCGCCCTCGGGATAGAAGACGGTGCGGTTGAGCCGGATGCCGGCGGCGTCGACGTGCTCGACGGTGGCCTCGCAGGCCTTCGCGTAGGCGTCGTCGCGGAACATTTCCTCGGTCATGGCGTCCTTTTTCGCCGGTTCCACCGTCTTGTCCAGCAGATTCCGGGTGCCGCCGCGATGGGCGGGGAGTCGCCGCTCAGGCGCGCCAGAACGGTTTCATCGCTTCCCAATCGCGCTCGGCGCGGCTGATGCCGAGATCCTTCAACGTGCGCTCGTCGAGGCTGGCCAGCTCGAAACGCTGGCGTGACCGCTTCTGCCAAGTCGTCAACAGGCCGAACAGGCTGCGGGTATCGGCTAGGAGCAATTCCAGCCCCTTGCCGAGCCACTGCCGCCAAGTGAAACTGGCGGTCGCGGCCGGTAACGGGCCTTCCATTGTATCGCTACAATTTTGATATGGTATCATAACAATTCTCCTTGAACTCGGGGGATTGCGCGTATACTCTTGACACAATCTCAGAGTCAATGTATTTATTGTCACCATGACAAGTTGGACGCCAGAGCTCTCCCATTACGATGGCCCCCGTTATTTGGCGATCGCCAAGGCGCTCTCCGCCGACGTCACCAGCGGCCGCTTGCCGCCGGGCAGCCGCCTGCCTACCCATCGCGAACTGGCCTATCGGCTGGGGGTCACGGTCGGCACCGTCAGTCGCGCCTACGCCGAGGCCCAGCGCCACGGTCTGACGAGCGGCGAGGTCGGGCGCGGCACCTATGTCCGCGGCGGCCGCGGCAGTAGCGGTTCGGACCGCGTCCTCGCCCTAGAGGAAGCGCGGGCGCCGAATCTGATCGACTTCAGCGTCAACCTGCCGGTGATGGGCGCCAGCACCCAGGCGTTCGCCGACGCATTGACGGCGCTGGCGCGGACCGAAGGACTGGATCAACTGCTCGAATATCAGCCCGATCGCGGGCTTAGCCGGCACCGCGCCGCCGGCGCGAAATGGATCGCCCGCTCGGGCGTCGAAGCGCCGCCGGAACGGGTGGTCGTCACCAACGGCGCCCAGCACGGGATGCAGGCGGTGTTCACCGCCATCACCCGTGCCGGCGACGTGGTGCTGAGCGAACCCCTGACCTACCCGGGGATGACGGAACTGGCGGACCACCTCGGCATCCGGCTCCAAGGGGTGGCCATGGATGGCGACGGCCTGTTGCCCGATGCCCTCGACGAGGCCTGCCGGCTGCACCGGCCGCGCGCCGTTTATCTGATGGCCAATTTGCAGAACCCGACCACCGCCGTGATGCCCGAGGACCGGCGCCGGACGGTGGCCGAAATCGCCCGCCGCCACGACGTATTCCTGGTCGAGGACGACGTATACGGGTTCCTGCCGCCGGAGCGCCCGCCGTCCCTCGCCCGCTTCGCCCCCGAGATCACCTTCCACGTCACCAGCCTATCGAAAAGCGTCGCCCCGGGATTGCGCGTCGGCTACGTGCTCGTCCCCGAGGGCTTCGCGGCCCGGCTCGGCGCGGTGATACGCTCGACTTGCCGGATGGCCGGGCTGGCGACGGCGGAGATTGCCACCCGCTGGATCGAGGACGGCACCGCCGATCGCATGGCCGAATTTCAGCGCCGCGAGGTGCGGGACCGCCAGGAGATGGCCGGACGGCTGCTCCAGGGAATCCAATACGACACGAGGCCCGACAGCTTTCATCTTTGGCTGCATCTGCCGGAGCCGTGGCGCGCCGACGAGTTCACCGCCCACGCCCGCGCTCGCAACGTGATCGTGCTGCCGGCGGCGTTCTTCACCGTCGGCCGCGCCCAGCCGCCGCACGCCGTTCGTCTCTGCCTCGGTGCCACCCGCGAACGCGATCAGGTGGAAAAAGGCCTCGGCATCATCGCCGACATCCTGGCCCAGCCGGCGCAATCCCTGCCCAGCGTCATCTGACCGCGATCAGCCCTTGCCGCCGGCCGGCGCCGGGCCATCCTGACGCCGGCGGAGGATGTGATCGAACGGCACCATGAGACGCGCCACCCGCCAGCCGAGGCCATGGCGCACCAGTACCAGCACCACCCGCATGTCGCCGTGCATGAGGTCGAGCCGGAACGTGAACGGGTCGGTGAAGAAGGCGTAGTGGAACTTCTCGCCCCAACGCCTGAAGTTTGGCCCCGCCAGCTTGAAATGCCGGACCCTGGCTTCGGGCAGCCGGTCGCGTTCCAAGCACTGCTGGGGCGACGTGCCGCCCCTGGCGAGGCCGCCGAGCATGCAACCGATCGCCTTCGACTGGTCGTAGAGCGCAATCAGGCCCCTCGGTGTCGCCAGCACCGCCGCCACCTCATCGGCGAGCGGCAACGATTTCCAGGTCAGCGACAGCATGACGCCTTTGTCGGCGGCAGTTCCCCCCACCAAATTCTCCGCCGCGTTGGTGGCGAAGCGGTTGAGATCGTCGCGGAAGCCCCGGCGCAGGGAATCCCAGTCGACCCGGTCGCGAAGCACCGTCTGGTTGGCGCCGTCAAGCGCGATATAGAACCGGCCCACGGAAACGTAGGGCGATGCCAGATACGCGAGCGCCAGGCACGCCACCAAACCGTACAGCCATTTCAGAGCGCGGCTCATGTTGCCTCGTCAGCACCTTCCTGGTCTCCAGGCGCGCGAGCCGTCACGATTTCACGGTGTGGGCGTGGTTGAGCGGCCCTTGGCCGGCGCCGAAGCCGGGGGCGGTCCGGATCGCCTCCTGGACGTACTCGCGGGCGCGCCCGACCGCCGCTTCGAGTCCCAAGCCTTGCGCCAACGAGCATGCGATAGCCGAGGCCAGTGTGCAGCCGGTGCCGTGGGTGTGGCGCGTCTCGATGCGCTTGCTCTCGAACCGCTTGCTCCCCTTCCCCGTCACCAGCACGTCGACAACCATGCTGCCGGCGAGGTGGCCGCCCTTCACCAGTGCCGCCTTGGCGCCCATGGCGACCAGGGCTCGGCCGGCGGCCTCCATGTTGGCGAGCGTCGCCACCTCGCGGCCGGTTAGCGCCGCCGCCTCCGGCAGGTTGGGGGTGACGACGGCGGCTTTGGCGACCAGCCTCGCTTTCAGGGCTTCGGCGGCATCCGAGGCCAGTAGCCGGTCGCCGCTCTTGGCCACCATCACCGGGTCGATCACCCACGGGATGCCGGCCGCCAGCCGGTCGAGGCAATCGGCGACGGCGGCGATGATGGCAGCGTCCGCCAGCATGCCGGTTTTGACGGCGTCGGCGCCGAGGTCCTGCAGCGTGACCTCGATCTGCTCGGCGACGAACCCAGGCGGCGCCGCATGCACCGCGGTTACGCCCTTGGTGTTTTGGGCGGTCAGCGCAGTCACGGCCGTCATCGCGAAGCCGCCGAGCGCGGTGATGGTCTTGATGTCGGCCTGGATGCCGGCGCCGCCGCCGGAATCGGAGCCGGCGACGACCAGCACGCGCCCCTTCATGTTCATAATTGTCCGCCTGCCGTGCGCATCCGCGGCATCATTGCATCCTTGGAAAACGCTGGAAAGGGCCGCCTTAGCGGCTGGCGCGCTCGATTTCGCTCGCGATGTCGCGGACCACGGTTTCGATGATCTTGCGGTCCTCGCCCTCGGCCATCACCCGGATCACTGGCTCGGTGCCGGACTTGCGGATCAACAGCCGCCCGGCCGGCCCGAGGCGGCTTTCTCCGTCGGCAATCACCTGCTTGACCGTGACGTCGTCGAGCGGCTGGCCGCCGTTGAAGCGGACGTTCTTCAGCACCTGTGGCAGTGGCTTGAACACCCGGCACACTTCGCTAGCCCGCTTACCGGTGGCGACGATCACCGCCAGCACCTGCAGCGCGGCGATCAGGCCGTCGCCGGTGGTCGAATAATCGCCGAGAATGATGTGGCCGGATTGCTCGCCGCCGACGTTGTATCCGCCCTCGCGCATGCGCTCGACCACGTAGCGGTCGCCGACCTGAGTGCGGACCATCTTGATGCCGTGTCCGGCCAAGAACTTTTCCAATCCCAGGTTCGACATCTGAGTGGCGACTACGGTGCCGCCCCTCAGCCGGCCATTCATCGACCAGTCGCGAGCGATCAGGCCGAGCACTTGGTCGCCGTCGACGGCCTGCGCCTTCTCATCGCAAATCATCACCCGGTCGGCGTCGCCGTCGAATGCCAATCCCAGGTTCGCATTGTGGGCCAGCGACAGCGAGCGCAGGTAGTCGGTGTTGGTGGAGCCGCAGCCCTTGTTGATGTTGAAGCCGTCGGGATCGACGGCAATCGGCACGATCTCGGCGCCGAGCTCCCACAGGACCTCGGGCGCCACCTTGTAGGCGGCGCCGTTGGCGCAATCGACGGCGATCTTAAGCCCATCGAGGCGGAGCCCGCGGGGGAACGTCGCCTTGACGTATTCGGTGTAGCGGCCGCGCGCGTCGTCGAGCCGGCGGGCGCGGCCGAGCCCCGCCGCCTTGGCCAGCTCGCGGCTCATGTCAGAATCGACGCGCGCCTCGATCTCCGCCTCGTCGGCGTCCGACAGCTTGTAGCCGTCGGGGCCGAACAGCTTGATGCCGTTGTCCTCGTACGGATTGTGTGAGGCCGAGATCATCACCCCGAGATCGGCGCGCAAGCTGCGCGTCAGCATGGCCACCGCCGGCGTCGGCATCGGCCCGACCAGCACCACGTCCATGCCCATGGAGACGAAACCCGCGGTCAGCGCCGGCTCAATGAGGTACCCCGAAAGCCGCGTGTCCTTGCCGATCACCACTTGGTGGCGGTGGACGCCGCGCACGAACTTGATCGCCGCCGCCATGCCGACCTTGAGCGCCGTGTCGGCGGTCATCGGCTCAGCGTTCGAGGCGCCACGGATGCCGTCGGTGCCGAAAAGCTTGCGTGTCATCAAAACTCCCAACCCGCCGTGGCGGGCAACGGACAACCTAACGATCCTTTTATTTCAAACCGGTTAACCCTGGGCGTAACAATTTGTTTCACTTGTTTTCAGCCGGTGTCCAGCCGGCCTCGACGGCCCGCCAGACCTTGAACGCCTGTACTGTCTCGGCGACGTCGTGGACCCGGAACAGCCGCACTCCCGCCTGCAACACCGCCAGCGCCGCAGCGAGCGATCCCGCAAGTCGCTGCTTCGGCGACTCACCGCGGCTGAGCCTGCCGATGAAGCTCTTTCGCGACACCCCGATCAGGAGCGGGCAGCTGAGGCCGCGGTAAAGTCCGAGGCGGTTGAGGATTTGGAGGTTGTGGTCAACGGTCTTGCCGAAGCCAATGCCGGGGTCGACAGCGATTCGGTGCCGCGCAATCCCCACCTTCTCGCAAGCGGCGACGCGGTCCCTCAGGTAATCGAACACGTCGGTGGCGGCGTCGTCGTAGCGCGGATCATCCTGCATGGTGCCAGGCTCCCCTTGCATGTGCATCAGCACCACCGACACGTCGGCGGCGGCGACTAACTCCAGCGAGTTCGGATCGCCGGCGAGCGCGGTGATGTCGTTGACGATTCGCGCGCCGGCGGCAATCGCCGCCGCCATCACCGGCGCGTGGCGGGTATCGATGGAGACGAGCACGCCATCGGCGGCCAGCGTCTCGATTACCGGCACAACCCGTGCGATTTCGGTCGCTAGGTCTACCGGCTTGGCGCCAGGGCGGGTCGATTCGCCGCCGACGTCGACGATATCGGCGCCGTCGGCCAGCATCTGGCGGCCACGGCGGACGGCGTCGACGGCGGCAAGCGTTTCGCCGCCGTCGGAGAAGCTGTCCGCTGTGACGTTGATGATGCCCATGACGCGCGGCCGCGTCAGGGACAGCCCTGCGAACGAACCCGGTGTACCGGCTTCGTCCTTCATTCACGTCTCCTCGGGATTGACCCCCCGCTCAGGACTCGGGCTGCGGTTCCGGGTCCAAGCCGGGATGGCCGCGCGACTTCTTTGGCTTGCCGGCGGTCGGCACCGAAGCGCGGCGACCGTTGTCCGAGGACGGTTCGTTCTCCTCGGGGCGAACGACCGGTTCGCCGCGCAACAGCGCCTGGACCTCGGCGCCGGTCAGGGTCTCGTATTCGAGCAGCGCCTTGGCAATAACCTCAAGGTGGTCGCGATTCTCGGTGATGATGTTACGCGCCGTCGCCTCCGCCTGGTCGATCAGGCGGCGCACTTCGGCGTCGATCATCGCCGCAGTGGCGTCCGAAACGTTCTTCTGGCGGGTCACTGAATGGCCAAGGAAAATCTCTTCCTCGTTGTCGGCGTAGCGGAGTCGGCCAAGCTTGTCGGAGAATCCGAACTCAGTGACCATGCGGCGCGCCCAACTGGTCGCCTGCTGAATGTCATTGCCGGCGCCAGTGGTGACGTTATCCGGACCGAACACAAGTTCCTCGGCGATGCGGCCGCCGAACATCACTGCCAGCTTGGATTCGAGTTCGATCTTGGAAAAGCTCAGCCGGTCACGCTCCGGCAGGCTCATGGTGATGCCGAGCGCACGGCCGCGTGGGATGATCGTTACCTTGTGCAGCGGGTCGTATTTCGGAACCTTGATGGCAACGAGCGCGTGGCCGGCCTCATGATAGGCGGTCAGCCTCTTCTCCTCCTCGGTCATCACCATCGAGCGACGTTCGGCGCCCATCATCACCTTATCCTTTGCGGCCTCGAACTCGGCCATGGTGACGACGCGCTTGCCGATGCGGGCGGCCAGCAGCGCCGCCTCGTTGACCAGGTTGGCGAGATCGGCGCCCGAGAAGCCGGGCGTGCCGCGAGCGATGACGCGGGCATCCACGTCGGGCGCCAGCGGCACCTTGCGCATGTGCACTTTCAGGATTTTCTCGCGGCCAAGGATGTCGGGGTTCGGCACCACCACCTGGCGGTCGAAGCGGCCGGGGCGCAGCAGCGCCGGGTCGAGAACGTCGGGCCGGTTGGTGGCAGCGATCAGGATCACGCCTTCGTTCGATTCGAAGCCGTCCATCTCGACCAACAGCTGATTGAGGGTCTGCTCGCGCTCATCGTTGCCGCCGCCGAGGCCAGCGCCGCGGTGACGACCGACGGCATCGATTTCGTCGATGAAGATGATGCAGGGAGCATTCTTCTTACCCTGTTCGAACATATCGCGCACGCGCGACGCGCCGACGCCGACGAACATTTCGACGAAATCGGAGCCGGAAATGGTGAAGAACGGCACATTTGCCTCGCCGGCAATGGCGCGCGCGAGCAGGGTCTTGCCGGTGCCCGGCGGGCCGACCAGCAGGCAGCCCTTCGGGATCTTACCGCCGAGGCGCTGGAACTTGTGCGGATCTTTCAGGAACTCTACGATCTCCTCGAGCTCCTGCTTCGCCTCGTCGATGCCGGCGACATCCTCGAAGGTGACGCGGCCAGTGCGCTCGGTGAGCAGCCGCGCGCGCGATTTTCCAAAGCCCATCGCCTTGCCGCCACCGGACTGCATCTGCCGCATGAAGAAGATCCAGACGCCGATGAGCAGCAGCATCGGGAACCACGAGATCAGGATCGAGAACAGCGTCGGCGTGTCGTTGTCGTAGGGCAGCGCGCTTATGCGCACGCCGTGCTTGGTCAGCGTCGGCACCAGGGTGGGATCGTTGGGCGCGTAGGTCGAGAAGTTGCGGCCGTCGCGGTAGTGGCCGGAGATGCCGGGACCCTGGATGGTGACGTCGCGGATTTCGCCCGACTCCACCGCCGTCAGGAAATCGGAGAACGCGAGCGACGTCTGGCTGCCGCGCTGCGAGGTGCCCTGAAACAGGTTGAACAGCGCGAACACCAGCAGCGCGATGACGATCCAAAGCGCCATATTGCGGCTGAAATTCAAGGGTCCGTTCCTCCTTGGGAGAGGGCGCGCGACGGCTGGCGGCCGACGCAAGGCCTCGCCCCTGACCTACAGAGATAGTATGTCCGGCCGATTTGGCAAGAAAAACCCGTTGCCGGCCAAGGGATTTGGCGGGGAAAAGCGGATTTCCGCGAACGTCGCCCCGGCTCCGCCTCCCTGCCCGCGGCGGTAACCCAGGTGCGGCACCGCCACCACGCCAGCCCTGTCGGTCAGTGCCGGAAGGGTCAGGCGCGCCGGGCCGGGCAGCGGTCGGCCCGCGAGTTCCGGGCGGCGGCGGACGATTTCCGACCAGCCGCCGGCGCCGAGGCCGGCGAGCCGGGGATTGTCGGCCTCGCCGGAGGCGGCAAATCGGATGGCAAATCGCCGGTCCCATACCAGTTCGAGGCCCGGTCGCACTGGCAACGGTGCCGGAAGGCCGCGATTTTCGCGGCAAATCAACAGTCCGCTTCGGTCGGCGGCAATTCGACAACCGCCGAGGGTGGCGGAGCCATTCTCGCCCAAGCCTTCGAGCAATCGGCGGTGCAACCGCTCCAATCGCTCGAGTCGGGGCGTATGAATGCGGCCGCCGATTGCCGCGATCACCCGCGCGAGCGCCCTTAGCGACACCTCATCCGGGGCTGATACGAACGGCTGCAAGCTGAGTCGCGCGAAGCCGGCTGGATGGACGCGCACGGTTTCCGCCAGCAATGCCGAGGCCGATGTCTCCAGCGCCAGACGCGCGCGGCCGAAACGGCCGGCCGCTTCGGCCAACGCCTCGGTGCTGAGCCCGCCGGCGGCAATTGCGCGGCGCGCCCGCACGCGCGCGAAGCGGTGGTCGCGGTTGGACGGGTCTTCGATCCACGCCTGGCCGTGTAAAGTTAGCGCTGCTCGCAGCGACGCCCCGGGCACGGCGAGCAACGGTCGCAGCAAACGCACGTCGGGCGTCTCGCGCACCGCCGCCATCGCCGCCAGCCCGTCTGGGCCGCTGCCGGCGCCGAGCCGCAGCAGCAGCGTTTCCGCCTGGTCGTCGCGGGTGTGGCCGAGCAGCAGATGCAACACGCCGGCGTCGCGGCACCACCGGCCGAACAGCGCATAGCGGGCGTTGCGCGCCGCCTGCTGCACGCCGGTGGCGGGCTTTTCTCCAGTCCACATTAAGATGCAATGGGCGATGCCGCGCGCAGTCAGCCATTCGCCGGTCCGTCGCGCTTCGTCGGCGGCCTCCGGCCGTAGGCCGTGGTCGACGGTCAGCGCGGTCACCCGGCCACCGCGCCGCTCGGCCCAGCGCTTGGCGAATAACGCCAGCGCTAGGCTGTCGGCGCCGCCGGAAACCGCGCACGCCAGATGCGGCTCACGCTCAAACGGGCCGATGCCGCTCATCAAGGCCGCGAAATCGTCGTCGGTCAATGGCGGGACTAGCGCCGGTTGGGGCGACGGAGGCGTCTCGGGTACGGTCACGGACAGCCGTTCTTCTGCTTTTCCCGGGTTACGGTGTTCTTGATGCCGGCTGGCGCATTGGTAAAATCCTTGTTCAGCTTGTCGAAGGCCGCGCACGCCTCGCGCTTCTTGTCGAGGCTGGCCAGCGACATGCCGAGCTTGAGCAGCGAATCCGGCGCCTTTGGACCTTTTGGGTCGGTCTGATAACCCTCCAGGAACACCTCCGCCGCCTGCACGTAGGCGGCACGCACATAATAAGTCTCGCCCAGCCAGTAGCGAGCGTTGCTGGTCAGCGGCTCCTTGGGATAAAGCCGCACGAATTCCTGCAGCGCCAGCTCGGCCTGGTCATAGTTGGCCTGGCGAAGCAGCCCAAAGGCGAAATCGTAGCGCAATTTGACATCGCCGGGCGGCAACACGCTGCTCGCCGCGACTGCCGGCTGGGGCGCCGGAGCAGCCGGCGCCGAGGCCGCTGGGCGCGCCGGCGAAACGCCCGCCGACGCCGCCCCGGCGGACGGCGGGGCGGCCGGGGTCGCCGGCGGCGGCGTCACTGCCGAAACCGCCTTCTCCGATACCCTTCCGAGAGTACTGGGCGGCTGGGCAAAACCGCCAGGGGTCCCCGGAGCCACTTTCTGCACCGATGGCGGCGACGGCGCGGCGCTGACGCGCGGCGTGGCTGGCGCCTGTCCGGGGGCGGCCGGCTGGCCGCCGACTCGGGTTTCGATGGCGCCCAGCCGGTAATCGATGTCGCTTACCAGCTTGTCGAGGCGCTTCCTGACCTCGCCGAGGCGAAACTGGACCTCCTCCATGGCGCCGGTGACGTTGCGCACGTCGTCCTCGATCGTCGTCAGACGCACCGCGAGACGGGCGGCGGCCGGCCCCATCTCGCCGGTGTCCGCAGCGGATGCGGACGCCTTCGGCCGGGGCACGGCGGCTCCGGCTTTTGGCTCGACGTTGGGCCGCGGCGGCACGCTCCCGCGCGAAAGTTGAAGGTTGAGATCGCGGATGTCGCGCTCGAGACGCTCCATGCGGTCGAGCATGGCACGCACGTCGTCACTGCTCTGCGCACGCGCATCGGCGCTCCACATCGCCGAGGCGACCACCGCGAGGGCGAGAACCCAGCCATACCGACGGTGGCTGAAAAGGTACGTGTGCCCGGCGCAACTCTTCATGCTTCAGTCCTCGGCAAAAAGTCCCGCCCCTGAAGGTGACGATCGGGGCCGGCGGCGTCCTTTAGGGCATCACTGTGGCCGGCATTGTAGGCAAAAATGTGGCGCTTGCCCATCCCGAGACCCTCGGACGGGCAAGCGCCCTGTTCAAACTCGAAACGGCGTTTCGACTAGCTTCCGGCGCCGGTAACGACCGTCACGGAACGGCGGTTTTGCGCCCAGGCAGCCTCGTTGGAGCCCATGGCCACGGGCCGTTCCTTGCCGTAGGAGATGGTCTTGACCCGACCCGGATTGGTGCCCAACGAGATCAAATAGTCCTTCGCCGAGTTGGCGCGCCGCTCGCCGAGAGCCAAGTTGTATTCGCGGGTGCCGCGCTCGTCGGCATGACCTTCGATGGTGATCCGCACCGCCGGATTGGCTTTCAGCCACGCCGCCTGCTTCTCGAGCACTTTGCGCGCATCCGGCTTGAGATTGAACTTGTCGAAGTCGAAGAAAACGCGGTCGCCGACGTTGACTACCAAGTCCTCTTGCGAACCGGGCTTGATGGCGCCGAGCGGAGTCGTGAAAGTCTCCGTCGGCTTGGCGCCACCACCGGCGGCACCGGCGCCGCCTTCGCCCGCCGTCTCGCACGCTGCAACCAATGCAACAGCCGCAATTAGGCTCAAAATCTTATAGCGCATTTAGATCTCCTAGATCTCCCTCTACGGGGCAGTAGTGAATCACTAAACGCGTCCGCGCATCAACGCAGACGAATCTCTTCGCCAAATCGACCGCTAACCACGTTGTATTAAAGAGTAAAATCGCTAATTCCAAGCACTTTTTTTTGATCAATAATGTCATTTTACACGATTATTAAACGATTTTAACGGATCAGCGGCGACCACGCCGGGTCGGAAGCGTCTATGGGAGTGACGATCTCCCGCTCGTTATGACCCGTCAAATCAATGGAATACAGCCTGGAACGGCCCCCCCGGCCTTCGGCAGTGGTGGGGCTTTGGCGGAAATACATCAATACCCGGCCGTTCGGAGCCCAGGTTGGCGCCTCGACCAGGAAATCCTCGACCAAAAGCCGTTCACCGCTGCCATCGGTGCGCATCACGCCGATGAAGAATCGCCCGCCGTGAATCTTGGTAAACGCGATCAGATCGCCGCGCGGAGACCATACCGGCGTGGCGTACCGCCCCTGGCCATAACTGATCCGCCGCACGTTCTGGCCGTTTGAGTCCATCACGTAGAGCTGTTGCGTGCCGCCGCGATCGGAGTTGAAGACGACCTGGCCCGAGTCCGGCGAATAGCTGGGCGAGGTGTCGATCGCCGAGTGGAATGTCAACTGCTTCACCACGCGGGTCCTGAGATCCATGGTGTAGATTTCCGAGTTACCGTCGCGGGCCATGCTCATGACGACGCGTTGGCCATCGGGCGAGAAGCGCGGTGCGAACGTCATGCCTGGAAAATCGCCGAGCACCTCCTGGCGTCCGGTGTCGATGTTGAAGATGTAGACCCTGGGCAGGTTGCGATAGAACGAAAGATAGGTGATCTCCTGCAGCGTCGGCGAGAATCGCGGCGTCAGCACCAGCGCGTCGCCCTGGGTCAGGAACTTATGATGCTCTCCGTCCTGGTCCATGATCGCGAGGCGCTTGATGCGCCGGTTCGGCGGCCCGGATTCCGAGATATAGACTATGCGGGTATTGAAATAGCCATCCTCGCCGGTGATCCTCTTGTAGATGGCGTCGGCGATGATGTGAGCGACCTGTCGCCAATTGTCCTGCACGGTGACGTAGGCGAGGCCCACCATCTGTTGTTCGGCGAATACGTCCCAGAGGCGAAATTCGACCCGGAGCTGGCCGTCGTCGCCGATCTGCGCTCGGCCCTGAACCAGCGCTTGGGCATTGATCACCCGCCAGTCGCCGAATCGCGGCAGGGTTTGCAGCGCGATCTCGGATTGGATGAATGCCTTTGGGTCGACGGCGCGGAACAGGCCGGAGCGTTCGAGATCGGCGGTGATCACGCGCGAGATGTCGCGTCCGAATCCGGCCGCATTGGCGTTGTTGCCGACGAATTGAGTGACGGCGATCGGCAGCGGTTCGACGGTGCCCTGGGTAATATCGATCCTGAGCTCGGCCCGGACCGGCGCAGACGCCGCGAAAAGCAGCACGCCGATCAGCCCGACGATGACACTCCGAGGCCAAGTCGGCGGCGATGGCGTTACCTGAGGAGTCATCGTCAGAACATGTCCCTGGGATCGAAGTTCAATGTCATCGTCTGCCATTGCTGGTATTTGTCGGGCGGTAGCTTGAGCGGATTGCAGCGCGGATTCAAGACGGCCCTGAGCGCGCTCTCGGCGGCGGCACGGAAGAACGGATCGCCTTGCAGCCGACGCTGGTCCTGAATGCGAGCCTCGCGCACGGTTGCGTCCGGGTTCATCACCACCCGGATCTCGATGTTCAGGTCCTGGGCGTCCTTGGCGCCGGCCGGAAGGTTCCAGCACTCGCGGATCTGCTGACGCACCAAGTCGATCTCGCTGATCGCCAGCGGCCGCATCGGGTTGTGCTCGGCGGTCCGCGACGACAACGCCTTCGCCATCTGTTGCTCGAACGACTCGGGCTTTGGCTTCTCCTTCTCCTTTTCCTTCGGCTGCGGCTGCGCTTTCAGCTTTTCCACCGTCTTTAACACCGACGTAAACTGGTCCGGCGGCTTCGGCTTGCGCTTCGGCTTGACGTTGGCGAACTGCGGTTGCGGCTTCTCGGGCACCTTGGTCTCCGGCTTTGGCTGCTCCTTGGGCTTCGCTTTTGTATCGGGCACCAGCATCGCCACTTCCTTCTCCTTGGTCGGCGGCGGTGGCGGCGGGGTTGAGACTTTCGGTGCCTTCGGCGGCGGCGCCTTCTTCGCTTCCGGTTCCGGCTTCTTTTCCTCTAGCGGCTTCGGCGGCGGGGCGTTGGTCAATTCGTCCACCTTGACGATCTCGACCATGATCGGGGTGTCGGTTATCGTAGGCGCGCGGCTGATATAGGGGAATCCGAAATAGCTGATCGCAACGATCGCTAGGTGGAACAAAACCGACTGGGCGAACGCGTTGCGCATCACGCTTATTTCGCCGACGCCTTCTTCGCCTTCGGGCGCGCCTGGGCATGACGCTGGTCGGTGACCAGCGCTACCTTCTGATAGCCCGCCTCGTTCACCAGTCCCATCACTTCCATCACCCTGCCGTAGGGGATTGCGGCGTCGCCGCGCACGAAAATGCGGGCGTTGGGATTATTCTTGGTGATCGCATGCAGGCGCGGCACCAAGCCGCCGAGGTCGATCTCGGTGTCCTGCAGGAAGACGCGGCCCTTGGCATCGACGGTGATCGCCAGCGGCTCGTCCTGGCCCTGCAACACGGCGGCCTTGGTCTTCGGCAGATCGACCTGCACGCCGACCGTCAGCAGCGGCGCCGTGACCATGAAGATCACCAGCAGCACCAGCATCACGTCGACCATCGGCGTGACGTTGATCTCGTGCATCAGCGAGGTGCGGTGGCGCCGACCCCGGGCGAAGCTCTTGGAGTGTTGTATGATCGCAGCCATGGCGGCTAGTCCTTTTCCTCCATCTCGCGCGACAGGATTGCGGAGAACTCTCCAGCGAAGCTGTCGAGGCGGCCGGCGTAGCGGTCCATGTCCTTGGTCAGCTTGTTGTAGGCGACCACGGCCGGGATTGCCGCCAACAGCCCAAGCGCAGTCGCGAACAGAGCCTCGGCGATGCCCGGCGCCACTACCGCCAGGCTGGTGTTCTTGGAAATCGCAATCGACTGGAAACTGTTCATGATCCCCCATACGGTGCCAAACAGGCCGATGAATGGCGCCGTCGAACCGGTGGTGGCGAGAAACGTCAGGTTGCGCTCCGCCCGGTCCATCTCGCGCGCCAACGTTATCTGCATTACCTTTTCGATGCGGTCGGCGAGGCCGAGGCGAGTATCCGGATCGCCGTTGCCACGGGTCGGCGTCCGCCGCCATTCGCGCATGGCGGCGACGAACACCGCCGACATCGGGTCGCGGGGCTGGCTGGCGATGCGGTCGTAGAGGTCGTCGAGGGAATTGCCGGACCAAAACGCCCGCTCGAACTCGGTCGATCGGGAGTTCAGCCGGCGCAGTCCAAAATACTTATCGAAGATGATCGCCCAGCACCAGATCGATGCGGCGAGTAGCAGCACAATCACCGACTTGACAATCGGATCGGCGCGCAGGAACAGCGACCATACCGAGAAATCCAGCTTGCCGACGGAGCCGCCCAGAGTCGCCGCTTCAATGATTTGGTTTTCCATGTCTTTCGCTCATTCTTGTTGCCGAGTGGCCGGGATTGTTCCCGCCGCCGGTTAATGTTTGGTTGCCTGAAAATCCTTGAGCCGGGCGCGCAGCGCCGGCGGCAACCGGGCCGGCCTGCCGGTCGCGGTCAGGCATGCCAGGGTCAACTCCATGCGCACCAGCTCCGTCGCTTGCCGTTTCACCCGCTGGTTGGCGACCAGCGACGCACCGCCAACGCCGCTAAGGCGGGTCTCCACCCGCAACAGGTCGTCGAGGCGGGCCGGCCTCATGAACTCCATCGAGCAGCGGCGAACGGCGAACGCCAGGCCCTGCGTCTCCATCAATTCGCGGCTGCCGCCGCCAAGGTTCCTGAGCATTTCGGTGCGGGCGCGCTCGGCAAAGCGCAGGTAATTGCCGTAATAGACGATACCGCCGGCATCGGTGTCCTCGTAATAGACCCGCACCGGGAACACGTGCACGCCGTTGGCGACCGTTGGCTCGCTGGTCCTAGCCATCGTCATCCTCCGACTGAATCAGCCGCAACTGCCCCAATTCCTCCGGCTCAGCGAGGCCGAGTAGCCGGTAGGCATCGGCGCCCAGCGCTCTTCCGCGCGGCGTTCGCATCATCAATCCCTGCTGGATCAGGTATGGCTCGATCACCTCCTCGATGGTATCGGCCTGCTCGGCGAGCGCGGCCGCCAGCGTCTCGATGCCGACCGGGCCGCCGCCGAATTTTTCCGCGATGCAGCCGAGATAGCGCCGGTCCATGGCGTCGAGGCCACGCTTATCGACTTCGAGCCGGGTGAGCGCCGCGTCGGCGGCCTTCGCGTCGACCTTGCGGGCTCCATCGACGGCGGCGAAATCGCGCACCCTCCGCAGCAGCCGGCCGGCGACCCTCGGCGTGCCGCGCGAGCGCCGGGCGATCTCCGCAGCGCCGTCGGCCGTCAGCGCCAAATTGAGGAGCCGGGCGCCGCGCGCCACGATGCGCTCGAGCTCGGCGGCCGAATAGAACTGCACCCGCATGGGAATGCCAAAGCGCTCGCGCAGCGGCGCCGAGACGAGGCCCGAGCGGGTGGTGGCGCCGACCAGGGTGAACGGCTTCAGATCGATGCGCACCGAGCGCGCCGCCGGGCCCTCGCCGATGATCAGGTCGAGCTGGAACGCCTCCATCGCCGGATAGAGGATCTCCTCGACCACAGGGTTGAGGCGATGGATTTCGTCGATGAACAGCACGTCGCGAGGCTGCAGGTTGGTAAGAATGGCCGCCAAGTCGCCTGCCTTGACGATCACCGGCCCCGAGGTGGCGCGGAATCCGACGCCCAGCTCATGGGCGACGATCTGCGCCAGGGTCGTCTTGCCGAGGCCCGGCGGACCGTAGAACAGCACGTGGTCGAGCGCCTCGCCGCGCTTGGCGGCGGCGGCAACGAAAACGCGCAGGTTTGCGCACACCTGTTCCTGGCCGACGAAGTCATCGAGGCGGACCGGCCTGAGGCCGGCTTCGGCGGCATCGCCGTTGCCGACGGCGGGCGCCACCATGCGCGGTTTGCCGTTCATCGCCTAGGCGCTCCCCGCGACCGAGCTCGGCCGCACGTCGGCCGGCGCCAGTTCGCGGAGGCCGCCGCGGATAAGTGCCTCCAGCGTGGCGTCTGCGCCGAGCCGGCCGGCGGCGCGGCTGACCGCGCCCAGCGCCTGCGACGGGTTGTAGCCAAGATTGACCAGCGCCGAGGCGGCGTCGCCGACGGCACCGCCGGTGGTCAACGCCGCGGCGATGTCGGCGGCCTCAGAGGCGCCCGGCGCCACGGCCAACGCCATGGCGCCGACCTTGTCCTTGAGTTCGCCGGCAATGCGCGCCGCCAGCTTCGGGCCGACCCCGGGAGCACGGCCGATTGCGGCCGTGTCGCCAGCGACGACAGCTCGCATCAACTCATCGGGGAGCAGCGTGGTCAGCAGGTTCATCGCCACCTTGACGCCGACGCCCTGCACGGTGGTCAGCAGCCTGAACCAGTCGCGCTCGGTGGCGTCGAGGAAGCCGTAGAGATGAATGTGATCTTCGCGCACGTGGGTCTCGATCAACAGCTCGGTCAATGCCCCGGCAGCCATGCGGCCGAGGGTGCGCCCGGAGGCGAACACCAGATAACCGACGCCGCCGACGTCGACGACGGCGTGGCCGCGGCCGACGCTGTCGACGCGGCCTTTCAGCTTGGCGATCATTCGGCCGCTCCCGCCGCCGCGGCTCGCGTCTGCCAGGTATCGCGATGATGAGCGTGGCAGATGGCGACTGCCAACGCGTCCGCCGCATCGGGGCCGGCTATGGCGGCACCCGGCAATAACACGCGCACCATCATCTGCACCTGCTGCTTGGCAGCATGGCCGCTGCCGACGACAGATTTCTTGATCAGGTTCGGCGGATATTCGGCAACGCTGAGCCCGGCATTGGCCGGAACCAAAAGCGCAATGGCGCGGGCCTGACCGAGTTTCAGGGTCGAGACGGCGTTCTTGCTGACGAACGTTTCCTCGACCGCGGCTTCGGCCGGCCGATAGCGCGCGATCACCTGGGCAAGGCCGTCCTGCAATTGCACCAGGCGCGCCGCCAGCGGCAAGCCCGATTGCGTGGTGACGACGCCGTCGGCGACATGGCGGAGACGGTTGCCGGTGGCCTCGATGACGCCCCAGCCAGTGGTGCGGAGACCCGGATCGAATCCGATCAGTCGAATCGTTCCCTCCTGCCCTCAGTCGATCTCGCCGCGCGCGCCGGCCCGTCGGGCCTCAAGCGCTCAGGCGGTCCATGATGTGGTCGGCGACTTCGAAATTGGCGGCGACCCGTTGTACGTCGTCGCCGTCGTAAAGGACGTCGAGAAGTTTCAGGAGCGTATCGGCGTCCTTGTCGGCGACCGACACCGTGTTCAACGGCTTCCAGTCCAGCCGGGCGATAGCGGCGGCGCCAAACTTGCCCTCGAGCGCAGCGCGGACGGCCGAGAAATCGTCGGGCGAACAGGTGACGTCGTGCCCGTCGGCGGTCGACTGAACGTCGGTAGCGCCGGCCTCCAGCGCCGCCTCGAACATCGCATCCGCGCCCGCCGCCGACGTCGGATAGGTGATCAAACCGACGTGCTCGAACATGAAGCTCACCGAGTTGGTCTCGCCGAGCGTGCCGCCGTACTTTGTAAACGCGGCGCGGATCTCGGATGCGGTGCGATTGCGGTTGTCGGTCAGCGCCTCGACAATGATGGCGACACCGCCGGGCCCAAAGCCTTCGTAGCGGATTTCCTGGTAGTTCTCGCCCACCTCCTCGCTGCTGCCACGCTTGATCGCCCGCTTGATCGTGTCACCCGGCATGTTGGCTTCCCTGGCGGCGGAGATGGCGGCGCGGAGCCGCGGGTTGGAGTCCGGTTCCGGCACCCCATTCTTGGCGGCGACGGTGATTTCGCGGATCAGCTTGGTGAAGATCTTGCCCCGCTTGGCGTCCTGGCGCCCTTTGCGGTGCATGATGTTCTTGAATTGCGAATGACCAGCCATGGCCCAGAAGGCCCCTAAATCCTTTAAGAAATATGACGGCTTATACCATATGTGGTAGGTGAACGCATCCTCGCCGTGCGCCTTAAATGTCAGATCAATATGTCAATATTGCGGCGCTTGCCGGCGGGCTCGCAGGCGGCGGCTGGCTTGGCGTTGCGCCGTGTCGGCACCGCCCCGAGATAGGCCCGGCCGAAACGACGCAATTTTAAGTGCGGCAATTCCTGTTAGAGCGGCCACTCCTGCTTCAACCGGCCGCCGAGGCGCAGCGCGCCGACGCGCTTGGCCAGGCCGGTTCCATTATCTGTCTCCACGTAGATGGCGCACAGCGTCGCCTCGCCGTCGGCCGGCTCCAGCCTGCCCTGAGGCATCTTGGTGACGAAGCGTGCCGCCGCCACATCCTTCTTCATGCCAATCACCGAGTCGTAGTCGCCGGTCATGCCGATGTCGGTCTGGTAGGCCGTGCCGCCGGGTAGGATCTGGTCGTCGGCAGTCGGTACGTGGGTATGGGTGCCGACGACCGCCGAAACGCGTCCGTCGAGCACGTGGCCCATCGATTGCTTTTCGCTGGTTGCCTCGCCGTGCACGTCGACGACGACGGCGTCGACGGTGCCATTGCTGCCGAGCCGGTGATTGGCGAGTACGCTTTCGACCGCCGCGAACGGATCGTCGAGCGGATCCATGAACAGCCGGCACATAGGATGGATCACCAGCACCCGCCGCCCGCCCGGCGCCTGGAAGATGCCGCTGCCGACGCCGGGCGTGCCAGCCGGAAAGTTGATCGGCCTGAGCAGTTTCGGGTCCTTGCCGATGTAACCGATGATCTCCCGCTGGTCCCAGACGTGATTGCCGGTGGTGATGACGTCGGCGCCGGCGGCGTAGAACCCCTCGCAGATGGTATCTGAGATGCCGAAGCCGTGGGCGGCGTTCTCTCCGTTGACGATGACGAAGTCGAGTTCCAGCTTACGGCGCAGTTCCGGCAAATGGTCGTCGATCGCCTGGCGCCCTGATTTGCCGACCACGTCGCCGCAGATAAGGATCTTCATCGCCGCCTCCGGTCCATCGCCGGCTTTATCATCGGATCTCCATGTAGTCTTCGTCGGTGATCACCCAGTCGAGCCGCTGGTCGCGCTCGGTGCGCGGCAGGCGGTCGACCCGTTGCGCCGCGTAGGCGACGCCGACCGCGATCGCCACTCTCGCCTTCCTGACTGCAGTCAGCGTGCGGTCGTAGAAGCCACCGCCCCAGCCTAGCCGGTAGCCGGACGGATCGAAAGCCAGCAGCGGCACCAGCAGGATCTCCGGCGCCACCTCGGGCGCGTCGGCGCCCGGCTGGTGCAGGCCGAAGCTCGCCGTCGCGAGCGTCGTGCCCGGATGCCAGCGGCGGAAGATGAGCGGCTCACCTTTGGCCACCACCACCGGCAATCCGATGACATGGCCTTCCGCGTGCAGGCGCGCCATCAGCGGTCGCACATCCATCTCTTCTGCCATCGGCCAATAGCCGGACACCGGTGCCCGCGCCGACCAGTTGGGAAAGCGAGCCGCCGCCTCGAAGTAGTTGTCAACCAGCCGCTCGCCCGCCTGCGTGCCGGCCGCCGCGGCGGCGCGCCGGCGCCGCGCGCGGGCCTCGTCGCGCAACGTTCGCTTCTGCTCGAAAACCGAATCGGACATGGCCGGGATACGTCCAGCGGTGATTGGGATTGGACTGGCGAGCCGTGAATGAAACGGGCGGCGCCGCATCAGCCGTCGGCGAGTGATCCTCCGTGGCCTGCATGTGCAGGTGGGCGCCGTATACCGGGCCCAGGGGCCCGGCAGGGACAGCTCCCTAGAGGTACGACTTGGCCCCAGGGATAAACTTGCCTGACGTGCTGGGCAGCAACCGCCCTGAAGCGAATCTAGGCTTGTTCCAAGCGCTCGGCAATATTCTCGATGCGCGCCGCAAGGCTCTCGATTTCGGCGCTCAGTGCTTCCTCGGCATCCAGCGCCGCGGCGACGCCTTCGTCGGACTGCGCCACGTCGAGCGAGGAATAGGCGTCGGAAAGTTCGTCGGCGAGCAGCAGCGACACCATCACCAGGAGTCGCGCGTCGCCGACCTGGCCGACCGCCGCCACCAGCTCCTTGACGCGGTTGTCGACATAGGTGCCGAGCCGGGCCAAGTGCGCCTCCTGGCCGTCGTCGCAAGCGACCTGGTAGTTGCGACCGTTGATGCTGACGGTGAGTTGGGCCATCGCCGGTCACTCCCCGACGATGGCGCGCAGCCGGCCGATGGCGACGTCGAGTCGCTTGGTGACGGTCGCGGTGAGGGATTTGAGATCGGCGTTCTCATCCTTCAATCCCTGAAGCTCATGCGCGAGTACCGTCGGCCCGACGGTCGTCGCCACATGTTCGAGGCGAGTCACCGCCGCTTCCAGGTGGACGCGCGCGCGCGTGACCTTCGAAGGCTTTTGCAGATTCGGCTTTTGCAACGGCTTCCCTTCACCACGGGGGGCTAAAGGCGCGAAGTCGCGGCGCAGCATAGGACGGAATTCGTAGATACGTCAACCTTTGTCGTAAAAAGCCTCCGCAATGCCCTAAAACGCAACCGAAAACAGGCATCGACGGTGGGCGATTCGGGAACCGCGGCGAGGTTTATCCCGGTCGCCGGCTGGGGTCTTTCCTTCGATGGTGCGGCCGCGGAAAATTCGGACTCCCGGGCTGCGCCGACGGCGGTCTATGATCGCGCCGCAATCGGCGGAACGTCCTCGTAAAACCACAACCGGCGGGGCGACCTCGCGCCTTCAGCATTGAGGGAGCAGCGAATGGCGGTACGTGTCGGCATCAACGGCTTTGGGCGCATCGGCCGTCTGGTGTTGCGGGCGATCATGGAAAGTCGGCGCAACGACGTGCAGGTGGTCGGCATCAACGATCTCGGCTCGACTAAGATCAACGCCCACCTGTTGAAGTACGATTCCGTCCACGGCACCTTCGGCGGCGAGTTCACTATCGACGACGACAGCATGGACGTCGGCGCCGGGCTGATCCGCGTGACGGCGGAACGCGACCCTGGCAAGCTGCCATGGAAGGACCTCGATGTTGATATCGCCCTCGAGTGCACGGGGCTGTTCGCCGATCGCGAGTCGGCATCCAAGCACCTCGACGCCGGCGCGAGCAAGGTGCTGATCTCGGCGCCGGCCAAGAATGCCGACCTGACAGTCGTCTACGGCGTCAACCACGACAAGCTCGAAGCCCATCACACCGTGGTTTCCAACGCGTCGTGCACGACCAACTGCTTGGCGCCCGTCGCCGACGTGCTAAACAGGGAGATTGGCATCGAGCGCGGCTTCATGACCACCGTCCATTCCTATACCGGCGACCAGCGGCCGCTCGATACACTGCACAGCGACCCGCGCCGGGCGCGCGCCTGCGCGATCTCGATGATTCCGACGACCACCGGGGCGGCGCGCGCCGTCGGCCTGGTGCTGCCCGAGCTTTCCGGAAAGCTCGACGGCACTGCGATCCGGGTCCCGACGCCGAACGTTTCGCTGATCGACTTGACGTTCGTGGCCGCGCGCAAGACTACCCCCGAAGAGGTCAACGCGGCGATGAGGAAGGCCGCCGAAGGCCGCCTGAAAGGTATCCTCGAGTATGTGACCGACGACCTGGTGTCGATTGATTTCAACCACAATCCGGCGTCGTCGTGCTTCGACGCCACCCAGACGCAGGTGATTGACGGCACATTCGTGCGCGTGCTCAGCTGGTACGACAACGAGTGGGGTTTCTCCAACCGCATGTGCGACACCGCGGTCGCCATGCACGGAGTCGACTGAGCCCCATTCTCCGGCGGCGCGACTCTACCCTTCGTAGGCCGTAATCTCGATGGCAATTTCGACGCGCCGGTTCTTCGACCGGTTGGCCGGCGAGTCGTCCTTCGCCAGTGGCCGGCTGTCGGCATAGCCTTGGGCGGTAATGCGGGCCGCCGGTATGCCGGCCTTTTCCACCAAGTGATGGACGACGGATACGGCGCGCGCCGCCGATAAGTCCCAATTGGAGCGGAATCGCGCGGTCGAGATCGGCGCATCATCGGTGTGCCCGGATACCAGGATGCCGCCCTTCGTCGCCTTCAGCACGCTGGCGATGCGGTCGAGCGTCGGCAGGAAATCGGGGGTCAGCGCGTCGCTGCCCGATTGGAACGCGGTGGCGTCGGGAAAACGGATGACGATGCGGTCACCCTGGTCGATGAGAAGGACGATCGAGTGCGCCAGCTCGGTCTCCATGATGCGGCGGAAATTGAACATGAAGTTCCGCTTGGCGTCTTGCCGCCGCGCCGCGGCGATAGCCTCGGATGCGGCCGACGACGCGCGCTCGCCGGGTCCCGCTTCGCCCGGAACCGGAAAGTCGCGCGACGTGGTCCTGAGAATCTTGTCGCCGAGCCCGAAAGAGTCGCGCATCGGGCCAGCGTGGCGCTGGAACGATTCGTTGTCGACCTTGGCGAACGACAGCAGCAGCACGAACAGCGCGAACAACAGCGCCATCATGTCGGCGAACGTCACCATCCAGCGCGGCGCGCCGCTGTCGTCCTTGCGTCGCCGGTAGGCGCTCATCAGCGGTCGGTCGCCCGGCGGGCGAATTCCACCTCGACGTCCAGCCGGTCGGTGGTTCGGCGGCCGAGTTGGGGTTCGGCCTTGGGATCGGAAGCGCGTCGTTGTCGCTGCTTCTCCGGCAGGTAGGCCTCGAGGATGTCGAGCACGGCGGTCGGGTTGTTGCGCTCGTGGATCTGCACGATCGCCTCGATGATCAGCACCTTGTTGGCGCGTTCGATGGCGTTCTTGGCCTCCAGCTTGTCGGCGATGGGAAGCGCGATTAGCTGCGCGATCAGCACTCCGTAAAGGGTGGTCAGCAGCGCCACCGCCATCGCCGGGCCTATGGTTGTCGGATCGCTCATGTTGCTCAGCATCTGCACCAGGCCGACCAAAGTGCCGACCATGCCGAAGGCCGGCGCCGAATCGCCGATGGCGCGGAACACCCGCTCGCCGACTTCCTGGCGCTGGATTGCCAGCTCCATCTCGCGGGTCATGGTTTTGCGGATGAAGTCGACGTCGCGACCGTCGGCGCATAGTTGCACGCCCTTGCGGAAAAACGAGTTGCCGACCCGGATTTTTTCCAGCCCGATCAGGCCCGATTTGCGCGCCCGCTTCACCAGGCGCATGGTCAGATCGATGATCTCGCGGGGAGTTTCCTTCTCGTTCACGAATGCCGCCTTAATGCCGACGAAGAAGGCGACGAACACGCCGGAGATCGGGAATTTGATCAGAGTAGCGGCGAAGGTGCCGCCGACGACGATCAGGAACCCCGGAAGGTTGAGGAAGATCCACAGATCGGAGCCGGTCATGATCGCCAGCGTCACGACGGTGACGCCGATGATCAGGCCGAGAAGGGTTGCGATGTCCACGGCGGGTGCTCCAGTTACATCCCCGGTCGGACGTCATCCGGCCGGGCCGGCGGAAACCCTGCGACGGCGCGAGTGGCCGGTTTTCCGCCCCGCGAATGGCTGTTTTTGCATATCATGACGTGGGCGCATACTAGGGTTTTCCCGCGACGGCGGCTGTGTTCACCATCACATTGCGCCGACGGCGGGATTCCCGCCCGCCGCCGCGCCGCCGCCGGCGCGGGCCAGGAGAGCCGATGAGGGACCGTCCGATCATCGTCCACGACCTGGACGACGCCCGTGCCGCGGTGGCAGCGGCGGCCGAACTCGGCCTCGCCTCGCTGACGCTGCGGAGCGCGCTCGACGCCGCCCGCTACCTGGGCGCCACGGTGTATCGCGACATCGTCCGCGCCGCCGAGCGCGCCCATCCCGGCGTCGCCGTGACCGCGGTGTTCGATTGCGGCGCCGATCCTGGATTGGCGCTGGGCGCGTTGCGCCACGGCCTGAAGGTGATCCGGATCGACGCCGCTCCGGAGGTGCGCGGCCGCATCGCCGACATCGCCGCCCAGTCGGGGGCGCGGCTCGATGAGGCGGCGGACGCTCCGGCGCTCGACCTGCTCGATGCCGAGGACCGCGGCGCCGCACTCCGGGCGTGGCTGACCGCCGCCGACTGACCAGGGAGTTCCGCCGTGAACGCCGCCACCTGCCGCCTCTATCTGATCACGCCGCCGGCGTTCGCGCCGGGGCCGTTCGCCGGTACGCTCGCCGACGCCCTCAACGCCGGCGACGTCGGCGCCGTGCAGCTGCGCCTGAAGGGCGCCGACGACGACGCCATCCGTCGCGCCGCCGCCGCATTGCGGCCGGTGTGCGACGCTCATGGCGTGCCGTTGATCCTGAACGACCGTCCTGACCTCGCCCGCGACACCGGCTGTGACGGCGTCCACGTCGGCCAAGAGGACGCGCCCTACGCCGACGCCCGTCAGGCGGTCGGCCCGCAGGGCATCGTCGGCGTCACCGCCCACAACTCGCGCCATCTGGCGATCGAGGCCGCCGAGCGCGGTGCCGACTACGTCGCCTTCGGCGCGTTCTTCGCCACCGGCACCAAGGCAGCCAAGACCCGCGCCGATGTCGAGCTGCTCACATGGTGGAGCGAGCTGATGGTGGTGCCGGTGGTCGCCATCGGCGGAATCACCGTCGACAACTGCCGGCCGCTGGTCGAGGCTGGTGCGGATTTTCTGGCGGTCATTTCCGGCGTTTGGGACCACCCGGATGGCCCGGCGGCGGCGGTCACGGCGTTCAACAACGCGATCGCAGACGTATCGTGATTTCACCGCTTCGGCGGCGATTGCGAAGACCGGGGCAACCTGCTAGCGTCCGCGCCGCGGCCGCTTGCGACTCTTCCAAAACACGGCGAAAAGACAATGAAAATAAACGGTAATGCCATCCGTCCGGGGATGGTGATCGAACACGACGGCAGACTGTGGCGGGCGGTGAAGATCCAGCACACCCAGCCCGGCAAGGGCGGCGCCTACCTACAGGTCGAGCTTAAGGAACTGCGCGACGGCACCAAGCTTAATTATCGATTCCGCTCGTCGGAGGCGGTCGAGCGCGTGCGACTCGACCAGAAGGACTATCAGTTCCTGTTCGCCGACAGCGGCATTTACACGTTCATGGATACCGAGACCTACGACCAGATCACGCTCGACAGCAACATGATCGACGAGGATCAAGCGCGGTTCCTGCAGGAAGGCATGATGGTGACCATCGATTCCCACGACGGCAAGTCGATAGGCATCCAGCTTCCGGACACCGTGACTCTCAAGGTGGTCGAGGCTGATGCGGTGGTCAAACGCCAGACCGCGTCATCGTCCTACAAGCCGGCGGTGTTGGAGAACGGCGTCCGTTGCTTGGTACCGCCGCACATCGGTGCCGGCACCCGCGTCGTCATCAACACCGCCGACGGCTCCTACGTCGAACGGGCCAAGGACTGACCGCCGGCCCGCGCCGGGGGCCACGGATCACGGAACCCGAGAGGATCTGATGGCCAAGCGCTCCGCGCTGCTGAACGTGATGGCCGCCGCCGCCACCAAAGCGGCGCGTGGGTTGGTGCGCGACTTCGGCGAGATCGAGAACCTGCAGGTGTCGCGCAAGGGCACTGGTGATTTCGTCAGCGCCGCCGACAGGAAGGCGGAAAAGGTAATCGTGCGGGAACTTTCGAGGGCGCGGCCAAAATACGGCTTCCTGCTCGAAGAATCGGGCGAGATCGCGGGCGACGATACCTCCAACCGGTGGATCGTCGATCCCCTCGACGGTACCACCAACCTGCTGCACGGGATCGCCCATTTCTCCGTGTCGATCGCGCTCGAGCGCGACGGCGAGCTGGCTGCTGGTATTGTCTACGAACCCGTCAACGACGAGATGTTCTGGGCCGAGAACGGCCAGGGCGCCTATCTCAACGGCCGCCGCATCCGCGTCTCCGGCCGCCGCGCCCTCGATGAATCGCTGTTCGCCACCGGCATTCCGTTCGCCGGCAAGAAGAACCATTCCCGCTACCTGGCACAATTGCGCGACGTGATGGCGGTGGCGGCGGGGGTGCGTCGGTTCGGGTCGGCGGCGCTCGACCTCGCCTACGTCGCCGCCGGCCGCTACGAGGGATTTTGGGAAATGGGGCTACACCCTTGGGACGTGGCGGCGGGCATTGTACTGGTCCGTGAGGCCGGCGGATTCGCGAGCGATTTCGAGGGCCGCGACCGGATGCTTCAAACCGGCGAGATCGTCGCCGCCAACGACCACGCCCACGTGGCGCTGCTGAAGATCCTGGCCGCCGCTGGGCGCTGAGCCGCGCCGGCGGCCGGCGACGGCGGTCGCGGGCCACCCCGGCATCGACCCCGCCTTGGCGCGCCGCCGCCGGGGTCCCGTAAAGCGGTTGTGTGCGGCCGGCCCCTTGGTTATCTTGAATCGCGAGCGAATACTGGCAGCTTGCCCTCGGCCGGTGGTCGGGCCGTCGGCAGGGAAAGGACGCCGAACCCCGATGACACCCCTTGCCCTCCCGCTGACGTCAGCCCCTCGTCTCCTTCTCGCCCTCGTCGTCATGGCCGTGCCTTTGCTGTCGTCCGGCGGCACCGCCCTGGGGCAAGGTGTCGACCTCAGCACCGAGCACGTGACCGTCGATCTCAGCGTCCTCGGCGACGTGGGTGCGCCGATGGCCGCCGGTGCGTCGTCGATGTCGCCGATGGTGGCGCAGCCGCGCGGCCCGGGCGGGCTGCTGGTGCCCGGACCCACCAACCCGACGTCGCGGCTACACGTCGCGGTGCCGACCGGCGCTGGCGGCGAGCGCATTACTTTGAAGCCGCCATCCGCGGCGCCGAAGAAGACCGCCGCCGCGCCCGCCACGAAGCCGGCGCCGGCTAAGAGACCGGCGGCCGAGAAGCCCGCCGAGAGACCCATCGCCAGCGCGGCACCGGCGCCGTTGACGTCGCCGCCGCCGGCACCGGCGATGCCAGCCGAGCCGGCGGCCAAGGGCGCCCCGCCGACGCCGCCTCCGGCGTCGGCCCAGCCCGAGAAGAAGCCCGCCGCCGCGACCGCTGCCACGCCGGCTCCCGCGGCGCCGCCCGCCGTCAAGCCGCAACCGGTGAAGACCGAACAGGCGTCGGCACCACCCGTTGCCGTCGTCAAGGAGGGCCGCGCGATGCTGGTGGCGTTCGCGGCCGAGGATTCGAAGCTGCCGGACGCGTCCAGGAACGCCCTGACGGCGGTGGCGAAACAGCTGAAGGACAACGAGGGCCTGCGGCTGCAACTGCTGGCCTACGCCGGCGGCAAGGACCTGTCGCCGAGCAAGGCACGCCGACTGTCGCTGTCGCGGGCGCTGTCGGTACGCTCCTTTCTGATCGAGAACGGCATCCGCAGCACCCGCATCGACGTCCGCGCGCTCGGCGATAAAACCACCGACGAGCCTCTCAACAGGGTCGACGTGAACATCGTCGAACGATGATCGGCGCTCGCGATCGTGGGTTCCCGGCAATCCACGGATCAGCCCATCGACAAGCGTGAATTCCGAGGGAAGTTGCCGCCATGACCCGGCCGCGAAAATACCTGATACGGATGACCGTGTTCCTGGTCGCCGTCGCCGTGTTGTGCGGCGCGCTGATTGTGCCTCTCCACAGCGCGTTCATGACCAACGCGCCGCTGAACGGATTGATCATCGGCGTGCTATTGCTTGGCATCGTTTACAACTTCCGCCAGGTGCTGATGCTGTATCCGGAGGTCGCCTGGATCGAGAACTTCCGGCAGCAGAGCTCGCCGCTCTCCGACGCCTCGCCGCCGCGGCTGCTGGCGCCGATGGCGACCATGGTCGGGGACCGCCACGACCGCCTCAGCCTGTCGACGCTGGCGATGCGGTCGCTGCTCGACGGCATTCTCAGCCGGCTCGATGAATCCCGCGACATCTCGCGCTACACCATCGGTCTCCTGATCTTCCTCGGTCTGCTCGGCACCTTCTGGGGGCTGTTGCAGACCATCGGTTCGATCGGCGACGTGGTCGGCGGCCTCACCGTCGAGGGCGGCGACATGACCAAGGTGTTCGCCGACCTCAAGCGCGGCCTGCAGGCGCCTATGGCCGGCATGGGTACGGCGTTCTCGTCGTCGTTGTTCGGACTCGCCGGGTCGCTGGCCTTGGGTTTCCTCGACCTGCAGGCCAACCAGGCGCAAAACCGCTTCTACAATGATCTCGAGGACTGGCTGTCGAGCATGACCAGGCTGGCCACCGGCTCGCTCGTCGCCGAGAGCGATCAGCCGATCCCGGCCTACGTGCAGGCGCTGCTCGAGCAGACCGCCGAAAGCCTCGAGAACTTGCAGCGGACCATCACCCGCGGCGAGGAGAACCGGATCGCCGTTAACAACCACCTGATGTCGCTTGGCAACAAGCTGGAGACGCTGACCGACCACATGCGCACCGAGCAGGCGCTGATGAAAAACATGGCCGAGACGCAGATGGAGATGAAACCGATCCTGGCCCAGCTTGCCGCCGGCTCATCGGTCGGCGTCGACGACGCAACGCGTGCCCACATTCGCAACCTCGACGTCCACCTGACGCGCCTGACCGCCGACCTGAGCAGCGGCCGCGAAGAGTTGATCCAGCAGCTCAGGAGCGAGATCAAGCTGCTCGCCCGCACCATCGCCGCCGGCGGCGACGAGCGCTGACGCCGGGGCGGGCTCCCCTCCGATGGCCACCCTCGCCGATCGCAGACAACGGGCCACCAACATCTGGCCCGGGTTCGTCGACGCCCTGGCGACGCTGCTGATGGTCATCATGTTCCTGTTGATGGTGTTCGTGCTGGCACAATTCTTTCTCGGCCAGGCGTTGTCGGGGCGCGACCAGGCTCTCGTCCGTCTGCAGAATCAGGTCAACGAACTGGCCGATTTGCTGTCGCTGGAACGGCGGGCATCGGACGATCTGCGCAAGAACATCGCGCAACTTTCGCAGGAGCTGCAGATCTCGGTGGCGCTGCGCGACGACCTGAAGACGACCGTCGCGACGCTGCGTCGCCAGTCCGACGAAACGGCGCAGAAGTTCGCCGACGCGTTGAAGACCATCGAAACCGACCAGGCAAGGATCGCCGCCCAGGTGCAGGAACTCGCCGGCCTGCAACAGGACATCGCCGCACTGAGGGCGCTGCGCGAAGAGCTGCAGGCGAAGGTCGCCGACCTCGGCGGCAAGCTTCAGGAGTCCGGCAAGAGGCTGCTGGCCGAGCGGGAGATTTCTGAAAGCGCGCGCGCCCAGGTGGCGCTGCTAAACCGGCAAATGGCGGCGCTCCGCGAGACGCTCGAGAAGGTGTCGGCGGCGCTCGAGGCTTCGGAGAAGCTCGCCCGCGAGCAGAAGGTGGAGATCCAGACCTTGGGCGCGCGGCTGAACGCGGCATTGGCCGGCAAGGTGCAGCAGCTCAGCCGCTACCGCTCCGAGTTTTTCGGTCGCCTGCGCGAGGTTCTCGGCGACCAGCCGGACATGCGCATCGTCGGCGACCGCTTCGTGTTCCAGTCCGAGGTGTTGTTCGCCAAGGGGTCGGCCGATATCGGCGACGCCGGCAAGGCGCAGCTGGCGCGTCTGGCGCAGACGCTGCGCCAGATTTCCGCCAGGATCCCCGCCGACATCGACTGGGTGCTGCGAGTCGACGGTCATACCGACAAGGATCCGATCAACACGTTGCGCTTCCCGTCCAACTGGGAACTCTCCTCGGCGCGCGCTATCTCGGTGATCCGCTTCCTGATGGACCAGGGCTTGTCGCCGGATCGCCTTGCCGCCACCGGTTTCGGCGAATACCAGCCATTGGACGCCGGCAACGACGAGATCGCCAAGCGTCGCAATCGCCGCATCGAATTGAAGCTGACCGAACGCTGAAATCCCGCCGCGGGCGCCCCGGTGGCGCCGCCGCGCGGCGCCGGGCCAGGCAGGACCCCCATGCCGATCCTGTTCTTCATCGTCTTCATCGACCTCGTCGGGTTCGGCATCATCATTCCGTTGCTGCCGTTTTACGGCGAGTTCCACGATGCGTCGCCGGCGACCGTCGGACTGTTGATGGCGACCTATTCGTTCACCCAGTTCCTGGCGGCGCCGTTCTGGGGACGGTTGAGCGACCATCTCGGGCGGCGGCCGGTGTTGCTGGTCAGCCTCGCCGGCGCGGTGGCGGCATACCTGTGGCTGGGATTGGCGGAAAGCCTGTGGATGTTGTTCGCCGCCCGCGCCGTCGGCGGCTTCATGGCCGGCAACATCTCGACCGCCTTCGCCTACGTCGCCGACGTCACTCCCCGCGAGGACCGCGCCAAGGGCATGGGCATGATCGGTGCCGCGTTCGGGCTCGGCTTCATCGCCGGCCCGGCGATCGGCGGCCTGCTGGCCGGCGCCGACCCGGTGCATGCCGATTTCCACACCCCGGCGTTCGCCGCCGCGGCGATGTCCGCGATCGCGTTGTTGGTGGCGCTGGTGACGTTGAAGGAATCGCTGGCCGCCGACATCCGCCGGCGGCTGGCGGAGGCGCCGCGGCAGCCGCGGCTGTCGATGTTCCGCCAGGCGCTCAAGCGGCCGAATGTCGGGCTGTTGATCGTTTTGACCTTCCTCGCCACCTTCGTGTTCGCCGGACTCGAATCGACGTTCGCCATGTGGTCGCGGCGCCAATTTGGATGGGGCCCGGAGCAGAACGGCTATTTGTTCGCTTTCGTCGGACTGCTCAGCGCCGTCATCCAGGGCGGCCTCGTCGGGCGCCTGGCGCGACGGTTCGGCGAGGCGCGGCTGATCGTCCACGGGGCGGCGGCGCTGGCCATCGGCGTGATGCTGATCCCGTTCAGTCACAGCCTGCCGTTGCTGCTGGTGGCAATGGTGATCGCCGGCTACGGCTTCAGCGTCATCTCGCCGTCACTGACCAGCCTGATCTCGCTGCAGGTAGGGGACGACGAGCAGGGCGGCATTATGGGCGTCACCCGGTCGGCGGCGACCATGGCGCGCTTCCTCGGTCCTGCGTGGGCTGGGCTGTTGTTCGAAACGCTCGGCCGCGACTGGCCGTATTTCGGCGGCGCCCTGGTGATGGCGGTGGTGGTCGGACTCGGCCTTCATGGGTTGAAGGCGCTGCACCGGCCGGCCGTCGGGGCGGCCAAGCCGGCCGGTGGCCAAGGCGCTCGAGAGCGACCTTGAACCGCCTGACCGGTTCGCTTATATAAGGCGCCGGCCACGGGGAGCCCTGGAGCCCATGAAAAAAGACATTCACCCGGACTATCACGAGATCACCGTCCATATGACCGACGGTACCAGCTACAAGACGCGCTCGACCTGGGGTAAGGCGGGCGACACGTTGCATCTCGACATCGACCCGAAAACCCATCCTGCCTGGACCGGCATCCACCGGCTGGTGGACAGCGGCGGTCAGCTGGCGAAATTTAAAAAGCGCTTCAAGGACTTCGGTCTGAAGAGCTAGGGCCGACGGATATCCACCGACGGACAATCGGGGACGCCCGACACATTGCAATTCGGCGGCATCGGGGCCGAGCCGGCGCTGGATCGATTATGGTCATTTGGGCGACGCCGTCCGGAATTGTCGCGACATCCTTCGCCGTCGCGAGGCGGTTCTAACGCAAATTTGCCCGCTAATTAACCTTTTGATAAGATGCGGTGTTTAGTGAAGCCGTTGTAGCCTAGGAAGGATTTGCGTCGGTTGTTTAAGATAAGCTGACGCGTTTACCATGCTTCCGAGGTTGTAAGCGGGCCGGTGCGCTTGGCCCGCGACATGATCCTGTTGGTCGGGGGATCAATGGTCCAGACAGTGAATTACGAGGTGCAGGTCCAGCAGAATGGCCGCTGGAGCATCCACGCGCGCTTTGGCGGCCATCAGAAGGACGGCGCCGTCGAGGAGGCCAAGCAGCTCGACCAATTGCCGAACGTCGAAGCGGTAAAGGTCATCAAGGAGGTCTACGACACCGAGCAAGGCTTCCACAACGAGTTCATCGTCTACAAGAGCGCCGGGCTGAAGAGCGGCGTCGCCCAGGAAGTCGAAAAGGTATCGGGCGGTTCCTCCGGTCCCGCGCAGCGCGAGGAGACTTGGCTCCGGCACCACGACGAGGAAGAAGAAGGCGAAGATATCGACGCCGCGCCGGCGCGCGCCGCAGCCAGAGGCGGGAAGAAGGGCCGGAAGAAGAAGGGCTCGTCGCTTACCACCGTTATCACCAAACTGCTGCTGGTGGTGTTGTTCAGCATCTGCCTGGCGGCGATGTTCGCGTGGCTGGCAGCCGAACTCTTCGGCGGCACCAAGCTGTTCGGCATCCGCATCGTCGGCAACGCCGAATCCAACATGCTGATCGGCGTCTTCATCTTGACCTTCCTGACCAGTGCCACCGCCATGACGGTTACCGTCATGAAGGGAGAATCCCTGGAAACCGGTGCGCGCCGCAAATCGTTCTCGGGCGGGGCGAAGGCGAGGCCGGCTGCCCAGGCGACGGCGGCGAAGAAGCCGGCCGTGGCGACCACCGGCCAGCCGGCGCCATCGCCGGATGCGCTGGAACGGTTGGACGAGGCGATGAAGGGCGTCGGCGAATACAAGCTCGACGATGCCTCCAAGGCCGCTGAGGACAAGGCCATCACCGATCGCCTGCAGGCCGAGCTGAACAAGGGCAAGGAACAGCCGGCCGAGGAGGAAAAGTCCACTGCCCGCGGCTTCGTCCTCGACGCCCAGACCCATGCCAAGCCGGCCGCGGAACTGGAACCCCCGCCACTGCCGCCGCACGCCCAACAGCAGAAGGCGTATGTGATGAGCTTCCTGTCGAAGGGCCTCGGCGGCGCCATCGACAAACAGAAGCTCGACAACTTCAACAAATTCGGCGTCAACCTGTTCCTTGCCGGCGCCTGCGAGGTGCTGGCCCAAAACAAGAACGTCGACATTTTGTCGCGGTCACGGATTCTCGGCGACGCCGTCCAGGTGATGGGCTTCAAGAAGTCCCACGCCGCGTCGTTCGCCGATCGCTACGAGGAATACTTGATGGCGGACGCCCGCTACATGCAGATGTTCCAGGCCGGCCGCAATGCCATGAACATTTACGCCACCGACGAAACCGCGGCCCCGAAGCTGCTGGAAAACGCGCTTGCCGACTGGAACAAGCCGAAGCAGCGCGAGGCCCAAGCTGGGCCCGTCACCGTGTTGTTCACCGACATCGCCGGCTCGACCGCGATGACCCAGACGCTCGGCGACGCCGGCGCCCAGCAGGTGGTGCGCGCCCACAACCGCATCGTCCGCGAGGCGTTGAGCGCCAACGCCGGCAAGGAGATCAAGCACACGGGCGACGGGATCATGGCGTCGTTCGCCAAGACCTCCGACGGCGTCGACGCGGCGATCCAGATGCAGCGCGAGGTTGCGATCCACAACCAGCACAACCCCAACCTGCCGCTGCACCTCAAGATCGGCCTCAATGCCGGCGAGCCGATCGCCGAGGACAATGACCTGTTCGGCACCACGGTGCAGCTATCGGCCCGCATCGTCGACAAGGCCAAGGCCGATCAGATCTTCGTCTCGGAGATCGTGCGCGGCATCTGCGCCGGCAAACAGTATAAGTTCATCAACCGCGGCGGCTTCCCGATGAAGGGCTTTGGCGACGACGTCATCCTCTATGAAGTGGTGTGGAACGAGGCGATGGCCGCCCAGGCCGCAGCAGCCGGCGGGCAAGGCCAAGCCCGCAACTTCGCGCCAGCGCAACAGCCGCAACCGGCGGCGCAAGGCGCCAAGCCGGCCTGATCGCCCATCGAGCATCCCTAAAATTCCCTTTGATTGCCCTCTAATCGCCGCAGGGCGAGCGTGCCGGTCGGCCGGCATCCCGAAAACTCTTGAAAGTCCTTCCGCCCCCCCTTGCGGGACGGCGGGCGTCCTCCCTATATCAGCGGTCGGCCGGGGCATGCCTCGATCACAGGGTCCCCGGATTACCCCATGTAGCTTCTTTTTTGGAGGATATGGCTATGCGTACTATCGACTTCTCCCCCCTTTTCCGCCATTCCGTCGGATTCGACCGCATTCAGCGCCTGCTCGATGCGGCGGTACAAACGGACCCGTCGACCCATGCGTACCCGCCCTACAACATCGTCCAGGACGGCGAGGACAATTACCGCATTTCGCTCGCCGTGGCCGGGTTCGGCGCCGACGACCTCGACGTCACGGTGACCGGTAACACGCTCGTCGTCAGCGGCCGCATGAACGGCGAGGACAAGGAGGCCGCCTATCTGCACCGCGGCATCGCCGGCCGCCCGTTCGAGCGCCGTTTCGAGCTCGCCGATCACGTTAAGGTGGCGGGCAGCACGTTGGTCAACGGCTTGCTCAACATTGACCTGGTGCGCGAGATTCCTGAAGAGAAGAAGCCGCGCAAGATCGCCATCCAGGCCAAGGACGCGGGCCAGCCGGTCGAACAACAGGCTGCCTGACACCGACGCCCGCGACGCCTCGAAAAGGGGCGCGCCCGAATCCTAACCCGGGCCGCGCCCCTTGCCGTTTCAGCGGACCTTTTCGTAGGCCCGGCGCGCCGAGGCGGGGATCGGCTGCGATTTCATGGTTCCGGAATCGACGAATACGTGGACGAAATGCCCGGTTGCCGCTGGCGCCTCCTGGCCCTCGCCGAACAGCGCGATGGCGAAGGTGACGCTGGAGTTGCCGATGCGCTCGACCCTGAGCCCGGCCTCCACGGTCTCGGGGAAGCTGAGCGGCCGGTGGAACCGGCACAACGTCTCCACCGCCTGCGGCGAGACGCGGTCGTTGACCCAATCGACGCCCGCTTCCTGCATCTGGAAGCGCACTACCACCGCCTCGAAATAACGGTAGTAGAGCACGTTGTTGACATGGCCGAGCATGTCGTTGTCCGACCATCGGGTCGGGATCGACATCCGATAAGGAAAATCGTCGCGGCGCAGCTTTCCCGGGTCGGTCATCGCCGGCGCTTCTCCCGCGACGTCCGGCCGGGCGCCTTTATTTGTTCCAGCGCCCGGCGGATCGGGGCCGGGATCGCCACTGGCGCACTGGTGTCCCGGTCGACGAACACGTGCACGAAGTGGCCCGACGCCGCCGCTTCGTCCTCGCCGGCGCGGAAGATGCCGATCTCGTAGCGGACCGATGTATTGCCGAGCTTGCCGACCCTTAGGCCGGCCTCGACTGCCTCCGGATACGCGAGCGGCTTCCTGAACCGGCACATGGTTTCGACGGCGACGCCGATCACCTTGCCGGCCTGGATGTCGAGCCCGCCCTCGGCAATCAGGAAGCAGTTCACCACCGTGTCGAAATACGAGTAGTAGGTCACGTTGTTGACGTGGCCATAGACGTCGTTGTCCGACCAGCGGGTCTGGATGGCGAGGAAATGGCGATATCGGTCGCGGGTCGCGGGCAGCTCGTCCCTCATCTCAAGGCACAACGATCGTTACCCATATTCCCGCGATCAAAAATTTTGGGGGGCCGCCGGAAACCGGCAGCCCCCGCTCGATTTTTGAAGCCTCAACCTGTCAAACTCGCCTGCAAATTTTTGTCGTCGTTGACCTTAACGAAGCGCCGCGCACCGGGTCAAGTGGCGACCCGACCGGAATCGCCCGGAAGCTATACCTATGGCCGGAACGCGGGCGCCGGATAAAAAGCGCCGCCCCCCGGAGGGGGCGGCGAGTTCAACAGGGAGGCGTCGAAGTTGAATGGATGACCTTTGCGGCCATCCAATTACGCATCCTAATGGAGTGGGCTTAATTATTTCTTAATGGCAGGAAGATTGTCGGCGGAATCCGAATGATGACTCGTCCTGCCGCCGCCGGCGCGCCGATCCGTGGTATGCTCGCCAGCCAACCATCGTCACCACCCGAGGAAGCGCGCCCGTGAGCCCCGAGGTCGTCGCCTGGTCGATCGTCGTCAGCTTCCTGCTGCCGCTGCTGCACGTGGCGCTTTCGCCGGCGCTCGGCCCGTGGCGGGCGCCCGAGGGGACACGATGCCCGTTCAGCCCGCGGGTGGGATGGCTGGTGATCGTGCTGTTCCTGGGCCCCATCGGTTGGCTGATGTTCATGGCCAAGCGGCGGGCGCGGCCGCCGTCGGCACCCTGAGCCGCCATCGCCCCTGAGTGGCGACCCGATCAGGCCTTGAAGAAGCGGTCGGCGCTGCTGCGCGCCGTCTCCTTGCCGGCAATCGCCTGGCGGACGCGGGTGATTTCCGCCTCCAACTCGCCGATATATTCCTCGAGCGCCGTGATCGACATGACTTCCAGATTCTTGGGTACCGCTTTTTGCTTCTTCGGCTCCAGATCGTCGGCGTCCATGTCGCGCCTCCATTCCGCCCCCCCCCGCCCGCCGGTGCAGCGCGGCGGCCCCGCAGGGGCTTGTCACGATCCGCGCAACATACTATTGACGGGCGCCCATCAACAAGCGAGAGCGTGATGCCCAAATCGACCATTCCCGCGACCATGAATTGCGTCGAGATCGTCGAGGCCGGCGGGCCCGAGGTGCTGAAGCCGACCCGCCGGCCGGTGCCGAAGCCGGCCGCCGGCGAGGTGTTGATCCGGGTCCGCGCGGCCGGCGTCAACCGTCCCGACGTATCGCAGCGCGTCGGCCGCTACGCGCCGCCGCCGGGCGTCACCGACATTCCCGGCCTGGAAGTCGCGGGCGAGGTGGCGGCGCTCGGTGCCGGCGTCAAGGACTGGAAGGTCGGCGACACGCTGTGCGCCTTGGTCGCCGGCGGCGGCTACGCCGATTACGTGGCGACGCCGACGCCCCAGTGTCTGCCGGTCCCGGGCAAGCTCGGCATGGTCGAGGCAGCGGCGTTGCCGGAGACGTTCTTCACCGTGTGGAGCAACCTCTACGACCGCGCCCATCTCAAGGCCGGCGAGACGCTGCTGGTGCACGGCGGCTCGAGCGGCATCGGCACCACGGCCATCCAACTTGCCGCCAAGCGCGGCTCGCGGGTGATCACCACCGCCGGCAGCGCCGAGAAGTGCCGCGTCTGCGAGCAACTCGGCGCCGGGCGCGCCGTCAATTACAAGGAGGAGGATTTCGTCGAGGCGGTGAAGGAATTCACCGGCGGCCGTGGCGCCGACGTGGTCCTCGACATGGTCGGCGGCGACTACATTCCGCGCAACATCAAGGCCATGGCCATCGACGGCCGGCACGTCTCGATCGCCTTCCTCGGCGGCTCCACCGCCGAGGTCAACTTCATGCCGATGATGCTGAAGCGCCTGACCCTTACCGGCGCGACGCTGCGACCGCAGTCGGTCGAGCGCAAGGGCGAAATCGCGCGGGCGCTCAAGGAGCACGTCTGGCCACTGATCGCCAGCGGCGAGATCAAGCCGGTGATCTACACCACCTTCCCGCTGGCGGAGGCGGTCGAGGCCCATCGGTTGATGGAATCGAGCCGCCACATCGGAAAGATCGTCCTCATCCCATGACCGCCCGCGGGCGCGTTTGACCCGACCGGCGGGCGGAGGCTATAAAAGGGGCACGTTTCAAGGTTTCCGCCCCGCCGGCGGCAAACCGCCGGTTTTTCGGAACAGGAACAACGACATGCCGCATCCCCTGATGCCAAAGGCGACGGCTGTTTGGCTCGTCGAGAACACCGCCCTGGCGTTCGACCAGATCGCCGACTTCTGCGGCCTGCACCACCTCGAAGTGCAGGCCATCGCCGACGGCGAAGTGGCAGCCGGCATGCAGGGCCTCGATCCGGTCACCGCCGGCGAATTGACCCAGGACGAGATCGCCCGCTGCCTGACCGATCCGAAGGCGCGCCTGAAGATGGCCAAGCCCAACATTCCGCAGCCGAAGGCGCGCGCCAAAGGCGCCCGCTACACGCCGGTGTCCAAGCGTCAGGACCGGCCCGACGCTATCGCCTGGCTGCTGCGCAATCATCCGGAGCTCGCCGACGCCCAGATCTCGAAACTGATCGGTACCACCAAGCCGACCATCGGAGCCATCCGCGAGCGCAGCCACTGGAACATGCCCAACATCAAGCCGCAGAACCCGGTCGGCCTCGGGCTGTGCTCGACCACTGACCTCGACCGGGCGGTGAACCTGGCGCGCACCCGCGCCCGCAACAAGGCGATCCGCGAAGCCCGAGCCAAGGCGCGGGCCGAAAAACAGGCGGCGGAGGCGGCCGCCGTGGCAGCGGCTGCGGCCGCCAGCCCATCCCCGCCCGCCGAGGGCGCGGCGACGCCCGCGCCGTCATCCGCTCCTGGGCCGGACGCCGAGCCGAGGGCGCTGACGGCGACGCCGCCGCCGACGCCGCTGCCGGCACCGGAGCCGCCGGCCCCGGAACTGCCGGCGCCGAAATCGGCCGCCGAACCCGCGCCTACCGCCCCGACGTCGGGGCCCGACGCCGGCAAGCCCGGCGACGGCAGCCACGGAGGGAGTCCCGCTTCCGGCGCTTGACGACGGGCCCGCCGGGGAGGTCCGCCGCCGCGCAACCTGGCGACCATGGCTATGATCGAGAAGCTGCTTTCTAGGACCAAGACGATTCCGGTCCGCGCCTTGCTGATCGGCGAGCGCATCGACGTCCGCGCCTTCGGCCAAGCGGACCGGCTGGCCACCGGGCCGATGCTGGTGCGGGCCGGCGACAGCCGGGCGGCGGCGATGCTGCGCTACGGCGCGGTCGTGCTGTTCAACATGGGCGCGGACGACGAGGCGGCGTTCATCGAGGCGGTGCGTCCGTACGTGACCGAACCGTCCGGCGATTGGGACGTCGAGACAACCACGGTATCGGTGCGGCCCGGCGACGAGGGGCCTGCCGTAGCCGGCGGCACCATTTATCTTTCCGAGATCACCGTCGAACGGCTGCAGATCGTCGCCACCGTGCTGGCCAAGAGCGTGGTGCTGGCGTTCTACGAAAAGCAGGTGGGCTCGGTGTTCGACCGCATCGAGCCGCTGGCGCGATCGCTGGGCCGGCGCGGCCACACCGGCCGCGAGGGTCGGCAGCTGTTGCGCCAGATCGGCGACGTGCTGTTGATGCAGCACAAGATGGTCGGCCGCGTCGAGGTGGTCGAGAAACCGGACCTCTTGTGGGACCACCCGGAGCTGGAGCGCCTGTACGCGCGGCTGCAGGACGAATACGAGATCAACGACCGCGCTCGCGCGCTCGACCGCAAGCTGGAGCTGATCTCGCGTACCGCGGCCACCTCGCTCGACCTGCTGCAGGACCGGCGCACGCTCCGCGTCGAGTGGTACATCGTCATCCTGATCGTGATCGAGCTGGTGCTGCTGATCCTCTACGAGACATTGATGGCCCCGAAGGCGTGAGCGGCCGTCCTAGTCCGTCACGGACACCGTGTAATTGAGGCCGAGCCGGCCGCCGTCGGCATAGATGGTCTGGCCGGTGATGTAGCTCGACTCGTCGCTCGCCAGGAACACGGCAATGGCGGCGATCTCATCCGGCTCGCCCGGCCGTCCGAGCGGCGTGCGCGACAGGATCTTGCGCCGCGCCGCGTCGTCGGTCATCACCTGGCGCGCCATGTCGGTGAGGATGGTGCCGGGGCCGATGGCGTTGACTCGGATGCGGTGGCCGGCGAGCGCCAGCGCCATGGTTTTTGTCAGCTGGTTGACGGCCCCCTTGCAGGCAACGTAGGCGGCGATATTGGGGATGGCGACGACGGCGTTGACCGACGACATGTTGACGATGGCGCCGCCGCGGCCCCGCTCGACCATCCGGCGGGCGGCGGCCTGGCCGCACAGGAAATAGCCCTTCAGATTGACCCGTACCACCCGGTCCCAGTCCTCCTCGCGGATGTCGAGGAACTCTGTGGTGTCGAGGACGGCGGCGTTGTTGACCAGGACGTCAACGCCGCCGTAGCGGGCGACCGTCGCGGCCATCAGCGCTTCGACCTGGGCCTTGTCGCCGACATCGCAGACCGCGAACATCGCCGCGCCGCCGTCGCTCCGGATGCCGTGCGCGGCCGCCTCGCCGGCCTTCACGTTGATGTCGGCGACCATCACTTTCGCCTTCTCGCGCGCGAAGCGGCGGGCGCACGCCAGGCCGATGCCCTGGGCGGCGCCGGTGACGATCACTACCTTGCCGGCGAGCGCCATCAGTTTCTGCGCGCCCCAGCGTAGCCGATCGTTTCCAGCGCCTTGGCGATCTCGCCCAAGATCGCCGGGTCGTCGATGGTGGCCGGCACCTTGTATTGCTCGTTGTCGGCGATCTTCTGCATGGTGCCGCGCAGGATCTTGCCCGATCGCGTCTTCGGCAACCGGTTGACGACGGTCGCCCGCTTGAAGGCGGCAACGGGGCCGATGCGGTCGCGGACCATGCCGACGACTTCCTTGACGACGTCCGCATGTGGCTTTTTGACGCCGGCCTTGAGCACCAGGAAGCCGACCGGCAATTGCCCTTTCAGTTCGTCGGCGACGCCGATGACGGCGCACTCGGCAACGTCCGGATGGGAGGCCAGCACCTCCTCCATGCCGCCGGTCGAAAGCCTATGCCCGGCGACGTTGATGATGTCGTCGGTGCGGGCCATGATGTAGAGATAGTCTTCCTCGTCCTTGTAGCCGGCGTCGGCGGTCTTGTAGTAGCCGGGGAACTCCTCCAGGTACGACTTGATGAACCGATCATCGGCGTTCCACAGCGTCGGCAGGCACGACGGCGGCAGCGGCAGCTTGACGCAGATGGCGCCGATGGCGCCGGTTTTCACCGGCCTCGCCTTGGCATCAAGCACCTGCACGTCGTAGCCGGGCGCCGCCTTCGTCGGCGAGCCGGGTTTCACCGGGAAGCGGTGCAGGCCGATGCAGTTGGCGGCGATCGCCCAGCCGGTCTCGGTCTGCCACCAGTGGTCGATCACCGGCACGCCGATCTTGCTTTCGGCCCAATGCAGCGTGTCCGGGTCGGTTCGCTCGCCGGCCAGGAACAGGAACTTGAAGTCCTTGAGGTCGTACTTCTTCATCAGCTTGCCGTCCGGGTCTTCGCGCTTGATGGCGCGGAACGCCGTTGGCGCCGTGAACAGCACCTTCACTTTGTGCTGGCTGATGACGCGCCAGAAGGCCCCGGCGTCAGGCGTTCCGACGGGCTTGCCCTCATAGAGGATGCTGGTGCAGCCGTGCAGCAGCGGCGCATACACGATGTAGGAGTGGCCGACCACCCAGCCGACGTCCGAGGCCGCCCAATAGACATCGCCCGGCTCGACGCCGTAGATGTATTTCATCGACCACTTCAGCGCTACCGCGTGACCGCCGTTGTCGCGCACCACGCCCTTCGGCTCGCCGGTGGTGCCCGACGTGTAGAGGATGTAGAGCGGATCGGTCGCCTCGACGGCGACGCACTCGGCCGGTTTGGCGTCCTTGATTGCGTCCTGCCAGTCGACGTCGCGGCCGGAGGTGAGCGCGGCCTTGCCTTGCGGCCGCTGCAACACGATGCATCTCTCGGGTTTGTGCTTGGCGAGCTTGATGGCGCCGTTGAGCAGCGGCATGTACTCGATGATCCGGTTGACTTCGACCCCGCAGGAGGCCGAGATCACCAATTTCGGCTTGGCGTCGTCGATGCGAATCGCGAGCTCGTTGGCGGCGAAGCCGCCGAACACCACCGAATGGATGGCGCCGATGCGGGCGCAGGCCAGCATGGCGATCGCGGCTTCCGGCACCATCGGCATGTAGATGATGACGCGGTCGCCTTTGCCGACGCCGTGGTTGACAAGCGCGCCGGCGAACCGGGCAACTTCGTCCCTGAGCTGGCGGTAGGTGAATTTCTGGATCGTGTTGCCGGTGACGGGCGAGTCGTAGATCAGCGCCACTTGGTCGGCGCGGCCTTCCTCGACGTGGCGGTCGAGGGCGTTGTAGCAGGTGTTTAGCCGGCCGCCCCGGAACCAGCGGTAAAACGGCTTTCTCGACGGGTCCAGAACCTTGTCCCACCTCTTGATCCATTTGATGTCCTGCGCGACCTCACCCCAGAAGCCGTCCGGGTCCTCGAGCGACCGCCGGTACGCCACGTCGTATGCGTTTGCCATGATTGCCGAAATCCTCCCCGTCATTGCTTGGTTTTGGCGCCGGTCTCCCCATCCCCCGGGCGCGGGCCGCATTGAGCCTTGAATTTTGGGCTAAATCGCGATTTTTTGCAAAGCCGGTTTGTGGCACTCTAGGCGGCAATAAACCAACGATTTCAAGGGAAGCCGGTGGCCATGGGCGGGCGCAGCATCTACGACAAGGACCTTGGGCAAAATACCGCCAACTACACGCCGCTGACGCCGCTCAGCTTCATCCAGCGCACGGCGGCGGTTTATCCGGACCACACATCGGCGATCCACGGCGGGAAGCGCTTCACCTGGAAGGAGACGTACGCCCGCAGCCGCAGGTTGGCGAGCGCGCTCAGCCGCCGCGGCATCCGCACGGGCGACACCGTCGCCTTCATGGGCTCCAACACGCCGGAGATGTACGAGGCTGCCTTCGGCGTGCCGATGACCGGCGCTGTCCTGAACACCCTCAACGTGCGGCTGGACGCGCCGACGATCGCGTTCTCGCTCAACCACGGCGAGGCCAGGTTCCTGATCACCGACACCGAGTTTTCGGCCACCGTCAAGGCGGCGCTGAAGGCGTTGGGGCGCGACATTCCGGTGATCGACATCGACGATAGCGAGGCCGGAAACGACGTTAGCCACGAAAGGCTGGGAGAGAAAGACTACGAGGCGCTGCTCGCCGAGGGCAATCCGGAGTTCGAGTGGCAAATCCCCGCCGACGAGTGGCAGGCGATCTCGCTCAACTACACCTCGGGCACCACCGGCGACCCGAAGGGGGTTGTCTATCACCACCGCGGCGCCTATCTCAACGCCGTCAGCAACATCATCGGCTGGAACATGTCGCATCATCCGGTTTACCTGTGGACGCTGCCGATGTTCCACTGCAACGGTTGGTGCTTTCCTTGGTCGATCGCCGCCGTCGCCGGCACAAACGTCTGCCTGCGCCGGGTCAACGCCGCCAACATTTACAACGCCATCGCCGACCATGGGGTGACGCACTTCTGCGGCGCGCCGATCGTGCTCAATTACGTCATCAACGCCAAGCCGGACGAGCGGCGTACCTTCAGCCACACGGTCAACGTGATGACCGCCGCGGCACCGCCGCCGGCCAGCACGTTGGAAGGGATGCAGCGCCAGGGCTTCAAGGTCACCCATGTCTACGGCCTGACCGAAACCTACGGGCCGGCGGTGATCTGCGCCTGGCACGACGACTGGAACGGGCGGCCGATCGAGGAGCAGGCGCAGCTCAAATCCCGCCAGGGCGTCAACTACCACATGCTGCAGGCACTCACGGTGATGGACCCGGAAACCATGAAGCCAGTGCCGGCGGACGGCGGGACCATGGGCGAGGTGATGTTCCAGGGCAACATCGTCATGAAGGGGTACCTCAAGAACAAGAAGTCCACCGACGCCAGCCTCGCCGGCGGCTGGTTCCATTCCGGCGACCTCGGCGTGCTGCACCCGGACGGCTACATTCAGCTCAAGGACCGCTCCAAGGACATCATCATCTCGGGCGGCGAGAATATCTCCTCGATCGAGGTCGAGAGCGTTCTCTACCGCCATCCAGCGGTGCTGGCCGCGGCGGTGGTGGCGCGTCCCGACGAAAAGTGGGGCGAGACACCGTGCGCCTTCGTCGAGCTCAAGGACTCGGCCGGCGTAGTCAGCGAGGCCGAGATCGTCAAGTTCTGCCGCGACAACATGGCGCACTACAAGGCGCCGAGGACGGTCATCTTCGGGCCGCTGCCGAAGACCGCGACCGGCAAGATCCAGAAGTTCAAATTGCGGGATGTCGCGAAGGGATTGTGACGGCGCGGGCCGGGTCGCACCCAACCTTGGCGCCATCACCGTTGCGGGAAGGCGCGGGAAACCCAGGTTTTTGTCGTCGTCCCGGCCGGCCGGGCCGGGGGAGCCAGACGGATCGTTCGGCTATGGCTTGGCGATGCTGGCGATTTCGTCTTTGATTCGGAGCTTCTGTTTTTTGAGACTGGCAATTTCGTAATCGTCGGGATGAGGTCGGCTGGATTCTTTTTCGATGGCGGCTTCAAGAGCTTGATGTCTGGTTTTTAATGCCTCGATCCTCTCCTCCAGGCTCATGGCGTCTCTCCTCCATAGTCCACGGATTTCGACCCTTTCATCATAGGCAGGGGGGGGCAAAAAATCCACCGTCTCGGACCGTCCCGGCGGAATCGGCGGAGACTCTGCCGGCGAAACCGAGGCAACCTGGGAGAGTTTTCCCGAGGCGACCATTTCGCCCCCGAAAGCGGCCGCAAGCGGGGCCGAAAAGCGCTGATGGCGGTGCCGGGTGGCGGCCGGATTCCTACCGCCGACGCCGCGTATCTGGTATAGTTTCGGTTTCTGCAACCTGCGCCGACAGCGATGGACGAGACCGCCGCCCTCAAGAAGAAACTGTTGGAATTAAAGAAGGAACACCGTCGACTCGACGGCAAGATCGCGCGTCTCGAGGACGCCCGGCCGTTCAATCAGTTGGAAGTCCAGCGCCTGAAAAAGCGCAAGCTGGCGCTGAAGGACAGAATCATAAAAATCGAGAACGACCTGCTGCCGGACATCATCGCCTAACCGGCCGCGAGCCGGTGGCTCCGCATCCCCGGCGCCCGGGTCACCCGCCAGCGCCGGCGACGCCAGCGGGCGTTGCGCCTCGTCCTTGCAGCTTGCCCACCAGGTCTCGGTCAGCGGCGGCGAGCGCCGCCTCGGCGGTGGTGGCCGGGGCCAGCGTCGCCACGCCGGCGACGGCGTCGATGGCGAAGGCGCCGCCGGGTCCGGCGTACGATGTGTTGCGGACCGCGTCCTCCATCTCGTGGGCCTTGGCGCGTGCACTGTCACCGTTGCCGACCAAAAGGATGACGCCAAAATCGTTGCCGCCGAGGCTGCCGACCACGTCGGTCGGATGCAGCATGCCGTCGAGCACGCCGCAGACGCGGCCAAGGAGCCCGTCGAGCGCCTGACGCCCGTCGCGGCGGCGCAGTTCGTCGGCGTTGACGACGTGCAGCACCACCAAGTTCGGCGGCGGCGTCAAATGCTGCATGTTGGTGAGCACGTGGGCGAGCTCCCGCACGAATTCGCGGCGACCCGGCACTGGCAGGAACGAGTGCTTCTCGGCCAGCTCCTTGAAATGCGCCTCGCGGCCGCGGGCGCGGTCGACCTCGGCCCGGAGCGGCTCGATCTGGCGCGCCAGGCCGTCGATGACCTTCTGAATCTCCGGGGTCACGCCGGCCGCGAGCACGCCGTCGACGGCGAACGCCTCGCTGCCGGCCCATGGCGACGGCCCCGGCTCGTCAGCATCCGTGTTGTCGCCTTTTTTTCGCTTTTCGTCTTCGGAGTCGCGCTTGCGCTCCGGCTTCGGGCCGCCACCGGTCCCGACGGGTGTGACGGCGTCCGCCCGGTTCACATCCATGCGGAATATCCTTCAACCCCGGGGTTCCCGCGTACCGGGAATTCCCCATGCTGAATTATAGCACGGAATATGGTTAACGATTGATTGACGGCGCTTGCGCGGCACGGCCGCATTCCTATAATTGGCCGCTTTCCCGACGCGCGGCGTACACCCGAGGAGAGCTCCCATGGCAAGCAAACGTCCCAAGGCAGGCCGCGCGGCCGGGCCGACGGTCGGCATCATCATGGGCAGCAAATCCGACTGGCAGGTCATGCAAAGCGCTGCCGAAACGCTCGACACGCTCGGCATCCCTTACGAGGCCAAGGCGCTGTCGGCGCACCGCAACCCCGAGCAGGTCAACGCTTACGCCGCCACGGCGCGCGGCCGCGGCCTAAAGGTGATCATCGCCGGAGCCGGCAGGGCGGCGGCGCTGCCGGGCGTGGTGGCGGCGCGAACGCCGCTGCCGGTGCTCGGGGTGCCGATGCCGACCGGCATGGGCGGCCTGGACAGCCTGCTGTCGATGGCGCAGATGCCGGGCGGCGTCCCGGTGGGCACGCTGGCCGTCGGAAAAGCCGGAGCCGAGAACGCGGCGCTGCTGGCTGCCGCCATCCTGGCGCTCGGCGACGCCAAGGTGGCGAAAAGGCTCGACGCTTTCCGCCTGAAGCAGAACCGCAGGGTGGCGAAGCTGGAGCGTTGACGGGTCGGCGGCGGATCACGCCCGCCGGGGCCGCGCCATCAGGCTGACTTGGATGTCCTCCATGCTCAGCCGCTGCAGCTTGAAGGCTTCCAAAAGCTCGATCTCGATGGCGGCGTTGTTGCCGAGCTCGGTTGCCACCATGTACTTGACGAACTCGATCAGCTCGCGCACCTGGCCGCGGTAGGCGAGGACGTTGGTCAACAGCTCGCGGCGGACGATCGGCGGGAAGCGCAGGATCTCGAGCACCAGCAGTTTCTTCACCTTCATCGGGATGCGCACACTGCCGAACATGCGGTCCAGGCAAAAACTGTAAATGCCGAAGTCGAGCTTGCCGGCCACCTCCTGGGTGAAGTGGCGGAATTCTTCCAGGAACGGCCCCGCGGTGACCTTGCGGTCCATCAACTGCTTGACCACCTCCAGGAAATGCCGGTAGCGGACTCGCGCCGGGCTCAGCGTCTCGCCCAGCTCGGCTTCCAGCGCCCGGATCTCGGCGCTGCGGAAGCCGGCGCGCAGCACGTCGCGAGCCGAGCGGCGGACGACATCGCTCAGCGCCTGCTCCTCGATCAGGTGGAACAGGCGCTCGTACTTGTCGCGCCGCCGGACCGACATTTTGTGCACCGGAGTGCCGAGCGGCAGCAAAGCCGCCTGCGCCACCAGCAGGTCCTTGGAATAGATCGCGGCGACGGCGGCGGCCTCGTGCTGCACCGGGGCGTCGCGGAAGTCGTCGGTGATGACGAAACGGCTGCCGTCGGAGACGGTCAGGTAGCGGCCGAGCTTGGAACACATCAGGAAATGGTCGGCGAGGTCGAAGCGCGGCCCGTTGGGAATCGCCGTCCCGCCGCCGAGCGGCGGCGCAGCCGGCCTATCCGGGGTGGTGGCGGTGTGTTCCATCATTGGCTAGGCGCCGTGCTCCCTCGGGGGCTCATCATATGCGAGCCGGCGCCGCCTTGCCAGCCCGGCGGCCCGCGAAACCATGCCCTGCCAGAGATCACCGGCGGGCGCGGCGCAGCAGCCGCGACGGCCGCGGCAGCCGGGCCAGCGCTTCCTTCAGCCGCGCCTTGTAGGCGGGGACCTTCATCACGTCGGCGATGCGGCGGTCGAGGAACGCCCAGGTATCGGCGAAGTCCTCCGACGAGTCGGCGAGCCAGCACAGCACCGTCGAGGCGTACACGGCGGAGAGCAATGCACGCTTGGTGTAATAGTTGAAGTCGGTGGCGTTGTCGCCGGCGGCGTACCACATGGCGTCGACGGTGCGCCACAGCAGCCGCGCCGCCAGCGGCGCGTTCGGCGGCAACGCCAGAAATGCCATTGCGCGGCGCGTCGCCTCGCGATGCGCGGCCAGGACCTCGAGGCGGACGCGGACGCCGGCGGCGACGCGGTCGCGGATGCGCATCCGGGCGGCGCCCTTGCGCGCCAGCTCGGCCAGCATGCGACGGTCGGCCCAGGCGGCGAAGTGATCGACCAGCTCCGGGATGCCGTCGGGGAAGGCCCTAAGCGCCATGTCGGGGCCGAGGTCCGCGTCGGCGACCCCGGCCTTCAGCGCCTTCCGAGTCCAGCCGTCGAACGCCACGTGCGAGAGCGTGGCGAGCAGGATGCGGTCCCGGGTGGCTTGGAGATCGTCCGCCATCTCAGTTCTTTTCCTTCCGCCCGAGCCGGTCGCCGAGGGGCAATTCCGGGCGGCCCATCTCGTCGGCGAAGCCGAAAGTGGTGAGGTCGGT
>Ga0209399_10000092_pt1 | contig 51410 bp, 49 predicted proteins | sample OV2TP3_FD_184130 | JGI IMG/M metagenome (GOLD analysis project Ga0209399, IMG submission 184130) | Hot spring microbial communities from Beatty, Nevada to study Microbial Dark Matter (Phase II) - OV2 TP3 (SPAdes) (version 3) | ecosystem: Environmental > Aquatic > Thermal springs > Hot (42-90C) ... | reverse complement strand
CCGTGAACGGGGGGAAGATAGCTCCCTCCCCGTCCACGGAGGGCAGGGGTCGCGACCTCATGGGAGCGACAGGTGGGGCGGAGGATGGGGTGGGGGACGAATCACGAATCACGAATCACGAGTTTGTGGTGGTGTGTGTCCGGGACACGGGGCGGGGAATCCCTGCGGATGACCTGGGGCGGATCTTTGACCGGTTTTATCAGGTGAAGGGGGAGGGAGGACTCCAGCCGGGGACGGGGTTGGGTCTGCCGATCACAAAAGAACTGGTGGAGTTGATGGGGGGGACGATCCACGTGGAGAGCGAGATGGGCAGGGGGAGCGCGTTCTGGTTTACGCTGCCGGAAGCGAAGGACGCGAAAGAGACGAAGGACGCGAAAGACACGTAAGAAGGATGCTGCGGACTCATGGTGTCTTGTAGCCCGGCGCAGCCGGGCTTTTTCTTTGTAGCGAGGAAATTTATTTCCTCGCCAAAGGTCGGCCCTTGTGTTTTGTCGCAGGGCGTGTTATCTTTCGGCGTAAGTCTGATGCGAAGGGACCTATATGGTGACCGCTGATCCTCATCTTGATGAAATCGTCCACCTCCTGAAAGGCTATGAGCCAGAGCGGATCATCCTGTTCGGTTCGCGGGCGCGGGGAGATGCGGACGAATACAGCGATTACGACCTGATCGTGATCAAGCGCACGGAGCGGCCTTTTCTGGAGAGGCTGCGGGATATGGTGCCGTATCTCGTGGCGTTCAGGCGGACGGCGGATATTCTGGTCTATACGCCGGAGGAGTTTGAGCAGATGGGCGAGGTCGGCCTCGGCTGGCTGGTCCGGCAGGAAGGGGTGGTCTTGTATGAACGACCGCAAGACGGAAGCGCTCAGGTGGTTTAAGCAGGCGCAGGCGGACCTGGAGGTGGTGCGCACGCTGCGAACAGCGGGTCACTCTGCGGCGGCGTGTTTCCACAGCCAGCAGGCGGCGGAGAAGGCGCTGAAGACCGTGCTCTACAGCCAGGGCGCGCGCGCCGTGCTGGGCCACGCCGGGAGCGACCTTGCCAAACAGTGCCAGGCGCACGATTCGGCCTTTGCCGGGGTGTCGGGGGATACCGCCCTGCTGGACCAGTTCTACATTCCAACCCGGTATCCCAATGGCCTGCCCAGTCCGGCAGTGCCGAGCGAGACCTATACGGAGGCCCAGGCGAAAATGGCTCAAGAGGCCGCAGAGAAGGTGCTGGGCCTGGTGGAGACGTTTTTGAGAACGCATACGGATGTGCTGGGTGAGAGGAGTGAATGAGACGATGTCGCAGTCTTTTTACGAATCCCTGCACCTGAAAGACCCGCTGCCGGACCACGAGCCGGGGCGGTTCCGGCGGGCGGCGGAGCTGTACGAAAAGGTGATCCGGCGGGGCAAGACGCGGGGGTTTACAGGGATCTACAGCCGGGAGGATTTGGCGCGGGCGAGGCGGAACATCGAGCGGCTCCCGTGGGCGAGAGAGATGTTCGAGGAGGTCGTGCGGGACGCGGCCTTCTGGGTCGAGAAGGGCGACGAGGAGTTCTACGCCACGATCCCGACGCAGAACCCGCTGGCGCTGACGCCGGCGCAGTACCACGGCTGCCCGATCCACGGGGGGAACCGCTCGAACTTAGAGACGGACCTGCTGCACCCCTACCAGTGGCGCTGCACCCTGGGCGGGGAGTGGTGGCACAACGGGGTCGAGGTCGTGAACCCGGGAACGGGGCAGAGGGTGAGGATGGTGGACGAGGGGCCGGGCTGGGTCGCGCCGGAGGGGTTTCCGAACGCGGGGACGACTTACTACTTTGTGGGCGCGTACCGGTGCGTGCTGCTCTACCGGCTGTTCTCCAGGCCCTATTCGCCGCAGACCGGGGAGGGGCACCAGGGAAGGCCGGCGGCGCTGGCGCTGGCCCTGGCCTACGCGCTGACCGGGGAGCGGCGCTACGCCCACAAGGCAGGCATTCTGCTGAACCGCCTGGCGGAGGTGTATGGCAGATTCCGGGGGATCAAAGAGGGGTGGGAGGCCTACGACAGGAGCAAGGACCCGATCCGGGGCTACGTGGGGGAGGCGTCGGGCCGGGAGCAGGGGTTCATTGAGCATGTGACCCTGGCCTATGACCTTGTGTTTGACGCCCTGCGGGAGGACGGGGAGACGGTTCGATTTTTCGAGGCGCGCGGCGGGGCGGACTACAACGGGGACGGGCGGGCCGCGCCGGAGGATGTCCTGTTCAATATTGACCGGAACCTGTTCGCGTACATCTACGAGTTCCTGGACCGGACGCTGCCCCTGGCGGGCGGGGACTTCCTGACCTCCTCGCTCTACGCCCTCGTCCAGGTGGGGGCGTGCCTGGAGAATGGGCGCATGATCCGGCAGGCGCTGGAGGACCGGACGGCGCTTTACAACGTGATGACGAACAGTTTCTTCAGGGACGGGAAGTGGTGGTACGACTCGACGGGCTACTGCGCCGGGCACGCCCGCATGGCCTCGGAGGCGGCGGAGTGGGCGCACGGGTTCACGGATTCGGAGATTTTTACGAGGCCGATCAACCTCTACGAGGACCCCCGGTTCCGGCTGCGGGAGATCATGACCTTTTCGCGGCTGATGGACTGCGACGGCCGGCTGCCCCAGATCGGGGACACGGGGGGGAGCCGGAAGCGCGTTCTGCGGGGGACCTACTCGGTGGTGGATGAGATCGGCCACCTCCGGCTCACGGACCAGCACGAGGCCTACGCGAGACGCATCGTCGAGGGGACGGGAGGGGATGTGGAGGCGGGGCGAAAGGGCGGGGACCTCTATCTGCTGTTTCACGCGGAGGCGTGGGAAGAGCGCGAAACGGAGAAACGGAGAAACGGAGAATCGGAGAAAGAACTTCTCCCCGCTTCCCCGCTTCCCCGCTTCTCCGGTTCACCTGAGAGTGTTCTATTTCATGACTCGAATTTCTGCATCCTGCGGGCGGGGGGAGGCCAGGAGACCCGGAGGCACGTCGCGCTGAACTACGGGAAGGGGAACCGGGGACACGGGCACCGGGACAGGCTGGCGATGAATGTGATCGCGTATGGGTACGATCTGTCAGCGGACGTGGGCTACCCGGCGAGCTGGGTGTCGCCCAAGATCGGGGGGTGGGAGACGCACACGGCGAGCCACTGCACGGTGACGGTGGACGGGGAGAACCAGGGCTTCAGCGCGGGGAGCCTGAACCTGTTCATCCCCGGCCCGTGGGCAAGGCTGGCGGACGCCTCCGGGGAGCGGGCGTATCCGGGACGGGTGGGTCTCTATCGCCGGGCCGTGGCGCTGATCCCGGTCGACGAGGGCCGGGCCTATGTCGTGGACCTGTTCCGGGTGAAAGGGGGGAAGGTCCACGACTACGGCTTTCACAGTCTGGGGGGGGATGCGGGAGAGCGGTTCGAGCTGGACCTGCCGGAGGGGGTCGCGATGGAGGCTCAGGCCGGAGGGACGCTGGCCGGGCCGGACGTGGCCTTTGGCGAACAGCCGGGGTACGGGTTCATCCGGGACGTGGCGCGGGCGAGGGTGGACGGAGAGGCCCGGGCCACGTGGCGGGCGGAGGAGGACGGCGCAGGGATTCGGCTGCACATGGTCGGGAGGGCCGGGACGGAGGTCGTCACGGGGCTGGGCGAGGGGAACGGCAACCTGGGGCAGAGCCCGTGGGACCGGTACCTGATCGTCCGGCGGGAGGGGGCGGAGAAGGCGTCGAGTTGCTTCGCGGCGGTCCTGGAGCCGTTCAGCGGAAGGCCGTTTCTGGGCCGGGTCGAGGCGCTGTGGGCCGGGGAGGCGGACGATCCCGCCGCCGGGGGCGTGGGCCTGAAGGTCACGGCCGGGGGGGTGACGCACTATGTCCTGAACACGCCCGACGGGGGCGGGTTCACAGGGGAGATCGACGGTCTGTCCGTGGAGTTCGCAGGGGAATGGGCGTTCATCGAGTGGGATGGGGAGGCCGTGAGGCGGATGCAGGTCGTGAACGGGACGCTGCTGAGGGTCGGAGATCGGGCGCTGCGGAGCACGGGGGAGTTGAAGGGGAGGGTGGAGGCCGTGGACATCGCAGGGCGGAGCGTCGAGGTCTCGTCATCAGGGCCTCTGCCGACGGATGGGACGCTGAACGGCCACACGATCCTCTTTAGCAACCCGGCCTACCTCTGCAACGCGACCTGCACCGTCGCCGGGGTGGAGGAGGCCGGGGAGGGGAGATACCGGGTCCGACTGGAGGGGGTGGACCTCCTGCTGAGCGAGGGGCGGGTCACGGGCGTCGAGGACGGCGCGCTGCTGACGGACACGCCGATGCTGAAGGCGGAGGTGGTGGCGAACCTGTTCGATGGGAAGGTCGTCTCGCACGAGCGAGGGCAGATGGGGCCCCGTCTGAGGACGGCGGAGAAGGGGCGGCTGACGCTGGAGGACCCGGCAGAGGCCGCGGGGTTTGAGGGGAAGGGGTTTTACGTTTATGATGTGGGCGTAGGGGATGAATGGCGGATGCCGGTGACGGGGTATTGGGAAACGTAGGGGCGAGGCATGCCTCGCCCCTACACGGTTCTTACGCGGGTGACAGTTGCGCGCCGCCGTCCACGCGGAGGACCTGGCCGCTCACGAAGTCTGACAGCGGGGAGGCGAAGAACTGCACGGCGCAGGCGATCTCGTCCGGCGTGGCGTAGCGGATGAGGGTCGGCTGATCCATCGCCTTGAGAAGCTCCGGGCTGGCCTGGCCGGTGGCGATGAACCGCCCGCTCAGGGACCCGCCGGGGGCGACCGTGTTCACGGTGATGTTGTGCCCCCGGACCTGGTCCGCCAGGCAGCGGGTGTAGTGCGTCTGCGCGGCCTTGGCGGTGGCGTAAATGGTCTGCTCCGCCTCGGCCCGGAAGGCGTTGACGGTCCCGATGTTGATCACCCTCCCGCTCCGGCGGGTTATCATGCCGGGCAGGACGGCGCGGCAGCAGAGGAGGGTCGTCATCAGGTTCCGGTCGAGCACGGCCCGGAGGTCCTCCGGGGAGATGTTGAGGGCGTCGTTGTTTTTGGGTTTGCCACCTGCGGCGGCGATGTCCCCGCCCGCGTTGTTGACCAGGACGTGGATGGGACCCAGGTCAGCCTCGATCTTGCGGACCGCCTCGCTGACCTGCGCCGGGTCCGACAGGTCGGCGAACACGGTGGTCACGTGCACGCCGAACTTTCGGATCTCTTCGGCCACGTGGGTCGTGGAGGGGGCCTCGCCGAACTCCGCGGCGGTCCGGTCGGACCGGCTGTGGACGGCGACGGCGGCCCCGCAGCGGGCCAGGCGCTCCGCAATGGCCCTTCCCAGGCCGCGCGCGGAGGCGGTGACCCAGGCCACTTTTCCGGAGAGCATGTCGGGGACGATGCCTTTCAAGGGGTTCTCCTTGTGAGAGGTGAGGTCTGCGCAAACCCGGCGACGTTGTGGATGTGGACGTGGTCGCCTGCGCGGATGTCAGATGTCGCAACGCCGATCCTCTGGCCGAACTTGATCACCGGTCCGCCCTGCGGGATGTCTCGCAGGGCGATTTTGTGCCCGGATCGGATGGGCGCGGAGGCCCGGATCGGGGACCGGGACGAGCCGAGGAGGACCTCGGCCACGTCCCCGGCGTTCACGGGGTCTATGAGGGTGGCGACGTTGTCGTCGGGGTGAATGGCGATGGCGAGGGGCATGGTCAGAAGAGGGCGTGGCGCGTGGCGATCTCCTGCGTCCCGACGCGGCCCAGGACCTCGGCGGCCGTCAGCCGGCCGGAGGCGGTGCGGAGGATCCGGTTGAAGATCTCCTCTCCGACCTCGTGGACGGACCTCTCTCCCCGCGCGATGGGGCCGGCGTCCACGTCGGCGGCAGCGGGGGAGTCCTGGGCGTAGCGGGTGCTGCTGGTGACTTTCAGGAGCGGGAGAGAGGGGAAGACGGTGTCTGTCCCCATCATGACGGGGGTCCGGTTGGTGGGCCCGGCCCCGGCGGTCCCCACGACGAGGTGCGCGCCGGCGGCGGCGGCGGCGCTAAAGACCTTGTCGGTTCCGGCGGGGGTGTCCATCAGGTGGAGGCCGGGGCGCAGGGGGGGCTGGCCGTAGTCGAGGACGCCCTGGATGGGGCGCGTCCCCCCCTTGATGATCGCGCCGAGGCTCTTCTCCTCCAGGGTGGTGAGGCCGGCCTCGAGGTTGGCGGGGACCGGCTCGGCGCCCCGGATGTCGACGCCGAGGGCCTGGATGTCTCTCTCCAGGCCGACCACGAGGGCCTCGATCTGCCGGGCGACCTCCGGCGTGGCCGCGCGGACGGCGAGCAGGTGTTCCGCGCCGATCATCTCGGGGGTCTCGCAGAGGAGGACGGCGCCTCCGGCGTCCACAAGACGGTCCACGGCCGCGCCGCAGGCGGGGTTGGCGGTGAGGGCGGAGAGGGTGTCGGACCCGGCGCACTTGAGGGCGACGGTGAGGCCGCTGACGGGGCAGGGCTCGCGTTGCTGCTCGGAGAGGTCCTGGGCCATGGCCGAGGCGAGGCGCACGCCCTCCTCCAGGGCGCGGTAGAGGCCGCCCAGCCTTTCCACGTCGATGACTTCAACGGGCTTTCCGGAGGCGTCGAGGCCATCCAGGATTCGGTCCACGGGGAGCATGCCGTAGCCGATGTCCACGAACAGGGCCGCGCCGACGTTCGGGCTCTGCGCCCAGCCCCGGAGGACCCGGACGATGCGGTCCTGGTCCTGAGCGAGGTGGCCGATGCCCTGTTTGTGCAGGACGGGCAGGGCCGTGCACACCTCGTCCGCGATGCGCGCGGCGAGGGGGTTGACGGCCAGCTCGACGGCGATGACGGCGACGGTGTTGCGGATGCCGGGCGCGCCACGGGCGCGGGGGTAGCCGAAAAAAGTCATAGACCGAATGGGAGAAGGGGGGAAGGCCCTCTCCCTCCCCCAAGCCTGGGGATAAGGCCCTTGACACCCCCTCCCTCTCCCGTCTGTACGGGAGAGGGAGGGGGTCAGGGGGTGGGTGAGGGCCTGCTCCCACTCTCCCTTTCCCCCTTTCTCCCTTTCAGGGAAGGGTCGAGGGAAGGGTTCACCCGGCCTTTTTCGCGAAGAAGGGCTTTTCGAGGACGCTCTGGACTTCGTAGATGGAGCCGGTGCGGTCCGCCTGGGGGAGGGGCATGCGCACCGGGACCTTCTCGACGCGCGGCACGTTGGTCGGCTCCCCGCGCAGGATGTAGGCGTTGAACTGGTCCCAGTCCTTGACGCCGGACAGGGGCCAGGCGTCCACGGCGCAGTACATGTTGAGCAGGAGGCGGCGGGGCCGGCTGGAGGTGTTGGGGGCAGAGCCGTGCGTTGCGCGGACGTGGTGAATGGAGATGCCGCCGGCCCTGAGCTCCACCGGGACGGCCTCCTTCGGGTTGAAGCGGGGGTCGGTGACCGCGCCGACGAACTTCCCCTTCTGATGATGGTCGTAGACCGGGCCTCTGTGGGAGCCGGGGATGACCATGAGGCAGCCGTTTTCGATCAGCATGTCGTCCATGGCGATGCCCACGGCCAGCAGGTCGTCGTTGGTATGGGGGTAAAAGGCCCAGTCCTGGTGCCACTCCACGGGGCTGCCGAACTCCGGGGACTTCATGTTGAGCTTGTGGCCGTTGTAGCGGATGCCGGGGCCGATGAGCTGGGCGACGATGTCGAGGATGGGGTCGAGGCGCAGCATCCTGTTGTAGACGGGGTGCTGGTCGGCGGGGTTCTTGAGCCGGCGCAGCTTGGGGGTCTCCGGGGTGTGGCCGGGCTCCAGGTCGAACACGTCGGTGTTCTGTGCCGCCTGGCGGGACTTCTCGACGAACTCGTCCGTGACGCGCCGGAGGTCCAGGATGTCCTGCTCGGAGAGCACCCCCTCGACGCCGATGTATCCGCTGGCGCGGTAGAAGTCGATCTGTTTCTGGGTGAGCATGCCGGGGTCCTTTCTCTATAGGATGGGATGAGTGATCGGGACACCTTGGGGACATGAAGATACCTATATTTCATCCTCCGAATCAAGTAGATTTTGAATCCCCCTTGAATGTGGTCCAGAGATGTGGTATAATTCAGAAGATGTGACGCATCACGCCATTCGGTGTAGGGGCGGTTCGTGAACCGCCCCTACGATGTCCTCAAAGGAGGACCTCTATGCGCATCGGCATTGTGACTCTTTGCGCCCGGCGGGGGCAGAAGCAGGAAAACCTAAAAAAGATCGTCCGGTTCGGGGAGCAGGCGGCTGAACAGGGCTGCCGCCTCGTCCTGTTTCCCGAGTACTCGGTCAACGGGCCGTGGGTGACCTATGACCCGGAGGCCCGCGCCGAGGACCTGCGGCGGGACGCGGAGCCGATACCGGGGCCCGCGACGGACCTGCTAACCGGGCACGCGAGGAGGCTGGGCGTGGCCTTCTGCGTGGGCCTGGCGGAGAAGGGGCTGACGGCCAGCCCGTTCAACACGCAGGTGACGGTGGACGCCGGCGGCGTCGTTCACAAACAGAGCAAGCTCCAGCCCACGGTGAGCGAGATGGCCTTCTACCGGGGGGGCGGGGACTCCGTCGCGCCGTTCACGCTGGAGGGGCGCTGCTTCGGGGTGACGATCTGCGCGGACAACGGGTCGGACGCGATCCACGACCTGCTGTATCGGCAGGGGGCGCGGGTGTTTTTGGCGCCGCACGCGGGCGCTATCAAGAAGTACGAGGAGCCGGGGAGGTCGTGGGAGGAGCTGATCGCCTGGCACCGGGAGCGCCGGCTGAAACGCCACCGGGACATCGCCGCGCGGCTGGGCGTGACAGCGGTCTACTGCGACCTGAAGGACCCGCGCGAGCGGTTCGAGGACCTGCCGGAGTGGGTGCACTACGTGTCCGGCAAGGGCGCGGCCTTCGGGCCGGACGGGGCGTGCCTGGCGGAGAACAGGGGGAACGAGGAGTCGTTGGTTGTGACGGAGGTATAATCATGAAGGCGATTCGCATTCACGAATACGGGGGGGCGGAGAAGCTGCTTTACGAGGAGGTCCCGACGCCCAGGCCGGGGGCTGGGGAGGCGTTGGTAAAAGTCGAGGCCGTCGGGCTGAACTACATCGACGTGTACCACCGCACGGGTCTGTATCCGGGGGCGCTGCCGTTCACGCCGGGGCTGGAGGCGGCGGGCGTGGTGGAGGCGGTGGGGGAGGGCGTGAAGGAGGTGAAGGCCGGGGACCGGGTGGCCTACAGCGGGGTTCCGGGGTCGTACGCGGAATACGTGGCCGCGCCGGAGAGGCAGCTCGTCAAACTCGCGGGGGGGATGGATGCCAGGACGGGGGCCGCGGCGATGCTGCAGGGCATGACGGCGCACTACCTGGCGCACTCCACGTTCGTGCTCAAGCGAGGGGACGCGGCGCTCGTGCACGCGGCGGCGGGCGGGGTGGGGCTGCTGCTGGTCCAGATGGCCAGGCGGTGCGGGGCGCGGGTGTTCGGGACGGTGTCCACGGAGGAGAAGGCGGAGCTGGCGCGAGGGGCCGGGGCGGACGAGGTCATCCTGTACACCCGGCAGGACTTTGAGGCGGAGGTCAAGCGGCTGACGGACGGGCGGGGCGTGAACGTGGTCTACGACTCGGTGGGGCAGGCGACGTATGAAAAGAGCCTGAACTGCCTGATGCCGCGCGGGTACCTGGTCCTGTTCGGGCAGTCGAGCGGGCCTGTCCCGCCGCTCAACCCCATTCTGTTGAGCCAGAAGGGGTCTCTGTTCCTGACCCGGCCCACGCTGGTGAACTACACGGCCACGCGCGAGGAGCTGCTCCAGCGGGCAGGGGACGTGCTGGGGTGGATCGCGTCGGGCCGGCTCAGGCTGCGCATCGACCGGACATTCCCGCTGGCCCAGGCCGGCGAGGCGCACCGCGCCCTGGAGGGGCGGCAGACGACGGGGAAGGTGCTGCTGATTCCGTAGCGGTCACTTCAACCTGCCGTCCGCCCGCATCTGCGCGCCGTAGCGTTCGAGGACGGCCTTTTGGTCGGGCGTCAGGGCGACGCGCTCCGAGAGGGCGGGGGCGATGCGCCGGAAGCGGTCCACGTTCCGGAGGCCCATGATCGTCAGGTGGACGGCGCCGTGGCTCAGGACGTAGCGGTAGAAGTCCTCCTCCGGGGGCGCGCCGGGGCCGCCGAACAGTTTGTCGTTGCGCGAGGCGTTCATGATGACGACGCCGGCGCGATGGGCCACGGCCTCCGGGAAGACGGTCTCCTCCGGCTCCTTCATGGCGCAGTTGTACCAGCAGAGGACGGTGTCGAACAGGCCCGTGGCCACGGCCTTCGCGATCTGGGGCCAGTCGTGGCCGGTGACGCCGATGAACCGGACGAGGCCCTGCTCGCGGGCCTTCTGCGCGGCCTCCATCGCGCCGTCGGGGGCCAGCGCCCGCTCCCGCTCCTCCCGGGTGTTGAGGTGGTGGAGCTGATAGATGTCGAGGTGATCGGTGTCGAGCAGCCGGAGGGAGGTTTCGAGGTCCTTGCGCGCGCCCTCCGCGTCGCGCTGCGCGGTCTTGGTGGCCAGGACCAGGGCGTCGCGGCGGCCCCGGATGGCCTGGCCGATGACCTTCTCATCCTCGCCGTTCCGGTAGGCGCGGGCGGTGTCCACGTAGTTCACGCCGCAGTCGAGGGCGGCGCGGTAGCCGTCGGCGGTCTCGCAGTACGCGCCTCCGATGCCGAGGCGGGTGACGTGGAGGCCGGTGCGGCCCAGGGTGATGCGGGGGAGGTCGGGCATGGCGTGGCTCCTTTAAAATCGGAAGGGCTAAAGCTGTCTCCCCCACTCCTCCCACCGGTAGCCCAGGCCGGGGCCCCGGATGGAGCGGAGGTCGAGTTCGCCGCGGCGGGCGCGGAAGACGCCGGGGTGGACGCGCTCTTCGCGGGTCGAGGCGGCGGGGCAGAACTGGCGGCCGTTGGCCTCCACGCCCCTGATCGGGGAGATGCGGGCCGCGAACCCGACGGACTGGAGGAGGGCGACGCCGGTGAGGGTGAGGTCCTGCACGGCGCAGGGGATGCCGGCCTCCACGGCCTTCGCGAGCATCAGGAGGGAGTTGCTCTGGCCCTTGCAGGTCTTGAGGGCGATGCCGCTGTAGCCCTGGCGCAGGGCCTCGTCGATGGCCTCCAGGCTGGAGAGGCCCTCGTCCAGGAGAATGGGCTTCAGCCCGGAGGCTGAGGAGAGGTCCACGGGTCTCTCGAAGAGGTCGCGTGAGGTCGGCTGTTCGAGGTAGAGGGCCAGCTCCAGGAGCTGCCGAGGACCGTGCCCGCGTGCCCCTCGCCGCGCCGGCCGTCCCGCGTCTCGACCAGGGCGGAGACGTGCAGGTCTGCGCCGGAGCGGGGGGGGGGACCCTTGACCGCGCCGCCGAACTTGAGGGTGGACCGGTGCTTCTTGTAGCGGAAGTGGACTTCGAGGTCGAGGATGCGGATGTCGGAGTTCATGAGGGATTCCTCTGTTTTTTTCTCACGACCAGACGAAGACCTCCTCGTCCTCCGGGGAGTAGCCGATGAACACGGCCAGGACGATTCGGGGCTGCCTCCCCTGGATGGCCGGGACCTCGTGGATGCAGCGGGTGTTGAAGAAGTAGAGGTCTCCCGCCTCCAGGTCGACGCGGGAATGGCCGATGCCCCGTCCGGCGGCGTAGGCGTGGAAGGTCCCGTCCTGGATGGCGGGCTGCACCTCCGGGGTCCAGAGGCAGCGGTGGAGGATGGCCTGCGTGCTCCCGCCCTCGCGGGCGTCGTTCTGAAAGCAGAGGACGCCCGCGAACTGGTGCGGGAAGCGGGAGACGGCGTAGTTGAACCGCTTCTCGCGGAGCACGACGTGGTCGATGTGGGGCCTGTAGGCGTGGTCGCTGTAGTGGATGCGGAAGATGGCCGGGCCGTAGAGGCGGCCGTCGGGCTCGCGGGCGACCTGCACCCGCTTGCCCGCCGCGAGCGCGGACAGGGCGTCGTAGATGACCCTGACGGGGTCCTTGAATCCGTCGAAGAGGGTCCTGAACAGCTCGTGCGTCCCGGCGGCGTGCCGGAGGAACGCCTCCTGGTCGGCGCCGAGGTTGCCCAGGCTGGTGCCGATGTCGATTCGCCGGCGCGTCTCCGAGGCGAGCGCCGGGTCCTCCGGGTCGCGCATCAGGCCCCGGTCGATGAAGCGCCGGATGAGGCCGGCGCAGTGCGCCGGGTCGTAGGCCTGTCTCAGGATGATCGCCGGGGTGCGGGCCTCGGAGAGGGCGCGAAGGGGGTCGGGGTAACGCGCGAAGGCGGCCTGGAGGTCGGGTTCGAGGGGGAGCCAGGTCGGGTTGGGGGGCATGCGGTGCTCCTTTAGGGAAGGGGGTCAGGGGGATAGGTCGATCCTAAATAATATACCTCATTGCCTTTCCCGGCAACAAAAAAAGACGGCCCGGCGAGTAGGGGCGGCCCTCTGTGGCCGCCCGGCTTTCGCCGGGCCGTCGTCGTCTTAGCCTGTGAATCGGGTCAGCTCTCGGTCATGTAGCACCGGATGCGGCTGATCCGGCTGGGGTGTTTGAGGGCGTTGAGGGCCTTGTCCCGGATCTGCCGGATGCGCTCTTTGGTCAGGCCGAGCTGTTTCCCGATCTCCTCGAGGGTCATCGGGTCGTCCCCATTCAGCCCAAAGTAGAGCTTGAGGACCTCGGCCTCGCGGGGCGAGAGCGAGGCGATGGCCGTCTCCAGCTCCTCCATGAGGAGCTGTTTCATGATCGCTTCGTCGGGGGGGAGCTGGTCCTTGTCCTCCAGGATGTCGAGCATGTTGGTGTCCACCGCGTCGCCGGCGGGCGCGTCGAGGGAGAGGTGCCACCGGGAGGCGTGCAGGATGTCTCTCACCTGACGCACCGTCAGGTCGCTCTCCTCGGCGATCTCCTCGGTGGAGGGCTCCCGGCCCAGGCGCTGCTTGAGGTTGCGCGCCACCCGGTCCAGCCGGCAGAGGTGCTTGACCTTGTTGACGGGGAGTCGGACCATGCGCGCCTGTTCGGCCAGGGCGGCGAGGATGCTCTGGCGGATCCACCAGACGGCGTAGGTCGTGAACTTGACGCCGATGCCTTCGTCGAAGCGGCTGGCCGCGTGGACGAGGCCGAGGTTCCCCTCCCCGATGAGGTCCTCCAGGGGGAGGCCCCGGCCCTGGTACTCTTTGGCGATGGTGATGACGAACCGGAGGTTGGACTCGATCATCTGATCGAAGCTCTCCCGGTCGCCCATCCGGATGCGGCGCGCGAGCGACGCCTCCTGTTCCTGGGTGAGGAGGTCGTTGGGCGAGATGTCTTTCAGGTAGAGGTCGAGGGCCGAACGATCCCGTGTGACAGCAGGTAGACCAGGTTCAGCGGTAGCGACTAACATAAGGTGACCTCGCGGCTAACGATGGGGTGGGTACAAGATGGGGTCGATCCTACCCGGCGCCCTTCCCGCCCGAAGGGGCCGGTGTTGCACCCTCTTTTATCGTCTTATCGTAAAAGATACCCCCTCTGTCTTATTGCTTATTGCAAAAGATATGCCATTATAGTCCGTTTGGATGTGATACCCATCACCACGCCCTGGCTATGCCGTGCCGTGGCCGGGCCGTCCGAGCAGGCGTCCCGGCACAGGAAATCCTATCCGGAGGAGACAGATAAAGACGCCTCTATCCGATTTCCGGCGAAGGGACAACGGATTACTGGAATACAGCAGGAAAAATGCGCACAGGGCGTTCAAACGGAGACGCCTGCGCCGTGGGGAGGATGGGGGGAGAGATGAAGCTTGTAGATAGTAAACACCCGCGAAAGGGGAATTCGCAGGCAACACAAGGCCCAAGATAACAAAAGGGGATCGGTTTGTCAAGGATTTTTTGTCAGATTCTCGGTCAAAAAAATTCACCCTCTTTGTCAAAAAATTTTTCCCTTCAGGCGGGATGAGACGCGCACGTCAAGCCCTGTCGGGCGGTCCGGGGCCTCAGAGACGAACAGCGCCCCGACCCCTTTCATCCCTTCGATCAGGGCCATCCCCTCTTCGGGACCCATCACGAACGCCGCCGTGGAGAGGGCGTCGGAGGCCATCCCCGCAGGGGCCACGACGGTGACGCTCAGGAGCCCGCCGGAGACGGGCCTGCCCGTTCTGGGGTCGAAGATGTGGCTGTAGCGCCTGCCGTCCGACAGGAAGGCGTTTTCCGACGAGCCGGAGGTGGAGATGGCCTCGTCCCGGACCTCGACCCGGCAGAGCAGGCTGTCCTGGTTGAGGGGGTGCGCCACTCCGACGGACGCCGGGCCGCCCAGGACGATCAGGTTGCCCCCCGCGTCCACCACCGCCGATGCGATGCCCTCCGCGCGCAGGGCCTCCGCCGCCCGGTCCAGGGCGTAGCCCTTGGCGATGCCGCCCAGGTCGATCTCCACGCCGGGCCGGTCGAAGCGCACGGCCGTCCGGGCCGAGTCGAGCAGGATGTGGCGGTAGCCGACGTGGGGCCGGGCCTTGGCCTCCTCCTCGGGAGAGGGAAGGCGTCCCTTTTTATCGAAGAACCCCCAGAGTCTGACGAGCGGCCCCACGGTGACGTCGAAGGCCCCGCCGCTGAGACGGGAATACTTGCAGGCCGAGGCGATCACGCGGAAGAGGGGGGGAGGCGTCTCCACCCACCCCTCGTGCCCGGCCCGATTCAGATGGGAGATGGGGCTTTCGGGCCGGTAGGTGCTCATCAGCCGGTCCACCTCCCTCATGGCCTCGAAGGCGCGGTCCACGGCCCGGACGCACCGGAGGCTGTCCGGGCCGTCTGCCGTCACGGTGCAGATCGTGCCCATCAGATAGCGGGCCTGGACCACGGTCGCGGCGGGGGGACGGCAGCCGAGAAGGGTGAGCAGGCAGAGGATGGGCAGGGCCAGACTTGTCGGATGTTTATTCTCTGTTTTTTGCGCGACCATTCTTCCGGCCCCACAGGAGAAAGCCGGTGATTGTCAGAAAGACGAGGGCGCAGGCGGCGAAGTCGGAGAGGTAGACGGCGTGGCGGCTGAAGAAGTAGCCCGTGTGGATCTGGTGGATGACGGCCTGGAGGTCCTCCGAGCGGCGCTCCTTCCAGGACCAGGGCTTTCCGGGGGCGGGTCTGTGGAACACCCCGACGGAGGTGATGAGCGCGACGGCGTCGCCGGGGCCGGGGGAGACCCGGAGGAGCGCGATGCCCTGCTGGGCCGGGGAGAACGGCAGGGAGACGGGCTCCCAGACGCGGCCGCCGTCGTCGGACCGGATGAGGCCGAACTGTTTGAAGAGGGCGTAGACCCTGCCGGGCTGGTCGTGGGAGAAGGCGACGTCCGACACCTCCTCCGCGTCCACCGGGACCTCCTCCCACGTCTCTCCGCCGTCCTCCGAGGCGAACAGGCCGGACGGGGTCCCCTTGAGGAGGTGCGCGGGGCGCTGCGGGTCTACGGCCAGGGCGGTCGTCCGGGGAGAGGGCGCTCCGAACAGGGAGGGGTGGTTCAGCAGGAGGCCGGTGACGGCAAGCGTCACGACGAACAGGGCCGCCAACGCCCCGACCCACCGGTGAAATCGCCGGACGTAACTCTTGGGGCGCCGTTTCGGCTGAAGGTCCTCATCGAGGAAGACCGGCTCGGCGCCAGGCGGGGCCTGCCGGAGTTGCTGCTCGGGGAGGAGAAATGTGGGCATAGAAGAAGCCTTCGTAGGGGCGCGGCATGCCGCGCCCCTACCGTTATTTTTTCAGGTAGATCTCATCTATCAGAATGACCACCCGCTTCACGCCGAGGCTCACGGCCCGCACGGAGAGGGTCGCGCCGGTGATGCCGATGACGTCCCGGTTCAGGCGGATCGGGTCTTTCGCGCTTTTCCCCTGGTACTGGCTCAGGAACCGCTTGCGCCGGACCTCTCCGCCCCGGGACTCCCGGTAGACCATGATCCAGGTGTCGTCCACGCGCCCGTCGGGGGCCACCTTGACGAGAAAGGTGATGGGTTTATAGAGGCCGACCTGCTCCGTGACGACGGCGTAGCCGAGGAGTTTTTCCCCCTTGTAGCCGAGGTAGACCCTGACCTCGGACTCCTCCAGCCTCCAGCCCAGCCGGGGCTCGACCCGGCCTTTCAGGTCCGGGGTGAGGATGTGGGTCTCGACCCGCACCGTGTCCGCGTCCGGGAAGGCATGTTTGAGGGCCTGCGCCGGGGTCAGGTAGACCTGGATGGACTCCGGGCCGTCAGGGTCCTGCGCGGCGGCGAGGGCCGGAGAGAGAAGGACGATCGCCAGGAGGAGAATAATCATCGTTAAAAATAAGACGCCACGGAGAAGAGGAACCGGTTCGGGGCGCTGGCGCGGGTCGTGGCGTTTCGCGCCGTGGTCCAGTTCCACTGGTAGTCGAACTTGAAGGCCGCGTCCTCCACGGGCCGGAAGTTGAGGCCCAGGGTCAGGCGGCTCTGGTCGTCTCCGTTGACGTCCGCGTCGAGGTCCACGAAGTCCCACCGGGCCACGCCCGTGAAGACGGAGCCTCTCAGGAGCCGGTCGTGGCCGAAGTGGAGGTTGCTCTGGAGGTAATAGCCCTGCTGGGCCTCGGCCAGGCTCGGGAACCTGGTCCGGTCCCCGTCCGCGAAGACGCGGGCGTACTCGCCCAGGAACTCGAAGGGACCGCGGATCATCTGCGCGTCCAGGGCGACGATGCTCAGCCGGTAGCGATCCAGGGCGTCGTATTTGCCCGTGTGGAAGGAGGCCCCGAGGTCGACGCCGAGGCGGGGGCTGAGGTTGATCCGGCCGAGGAGGGCCTTGTTCTTGTTGTTGTCCGTCCGCTGGCTCCCGCGCCCCCCCCGCACCCGGAGGCGTCCGCCGCCGTCGGTCACGCTGGCGTTGAACCCGTTGACCAGGTAGACCTCGTAGGAGAGCAGGGCGCGCTCGGTGGGGTAGGCCGTCCCGAACAGGCCGACGCCCGACTCGCTGAGGGTCGTCGGGATGAGCTGATTGTCCACCAGCGGACGATCCGTCAGGTCGTTGATCGGGCTGTCGTGAACGAGGTTGAACTTGCCGAGCGGGGAGAGGAGGACGCCGCCCCTGAAATTCAGCCCTTCGTTGAACGTGAAGTCGAGGGTCGCAAACTCCAGCTTGATCTCCCCGTCCGTCCCCCCGGCGCCCCTCACGGACCCGCCGTACTCGAACTCGATCTCGGAGGCCACGTGAATCCGGTCCGCCACCTCGCCGTAGACAAAGGGAATGAAGCGGTGCTGGGTGAAGGTGTTGCCTGCCTTCTCGGTCCAGATGAACTCGTGGTCCATGTAGCCGCCCACTGCCGTGGCCCGGCCGAACCGCCTGAGGAAGGGCTTGTCGTAGACGCCCTTCGGAACGGCGGGGCGTTTGCCTGTGGCGAAGGGCTCCTTCTCCGAAGTGGCAACCGTGTCGGGGAGGACCTCCCCGGAGAGCCGGGCGACCTGCCTCTTCAGGGCCTCCACCTCCGCCCTGAGGGAGTCGACCTCCGCGCCGGAACGGGTCTCCTCCGGATGGACCGGCGAGGAGAGGCCGGCGACGGCGACCAGGGTCAGCGCAGTTCGGATGAATCTCAGGCGATATGTTTGGGGCATCGGAAGGCCTCCTGTGTGGGTGTGGAACGGCTTCGGCCCTCCGGCTGAAAAAGATTGACTTCCGCGACGGGAAGGCGTATCTTTTTCACGTGGAAGGCCGGTGCAGAAGACGGTCCTTGCCGACTGTCTTCGCACCCCTTTTGCGGCCATCGACCGAAGGCTTGGCGGCTCAGGGTCGGTGGCCTCTTTATTTAGTCTTGCTTTTCAGGCGGTCCGATCTGGATCAGCTCTTTCTCGCCGGCGGGACAGGCCCTGGACCCGCAGCATCTCTCCCCTTTTCTCCGAACGGCCCGGCGCGCCAGGTAGAGCGCGGACAGGGAGACGATCAGGTATGCGATCAGGTCCTGTGCCATAGGATTACCATCCCGCAAGGGTCGCGCCCGCGCGGACCAGAAAGGCGGCGGCGTAGGCCAGCGCGCTCATGTAGGCGAAGAGGAAGATCGGCCATCTCCAGCCGCCGGTCTCTCTCCGGACCACGCCGAGGGTGGCGGCGCACTGGCAGGCCAGCATGTAGAAGGTCAGGAGCGCCAGGACGACCGGAAAGGTGAACACCTTCGAGCCGTCGGGCCGGCGGGCGTTCTGAAATTTCTCCTGCAATGTCTCGCTGTTTTCGTCGGATTCCTTCCCCACGCCGTAGACCACCCCCATCGTCCCCACGAAGACCTCCCGCGCGGCCAGGCTGGACAGGACGCCGATGCCGACCTTCCAGTCGAACCCCAGCGGCCGGAGGGCCGGCTCGATGGCCCGCCCGATGCCCCCCAGCAGGCTCTGCTCGATCTGGGCAGCCGCCCGCTCCCCGGGAGGCAGGCTCCGGAGGGCGAGCGGGTCGGCCTTCGGGTACGCGCCGAGGAACCAGAGGAGGATACAGATGGCCAGGATGACGGACCCGGCCCGCTCCACGAACGACCGGCCGTGGGTCCAGAGCTCCAGGCCGACGTTTCGCCAGTGGGGCGTCCGGTAGGAGGGCATCTCGATCAGCAGGGGGGTCCCTTTGCTCTTGAGGAAGGTCCGCTTGAAGATGAACGCCATCGTGAAGGCTGAGGTGATGCCGCCGAGGTAAAGCGTCAGGAGCGTGAGGCCCCGGTAGTCGAAGACGCCCCAGACCGGCGTGGCCGGGATGAAGGCGTGAATGATCAGGGCGTAGACCGGAAGCCGGGCGCTGCAGGTGATCAGGGGCGCGACGAGGATGGTGGCCAGGCGGTCCCGAGCGTCCTCGATGGTCCGCGTGGCCATGATGCCGGGGATGGCGCACGCCGCCGAACTCATCAGCGGGAGGAAGGACTTCCCGGACAGGCCGACCCCCCTCATCAGCCGGTCCATCAGGTAGGCGGCGCGGGCCATGTAGCCCGACTCTTCGAGGAGGGAGATGAAAAGGAAGAGGAGCAGGATCTGAGGGAGGAAGACGAGGACGGAGCCGACCCCGGCGATGACCCCGCCGGCCAGCAGGTCCGAGAGGGACCCTTCCCCGAGGAGGGTGAGGACGGCTGCGGAGAGCCTGTCGAAGCCGGCGGTGATCAGGTCCATCGCCGGGCCGGACCAGGTGAAGATGGACTGGAAGACGAGGGCCATCACGCCGAAGAAGATCAGCGGCCCGGCGACGGCGTGGGTCAGGATCCTGTCCAGGATCAGGGTGGAATGGGGCACCTGGTGGCGCTGCGCCGTGCTTCGGCCCACGATTCGCCGGATGTCCCGGTATCGCTCCGCGATCCGATCAGGGGCCTCGGAGTCCTGCCACGTGTCGGGGAGGCGCGGCCAGCGGCCCCGGTCCCCGATGAGGCGAAGCAGCTCGTCGAACCCCTCCCCTGTGCGGGCGGAGCAGGGGGCCACCGGGAGACCGAGTTCCTCCTGGAGGCGCTCGGCGCGGATCTGAAGGCCCTCCGACCGGGCCTCGTCCACCATGTTCAGGGCCACGACAACGGGGATGCCCAATTCTTTGAGCTGTGTGACCAGGAACAGGTTGCGGGACAGTTGCGTCGCTGCCACCACGGCCACGATGAGGTCGGGCCTGGTTTCTCCCGACTCCCCTCGCAGGATTTGACGGGCGATCCGCTCCTCGGGCGAGAGCGCCTGAAGGCTGTAAGCGCCGGGCAGGTCGAGGAGGCGAACGGAGGTCCCATCCGGGAGGCGAAGGCCCCCCTCAGACCGGGCGACGGTGACGCCGGGGAAGTTGCCCACCTTTCTGGAGAGGCCCGTCAGGCGGTTGAAGAGGGTGGTCTTGCCGGTGTTCGGGCTGCCGGCCAGGGCGATCAGCGGCTCTATGTCTGTTTCAGCGGGCATCGGAGAGGGGGGAGACGTGTACGGTCAGGGCGTCGGACCTCCGGATGGCGATGAGCGCCCCGAGGACGCAGACCTGAATGGGGTCTCGCAGGGGCGCACGGCCCATGACCTTGGCCTCGTTGCCGGGAAGAAGACCGATCTCCATGAGGCGACGCCCAAAGGCCGTGCGATCGGGCAGGGACTCGATGAGGACCTTTCCCCCCACCGGGATGTCAGCGAGCGTGAGGTGTCTTGGAAAGGGCTGAACAGCGGGTTGCTTGAATGCCTCAGATATGCCTGTGCCGGATACCATTTCCACCTCCACCGCGCACTATTTCAACGCATATTTTGAATCTGTGTTGTTATTGAGACTCATTCTCAATATTTAGAAAATAAAGAAATCTTCTACGGTTGTCAATTGATTTTTGGGGTTGTCAACCGTTTTTTGAGAGTCGCTCATATACTCAGCGACATCCAAATGATCCTGTATTGCAACTGCTGTGCCAGGCCCAAAGAAGGGATCGGACATGGCCCTTCAGTGATATATAAGAAAAATATTAATAATTATTTATATAATAGATCGGGATAGGGGGAGAAAAAATTGGAGGTTCGGTTTCGGGGCAAAATTGAGACGCGTCCGTCACACTATTGGGAAGCTCTTGTCATACTATCGAGTGATTGGGTAATCGGGTAATTGGGTTAAAAAAGGGTGGACATTTTAGCGTTTTTTGGGTATGCTGATGCCGAGTCCCGTTCGTTTTATGAGTCGATCTTTCACACGGGGTTTATCCATAGACCGTTTCCCCCTGCACGCCGGGTCACGCCGATGCGTCTCTCAGATCCCGTTACGGCCTCCAGGCCTCAGATCGCGCAGGAGGTGGCCTACCAGGGCTTTTATCTCCTGAAGGCGATGCGGCCCCAGCAGTGGGTCAAAAACCTGCTGGTGTTCGCGGGGGTCCTGTTCGCCAGGCGCCTGTTTGACCTGGACCGGTTGATGGTGGCCTCCGCTGCGTTTGGCCTCTTCTGTCTGGCCTCGGGGGGCATCTACGTCATCAATGACCTGCTGGACCTGGAGCAGGATCGGCGTCATCCGGATAAGCGTCTGCGGCCCCTGGCCTCCGGGAGGCTGAAGGTCCCGGTGGCGGTCGTGGGCGGGGGGCTGGCCCTTCTCGCCTCTTTATGGGGGGCATTCCGCCTGCACCCTGTCTTCGGGGGGATCGCGGGGCTCTACGTTGCGCAGAACCTGCTGTATTCCAAATATCTCAAGCACGTGGTCATTCTGGACGTGATGCTGATCGGGTTCGGGTTCGTGCTGAGGGCCGTGGCTGGGGCCGTGGCCGTGGAGGTGGAGGTCTCCTCCTGGCTGATTCTGTGCACCTTTCTGCTGGCGCTGTTCCTGGGCTTCAGCAAGCGGCGGCAGGAGATCGTCAGGCTCAAGGAGGCAGGGGAGGTCCATCGCAGCGTCCTGACGGAGTACAGTCCGCAGTTTCTGGACACGATGATCGGCATCGTCACGGCGGCCACGTTGATGTCCTACGCCCTCTACACGACCTCGGAGCAGACGGTCCAGAAGTTCCACACGAGGCATCTCATCCTGACGATCCCCTTTGTCCTCTACGGCATCTTTCGTTATCTCTACCTGATGCACCGGCAGGAGAAGGGGGACAACCCGACGGAGGTACTGCTGAAGGACCCGGCGATGCGGGTCAACGTGCTGCTCTGGGTCCTGGCCGTGGTGGGGATTATCTATTTCAGGTTGTGACTCAGCCTGTGAGGGGCTTATGCGCAGGGCGGTGTTTCTGGATCGGGACGGCACGCTGAACCACGACCCGGGCTACATCCGCAGGCCGGAGGCGCTCATCCTTTTTCCCGGCGCGCGGGAGGCGGTCAGGGCGTTGAACGAGGCGGGCGATCTCGTGGTCGTGGTCACCAATCAGGCGGGCATTGCGCGGGGCTACTACACGGAGGAGGACCTCGGCGCGGTCCATCGGAAGCTGCGGGAGGAGATCGCCGCAGGAGGGGGGAGGCTGGATGGGATATACCATTGCCCCCACCATCCGACGGCGGGGGGCGGGCCGCTGACGCGGGCCTGTTTCTGCCGGAAGCCCGCGCCGGGCATGCTCTACCGGGCGGCGCTGGACCTGGAGATCGACCTCGGAAGGTCGTGGATGATCGGCGACCGGGAGGGGGACGTGGAGGCGGGTCGGCGCGCGGGCTGCCGGACGGCCCTCGTCCTGACGGGCGAGGGGCGCGCGACTCAGGAGGCGCTGGCGCGGGCGGGGGGCGCTCAGCCGGACCGGGTCTTTGAGGCGCTGCCGGAGGCCGTCCGATGGATCATATCGACGGATTTGCCTGAGCGCTCGGCGCGAGCAGCACGCCCCGCTTCTGCTCCGCCTCCTCCGCCGCGATGACGGCCCGGACGTTCAGGGCCCTCGGCAGCAGCAGCCCCATCAGGGCGCGGTGGTCGCTTCCGCAGGGGAACGTCACCCGGTCCTGCGTCCCGGCCACGGGTTGCAGGTCGCCCAGTTTGAGCAGGCCCCCTGCGACGGTGGCGACCCGCCTCGCCAGTCCCTCCGGCGGGCCTTCTGCGCTCACGACATAGACCCATCGCCCATCCCCGCCCTGCTCGCCGTCCACGGCGATGGTGAGGCCCGTTTTGGCCTCGCGCACGGACAGGGGTTTGGGCGCGAGGGGCGTGGCCGGGTCGAGCATCACGACCTCGTTGAAGATCCGCTTCACCGCCCGCTCGTGCAGCTCCCCGCACGGAAACCGGATGACGCCCCCGGCCCCCCATTCCATCCCCCCCAGCGCGACCATGAAGGCGGCGACGGCCTTCACCCGATCCTCCGCCCCCGCCGTCCGGCTGTAGGTGTGAAGGGTGAACAGATGCCCGACGTCGCCCTCCCGGACGTGCAGGGCGATGGAGATGTCGTGAAAATATTTGTCCATCGAGATGAGGTCGAGGTATCGGCCGTGGTTCACGAGGCGGCTCATGGGAAATCTCCTTGTTATGCGGTTGTACAAAAAATCGGTAGACCTTTAGGGGATGTCAAGCGAAATCTATATGGACAGAAGCTCCTACGGCGTGTTCTCACCGGGCGGGGGCTGGGGCGTCAGGCGGGAGTGGACGAGTTCCGCGAAGGGCGCCGCGCCGGAGCGGGGGGAGATGCCGAAGACCGCGCGGCGGTAGGGGCCGATCTGGAAGATGAGGCGTTTGGCGTCGAACCATCCCGGCTCCGTGTCTGTGGAGGAGATGCTGGCGTAGGAGGTCTCCCAGATGCCGAGGTCCGGGATGGCGGTGTTGACGGCCTCCGGGCCGAGGTCGTAGCGCCCGGCGCTGAGGTCGATGGGGTTCATGTAGAACCAGAGGAAGAGGAGGCTCCGATCCGTGGCCACCAAGAGGCCGGGCTGCCAGTCCGCCGCCGGGGTCTCGAAGCGCCCGCAGAGGACCCGGTCGACGCTGGCGTAGGCGCTCAGGATCGTCCTCCAGCCTTCGCCGCGCTGTTTGAAGGACCACTCGGCCCACCAGCGCCGCCACCGGGGGAGGGAGGCAATGGCGCGTTGGATCAGGGCTGTGGAGTTGTCGGGCGCGTTCATCTCCCCTCCTTCAGGTAGGCCGTCAGGCGCTCGCGGCTCATCCCCTCGATGCCCAGCTCTCTGACGCCGCGGCCGGCGGCCCAGGCGTCGAAGCCCATCACGGCCGAGCCGATGTCCACGAGGGCCCGCATGGTGGGGGCCTGGACGCCGTACTGTCGGCCCACGGAGACCCAGGCGGCCAGGCCGTAGGGGACGTCCTCGGTCAGCCAGCGGCTCTCCAGGGAGCCGGGGGCCCTGAGCTGCGTGAGCATCCGGCTGCCGTTGATGGTGGCCCAGAGGTCCCCCTTCGGGCCGAAGCCCGCCCGGTGGAACCCCTCGTCCACGGGGCAGAGGTCCAGGCCGAGGGCCTTTCCGACGGCCCGGCGCTCCTCGTCGACTTTCATGATGACGGAGACGACGCCGGGGGTGACGCCCTCCTCGTAGAAGTAGAATTCGCCCCTCGCATACTCGATGCGGCCCGCGTTCATGAGCACGCCCGCCGGATGGACGACGGGGTTCATCACGCCGAGGCCGGAGGCCGCGACGCTGGGGTAGGCCGCGCAGCCGGGGAAGAGGGGGGAGAGGAGGTCGAGGACGCGGCCGGTCTGGGCCGCCGGGAAGACGCCGACGCCGAGGCCGGAGACCACGCCCCAGATGTGCGCCCGGTCGGGGCCGACCTTGCGGCAGACGTAGGGGGCGGTGTCGGTCTCGGCGAGCGCCACGCCGGAACAGCCCCTCTCCCGCAGGATGCGGGCGAACTCCAGGGCGCCGAGGGTGCCGGGCATCAGGACGACGGTCTGGCCCGGCCGGAGGTGGGGGGCGCAGGCCTCGGCGAAGGGCCTGTGGGCGTAGGCCGGGACGATGAGCAGGGCGAGGTCGCTGAAGGCGAGGGCCTCGCCGAAGTCCGTCGTGACGCGGTGGACCTTTGCGACGCCCTTTGCGGCCACGCCCGCGAGGTGGATCTCCTGCGTCTGGTGGATGGGCGCGAGCGCGGACTCGAACCCCGCGATCTCGCAGAGCGCGACCGGGACGCCCCGCAGGGTGAGGTTGGCGGCCACGGAGAAGGCGGTGTTGCCGCCGCCGAGGACGGTGACGCGAGGGGATGGCATGGGGATGATCTCCTTATTGGAAAATATTCATTGGCGATTAATGGCCCAGGATTGATCGGTTTACCGTTCAGGCGTAGGGGCGGGTCTTGACCCGCCCGGCGATCCCATTCCACAGGGCCGACGGGCGACTCGCCAGAGTCGCCCCTACACCTGAACGATACATCGCCTGATTCTGGGCCATCAGACGCCAATGTTGAAAATTACTGCGCCAGCACCCGCACGTCGCCCTTTCGCATCGTCACGCCCGCGTCGTCGAGGGCGTTCATCAGGGGGAGGGCGTACTTGCGGGTCGTGCCGGCGAGGGTGCGAAAGTCCGCGACGGTGATCTCGCCGCGCTCCCGGAGATAGGCGATGAGCTGGGTCTTGATCTCCTCAAAGACGGCGCTGTGGAACACGATGTCCGCGTCGGCGCGGACCACCTCGCCCAGGCCCTGCATGGCCTCGATCACGGCCCGCACCTCGGCGGGCTTCGCGGAGAGGGCGCGGGCGATCTCATCCGCGCCGGGGGGGGCGGCGCGGCCCGCCGCGAGGAGGTCCCGAACGGCGGCGCGCAGGCGCTCCTGGGCCGCGGAGAGCGTGATGCGGTGTTCGGACAGGCTCAGGGTGGGGCCGGAGGCGCGGACCTTTCCGGCGTCGACGAGGGACGCGAGGGCGGCCTCGAACAGGCCGGGGTCCGTCTGATGGCCGAGGGCCTGCCGGAGTTCATCCCGGTTGAGGCCCTCCCGCAGGGGGTTCTGCGCGTGGAACTGCGAGAGGGCCTCGGCGATGCGGGCGCGGGCCGCCTCATAGGTCTCCGCGTGGACGAACAGGCCGTCCCCCTGGTCGAGGCGAATGGCCCTCTGCGCGGCGATGAGCCGGTCCAGCGCCTCGGCGACCTGCGCCCGCTCGACGCCGGCCTCGGCGGAGAGGGACCGGGCGGACTTCGGGACGGCCCCGGACAGGCGCAGCCTGGCCTCCACGATCTGATCCGGGTCGTCCGATTCGAGGGCCTTCAGCAGGGCCAGGGAGGCGTCGCCGGGCCTGCGCCGGGGGGGGTGGGCGTCCAGCACGACCCCGCCGCCCAGGGTGACGGGCGGGGAGTAGCGGCGGACCACGAAGCGGTCCCCCGGGGCGGCGACGGCCGGGGTTTCGAGACGGAACTGGGCCAGCGCAGACGCGCCCGGGACGAGGGTATCCGCCTCCAGGAGGACGGCGCGGGCCATGACCTCGGCGGCGCCGACGTGCAGGCGGAGGCGGGTACGGGTCTTGAGGGGCGCGGGGGAGGAGGGGAGCAGGCGGAGGCGGGCGTCGATCTGCGTCGTGGGCCTGAACTGCTCCGGCTCGGCCAGGGCGTCCCCCCGGCTCACCTCCTCCTTCTCCACGCCCGCCAGGTTGATCGCGGCCCGGTCGCCGATGGCCACGGCCTCCACGTCCCTCCCGTGCTGCTGGATGCCCCGGACGCGCAGGCGTCTTCCGGCGGGCAACAGGTCCACCTCGTCGCCGGGGCGGAGGCGGCCCGACAGGACGGCGCCGGTGACGACGGTGCCGAACCCCCGCGCGGAGAAGACGCGGTCGATGGGGAGGCGGAAGACGCCCCGGTCGGGTTTGACGCCGGTCTGCGCGATGGCCTCCGCGAGGCGTCGCTCCAGGTCGGGGATGCCCTGGCCGGTGACGGAGGAGACGGGCGCGATGGGGGCGCTCTCCAGGAAGGTCCCGCGCACGAGGGCCCGGATGTCCTCCAGGACGAGGTCGAGCCAGTCTTTTTCCACCAGGTCGATCTTGGTGACGGCGATGACGCCCCGGCGGACCTGGAGGAGGTCCAGGATGTCGAGGTGCTCGCGGGTCTGGGGCATGGGGCCGTCGTCCGCGGCGATCACGAACAGGGCCAGGTCTATGGCGCTCACGCCGGCGACCATGTTCCGGATGAAGCGCTCGTGGCCGGGCACGTCGATCACCGTGACGCCCTCTCTCCAGTAAGCGAACCCGATGTCGATGGTGATCTCGCGGGCCTTCTCCTCCGGGAGGGTGTCGGTGTCGATGCCGGTCAGGGCCCGGACGAGGGAGGTCTTGCCGTGGTCGATGTGGCCGGCGGTGCCGATGATGGTGTGGGGCATAAAGAGTTGACCAGGTCTTTAAATTTTTTCCCGCGTTCCTCGAAATTTCTGAACATGTCGTAGCTCGCGCAGGCGGGGGAGAGGAGGACGACGTCGCCCGGCGCGGCCAGGGAGGATGCGGCCTCCACGGCCTCCGGCAGGGAGGCGCAACGGTGGATCTCTGGCGTTGTGCCGTGACGCTGGACCACCCCGGCGATCCGGTCCGCGGTCGCGCCGATCAAAAAGAGGCGCCGGACCCTCTGCGCGACGGGGGGGCCGAGGGGGTCGAAGGGGATGCCCTTGTCGTAGCCCCCGGCGATCAGGAGGACGGGCGCGTCAAAGGCGTTCAGGGCCGCGACGGTCCGGTCGGGCGAGGTGGCGATGGAGTCGTTGACGTAGCGGATGCCGTTGACCTCGGCGACGAGTTCGAGGCGGTGCTCAGCCCCTCTGAAGGCCCGCAGGGCGGCGGCGACGAGATCAGGTTTGACGCCCCACGCGAGGGCGGCGGCGGCCGCTGCCAGGGCATTCGCGACGTTGTGCCGGCCCGGCAGGAGGAGGTCGCGGACGGGGCAGACCGGAACGGACTGATCGTGAACTCGTCCGACGATCTGGCCCTCTCTGAGGAAAGTCCCGCGCGCGACCTCCCGGTCGAGGCTGAAGCGGAGGACGCGGCCTGCGCAAAGTTTATCCCACCGGGAGACTACAGGGTCGTCCGCGTTCAGGACGGCAATGTCCTCTCCGGTCTGGTGGGCGATGATGCCCTGCTTGGCCGCGCGGTACTCCTCCAGCGACCCGTGTACGTCGAGGTGATTGGGCGCAAAGTTCGTGATGACAGAAACGTTCGGGCTCCGCCGGAGGTCCCGCAGGCGGTCGAGCTGGAAGCTGGACAGCTCCAGGACGACGGGCGCGTCCGGGGGGATGGCGTCGGCCTCCTCGATGAGAGGGTGGCCCAGGTTGCCGCCGATACGCGTCCGGGGGTCGGTCAGGCGGAGCATCTCGCCGACGAGCAGTGCCGTGGTGGTCTTGCCGCTGCTGCCGGTGACGCCCAGGATGCGCGCCCGGCAGCGCTCGAAGAAGAGGTTGATCTCCGTGGTGACCGGGACGCCGGCGGATTCGGCGATGGCCAGGAACTTCGAGTGGCGCGGGACGGCGGGGTTCGCGACGATCAGGTCCGCGGATCGGAAGTCGGCCTCGTCGTGGCCGCCTAACTTGAAGGTCACGGGGAGGCCGGCCAGGGCGTCAAGAGACTCCTTCAGATCGGCAGCGGGCCTGAGGTCGGTCACGATCACGGCCGCGCCCTCGCGCACCAGGAAGCGGGTCACGCCCACGCCCCCGCCGAACAGGCCGAGGCCGACAACGAGGGTGCGTTTGTGTTTCAGGGGAGTCATGGTGTCTGATAATATATACGAATGTCTCAGCCGGTTCAACGAAATTTCGGATGAGGACATAAAATATTTGATCTACGTGAAGATATGTCTTAAATTGTCGCTATGAGACATCCTATTTATCGTGTTCAAGCGGTTGAAATTGTTGCGCCGTATACCTTGCGTGTACGGTTTGATGATGACACATGGCAGACCATCAACTTTCAACCTGTGCTCGCAGGGGAATTGTATGGACCGCTGCGCGATCTCGCGCTGTTCAATCAGGTGCGCATTGACCCCGAGGTTCACACCCTGGTCTGGCCGAACGGCGCGGACTTTGACCCGGCGACGCTGCACGACTGGCCGGAGCATCAGGATGCGATGATCGCGATGGCGCAGACGTGGACGTTATCCGCCGAGGATAAAAATCGTGGAGAAGCTGAGACAACACGCCATTACACTTCGGGATGAGCGCATCATCCTGCGCCCCATGAGCGAAGACGATTGGGACTTTCTGTTGAAGTGGAACAATGACCCCGAAGTGCTGTATTTCGCAGAGGGGGACGACGTCACAGGGCGTGACCTGGAGGACATACAGAGAATATATCGCCACGTGTCTCAGAATGCCTTCTGCTTCATCATCGAATCAGACGGCGCTTCTGTGGGAGAGTGTTGGCTGCAACGGATGAACCTGGAGCGGATTCTGAAGAAGCATCCGGGACAGGACCTGCGCCGGATCGACCTGATGATCGGCGAAAAGGCGCTCTGGGGACGGGGGATCGGGACGCGAGCGATTCGTCTGTTGACAGGGCTTGGGTTCGAGAAAGAAGGGGCGGATGCGATCTTCGCCTGTGACGTGGCGGACTACAATCCCCGGAGCCTCAAGGCGTTTCAGAGGGTCGGGTTTGAGGTGTGCGAGACGATACCACAGCTTCCTGGAGCTAAGGCTCGCCATTGCTATGATCTGATATTGACGCGGGAGATGTATCAGCGAGAGAGAAGGTGATTTTATGTCTCATGTTCTCGTAGAGATAGAAATGCCTGCGGAGTTGGAGAAATTTAAGCTGCCGGAGGGTGTAGACCAGCGGCTTCAAGAACTGCTGGACCGTCAGGACCAGGGCGAAGTCCTTACCTCTGCCGAACGGAAAGAGGCAGAGGGCCTTGTAAACCTGGCTGAACTACTTTCTCTGCTGCGGTTGCGTGCCCAAAGGGTCTCCCAGGAATCCTCGCGACAATGAGCTACATTGCTGCGGAGTTAAGGCGATTTGTCATCCAGAGAGCGATGAATCGCTGCGAGTACTGTGGACTGTCGCAGGAGGGGCAGGAGGCGACCTTTCACGTAGACCACGTAACCCCCGTAGTGGCAGGAGGGCAAACGGTTGCTGAAAACCTGGCCCTGGCCTGTGTGTCGTGTTCATTGCGCAAAGCGGCACGCCGGACAGCCATTGACCCGGAAAGTGGTGAAGAAGTGGCGTTGTATAATCCACACCAAGATATCTGGCATGAACATTTCCAGTGGCAAGGGGTTCGCCTTATTGGATTGACAGTAACCGGACGAGCGACAGTTGAAGCTCTAAGCCTGAACCGGGCGCTGATCCTTGACATCCGGCGGGAAGAAGCGATCATAGGGCGTCACCCTCCTCCTGTGAGACAGAGAAGATGATAAAATATCAGGTGATCATCACCTGGAGCGACGAAGACCGGACATTTATCGCCGAGACGCCGGAGTTGCCGGGATGCGCCGCAGACGGAACGACGTATCAAGAGGCTCTTGCCAACGTGGAGGTCATCATTCGGGAGTGGATCGAGACGGCGAAGGAGTTAGGGCGTCCCATCCCTGAACCCAGAGGACGGCTGATGTTTGCGTGATCAAGGGAGGAAAAACATGAGCGAAAAGACGGTACGAATCGGCATCATCGGGGGCGGGGGGATCGTGCGGAGCCGGCACATGCCGGGGCTTCAGAAGGTCCAGGGGGCGCAGGTGGCGGCGGTGTGCAACCGGTCGCGGGAGTCGAGCGAGAAATTCGCGAAGGAGTACGGCATCCCGGACGTGGTGGAGCGGTGGGAGGACCTGGTGGCCCGGCCCGACCTGGACGCGGTGCTGATCGGGACGTGGCCCTACATGCACCGGGCCCTGAGCGTGGCGGCCCTGGACGCGGGGAAGCACGTGTTCTGCCAGGCGCGCATGGCGCTGGACTATGAGGACGCCAAGGCGATGTACCTGCGGGCGCGGCGGTCCGACCGGGTGACGATGCTCTGCCCGCCGCCACACGGCATGCCGGGGGACTACATGATCCAGAAGCTGATCAGGGAGGGGTACGTCGGAAAGGTCTACGCCGCGAGCGTCCGGGCGTTCGGGGACAGTTTTGCGGACCCGGACGCGCCGTTCCACTGGCGGCAGAACCGGGACCTGTCGGGCTACAACACGCTCATCCTGGGCATGCTGGCCGAGGTCGTGCGGCGGTGGCTGGGGGACACGAGGTCGATCAGCGCGCACGGCAAGGCGTTCATCACGGACCGGAAGGACCCGGCCACGGGCCAGCGGAGGCGCGTGGGGGTGTTCGACACGCTGATGGTCTCGTCGGAGACGGAGTCGGGCGCGCTGGTGCAGTACGCCTTCAGCGGGGTGACGCGGTTCGGGGGGCACGACACGGTGGAAATCTTTGGCAGCGAGGGGACGATCCGGTATGACCTGGCGGCCAACGAGATCAGCGGGGCGCGCAAGGGGGACAAGGAGCTCAAGCCGATCCCGGTCCCGAAGGAGCTGGTCCGGGAATGGACGGTGGAGCGGGAGTTCATCGACGCGATCCGCGCGGGGAAGGAGGCGCACCCGGACTTCTGGGACGGGCTGAAGTACATGGAGTTCACCGAGGCGGTCTACCGGTCCGCGGAGAGCGGGAGGCGGGTGGACCTGCCGTTTGAGAGGCTGTGACGTGAAGTTCACTGTCCTGGGCGGGGGGAACGAGATCGGGGCGAACGCCTACCTGCTGGAGATGGACGGGACGGTCCTGATGCTCGACGCGGGCGTGCACCCCCGGCGGACCGGGCACGAGAGCCTGCCCGACTTCAGCCGGATCGACGGGCGGTTCGTGGACGCGCTCCTCCTGAGCCACTGCCACCTCGATCACCTCGGCGCGCTCCCCATCGCCCTGCGGAACGCCCCGCACGCCCGCGTGTTCATGACCCGGCCCTCCTACGACCTGGCCCCGGAGATGCTCCACAGCACGGTGACGGTGATGGAGCGGCAGCGCGTGGAGCAGGGCATCCGGGAGTACCCGTTCTACACGCACGAGGACGTGGAGATGGTCTCCTACTGCTTTCAGGGGATGGGCTACGAGCGGGACTTCCCGGTCTACGGGTCGGGCGCGAGTTCGGCGGGCGTCTCCTGCCGCTTCTTCGACGCCGGGCACATCCTGGGGGCTGCGGGCATCCTGCTGCGGGGGGACCGGGAGACGGCGTTCTACACGGGGGACACCTCCCGGTCGGACCAGGAGATCATCAAGGGGGCGGTCTACCCCGACGAGCCGGTGGACACCCTGATCCTGGAGTGCACCCTGGGGGCCAACTCGGAGGCGGAGGGGAAGCGGCGCAGCGAAGAGGCGCGGAACCTGGCGAAGCGGATCACGCGCGTGGTGGAGCGGGGGGGGAGCGTGCTGATCCCGGCGTTTGCGCTGGGGCGGACGCAGGAGATGCTGGCCACGCTCCACCGGCTCCGGGCCGAGGGGCGGATGCCCGACGTGGAGATCTTCACGGCCGGGCTGGGGCGCGCGGTGTCCCACATCTACGACCGGACGGCGCGCCACTCCCGGCGGCGGGACCCGGACCTCAAGATCGACCGGCTGGACATCCGCTCCCTGCCGCCCGGCGACCCGGCGCAGGGGGTGCATCTGAAGCGGCCGAGCGTGATCGTGGTCTCCTCCGGGATGATGGAGGCCGGGACGCTGTCCCACCGGATCGCCCGCGCCATGCTGCCGGACCATCGGCACGCGATCTTCTTCGTGGGCTACGTGGACCCCAACGCCCCCGGGCATCGCGTCCTGAGCGCGCGGCCGGGAGATCAGATTCTGATGGACTCCGAGGGGGCGCCGGTGGAGGCGCAGTGCGAGGTGGAGCGGTTCCACTTCTCGGCGCACGCGGACCGGCAGCAGCTCCTCCGCCTGGTGGAGGAGGTGGCGCCGTCCCGCGTGGTCCTGGTGCACGGGGACCCCGGGGCGATCCAGTGGATGGAGGAGGCCATCCGGGAGCAGCAGCCGTGGGTGGAGGTGCTGACGCCGGAGCCGGGGGTGGAATACGATCTGCCTCCGGGGAACAGGTGATCACGATTCATTTCGGACATTAGCGAAGAATCGAGGAGTTTCGTGTCCGCTGTTTCTCTGTTCAAACCTGCGCTGGAAGCCGCCGCGGCGCGGCAGGGGGAGGACCGGCTCGCCCGGTCCATGCGGGAGGCCCTGCGGGCGCGGTGCGAGGCGCATCTGACGCCAGGGGCGGAGGCGTTCATCGACTATGAGACGCGGGCGTCAGAGTGGTGGACGCGGCGGGCGGGCGGGCGGATCATCCCTCGCGCCCTGGAGCACCTCGCGTTCGGGCATCACCTGTTCCGGGAGGCCCGCTACGGGGCGGCGGCGCGGGCGATCCTGATGACGCTGGTGGAGCGCCGGATCGTGGAGAACACGGGCGGGACGAACTACGGGCGGCCCTACCGGACGTGGCGGGACAACGTGCTGGACGCGGGGGCGGCCTCCGTGCTGCTCGCCCTGGCCTACGACCTGCTCAGGCCGGTCCTGTCAGACGAGGAACGCGACCGGGCCGGGCGCTACCTGGTTCCGTTCGTGGACTATGTGCTGGAGAATGAGACGGACCGGGAGATCGCCAGGCCCGACCACAACATGCCGTTGATCGGGGTGTCGGGGATGGGGCTGCTGGCGATGGCGCTGCACGGCGCGGGGGTTCTGGACGGGGACCGGCGGGACCGGGCCGTGGCCCGCGCGAAGGTGCGGTGCGCGGCGTTCCTGGAGCGCGGGCACGACGGGGACGGGGCGTTCTACGAAGGGCCGGACTACGGCACGGCCACGTTGAAGTACATGACGCCCCTGACCTGGGCGCTGGCGGAGCGGGGAGACCGGGAGTTGATGGACCATCCGGGGTGGGACCGGATCGTCGAAGGGCTGCTCTACGAGCTCGTCCCAGGCACGGGCCGGGTCAACCCGCTGAACGACTGCGGGGACGTGCAGAGTCTGGACTGGCTGGCCCTGCTGGCGGCGCAGCGGCGGGATGGCCGGCCGCAGTGGCTCTGGCAGTCTCTGGTGGACCCGAACGCCGGGAGGCAGGAGGGGGGGGAGTTCCTCTGGACGCGGTATCTCCTTTATTACGACCCGACGGTGAGGCCGACGCCGCCGGGCGCCGACATGCCGAAGGCCAGGCATTTCCGGGGCCGGGGGCTGGTGGACATCCGCAACGGATGCGGTGGGGGTAGCGGATGGGAGCGGGAGGACACGTTTGTGTCGTTTATCTGCGACCCGACCGTGCCGGGGGGCCACCGGCAGGCGGACCGGAACCACTTCTCGTTTCACGCTCTGGGCGAGTCGTTCGCCGTGGACTCCGGCTACGCCCTGGAGCGCCTGCCGGACACGACGGAGGTGCTCCGGCTGGGCGCGACGGGGGGGGCGCACAGCGTCCCGCTCGTGCACGGGGGGATGCAGCGGTCGGGTATCCTGGGGAAGGGGCTTCAGCAGGTCGGGCTGGAGGGGTGGGCCTTTTGCGTGGAAGGAGAGGCCGGGGAGGGGTACGCCGAGTCGGACCGGTTCACCCGGCGGCTGGCCTATCTGCCCGACCCGTCGGGGCCGGGCTGCGTGGTCATCGGGGACCTGCTGACCCTGCGGGAGCCCCGGACGACGCAGTTCGCGTGGCTGCTCCACACGGCAGCGGGCAACCGGGTCGAGCTGACGCGGGACGCGGCGACGGTGGTCGGGGGGAGGGCCGGGCACTGCTGTCTGGTCCAGATCGCCACGCCCTGGCCTGGCCGGTGGCAGGTCGAGACGTTCTTTGACCATCCGCGCCTGCGATACGACTGGTTCCGGGCGTCGCTCCAGGCGCTCGTCGCGCTCGTCCCCTACCGGAAGGATGAGGCCCCTCCGGAGGTGACGCCGTTGGTGAGCGCGGAGGGGGTCGGGCTGAGGGTGGCGCAGGGGGGGGGCGTGGACGTGGTCCTGTCGGCGGGGGCCGGGCAGATGGCGTCGTTTGAGGGGGTGACCACGGATGCGGAATTCGCCGTGGTTCGACGCAGGGAGGGGGGGGCGCAGTGGATGGCGGCGGGGGGGCGGAGGCTGGCGGTGGACGGGGAGGAGGTCCTGGCATCGAGGGAGGTGGTGGGGCTGCGGATGGGTCAGGGCGGAGCTGAGGGACCCCGGTGATCTTTTCACTTGCCATGATGGGGTGTATCGCCTAATTTTAGGGACGAGTGAGACGGCAGACGACCTCACCCTCCCCCAGCCTTGAAGAAAGGCCCTTCATGCCCCCTCCCTCTCCCAATGGGAGAGAGGGTGGTGGAACGCGACCTCATGGGAGCGTTTGGCGGCGCGGGGGGTAAGGGGGTGGGTGAGGTCTGTTGTTTGACTTCAGGGAGGGCGCATGACAGCGAAGTACCGGGCAGTCATCATCGGGTGCGGGCAGATCGGCCGGCATCACGCGATGGGCTACAGGGGCGTGGAGGGGATCGACCTGGTCGCGGTCGCGGAGCCGAACGAGCGGGTGCGGGGGGAGTTTCAGAAGCAGTTTGAGGCGCCGAGGGGCTACGCGGACTTCCGGGAGATGCTGGAGAAGGAGCGTCCGGACCTGGTAAGCGTCTGCACCTGGCACTTGTTGCACGCCCCGCAGACCGTCGCGGCCGCGGAGTACGGGCCGAAGGCCATCCTGTGCGAGAAGCCGATGACCGTGGGGCTGGCGTCGGCGGACCGGATGATCGAGGCGTGCGAGAGCCGGGGGATCAAGCTGGCCATCGGGCACCAGCGGCGGTTTTACGGGACCTGGACGAAGGCGCGGGAGCTGGTGGCCGGCGGGGCCGTGGGGACGCCGCGAATGGTCACGGCCAAATCCGGTGAAGGGCTGCTGAACTGCGGGACGCACGTGGTGGACGCGATGCGGTATATGCTGGGCGACCCGGAGGCGGCGTGGGTGATGGGCGCGGTGGAGCGGAAGACGGACCGCTACGAGCGGGAGGTCCAGATCGAGGACCGGTGTCTGGGGCTGATCGCGTTCGAGAACGGGGCGCAGGCGCTCATCCAGTCGGACCTGACGAAGGAGTGGACGGTGGAGGACTACCGCATTGAGGGGGCGGACGGGGTGATCGATGCCTCGACGCGGACGGTGAGGCTGCTGAACGGGGGGTCGGGCGGGTGGGAGGTGATGACGCCGGAGTACCGGGACCCCTGGGTCGAGCAGGCGCGGGAGCTGGTGGGCTGGGTGGAGGGGCGGAACGGGCACCGGGGGGAGGCCCGGCAGGCCAGGCGGACGGTGGAGGTGATGATGGCGATCTACCAGTCGGCGCGGAACCACGAGGTGGTCCGGATGCCGCTGAAGGAGACGGGCTACCCGATGGACCTGATGATCGCCGAGGGGAGGCTCCCGGTGGAGGAGCCGGGGAAGTACGACATCCGCGTCTTCCTGACGTTCGACCCGGAGGAGCGAAAGCGATACAACGAGCTGCGGCGCCAGGGGATGCACCATCGGGAGATACTGAAGACGATGGGGAAGTAAGTAGCACGGCGATTCATCGCCGCGAGGGCGCGGACGTTTGGGAGAACGGATGCGCCGAGGCCGGAACGTTTAACGTAGGGAGGCCCAGGCATGAAATTTTTCATCGACACGGCCAGCGTGAAGGAGATCCGGGAGGCCAACGCGATGGGTGTCCTGGACGGGGTGACGACGAACCCCTCGCTCATGTCCAAGGAGGAGGGGACGTTTGAGGACATCCTGCTCCGCATCTGCGAGATCGTGGACGGGCCGGTGAGCGCGGAGGTGGTGAGCCTGCAGTGGGAGGAGATGGTCGCCGAGGCGCGGCGGATCGCGGCGATCCACCCGAAGATCGTGGTCAAAATCCCGATCACGCCCGACGGCCTGAAGGCGATCAAGCGGGTCTCCGACGAGGGCATCCGGGTGAACGTCACGCTCTGCTTCTCGCCCACGCAGGCGCTGCTGGCGGCCAAGGCCGGGGCGGCCTACATCAGCCCGTTCATCGGCCGGCTGGACGACATCGGCCAGGAGGGGATGGAATTGATCCGGACGATCCGGCAGATCTACGACAACTACGGGTTCGAGACGGAGATCCTGGCGGCGAGCATCCGGAGCCCGCAGCACGTCGTGCAGGCGGCGCTGGCGGGCGCGGACGTGGCCACGCTGCCGCCTGCGGTGATCAAGCAGCTCCTGGCGCACCCGCTGACGGACATCGGGCTGAAGCGGTTCCTGGACGACTGGAACGCGTGGAAGCAGAAGAAGGGGTAAGACAGGGGTCAGGAGTTGGGGGTCAGGAGGCAGGGAATTCAGTTATGACCATTCGCATGCCATGTCAGATCGCATTTTCTCCAGAGTCCTCATCATAGGAGCAGGTCCCGCCGGGGCGTTTCTCGCTTATCTTCTGGCTCATAAAGGCATAGAAGTTCTTCTGGTGGACAAGGCCTTCTTTCCCCGCGAAAAGGTGTGCGGAGACGCCCTTATATCCGATAGCCTCAACGCCCTTGATCGAGCAGGGTTATACGATCTGGTTGCGCGTCAAGCCTATTCTGTCAACAAACTTCAGCTGATAGCGCCCGATCGCAGCGCCGTAGACCTCCATTACGATTCTCTCACCATCAAGAGGTATCACTTCGATCATTTGCTCCTTGAACAGGCTGTTCAGGCCGGCGCAGACGTGCTTCAAGGGACAAAGATAACCCGTTTCATCGAAGAAGATGGGTCTGTCGTCGGGGCCCAGGCGAAGACGCATCAGGGGAAAGAGATCACCTTGCGGTCTGACCTGACGGTCCTTGCGACAGGGGCAGCCACAGGGTTGATCAAGAAGGCCAGTCTGCTTGAAAGCCCTCTCCCCTCCGCCTTTGCAGCGCGCGTTTACCATCACGGCAGACTCAACGGCCTCTCCGGTCAACTCACCATCTTTTATGAAAGGGCGCTCCTGCCCGGGTATGCCTGGGTCTTTCCCCTCGGGCCTGATGTATACAATATCGGCTGCGCCGTCTTTCTGAGTCACATCACCGGGGAGGAGATTCCCAATTTGCGTTCGGCCTTCAACGGATTTCTCTCTCAACTGGCCGAGTCCCATCCGTCTCTCGATCTCGGGCGACTCAACACATCCCTGAAAGGCGCTCCGATCAGGACAGGTTTAACCGGGTCGCATCTGTGCGGGGACAGGATCATGGCCGTCGGAGAGGCCATAGGGGTTACCTATCCGCTCACCGGCGAGGGGATTGGCAAATCCCTCGAAAGCGCCGAGGTCGCCGCAGAGGTCATCTCAGAGGCCGTGCGCCATAACGATTTCTCATCCCGATTTCTTCTGAGGTACAAGGCGCTGATGGACTTCCGGTTCGGGGGAAAATACAGGAGCTACTCATCGGCGCAGCGCTGGGTGAAGTATTCCTTTGTCTTGAACTTTATTACTGATAGAGTAAGAAAAAGCCCTGTTCTCAGGAGACGGGTTGAGGGCATCCTGGCTGAAGAACAGGACCCAACAGAGATTTTTTCTTTATGGGGTCTGTTGAAGGCCTCTGTGGGCTGTTAACCGAATTCCTCAAGCATTTTGCCTATTTTGCCGATGTGATGTAAAGGACGTTCCGCAATGGGAGGGACAGACGGGCTATGCTGAGACGGCTTTACATCCTGGCGCTGGTCATCGGCGGGGTCGCAAACGCCTGGGCTGAGGGTCTCCAGGCCGACGCGCCGGGGCTGTTTCCCAAGCCGGTCAGGCTTGTGCCGCAGGTGGAGTTCTGGAGAATGGTCTACACGCAGTTCTCCTCCCGGCAGGCGCTGATTCACGACGACAGGGACCTGTCGGTGATCTACGACGTGGTGTCTCTGCCGTCGCCGAGCTGGAAGGTCTCCAGGCCCGTGGCCGACGCTTCCGTTGCGCATTACCGGGAGATTCTGGAGAGGCTGGCGACCGGCCCCATCGACTCGCTGTTTCTGACGGGGGACGCGCGGGGCGTCTGGGAGGCGTGGGGGCGGAGCCTGGACCCGGAGGTCTACCGGAGGGCCAGCGCCTCCGTCCGCGCGCAGCGATGCCTGAGCGACGAGTTTCGGGCGGGGCTGGAACGGGCGAACCGGTATCGCGACCGGATGCGGCGCATCCTGCGGCGGGAGGGGGTCCCGGAGGACCTCTGGGCGCTGACGCTGGTGGAGTCGGCGTTCGATGCGAAGGCGCGCTCCCCGGCCGGGGCCGTGGGGGTCTGGCAGATCGTGGACTGGCAGAGGCAACGCCACATGCCCCGGCGGCGTCGCGAAGACCCCCGACACAATCCCCTGGCGTCCACCGAGGCGGCGGCCAGGATCCTCCGACACAACCACGACCTTCTGAAGGAGTGGCCCCTGGCCGTCATGGCCTACCACCACGGGCTGTCGGGGACGCTCCGGGCCCGGTCGCAGGTGGGGTCGAGCGACATCGCCCGGATCGTGGAAGATTATGACGGTCCCCTGTTCAAGTTCGCCTCGCGGAACTATTATACGGAGTTCCTGGCCGCCCTGGAGGTGGCCGCAGGGGACGGGATGAACCGGCCCCCTGCGGCCGCGACCCCCCCGGGCGCTTCTGGCAGGGCGTTCGTGGGGTCGGTGACGAGCCACAAGTATCACCGCCCGTCCTGCAGATGGGTGCGGGACATCCAGCGGGCCAGGCGGCTCTGGTTCGCGTCGGTGGAGGAGGCGGCGCACAGGGGCTATGTTCCGTGCGGCCTGTGCAGGCCGGGAAGGAAGGTGGAGCGCGGGGGGGCGGTGTCCGTGGTGGGGGAGTGAAACGCGAAACATTTGACAGAAGGAGGTCGAGATCGGACGTTTTCTGGGATGGCTGATTTGGACCGTCCTGACGACCCTGTCGCTGTGCACCATGGTGATCGGGGCGCAGATCGTCGGGATGACGCAGGACCCGCAGAGCACGGACATGATCGTGGGCGCCACGATGCTGGCGGCGGGGGGATTGCTGACGACGGGATGCATTGCAGGGATCGCCCGGTGGGTGCTGCGCGGGGGGCGGCGGGGCAGGGGCGCAGGTTGAAAAAAGTGCTTGCTTTCGGGGAGGTTTTGTATCTTATTGTAAAAGATAATCCCCAAAATCGGCCTTCACGGGCAGGTCGATGAACGGATGACGCCGTGATGCGTTTAAACCCCCAATGGAGGTTCAATATGAGGATGCGTCGCATAGCCCCCCTGATGGTGGTCTCCTTGAGCATTTTCGGGATGTTCTGCGCAGAGGTTGCGCACGGCCAGAAGGCGGAGGATCTCTACAACCAGGGCACCACACTCCTGAACCAGGGGAAGGTCGCTGAGGCCATCGCCAGGCTGAAGGAGGCCGTCCAGATAAAGCCGGACCTGGCCCCTGCCCACTTCAACCTGGGCGACGCCTACGAAAAGAGGGGGGCGCTGGATGACGCCATCGCATCCTATAAGGAGGCCGTCAAACACAAGCCCGAGGGCAAGTACTATCTGAGCCTCGGCCTGGTCTACAAGAAGAAGAAGATGCTCCCCGAGGCCATCGAGGCATACAAGAAGGCGGCGGAGGCGGACCCGAAAAACGCTAAGACCTTCTTCAACCTGGGCAACGCCTATCAGGAACGGGAGGCCTTTTCCGACGCCATCGCCAGTTACAACAAGGCCATCAGCCTGAAGTACCCCAACCCCGCGTCCGTCTATTTCAACCTGGGGGTCACCCATCAGAAGAAGGGGGACAACCTGGAGGCCGCCAAGGCCTACGAGGCCTACCTCAAGGCTTCTCCCAGGGCGTCCAACGCGAAGCAGATCCAGGAAATCATCAAGGGGCTGCGCGAGCAGGCAAAGGATCAGCAGGGGCTTGGCGAGCAGGCGAAGGACCGGCAGGTGAAGAGGTAGAAGGAGCGGTCAGCCATCAGCGGTCAGCGGTCAGCCTAAAACTGAAAGCTGACTGCTGATCGCTGACGGCTTTTTGACATTCATCCTCACTTGGGAATTTATGGGTAAACGCCATCTGTTCAGAACCGTCCTCATCGTCGTCACCCTTGTCGCGGCTGGTTTGGCGCTCTATCCGACGCTCCGCTATTACGGCCTGGCCGGGGCTCCGTCCGAATCCCATCGGGAACGGGCGATCAAGCTCGGCCTGGACCTGCTGGGGGGCATGCATCTCGTCCTGGAGGTGGACACCTCCAAGCTGACGCCGGATGAGGCGAAGGACGCCGGGCATCGGGCGCACGAGGTGATCGCCAACCGGATCGACCAGTTCGGGGTGGCGGAGCCGGTCATCCAGCAGCAGGGGGACAACCGGATCATCGTGGAGCTGCCGGGGGTCAAGGACGTGGACCGGGCGGTGAACCTGATCGGCCAGACGGCCCTCCTGGAGTTCCGGATGCTGAAGGAGGCGGAGGCGTTCCGCTCGCTGTTGAACCGGATCGACGAGCGGCTGGCGGCGCGGCAGAATGCCCCCGGCACGGACCTGACGGGCGGGGAGGAGAAGACCCATCCGCTGACCTCCCTGCTGACGGAGTACGGCAGCGACATCGTGACGCCGGCGGAGAACGCGAACCGGGTGCGGGCCATCCTGGCCGACCCTGAGGTCCAGGACCTGATCCTGGCGGAGGACGGGGCGGTCCTCTGGGCGGCGCACGTGGAGGATGTGCAGGGGCAGAAGATCCTCCCGATCTACTACGTCAAGCGACGGCCGGAGATGACGGGGGAGGTGATCGCCAACGCCCGCGCGCAGCGGGGGCAGGATATCCTCAACGCGGGCCAGCCCCTGGTCAACTTCCAGACGACGGCGGAGGGGACGCGCATCTTCGGGCGGGTGACGGGGGCCAACGTGGGGCGGCGGATGGCCATCGTGCTGGACGGGAAGGTGGTCTCCTCGCCGACGATCCAGACCAAGATCGACCGGGGCGATGGCCAGATCACGGGGAGCCGGACGATAGAGGAGGCGCAGGACCTGGCCATCGTGCTGCGGGCCGGGGCCCTGCCCGCGCCGATCAACATCATCAGCAAGCAGGTCGTGGGGCCGTCCCTGGGCGCGGACTCCATCCGGATGGGGACGCAGGCGTCGCTGGTGGCCCTCCTGGTCGTGGCCCTCTTCATGGTCCTCTACTACCGCCTGAGCGGCCTGGTGGCGGACGTCGCCCTGTTTTTGAACATGGTCTTCCTGCTGGCGGTGATGGCCTATCTGCAGGCCACGCTCACGCTGCCGGGCATCGCGGGGATCGTCCTGACGATCGGCATGGCCGTGGACGCCAACATCCTGATCTTTGAGCGGGTGAAGGAGGAGCTACGGGCGGGCAAGACCGTGAAGGCGGCGGTCGAGATCGGCTACGAAAAGGCGTTTCGCACGATCCTGGACTCCAACGTGACGACGCTGATCACGGCGGTGGCCCTCTACGAGTTCGGGACGGGGCCGATCCGGGGGTTTGCGGTGACGCTGATCGTGGGCATCATCGCGAGCATGTTCACGGCGATCACGATCACCCGCGCCATCTTTGACTTTGCGATCGACCGGTGGCGGCCACGGCAGTTGAGCATCGGGACGACCGATCCGTTTAAGGACGCCAACTTCGGGTTCATCAGGATGCGGCGGCTCGCGTTCGTGATCTCCGGGGCGCTGACCGCCGCCAGCCTGCTGGTGATCGCCGTGCAGGGGGGGATGAAGAGCGGGATCGACTTCCAGGGCGGGACGCTCCTGGAGGCCTACTTTGACCCGGCCGTTCCGGTGGGACAGGTCCGGGGCGCGCTGGGGGCCGTCGCCTTTCAGGGCAAGACACTCAACCTGAGCGACAGCGAGATCAAGAGCGTGGAGAACGACCCGAAGCGGATTCTGATCCGGGTGGCCTCCGCGGGCGGGGAGGAGGGGGTGTCAGACGCGGTGAAGGCGCACCTCAAGGGGACCTTTCCGAACAACCTGGGGACCGACTGGGTGCGGCAGGAGGTCAACGTGGGTCCCAAGATCGGGAAGGAGCTGATGTGGAACGCGATCAAGGCGGTCCTCTGGTCGATGATCGGCATCCTGATCTACATCGCGTTCCGCTTCGAGTTCAAGTTCGGGGTGGGGGCCATCCTGGCCCTGTTCCACGACGTGACCATGACGCTCGGCTTCCTGGCCCTGATCGGCGAGGAGACGTCGATGGCGATGGTGGCCGCCCTGCTGACCCTCCTCGGGTACTCCAACAACGACACTATCGTCGTCTACGACCGTATCCGGGAGGGCCTCCGCTCCTTCCGGAGGGGGCAGAAGTACGAGGAGGTCGTCAACCGGAGCATCAACGAGACCCTGAATCGCTCGATCGTCACGCATACCACCGTGGTGCTCGTGGTGCTCATTCTGCTCTTCTTCGGGGGAGAGGTCAACCGGACCTTTTCCTTGACCCTCACCTTCGGGATACTGGTCGGAATCTATTCCTCAATCTATATCGCCTCTCCCATCGTCGTGGAGTGGTACCTGCGGCGGAACGCCGCCGCGGCGGACGGGAAGGGGGCGCCCCAGGCGGCGGCGGTGAGGCGGGCGTGAAGAAAAACAGAAACGGGGAAGCGGAGAAAGGGAGAAACGGAGAAAAAACATCCCCGATTCTCCGGTTCTCCGATTCTCCGGTTCGATGTTTTGCATTCCCCATACTCCCCATACTCCCCTTGATCCTTGCTGAAAGGGGTGTGATCGCGACGTGGATTTTGGTCTGCTATTCGGTCTGATGCTGGGGTTTGCCGCCATCTTCGGGTCCTTCCTTCTGGAGGGGGGGACCCTGGGGGCGCTGATCCAGGCCCCGGCCATGATCATCGTGTTCGGCGGGACGATGGCTGCGGCCATGATCGGGAACCCCACCGCCCGGTTTTTGAGCATCCCGGCCTTCTTCAAGGTGGCGCTGTTCGACCCGGACCTGTCGCCCGTCAAGCTGATCGGGGACATGATCCACCTTGCGGAGCTGGCCCGCCGGGAGGGCATCCTCACCCTCGAGGCGCACCTGGCCAACATGAAAAGCCCGTTCGTGCAGCGCGGCCTGAAGCTGGCCATCGACGGCGTGGAGCCCGAGCAGGTGCAGAAGGTGATGGAGGGGGAACTGGAGATGATGTCGGAGCGCCACCTGGCGGCGGCCAAGATGTACGCGCAGATGGGGGCCTATTCCCCCACGATGGGGATCATCGGGACGGTGATGGGGCTGATCGCGACGCTCGCCAGCGCCGGGGGGGACCCGACGGAGTTGATCCACCACATCGGGGCGGCGTTCATCGCCACCCTGTGGGGGGTGTTCGCGGCCAACGTCGTCTGGCTGCCCGTGGCCGACAAGCTGAAGAGCCGGCACGCGGAGGAGGAGCACTACCTCCGGATCGCCATGATCGCCGTGTTCGAGATCCAGTCGGGCACGAACCCCAGCATGCTCCAGCAGCAGCTGCTCTCCCTGCTGCCGCCTTCAGAGCGCAAGGAGGAGGGGGCGGTGGAGGCCAGGGCGGCGTAACGCCCGTGAGGTGATAGGCTATGGCGAAGAAGAAACATCAGGAGGAGCACGAGAGCGCGGAGCGCTACATCCTCACGTATGCGGACCTGATCACGCTCCTCCTCGGCCTTTTCATCCTCCTGTACTCCATGTCCCAGCAGGACATCCAGAAGTTCAGGTCCTACTCGGCGGCGTTCAACCTCGTGTTCGGGACAGGGGGGGGAAAGGGGGTGCCCATCGGCCTGGACCCCATCCTGGTGGGCGAACATCCCAAGCCGGGGTTCAGGACCGGGCGTACGGGGGGCGCGGGCGGGTCGGGGGCGCAACAGCAGATGACCAAAGAACTCCAGTCCCTCAGCCAGGGGGAGAAGGGGGAGGAGAAGTTCCAGGTCAAGCAGACCAGCGAAGGGACCGTCATCAGCCTTCCCGAGAAGCTCACCTTCACCTCCGGCCAGGCCGACCTCCAACCCGCCGCACGCGCCGTCCTCGACAGCCTCGCAGAGGTCTTCAAGAGATATAACAGCACCCTTCGCGTCGAAGGTCACACGGACGACGTCCCGATCAGTGGGACATACGCCAACAATATGGCTCTCTCCAACGCCCGTGCGTCCAACGCCTGGACCTACCTCGTTGAAAGGCACGGTCTGGACCCGCAGCGCATCTCCACGTCGGGGTACGGAGAATATCGGCCCGTGGCCCCGAACGACACGCCTGAAGATCGCGCCAAGAACCGCCGCATCGACATCGTCGTCCTGGGCAGCGAGGCCCCGGCGGCCAACGGGAAGGCCGGGGAGGGGGGGACTCGCACGACCCTCGCCGAGACGCCCGGCCTCCGGGTGACGGAGGAGACGCCCGCGACGGAGACCCCTCACGGCGGGGGGGGGCATTAGCCCATTGGAAAATCTCCTGAATATCCTGGGCTATGTCGTCTCCGCCCTGATGGTGGGGTGCGGCGTTCTGATCATCTCCGGTTTTCTGGTTCCGAAGTTTACCGGGGGGGATCAGGTCCGTGTGACCTTTGGGATCGTCGTCCTCCTCTACGGGGTGCTCCGGTTCGTCCAGATGCGGATGAAGGGGAGACGAATCAACGATGAATGATGAAGACAACGATGAAGTATGAGCGATGAGCGATGAACGAAAAACAAAACAGATATGCTTTTACTTCAGCGTTTATCGTTCAGCGTTCAGCGTTCTGGGTGGGCGGTTGTCCTCTGGGTCGGGATGTGCGCGGGGGGCTGGGGATGCGGACCCTCCGGGGAGACGGCCCTGAGCGGCCGTCTGACCGTGGCCTGCGCGGACAGCGCCCTCCCGCTGATCGAGCGGGAGGCGCGGACCTTTATGGCGCTCTATCCGGGGGCGCGGATCGACGTCGTTCCGACCGACTCTCGAGGGGCGCTGGTCAAGCTGTTCAGCGGTGAGGCGGGGCTGGCGGTCATCTCACGGGACGTGGGGGAAGACGAGAGAAGGGCAGCCTCTGAGGGGGGCATTCCGCTGAACACCTACCGCATCGCCGTGGATGGGGTCGCCGTCATCGTTCATCCCCAAAACCGCGTGGACAGCCTCTCCTTGGCGCAGGTCTCCGGGTTGCTGGGGGGAGGGGTCGGGTCGTGGGGCGAGGTCGGGGAGGATGACCGGCCCGTGGTCCCCGTGGTCCGCGACCGGAACTCAGGGACCTACGAGGTCGTTCGGCAGCGGGCGCTGGCGGGGGGGGATTTCGTCAGGGGGGTCCTCTGCCGGACCTCGCAGGAGGTGGTGGACCGGGTGGCCTCCGAGCCGGGGGGCATCGGCTGCGTCGGCCTGGCGTGGCTCAAGGGGGGGCGCGTCAAGGCCCTTCGCATCGCCCAGAGGCCGGGCGAGGAGTTCGTCGGCGCCTCTGCGTCGGGCGTCTACCAGAACCGGTATCCGATCCGTCGCCCTCTGCTGGTCTGCACGACGGGTGGGGCGGTGGAGGCCTCCCCGCGGGCGGGGTTCGTTGCGTTTTTGACCAGCCAGAGGGGACAGCTGGTCGTGGAATCAGAGGGGCTGGTGCCCGACACCGTGCCGGAGAGGGTCATTCAGCTTAAGCAAGAGCTTCTCACGAAATGAGCTATAGAGCACAGATGTCAGAAAGGAGTGGCGATGACCGGCAGGATGGCCCAGGATAGGTTTTTAAAATGGACAGGCATGGGGTTGCGGATCACGACGGTCATCGTTATTTTGCAGCTGTTGCGGCCGGGGGTGGGGGACGCTCAGGATGCGCTGTCGCGCGCGCAGGCGTCCATCGCCCGGAGGGATTACAAGACGGCGCTCCCCCTTCTCCAGGAGGCTGTCCAGCAGATGCCCACCTCAGCCGAGGCGCATCATCTGCTGGGCGTGGCGCTCAAGGGGGTTCGCCGGCCTGACGAGGCGCTGTCGGAGTTCCAGGAGGCGTTGAGGCTCAAGCCGAAGTACGCGGAGGCGAGGTTCGAGGCCGGCCTGATTCAGCTTGAGAAGGGTCAGCGGGCGGAGGCAGAGGCCGCCTTCAAGAAGGGCATCGAGCAGCAGCTCAAGCCTCTGGGCCCGCTGTATTATGGCATGGGCCTGGTCAAGATGGCCGAGGACTCCCTGAACGCCGCCAACAAGTGGCTGATCAGGGCCACCACCGAAGACCCTCGCAACGGGACGTATCACAAGGCCCTCGGCGACATCTACGCCAAGCAGCTGATCACGGAGCTGGCCGTGAACGAATACAACCAGGCGCTGGAGCTGAACCCCAACGATCCTGACGTGCACTACTCCATTGGCAAGATGCATTTCAAGGATCGCAAGTGGCCGGAGGTGCTCAAGGCGTGGCAGGACGCCGTGGCCGCGGACTCCAACTTCGTCCCGGTCTACAAGGACCTGATCAACCTTTACATGATCATGAAACCCCCCCGCTACGAGGAGGCGGTGCCTCTTTTGAAGCGGGCGGTGGAGTTCCATCCTGAGGACACAAAGCTCCCTGTGGAGCTGGCCAAGGCCATGGCCAAGACGCAGACCTACCGCGCCGAGGCGCTCCCCTACCTGGAGAAGGCGGCGACGCTGGTCTCCGACGACGCCGAGGTCCACGCCCTGATCGGGGACATCTCCTCCGAGAACAAGGACCATGCGCGGGCCGTGGAGGCGTATCAGAAGGCCACGCAGATCGACCCGGAGTTCGTGGGGGCGCTCAAGGGGCTTGCGGAGGCGCAGAAGTCCTCGGGAGACACCACTGCCGCCATCGAGACGATGAAGACGATCGCCGAGAAGGACACGTCCGGGAACGGCGGCGTGGAGGGGGCCCTGGGCTATCTGCTCTACCAGCAGGGGCGGTACGACGAGGCCATCCCCAACCTGAAGGAGAAGCTGCAATCGTCCCCCAAGCTGGCGATCCTGTATCGCCTGCTGGGGCTGTGTTACATCAAGAAGAGCGATTATGGGGCGATCCTGTCGGACGTGAAGCCCGCCCTGGACAGCGCGGTGGCGACCTTTCCCGACGACAAGGCGAAGCTGAGCATGGTCTACAGTGAACTGGGAGGTGAACTCTACAGGGCCAAGCGCTACGGCGAGGCCGTCGAGATGTTCCAGAAGAGGCTGGAGCAGGACCCGGAGAACTGGAGCATACATCTCAACGTGGGGTATGCCTATTTTCAGCAGAAGGCTTACTCCAAGGCCATTGAAGAGTTCAGGAAGGTGACGCAACTCAAGCCCGACAACGCCAACGCCTACCTCATGCTGGGGGTCTGTTATGGTGAGACCAAGAACAGCGCCCAGGCCAAGTCGGCGTTTCTGAAGGTCGTGGACCTGGACCCGAAGAACGTGGACGCGCTCAAGCAGGTGGGTCTGGCCTATCTGCTGGAGGCGCAGGCCCTTCAGAAGGCCGAGAAGCACAAGGAGTCTCAGGGCGTGGCGGGGCAGGCCGTCGGTTATCTTCAGCGGGCCGTGGCGCAGAAGCCGAACGACATCCAGGCCCGCGTCCTGCTGGCCCAGGGTCTCGTCCTGTCAAAACAGCTGGAAAAGGCCAAAGAGGAATTTAGAAGAATCTTGAGGATGGATTCCAACAACACAGATGCCCAGCAGGGTCTGGAGCGGTTAGGCGAAGAATGACTCGCCACAACAGAGACGCCCAATCCAGGCTGGAGCGATTGGAAGGGGGGCCGTGAATGGGGCCGTGAAGACTTTATCGAGCGAAATTTCACCAGAGGTGGTTTGCGTTTCACGATGACGGTTTTTCCACAGAGGGCAAGGAGGAGGACTCATGCGTCAATCGACCTTCATCACAGTGGTGTTGATTGCGGCACTGGTCGTGTCGAGCATCATTTATCTGTTCTTTTTGCCGAAGTTCGTCCAGGATGGGGGGCCGACGGTGATCGCTTTGTTGATGGTCAGTATCATGCTGATCACGTTCATCATCGAGCGCATGATGACGTTAAACAAGGCGAAGGGGCGGGGGTCGATGATCCAGTTCGCCGTGAACGTGGTGGAGCGGGTGCGGCAGAGGGACATCGACGGGGCGCTGTCGCTGTGCGACGACCAGCGGGGGTCGTGCGCCAACATCCTGCGGGCCGGGCTGGAGCGGTTCCGGCAGGTGGACCGGGAGAAAGACATGCACGAAGAGCGGAAGGTGTCGGAGATCCAGCACGCCTTCGACACGGCCAGCGCCCTGGAGATCCCCCTGCTGGAGCGCAACCTGATCGCCATGTCCACCATCGCATCCATCGCGACGATGCTGGGGCTGCTCGGCACGACCGTCGGCATGATCCGGGCCTTTCACGCCATGGCCCGGCAGGGGGCCCCGGACGCCATCCAATTGGCCCTGGGCATCTCGGAGGCGCTGATCAACACGGCGGGCGGGCTGTTCGCGGCGATCGTCGGGATCGTGGCCTACAACTTCTTCACGAACAAGGTGGACAGCTTCAGCTACGAGATCGAGGAGACGACCCACAACGTCGTGCAGCTCCTGACCGGCCGGGCACAATAGCGCGAGGGGTGAGCAGACATGGCGATACACAAGAAACCCCGGGTCGGGATCAGGATCGACATGACGCCGATGGTGGACATCGCGTTTCTCCTCCTGATCTTCTTCATGAGCACGACGCAGTTCAAGCCGCCGGAGGAGGCGATGATGGAGCTGCCCTCCTCCCACTCGGAGATCAAGCTGCCGGAGTCCGACGTGATGATCCTGGCCGTGGACAAAAACAGCCAGATCTTCTTCAAGGTCGGCGGGTCGGGGGTGGAGCAGTCCACGTCGCTGGCGGACCTGGAGAATCACGTGATCCAGGCCCGCATCAAGAACCCGAAGCTCCGCCTGGCCATCAAGGCGGACAAGGACGCGGACTACGGCGTGATCAACGACCTGATGGACATCCTCCAGCGGACCGGGAACACCCGGTTCAACATGGTGACCCTGCTGGAGGAGGACAAGAAACCGGGTGGGACCCCATAAAGGAGGTGGTACGCTATGGCCGCTGTTGACGAAGGCGCACAACCGCGTAGAACCAAGAAGATGGGGGGAAAGAAGCCAAAGAAGCGGATGGGCATCCGCATCGACATGACGCCGATGGTGGACATCGCCTTTCTGCTGCTGATCTTCTTCATGGTCACGACGGTCTTTCGAGCGCCGCAGACCATGGAGATCAACCTGCCCCCCTCCGAGCAGAAGGTGGATATCGCCGAGTCGAACCTGATGACCTTCTTCGTCACCGAGGGCAGCGCGGTCTTCTGGGCCATCGGGAGGGAGAGGCCGCAGCGTGTGGAGATGAGGGAAATTCAGACGCTCCTCTCGGAGAAGAACAAGGCCAACCCCAAGCTGATCACGCTGATCAAGCTCGACCGGAAGGCGCGCTATCACATGATGGTGGACATGCTGGATGAACTGAACATCGGCAACGTCACCCGATTCAGCGTGGCGCCCATGACGGACCGCGATAAGGAGGTGTTATCCAAGGCATGAGCATGACAGCCACGGTGCTCAGCATCGTAGATTACGGCGCGGCCGAGCTGAAACGCTTCTATCGGCAGCACGTCCAGAGGGCGTTCACCTACGCCGCCGCCGGCCACCTCGTGGCCGGCGCGATCTATCTCGGCATTCAGTGGTATATGGAGCGAGAGGATCCGGTGCGCACGGTCCGGTTTATCAAGTATCAGGACCTGGGGCCGCCGCCCTCCCTGACCAACCAGCAGGCCGCGCCGCAGATCCAGGTGTCGCAGGCCGCGGCCCGGCCCACCATCGGCATCCCGGAGCCGGTGCCCGACGCGGAGGTGTCTTCGGAGACGACCATCGCCACGCAGACCGAGATGAGCCAGATGACCTCGCTGAGCGGGGGGGAGGGGGTCGGGGAAGGGGCCGTCATCCAGGTGGAGCAGCCCGTCCAGCAGGGCGACATCCAGGTGGAGGAGGAGAAGCTGCCCGATGTGGGGGAGTTCATCCCGGTGGAGGAGCAGCCGGTGGCGGTGGAGCAGCCGAAGCCGGTCTACCCGGAGATCGCGCGGCGGGCGGGGATCGAGGGCACGGTCTGGATCATGATCCTGGTGGACAAGACCGGGAAGGTGCGGGACGTGAAGATCACGAAGGGTCCGGAGATGTTCCACGAGTCGGCGAAGGAGGCGGCCTGGAAGAGCGTCTGGCGGCCGGCGATCCAGAACCAGAAGCCCGTCTCCGTCTGGGTGTCTTATCCGATCCGGTTCACGCTCAAGTAGGGGGGCCTTCTGCGGGGTCTCTTGCGGAACCTTATTGACGCGATCTCCGTCTAAGCAGACGAACGGGGGAGAGAGGGCGTTTCTGCCCCGATACGGGGTTAAGCGTTTCTCCGTTTCGGGGGTCTAACAGGTACGCCCAGAAAGGGGTGCGTCAAGAGGTTTTTTTCGCCAACAGGAGGCCGCCCATGAGCAAGAGACGCCTTCTCCTGATCGTCGCGCTGGTGCTGGTCGCCGCGGCCGTCGCCGTCGCCTACGTCACCACCGGAAAGACCGACGGGGCCTCTCCCTACCGGTTTGCGGCTGTGGAGCGGGGGGACATCATCGCCACCGTCACCTCCACGGGCACGCTCAACGCCGTCACCACGGTGGAGGTGGGCACGCAGGTCTCCGGGACGATCTCCGCGCTCTACGCCGACTTCAACACCACGGTCAGGGCCGGGCAGGTCATCGCCCTGATCGACACCACCTTCCTCCACGCCTCGGTCGTGGACGCCCAGGCCAACCTGGAGCGGGTGCGCGCCAACGCAGAGGCCGCCCGGCGCAAGCTGGAGCGCACCAAGGCCCTCTTCTCCAAGAATCTCTCCTCGCAGGCGGAACTGGACGACGCGCAGACCAACCTGGCGGTCGCCATCGCTCAGGAGAAGCAGTCGCAGGCCGCCCTGGATCGCGCCCTGATCAACCTGCGCTACGCCACGATCAAGGCCCCGATAGACGGGGTGGTCATCGACCGGAGCGTGGACGCGGGGCAGACCGTGGCGGCCAGCCTGTCGGCCCCCAAGCTGTTCGTCATCGCCAACGACCTGACGCAGATGGAGCTTCAGCTCAGCGTGGACGAGGCGGACGTGGGGCGGGTGAAGGAGGGGCAGCGGGTGACGTTTACGGTGGACGCCTACCCCGATCAACAGTTTGAGGGGAGGGTTCATCAGGCCCGGCTGTTTCCGCAGACGGTGCAGAACGTCGTGACCTACAAGGTCATCGTCCGGGTGGACAACCAGGACCTGAGGCTGCGGCCCGGCATGACGGCCAACGCCACGATTTTGATCGACCGCCGGGAGGAGGCGCTCAAGGTGCCTCTGGCGGCGTTGAGGTTTGTCCCGCCTCCTGACCAGCTTGCGGCGCTCAGGGCGGAGATGATGAGGGGGGGCGCGGGGCGCGGGGCACAGGCGGACACGAGCCGGTCGTGGTGGTCTCGCCTGGTCTCTGCGGTGATGCGGCGGGGCTCTGTCTCAAGTCGGGTAACGCCGTGATCCTGCGGGGCGGA
>Ga0209399_10000090_pt1 | contig 51663 bp, 41 predicted proteins | sample OV2TP3_FD_184130 | JGI IMG/M metagenome (GOLD analysis project Ga0209399, IMG submission 184130) | Hot spring microbial communities from Beatty, Nevada to study Microbial Dark Matter (Phase II) - OV2 TP3 (SPAdes) (version 3) | ecosystem: Environmental > Aquatic > Thermal springs > Hot (42-90C) ... | reverse complement strand
GAATGTGTTGATTCGCTCTGTCCGGTGGACCTTCGGGGACGGGGAGACCAGCGCGGAGGTCCACCCGGAGCACCTCTATCGCGCGCCGGGGGTCTACACCGTGCGGGTGGACGTGACCACGGAGGGGGGACAGGTCCTGACCAGAACAAAGGAGGGGCTCATCACCGTGAGCGCCCTGGCGCAGCCGGGCATCGCGCTGTCTCCCGCGAGCCTGTCGTTTGGGGGCGTGCGGGTCGGGTCGTCGGAGAGCCGGACGCTCACGGTCTCGAATCCCGGCGCGGCGGCCTTGACGGTCACGCTCAGCGCAGACTCGGCGCAGTTTGCCGTCAGCCCCGCGCAACAGACGATCAACGCGGGCGACAGCGCGAAGGTGACGGTGACGTTCCGGCCTACGTCGGGCAGGCCCCTTCTGGCCTCCCTGTCCATCGCGCACAACGCGGCAGGCGGCCCGGCTGCAGTCCGCCTGAGCGGGACAGGTCTCAAGCCTGCGCTGACCTATCAGCCCGACCGCCTCGGCTTCGGAGACGTGGCCACCGGGGTGGCTGTCCAACTCCCGGTGGCGCTCACCAACGCGGGCAACGACACCCTGCGGGTGGACACGCTGCGGGTGACCTCCTCCGGGGCATTCGCCCTGGTCGCGCCGCGTCCGAACCTGGTCCTGGTCCCGCGCGACAGCCAGGTCGTGACCGTCTCGTTCAGACCCGCCGCCCCCGGCGATCACACGGGGAGCCTGACGGCCTCGTCCAACGATCCCGACCGGAGGGGACTGTCCATCCCCCTCAGCGGCGCAGGCGTGGTCCTGAGCCTGTCCGTGGACCTCAACCCGGCGGAGGGGAATCAGAGACAGGGCACGGCGGGCGGGGTCAGGCCGGGCAGGAGGGTCCCGGTTCAACTGTTCATCGAGGAGGCCCCGCCCATCCGGGGGTTCACCGTGAGGATCGGGTTTGACCCCAGGAAGGTGGCGTTTGTGAGAGAGAGCTTTTCAGCCGGGCCGGTGGTGCCGGGGCTGATCGGACTCACAGACCCCAAGGGGGACTACGTGGAGGTAGGGGGGACGACGCTGGGGGGTGGGACGGGCGGAGGGAACGGGCTGTTAGGGACGCTCTCGTTCGAGGCGCTGGCGGGGTTTGAGGGGGAGACGACGCTGAGGGTACCCTTCGTGATCTGGGATCGGGGGACAGAGGGGAGGCAGACGATCCAGACCGACGTGCGGGGCATGCTCACCAGCGCGGGCGGGCGGCCCTCGCCGGACTTCGACGGGGACGGGGAGGTCGGTTTCGGCGACTTCTTCCTGTTCGCCAACGCCTTCGGGTCGAGCGACGCTCGGTTCGATCTGGACGGGGACGGGAACGTGGGGTTCACGGACTTCTTCCTGTTCGCCGATGCCTTCGGGAAGCGGGTGGGATAAAAACATTCACCGCAGAGGGCGCAAAGGGCGCAGAGAAAGGCGGGAGGAGCAGGGAAATAAGATAGACCACAGGACCACAGGACCACAGGACCACAGGACCATAGGACCAATGCAAAAGCCTCACGGTCTTGTGGTCAGTGGTCTTGTGGTCAGTGGTCCATAGTCTGTTCAATCGGAGGCGGCCTCGGCGGCTTCGACGGCCTGTCCGTCGCCGTTGGCGCCGCTCCGGCCGTTGACGCCGATGCGGACGGAGACGAGCTTGGAGACACCCGGCTCCTCCATGGTGACGCCGTGGAGGGATTCGGCGGCCTCCATCGTCTTCTTGTTGTGCGTGACGACGATGAACTGCGTGTCCTTTGCGAACTCCTTGAGCACCCGCGTAAACCGGCCGATGTTGGCGTCGTCGAGGGGGGCATCCACCTCGTCGAGGATGCAGAAGGGGCTGGGCTTGACCAGGTAAATGGCGAAGAGCAGGGCGATGGCCGTGAGGGCCCGCTCCCCGCCGGAGAGGAGGTTGATGAGTTGAAGCCGCTTGCCCTGAGGGCGGGCGGTGATGTGGATAGGGGCCTCCAGCGGGTCCTGATCGGGCTCCATGGAGAGGTCCGCCTCGCCCCCCTCGAAGAAGGCCACGAAGGTCTTCCGGAAGTTCTCCCGGATATTCTCGAACGTCTCCAGGAAGCGGCTGCGCGCGGTCCGGTCGATCTTGGCGATGGTCTTCTTGAGGGTCTCCTCGGCCTCCAGCAGGTCGTTGCGCTGTTTGGTCAGGAACTCATACCGCTCTTTCTGCACGTCGTAGTCCTCCAGCGCGGCCATGTTGACCGCGCCGAGGCGGCGCATGCGCTCCTGGAACTCGTAGATGCGCTTCTCGATCACGTCGGCGCTGAATCCCCCCTCGTCGGGCGGGGGGCCGGCCTCCTTGACGTCCACCCGGTGGCTGTCCAGCAGCCGGTCCCGGAGGGCGTCGGCCTTGTCCTTGAGTTCCTGAAGGCTCAGCTCCAGCCCGTGCAGGCGTTCGCGGCGCTCGTTGAGGGCGCGCCCGCGGGCCCGGATGTCCTCCTCCAGGCCCCGCGCGGCCAGGGCGAGTTCCTCGCGGCGCTCCCCCTGGGCGGAGCGCCGGCGCTCGATCTCCGAGAGGGTCTCGTGGAGGGCCTTCATCTCCTGTTCGTCGCGCGCCCGCTGGGCCTCGATCGCCTCCTTGCGGCGGGCCGCCTCTGCGGCCTCGGCGTCGGTGGCTTCGATCTGGCGCTGGAGGGATGTCCGCTCGGCTTCGAGCCGCTGGGCCTCCCGGCTCAACTCCTCCGCCCGCGACTGGAGAGAGGCGACCTTCATCCTGAGGGCGTTTTCGGCCTCCTGCCGGGAGCGGACCGTCTCCTCGGCCTCCCGCAGGGCCGCTGCGTGCGCTTCGGCGAGGCGCTCCAGCTCCGCCCGCTCGGCGTCCATCCTCCGGAGTTCTTCCTCCTGCGCCTCGATCTGCCCCCGCAGCTCCCCGGCTCTGACCTGGATGCGCCCCTGCTCCTCGGACAGGGCCGCGAGCCGCTCGTTCAGCCGCCTCGCCTCGGCCTCGCCGTTGTCGTGGTCCCGCCCCAGGCCGGCGATCCTGCTCTGCAGGTCGGCGGCCAGACGCTCCACCTCCTCCAGACGCCCCGCAAGGGCTTTTGCCTCGCCCTCCGCCGCTGCGACCTGCTCCGACAGGACGCCGAGTCGCGCCTCGTCCTCCTCCACCTCCCGGCGCAGGGCCTCGATCTGCCCCCGGCGACCGATCAGGCCGCGCTCCTGCTCCTGCCCGGGGCGGCCGCCGGCCATCAGGCCGCTGGCGGAGAGGAGGTCGCCGTCGAGGGTGACCAGGTCGATCCCCGATCCGGCAAGGGTCGGGGCGAGGGTGAGGGCCGAGGTCAGGTCCCGGACGACGAGGGTGCGGCCCAGCAGTCGGTGGACCAGGCCGGCGAAGGCCCCGTCGCAGCGCACGAGGTCCGAGGCTTTTCCGATGACGCCGGGAGCGGCCGGGACCTCCCAGCCGGGGGCGGCGTCCGAATCGGGTTGTCCACCCGTTGCCCCGGTCAGGCGATTCAGGGGCCAGAAGGCCGCCGTGCCCCTGGCGCCCTCCCGGAGGTAGCGGATGGCGGCCTCGGCCTCGGCGGTCCCGGAGACCACCAGGGCCTCCAGGGAGCGTCCGAGGGCGATTTCCACGGCGCGGGCGTAAGGCTCGTCCACGTCGAGGAGGTCGGCCACCACGCCCCGGATGTGGGCGGCGTGGGGGGAGTCCACGGCCAGGGACCGGACGCCCTGCGAATAGCCCTCGAACCCCTCCCGCAGGCGTTCGAGCAGGTGGACCCGCGCCCGGTTGGCCTCGATCCTCCGCCGGACCTCGTTCTGCTCGTCGACGAGCGCCTGGATGCGCCCCCGGGTCTGGCTCAGGGCCGCTGTGAGACGGTCCTTTTCGCCGAGCGCCCCGGCCATCTGCTCCTGGGCGGCCCGGATGTCCGCCGCGGCCATCTCCGCGCTCTTCGCGGCTACCTCGGCGCGCGCGGCTGTCACCTGCCGTTCGGCCTCGCCCTCCGAGAGCCGTCCGAGCAGGCCGTCCTGCTCGGCGCGGGCACGCTCCAGCCTGCCCGCCTGGTCTCCCCGTCTCTGGAGCAGGTCGATCAGGCGCGCCTTGTCGGCCTCGGCGCGGGCGCGCTGCTCGTCGAGAAGCCCCTGGGCCTGTCTGAGGGCTGCGTCGGCGGAGGCGAGGGCCTGCCCGGCCTCGGCCTGCGCCTCCCGGATGCGCCGGGCCTCGGCGTCGGCGTCCTCCCGGCCCTTCGCGACCGCGTCGAGGCGCAGCGCGAGGTCCGACCTCCCCCGGCCTGCCCTCTCCAGGAAGGCCTCGATCCCCCGGAGGCTCTCCCGCGCCACGGAGACGTCCCGGTCTTTGGCGTAGACGGCGGCCTGATGGCGGGCGAGCTCCGCGTCGATCGCTGACAGGGCCTGCTCCTGCTCCGTCAGGTCCGCCCGCACCTTCTCCAGGCGGGCCTCGGCGCGGCTTAGGTCGCTGGCCCCGACCTCCACGTCCTCCTTCAGGAACCGGATCTCCTCCAGCGCGGGCCTGGCCTTCTGGGCCAGCTCGAAGTAGCGGAAGCGACCCAGCAGGACCTCCATGTCTCGCACCTGGTCCGCATAGGTCTTGTAGAGCCGGGCCTTGCGCACCTGACGCTGGAGGGAGTGGACCTGCCGCTCCACCTCTCCGACGATGTCGTCGATGCGCTGGAGGTCCGCCTGGATGGAGAGGAGCTTGTTCCAGGCGGATTTCCGCCGGACCTTGTAGCGGGTGATGCCCGCGGCCTCCTCGAAGAGGTGCCTCCGCTCCTCGGTCTTGTCGCTGATGATGGCGTCCACCATCCCCTGTTCGATGACGGAGTAGGCGTGGGCGCCCAGCCCCGTGTCCATGAACAGGGTGTGGATGTCCATCAGGCGGCAGGGGATCCTGTTCAGGAGGTAGTCGCTCTCGCCGGACCGGAACAGCCGACGGGTGACGGTGACCTCGGTGAACTCCACGGGGAGGATTTTTTTGTCGTTGGCGATGGTGAGCGTCACCTCGGCCAGACCGAGGGGCTTCCGGTTGCGCGACCCGGTGAAGATGACGTCCTCCATCCGGCTGCTCCGCATGGCGCCGGGCCGCTGCTCGCCGAGGGCCCACCGGATGGCGTCGACGATGTTCGTCTTTCCGCACCCGTTCGGCCCGACGACCGCCGTGATGCCGCCCCGGAAGTCGATGTCGACCTTCTGGGCGAATGACTTGAACCCGAACACCGTCAACCGTGAAAGGTACACGAATGCCTCCTGGATATACAACCCATAGTGAAAATTGATAAAAGAATACGATATATTGAATTCCAAGTCAAGCATTTTTTCCTTGTTCAAACTGTTTCTCCGGCCTAAATTTGAAGCTTGTGAATCGCATTCCTCAATCATCTCTTTGCGGGAGCTGAATCATGAAACAGTCCGCGTCTATGGCAGCAGTCCTGATTTTTCTGTGGGCGTCTTCTCTAACCGCCCAGGTCCCCCCCCTTTTGAACTATCAGGGCCACCTGGCGGTGGGGGACACGGCGCTGACCGGGGGCTTCAAGCTGGTCTTCTCCGTCTACCCTGCGCCGACAGGCGGCTCCCCCCTCTGGACGGAGACGCAGACCGTCGCGGTGACGGACGGGCTTTTCAGCGTCCTTCTGGGGGGTGTGGTCCCCATTCCCCAGACCCTTTTTGCGGAGGCGGAGCGTTACCTGGGGGTGAAGGTTGAGAATGATCCTGAGCTGGTCCCCCGGCAGCGGATCGTGAGCGTGGGCTACGCCTTTCGCGCCGGGGCCGCCGACGACGTGAAGGGGCGGGATGTCTCGCCCGCCTCCGTCAGCATCTCCGGCGCGGGGCCGGTGATCGACCGCCAGGGGCGGTGGGTGGGGGGAGATGTGACAGCGCGCGCCGTGAGGGCGGACAGCGTGGCGATTTCGGGGGTGGGCGCGGTGATCGACCGTCAGGGGCGGTGGGTGGGTTCTCCTCTGCCGCTCAGGCTGAATTACGTGACGGTGGGGCCGAAAGGGTCCCGGGAGTCGCCCATCGCCGTGAGCGCCAACAGCTGGGCGGACATCGAGGACTTTTTCACCACTGTCCGGGTGTCCGTTCCGTCGGTCCTGGACATCCGGTTCGACGGGATGCTGGCGTCCGGGTCCAACTGCGTGCTCCGCGTCCGGGTGGACGGGAACGCCACGGCGGGCAATCTCTCCGGGGTAGACGACGCCCAGACGGCCGAGCGACGGCACACGGCCGTGGGCATCTCCGCTGTCGTGCGGGTCGGCCCCGGCAGCCACGACGTGGTTCTCCAGGGGATCGTCAGCAGCGCGGGCGGCCAGTTCCTGTCCGGCAGGCTCCAGAGCGGCCTGCTGACGGTGAGGATATACGAGCAATGATGAAGTCAGAACGATGAACGATGAACAAAAACAACGATGAAGTCAGAACGATGAACGATGAACGAAAACAAAATGGCCTTTATGGGTTTTCGTTCATCGTTCTGCGTTCCGCGTTCTGCGTTGCTTTTTTATGGTTGACTTTCGTCTCTATCTGGTCACGGACCGTCATCAGTGCGCGGGGCGGCCCCTCGTGGAGGCGCTTCGCGCGGCGTGCGAGGCGGGGGTCCGGGCCGTGCAGCTCCGGGAGAAGGACCTGCCACCGGGAGAGGTGTTTGAACTGGCGGAGGAGGTCCAGGCCGTTCTGAAGCTGAGGGGGGCGCGCCTGTTCGTCAACGACCGGGCGGACGTGGCGCGGGCCGTGGGCGCGGCGGGCGTCCACCTCCCGGAGAGCGGGCTGCCTGTGGGCGCGGCCCGCCGGGCGCTGGGGCCGGGGGGGCTTGTGGGGGTCTCGACGCACAGTCTCGACGGGGCGCGGCGGGCGGAGGACGCCGGGGCGGATTTCGTCGCGTTCGGCCCGGTCTTTTTCACCCCCTCCAAGGCCGCGTATGGGCCTCCCGTAGGGCTGGAGGGGCTGGAGGCCGTGGCTCGGGGGATCGCCCTTCCCGTGTTTGCGATCGGGGGCGTTCAGCCGGGGCGCGTCAGGTCCTGTCTCGACGCCGGGGCGCGCGGCGTGGCCGTGATCTCGGCGGTGCTGTCCGCGCCGGAGCCGGGGGCGGCGGTGAGGGCGTTTGAGAAGGAGTTAGGAGGGCTATAGTCGCGATCAAGACACGACACTGTGAATGAGGATGGCGAGGGCGATGTAGAAGCCGGCCTCCACGACGCCGACGGCCACGTTCTGGTCCTCCACGACCTCCTTGTCGATGCTGAAGGGGACGGTCCTGTGGAGCACCCATCGGCCAACGGCCAGGGCGATGAGGCCGAGGATGAAGAAGACGACGGCGGAGGCCATCTCCATGTAGAAAGATCCCAGGGATGGGGTACCGGCGACGGCGGCGTGGGTGACGATGGCGAGGGCGACGTAATAGCCGGCCTCGGTGACGCCGGCGGCCACGTTGTTCTTCTGGGAGATCTCCTCATTGAGGCTGTAGGGGGTGAGCCAGTCGAAGATCCGGCGGCCGAGGATGAGGACGATCAGACCCAGGACGAAGTAGGCTGCGGCGTGCTCGACGCCAGAAAAGATGGGGCTCAGGTTCATGGATACCTCCTGAAAGGAAAAGGCGGAGGGCGACCCCTCGATACGCCCCTGCGGGGCTACTCGGGATTGTCGGAGCCGTATCCCCGAGTAGCAGCCGGAGGCTGCGTATCGAGGGGATGGTGAGGTCAGAGTTGCCAGCGCGCCCCCTCATCTGCGCCGCGGGCCATCTTTGCGTAGAGCGACAGAAAGCCTCGGCATTCTTTAGGGGCAGGGGGCTTATAGGCGGCCAGACGGCGTTGAATCTCGGCCTCGGGCACGAGCAGGTCGAGGCGACCTCCGGGGATGTCTATGTGAATAGGGTCTCCGTCCTGCACGACGGCAAGGGGGCCGCCGGCCGCGGCCTCGGGGCAGACGTGGCCGATGCAGGGGCCGCGCGTGGCGCCGGAGTAGCGGCCGTCGGTGACCATGGCGACGGATTCGCCGAGGCCCATGCCGACGAGGAGGGCGGCGGGGATGGAGAGTTCGCGCATGCCGGGGCCGCCGACGGGTCCTTCGTAGCGGATGACGAGGACGTCGCCGGCCTTCACGTCGCCGCTGTTGAGGCGGTCCCGGACCTCCTCCTCGGACTCGCAGACCCTCGCCGGGCCGGTGTGGACCAGCATGCCGGGGGCCACGCCGCTCCGCTTGACGACGGCGCCGGCCGGGGCGAGGGTGCCGCGCAGGACGGCGATGCCTCCCTGCGGGGCGAGGGGGCGGTCGGCCGGGGCGAGGACCTCGGGGTTTTGAGTAGAGGTCTCCCGGACCCACTCCCCGACGGTGTGACCCCAGACGGTGCTGGCCTCTCCCCGCAGGAGGCCCGCGCGCCGGAGCTCGCCGAGGACCGCCGCCACGCCGCCGGCCTCGCCGAAGTCAGTGACGCTGTACTGGGAGGCGGGTTTGAAGCGGCCCAGCAGGGGGGTGGTGTCGCTGATGCCCTCGAACCAGTCGAGGTCGAGCGCCACCCCCACCTCGGCGGCGATGGCCGGCAGGTGGAGGAGGAGGTTGGTGGACCCCCCGATGGCGAGGGCCAGGCGGGCGGCGTTCTCCAGGGAGGCGGGGGTGAAGCAGTTTCTGGCGGAGAATCCGTCGCGGACGAGCTGCACGGCGCGACGGCCTGCGCAGATGGCCGTCTCCCGCAGGGCAGGGCTGGTGGCATCGAGGGTCGCATTGCCGGGCGCAGAGAGGCCCAGGGCCTCGGTCACGGCGCACATGGTGCTGGCCGTGCCCATCATGTTGCAACCGCCGCAGGTCGTGCAGGCCGTGGACTCGATGTCCTTGAGGGTCTGCGCGTCCATCTTTCCGGCTTTGTAGGCCCCCATGGCCTCCTTGACGTCGCTGGTGACGCGCACCCCTCCGTCAGGGGGGCGGTAGGGGGGCATCAGGCCGCCGGTGACGAAGACGGCGGGGATGTCACAGCGGGCGGCGGCGATGAGCATGCCGGGGACGATCTTGTCGCAGGTGCAGAGGCAGACCGTGCCGTCGAACTGGTGGGCGTGGATCATCAGTTCCACGGAGGCGGCGATGATGTCGCGCAGGGGAAGGACGTAGTGCATGCCCTTCCCCTGGGCGATGCCGTCGCAGGGGGCGACGGTGTTGAACTCCACGGGGGTGCCGCCGGCCTGGCGGATGCCCTCTTTGACGGCGGCGCCGACCTCGCGGAGGTGGATGTGGCCGGGCTCGAAGTCGTTCCACGAGTTTGCCACGGCCACGAGCGGGCGGCGCAGGTCGTCTTCCGTAAAGCCGGAGGCCCTGTAAAGGGCCCGGGCATAGGTCCCACCCACGCCTTCCAGGACCCTCTGGCTGCGAATGCTCATGAAGAGGTTCCTTTTAAAGAGGTCCGTTTGTCGTAGCAATTTATAGATTTGTGTTTCCGAGTGCAAACGAAAAAAAGGCCACCTCTATGCTCCGAGCGGAATGGGTGACAAGACTGAGTCGGCGGCTGTCGGCGCTGAGGCCCGGGCACTGTCTTCTCCTGATCCTGGGGTTTGCGCTGGTCCTCCGGGTCGTCTTCTTTTTAGGGCTTTGCGTGGCGGACGATTTCACGTACTGCCGGTTTGTGAGCAAGATTCTGAGCGGGGAGCGATATTTTTCGGCAGAGAGCGAGTTTCGCTCCCTGCGGTGGCCGACCATCCTTCCGGTGGTCCTCTCCTTCTGGGTTTTTGGCGTGAGCGACGTGGCGGCGGTATGGGGGTCTCTGGCCTACTCTCTCGGAGGGATCGTCGTCCTTTTTCTGATCGGGCGGTGGCTGTTCGGGGATCGCGTCGGGCTGTATGCGGCCCTGCTTTTAGCGGTGTTTCCGGGCGATGCGCTGTTCGCCACGCAGCTCATGCCGGACATTGCTATTTCATTTTTCATGGGGCTCTCGGTGCTCTTTTTTCTGAAGGGTGAGGCTGCGACGGACCGCCAGGAAGCGATGTTGTTCTATGGGGCCTGCGCAGGGGCGATGCTGGGGGCGTTTCTCTGCAGGGTTACGGCGGTCTACCATTTCCTCTTCTTCGCCTGTTTCGTCTTTTCCCGGCGACGGCTGGGCCGAGGGGCATGGCTGGTCTTTGGCGCCTTTGGGGTTGCGCTGGGACTTCTTTACTTCTTTTATTATCTTAAGAGTGGCGATCTGCTTTATGAGATGACATTGCTCAAAAAGATCCGCGCTAACGAGGAGAGTCTGGGCCGGATCACGCAGCTTCAGCTCACGCGCAACCTGGGATATATGATTCCGATCATCTATTCACAGGTGGAGCCTCTGAACCCCAGTTTCGGCTACCTGTATGGCATCAAGGCGCACACCTTCATGGCCAGCCGGTACCTGTTCGGGTTTTTTTATTATTTCATTCTCCCGTGCTTTTTTTATTGGGCGTTTAAGATGTGGCGGGAGGCGCGTCCGGCGGCCCAGGGGCCGGCTGAGGGGGGCCGAACAAGGTCAAAGGGGCGACTGTCGGTTGCGTCCCGGTGGGGGGCGTGTCTTTCGGCCCCTCTGAGCGTTCCTGTTCTCTGGTTGCTCATCACGTATCTTTACAGCGAGTTCGGCACCATCAGCCTGAGCAAGTATCAGCACATGGTCAAACTGCCCCGATACCTTACCGTTCAGACGATGCCCGGTCTGCTGCTGGTGGCGCTCTGGGTGGAGCGTCTCATTCACGGGGACGGGGGACCGGGGACGGGGGACCGGTCTTCGGTCTCCGGTCTTCGGTCTCCGGTCGAGAGAGGGGGCACGGGGCACAGGGCAGGGGGGGCGCGGGTGGCGTACGGGGTTGGGACGTTGCTGTTTCTGATCGCGACCTCTGTGGGCGTTTTGCGGAAGGAGGCCGCCGGGAGCCTGGATCACATCGCTCCCTATCGGGCGGCCCACGCGCTGCTGAAGGACCGGCCCCGGAAGGACCTCTTCGTGACGGAGGGGTGGTGGCCGCTCAGGATGTCTCACTACTTCGGGCGTGAGAAGGGGTATATCGATCCGCCGGGCGGCCCGGGGAATCGCCTGAAGCCCCTCAGGGGCCTTCGGGATGTCCGGGATGTCCGGGACGCTTACGCGATCGTGGACCGGAACCCTTTCCTGGGGGTCGGCGATTTCAAGTTCTCTTATTCTGACTATCCTCCCTTCGTGGAGCGCATTCCATCTCACTGGCAGAGGCTCGGCGTCTTTCACAACGTCGAGGTTTACTATGCCCCCCAGGAGGTCCCCTCCGCGGTAGCTGAGGTGTATCAGATGGATTTTTCGACCTGGGAAGGTACCAAGTCCGCCCTTGAACGCGCTGTTCGCGATAAGAATTTCGAGCTTTTTAAAAGTTGCCTAAGCGACAAGTTTAAGTCTACTTATAGCGAGCAACTCCAGAGCCTGTTCGAGGTTTTGCTTCGCTCGCCAAACGTCCTGACGCAGCTTGAGAAGAAACACTTCTTTGAAGAGGGCGGGAGGTGGCGATTGTCTTTGACTGTGGAACAGGCAAAAGGCCAGGGGCAGTCGGTCGTTGTGCGGTGAGCCTCCTTTTTTGTATTCCTCTCATTGGCGCGATCCCCGATCGCGCCCTACAACTTTCTTCTTGATTTTTCCAGGATTTTCTCTAAATTATAATCGCGATATCATCGCACATTTTTGTGTCCGGGATGTGTTATATTAGGTGTCTGTGAGATTGCCTGACCCTGATGAGGTTGGGCGTCCGCTCCATCTCCGGACACTATAGAAAGGATGATCAAGACCATGGTTGAAATGGAGGTTGTGGGGGTTACGCCTGAGCAGCAGACGAACCGTCCTCTGGTCTGGTTAAAGGATAAGGAGCAGCCTCCCCGCATCTTTTTGCCGATCGCCATTGGGCCGTTCGAGGCGAATGCGATCTGTATGGAACTCTACAATGAGCCTCCGCCCAGGCCGATCACGTACGACCTGCTCAAGTCGATTCTGGAGGGCCTGGACGCAAAGGTCGTGAAGATTCATATCAACGCCCTCAAGGAAGACACTTTTTACGCAGAGATCACGCTGGAATCTCACGGGACGCAGATAGAGATCGACTCCCGTCCCAGCGATGCCATTGCTCTGGCCCTCAGAGTAGGGGCTTCGATTTATGTGTCAGAGGAGGTTCTGACCAAGGCGGGCGTTGTCCCCATGGAGAAACAGGCTGAAGCGGAACAGTCGATAGAGGTGCTTTCGGAGCCCTCCTCGGAGTCTTTTGAATCGGTTCAGGTTGACTCTCCAGAAGGGCACGATCCTCCCGACAACGTTCAGCGGAAGGTCGCTGTGTTAAAGGCCCGTCTCCGGGAGGCTGTTGCCCGTGAAGAGTATGAGCAGGCGGCGCTGATTCGCGACGAGATCGGGCGCATTGAGAAAAGCACAAAGGCTTAGGATTCCGCCTTCAGGCGGTAGAATTCCGTCTTCAGGCGAGGCAGTGGTCTTCTGTTGACCCTGCCTCTTTTTTTGTGGATGGGAGGTCTGCTTGGCAAAGTCGAGACGGAAAGACCGCGAGCGACAGGCAGAGGGGGGCCGTCGCGCCGGAGGGGGGGATTTCCTGGAAGGGTATCGGCGGGCCGATCTTATCGTCATTGGCGGCTTTCTGGTCCTCACGCTGGTTTTATTTGCGGATTTTGTCTTTTCCGATGGCATGTTGTTCGGGTCGGACACCGTTCCATCGGGCATTTTTTTTAGAGGGCTTTATCGAGACTTCGTGCGGGCATTCAAGGCGATGCCGATGTGGGACCGGTACATCCTGGGCGGGCTGCCTTTTGTGGATGCCATGCACGGGGACACTTTCTATCCGACGGCGGTTCTGCAGTTTTTACTGCCCCTTCATCGGGCGCTGGGGTACAAACTGATCCTCCATGTGTTCCTGGCCGGCACTGGTATGTACTTTTTTCTCAGAGTCTTCGGGTTGCGGCGGGGCTCGGCGCTGTTCGGCGGGCTATGTTACATGTTCGCGCCCACGTTTGTGACGTTTGTGTTTGCCGGGCAGGATGCCAAGATGTATGTCATCGCCCTTCTGCCGTACCAATTTTATTGTCTGGAGCGGGGATTTCAGTCTCGAAGCCTGCGGCCTTTTTTGATGCTGGGCGGCATCACCGGCTTATCTATCCTGAGTTCTCACAATCAGATGGCCTATTTCGCGCTGTGGGGAGTGGGGCTCTATTTTTTGTTTCGGCTCTATCTCCTCATATATGAGTCCAGGGTCCAGGGTCCAGAGTCCGGGGATCAGGGTCGAGCGCAGGAGGCCGCTCGGGTCGCCGGGTTTTTCGGGGTCGCCCTGGTCGTGGCGCTGGCCGTGGGCGCAGTACAGCTTTTACCTTCTTATATTTACGTGCAGAACTACTCCGTGCGCGGGACGGCGGAGAAGACGAGTTTTGAGCACGCGACCTCTTTTTCGCTGCATCCAGAGGAGGTCGCGTCGCTGATCGTGCCGGAGTTCGGGGGGTATGCGGACAAGGCGTCGGACACCTACTGGGGGCGAAACCCCTTTAAGCTCAACTCCGAATACGCGGGGATCTTGCCGGTTCTTTTTGCCGTTTTTGCCCTGGTCTTTCGGAAGGACCGACGGGTCTGGTTCTTCCTGGGAGGGGGGGGGCTGGCGCTCATCTATGCAGTCACCTATCATACCCCGTTTTTCCGGCTCTGCTATGAGTTTATCCCCGGCGTCAAGAACTTCCGGTCTCAGGGGATGATCGCGTTCCTGTATGCGTTCTGCGCCTGCACCCTGGGCGCGGTTGGCGTTGAGCGGGTTCTGGACCGCCCGCAGGACCTGCGTCAGGGGCGCGGGTATCGGGTCTTACGCATTGCAGGATGGGCCGCCCTGGCCGGGGGGGGTATCGCGATTCTCTTCACCAGGTCGTGTCTGGACCTGTGGATCAGCCTTTTTTACAGCGACATCGCGCCGGAGAAGCGGCAGGTCCTCGAAGCGGTCTATCCCGGGATTCGGACGGGGGTCATCATCGGCCTGGCCATTGCCCTGGCATCTGTGGCTGTGGCGCGGGCCAAGATGCGGCAAGGCATTTCTGTGACGTGGTTTATAGCTGTTTTGTCCGTGCTGGCCTTGATGGACACGTGGAGGATCGACCGGCGATTCATTCAGGTTGTAGACCCCAATACGTTGCGTGGATTCCGGAGGGACGGGTTGATCGCCGATCTTCAAAGGCGACAGGCCCCCCAGGAGGGCCCTTTCCGGGTCCTCGATTTGACCCGTCTTTACGAGCGCAATGAGCTGGGTGCGCACGGGATTGAGACTGTTGCGGGACGCAACGGGTTTCACGACAACGAGCTTCGGTGGTATCGACAGTTTCGGGGAGAAAATGACGCCCGGCTGCTGGAGGGGCTGTCTATAGGTTCCGACGGACAGTTGAAGGGCGTGGAAAAAAACCCTTTTTTAAACCTTCTGAACGTCCGCTATGTCGTATACAGGCCCGACCCCAACGGCCCTGTTCAGGTCCTGGAGAATCGCGACTGTCTGGGCCGGGCCTTTGTCGCATCCGCCTATCAGGTCGTCGGGGGCGGCGCGGATGGGGTGCTCGGGCGTCTTGCGGCCCGCGAATCGGACTTCAGAAATGTCGTATTATTAGAGGAAGAGCCGGGCTGGGGAGAGATGCCGGGGGGAGAGGGGGGGGCGGGCGTTGTTCAGGCCATTCGGTATGACGGCGACCTCGTCAGTGTCCAGGTTCGCATGTATCGTCGAGGGGTACTGGTTCTCAGCGACAACTATTTTCCTTACTGGAGGACGACGGACAATGGGAAAGAGGTCTCTGTGGTCAGGGCTTACGCCGCTCTGCGGGCCCTCTCTTTAGAGGCCGGTGATCATCAGGTCCAATTTACGTATGTTTCAATGCCTTACGCAGCGGGCAAATGGGTTACCTGGATATCCGTGCTGTCCACGCTTGTCCTGATCAGGTATGAATGGCTCAGGAGACTTCTTCGGAAATCGTGATATAGATCACCCGTTGGGAGGAGGGATTGGATATACATCGCAGATCGGGAGGGAAAACTATGCCCGCTCATCTGCCATATATTGTGTTAAGCCCTTAGCATATATTCAATAAATTGTATTTGAAGGGTTCATGGGAGGAATTCCAAGTTTTTCATTTCCGGCCAGAAAAAATGCTTGACAGTTAATGATCATTTTCATATACTTAGGTTGCTTAACTCTCAGGCCATTCAGCTTTTCTCAGGCCATTCGGCTTTTCCCAGGTCACTATAGTTCGCTGGAGTTGAGGTGGCAAGGCGCGCTAGAGGGGATTTTCCGTCTGCGTCCTGGCTTTCTCCCATTGAGCATACAAGCTGGATATATCATCACTTATCTCAGTGTGAGGGTATTTGGGACAGAGGTGTCTTTTTGGGGGAGGAGGTGTTGCGGGCATCATCTCAGGGGTTCCGAAGCGGTCGTTGCAGGATCGCAGGGATTTGGTTTTTAAGCAGCTGATAATCGTTCTTTGAATAAAACAAACAGGGTCGTTGTCTTTTAGTTCAGGATGATAGAAGGGAGGGATTGCGACAGGCGATAATGATTCTTTCTTGAAGTTCTTCGAGGGTTCCCATCACCCCTTATGTCTGCATTAGGATTTAGAACGACATTCAACGGTGTTGTCCTCTGAATTTCGGGACCTCGAAATGACTTCTGGTTTTGGCTCAGCACGTTTTCTCCGGAAGATCGACTTTTCATTACTTCAGGAGGTCGATGATGGGAGTCAAAAAGTTTCAAGTCCTGTTGGTGGGGCTTTTGCTGGTGCTGGGCATCAGCGCCTCCGCAATGGGTCAGGTCTCGGGCTATCAGGTCCGGGTTGTGCGACCCGACAGCGGCAAGGTCGTCGCCATTGACGACTCCATCGTTGTCCGGGTGATCAGCGTGGGTGGAGGTACCCCGACTAGTATTAAGGTCAGGATTGTGCTGGTGCCCTCGACTACGGATACCATCACCACCCGGGGCGCCATCGACTCCACGGGCACTAGTGGGATTACGGGGACCACGGCCAAGTTCAGCAAGGAGATAGTCTCCAACACCGTCAGCGGTCAGACCTACACCACCTATCAGGGGGTCTTCAAGATCGCGCAGGGGGACGGGGAGTACCTTCTGAACGTCGCCAGCCCCAAGAGGCTCGCGGCTATCGCGACCGTGACCGAGGTGTCGAATGTGGGGCAGTTTCACGGCCTGAGCCGGGTGGCCGCCGTCTTCGTCGCCCCCGAGCGGGGGACCATCGGGGATGGCAAGATATTCGGGTTTGACGGCGACCGCCCCGAGATCGCCGACATCGACACCGTCTATCTGGACGCCGGCCTGAGGGCGACCGCGACCGCGCCGTTGTCGGACGGGTCGGGGGGCACCACCACTTTTGGCAATGCCCCTCGCAAGCTGGCCAACACCACGGGCCGGTTCGGGTTCAGGGCGGGGGAGACGGTGGGCGTCAACATTGCGGTGACGTCGAGCGGTAACTCCAAGGTGCTCAGCGGGGAGATCGCCGGGGCGGTGGTCCTGATCGACAGCGCCCAGATCACGGACGAGAGCAAGGCGCGCGCCAAGCTCCGCTTCCTGGCCAGCGCGTTCCTGTCCTCCGACACGGCCAAGGCGGCCACGGACACCTCTTCCTCCGGGTACTCGACCAGGGCGGTGTACACCCGCTTTGCGAGCGACAAGGTCCTCCGGAAGACGCTCGTCCTGTCCACCGGACAGTTTCCCAACGGGGCCAGCGTCGTAGCGCAGGCATTCCTGATCGACGCGGCCGGGAACCTCAGCGGGAAGGCGAGTTTTGACAGCAAGGCGACCGCGAGGGGCGTGACCTCATCGATCACCTATCTCATCGACACCGTTGCGCCGACATTTTCCAGTGTGCGTCCGGACACGGGGGCAGTGGGACTGCGGTTCACGGGCGTCAAGTATGTGGATCGGGACACGATCGACACGGCCGGCACCGGCAAAACGTCGGCTCGATTCCATCAGAGGCCGCTCCGATGGAGCCTGAGTGAAATTGCGGACTCCATGACCGTCAAGATCGGCAACAAGACCTGGATACGCGGTAAAACCACTGCCATTCAGGCTTCGGGTGCGGACTCTTTCAATGTCACTGAGACCGATACAGTGGCTTCAAGCTCGACCAACTCCGCCGCCGCGGCGACGGGCACGACCTACGACGTCGTGCTGACCGCCGTGGACTCCGTGGGCAACTCCAGCTCCAGGACGGTCACGGGGGCCGTTCTCGACTCCACGGCCCTGCAGTTCGCCGGGCGGTTTCCCCGGATGATCAACTTCTCCAACAAGGACACGTTCAACGCTGCGACTTCCTCTGTCGTATTCACGCTCTCCGAGGCGGCGGACAGCATCCGGGTCACCTACCGGCGGCTGGGCGTCGCCGGCGGCACGGTCACGACCGCGAGGGGGCAGGGGGGCGGCAACATCAACATCAACCTGACGTCGACGACCTCGCAGCGGATCGATGTCACCACCGACTCTCTGAGGGACCAGAACTTCTACAGCCTCCAGTTGTTCGGGAGGGATCTGGCGTATAACTGGACCGTCACCGGGCCGGACACGCTGTTCTACAACGTCGGGTTCAAGAGCCCGAACGCGGACACGATCAAGGTGGTTGTGGCCTCCGGGGCGAATGACACGGCCGTGGTGAACACTGTCGGCACCGGTATCCTTCTGGACGTGGCGGCGGTTGACACGGTGCTCAAGAGCAACGCCGTGACGTTCGGCCCGGCCACCGTGATGGTGGAGGTCTGGTCGGCCGACACGACGCAGAACCTGGTCGGCGTTCACCTCAAGGGCACTGGCTTGACAGAGCAGGCAGCCCTGGTTTCAGTGCCCGGGCGGGGAAGGATCAGGCAAGCTACCCTTGACAACAACGGCTGGGTGCTGGGCGCGCGGCAGATCACGGTCTCGGACACGCTGGCGCAGAACAAGCTCTACGTGACGGTCCGGGACACGGCCAGGGCATCCAGGAAGGGGACGACCACGGCCCTGGTGTTCGAGGCCGGGCAGATGTCGCAGTACAAGCTGATGGTGGCCAACCCGGCGAGCAGCGTGGCTGACACGAGCAACGTGCAGGCGGGTCCGCCGTTCGTGATCAACGTGCAGCCGCAGGACAAGTTCGGCAACCCGAGCTTGAAGCAGGCGGATGCGATCTACACCAGCTCTTCGGGTGGGAACGCCCTGAGCGAGATCTATGTGGAGTTCGCGTCGGATGTGTCAGAAGTGGAAGTGCCTGCGGGGCCGCAACGCCTGAGTTCGACGTCGTGGTATGCGTTCGACTTCTCGGCCCGGCCGCGGAGCACGGGCGGCCCGATCCGGATCATGGCCCGGACGGCAAATGTGCAGGGGGTAGCCAGCGGCACCCAGCTCACAGCCAAAGGCACTGTCTGGATCCGTGCCTTCGGTGAAGGCGGTCCGCCGCCTCCTCCCACTGGCGATCAGACTGTCGCGAAGCCTGACACGCTGATCGTGGAGGACTACAGGGGCGCGGACGGGAACGGGGACCAGGGCGGGTTCGTGCTGGCCACCTTCAAGAACACGAAGGACCACGCGCAGCTCGCGCAGTACCGCATCTGGCGCGAGATCCTGGTGAGCACCGGCTATGACACCACTACGGGCAAGATCACGTCCCTGACGACGCCGGCGCTCCGCTGGGTGGCGTGGGCCGTGGTGGACGCGGTGCCGGTGATGAAGGGCGACCCGCCGATCACCCGCGCGGTGGTTCCGACGATCGACAACGTGGCGACGCGGTGGGCGATCACGGCGGAGATGGGCAACAAGTCCTCCGAGGCGGCCACCAGCAGCGCCATCGGCGCCAGGCAGGGCAAGGTGGTGTTCAGCGAGGAGAGCGTGAGGGAGACGCTGGCCCTGCTGGGGATTCAGTCTGCGATGCTGCAGGCGGACCTTGAGAAGATCATCAGCCCGTCCTACGACTTCATGCAGGCCCTGATGGGCGACCGGAAGGACCTGCTGTACGGCAGGCTGGACCTGGATGGGCTGCGGCAGGTGGCGATGCGGGTTCCGGAAGGGGTCCGCGCGCAGACCGCCGCCGTCCGGGCCTCGGATGCGACGATGGCCGCTGCTGCGGTCCGGGCGATCGACAACATCCCGCCCGCGGCGGTGACCAGCGAGACTCATACCGAGGTGGTGGATAAGCGCGAAGTCACGCTGACCTGGAAGATGTCGACGGACGACCGGGTCGTCGGGCTCATTCCCTATAAGGGGTATGCGGTCCCGATCGCCGGCGTCCGGGCCTACGATGTCCTCCGCGGCGCGGACGAGAACAGCCTCGTGAGGGTCGCCAGCCTAACTTCGGGCACCACGACCTTCAAGGATGTGGCCGATCCGGGCCTCGGCAACAAGCTGTTCTATCGCATCACGGCGACGGACTTAGACAATGCCACGCCGGGTGTTCTCATCGCCGTGGACCTGACTCCGGCCCCGGTCGGACGTCTCAGGTACTTCACGGCGAACAACCTGTCCGTCTATTTGATGGTTCCTGAGACAGATCCGAGCTTCAACCTGACGGAGGACTTCGACGACTTCTTCGTGTTCGCGGACTCCTTCGGCAAGACGCCGGGTCAGACGGGCTTCACCCTCCAGGCGGACATTGAGCCTGATGCCGGAGACGGAGATGTCGACTTCGACGACTTCTTCGCCTTCGCAGACGCCTTCGGAAGAGTGGCGCAGCCCAGGGCCGGGAAGCCGGTCCCACGGGGCACGCCTGTCTTCGGCGTGAACCGGGATGCGGGGCTCGATCTGAAGTTAGCTTCGGAGCGGGTGCTCGCAGGCCAGCCGATCACGCTGGAGGTGGCGGTCTCCAATGCGACTGCCCTGAAGGGGTATGGCTTCACGCTGACGTACGACCCGCAGAAGTTTGAGCTGGTCGAGGCGTCGGCCGGGGACCAGAACCTGCTGTCTCAGGGTGGCAGCACGCCTGTCTTCCTGAAGCACGCGGAGCCTGGCCGCATCCAGCTGGCCAATGCCATCACGGACGGCGGGGCGGTGTCCGGGTCTGGAAGCGTGGCCCGGCTGGTGTTCAACGTGAAGGGTGAGTTCACCGACATCACCCGGTTTGAGATTGCCGACGGCGTCCTGGTGGACGGCAGCCGGCTGACCAATCCGGTGGTGACGCTGGGCGCTCTGAACATTCAGACCACGCCCACGGAGTTCGCCCTGCGGCAGAACTTCCCCAACCCGTTCAACCCTGAAACCACCATCAAGTACGATCTGGCCGACGGCGGCCGGGTTGAGTTGCGCATCTACAACATGGTGGGGCAGGTCGTCCGGACGCTGGTCAGTGAGCGTCAGAATCCGGGTCGGTACTCGATCCGGTGGGACGGGAAGGATGACCGCGGCCTGACGGTGTCGAGCGGGATCTACTTCTACCGCCTGACCTCCGAGAAGTTCAGCGATGTCAAGAAGCTGATGCTGCTCAAGTAGTCCGGCTTCGTGGATATGGGAGCCCTGGCCTCAAAACCGGGGCTCCCATGTTCCTTAGACTCAGTATTGAGGAGGGGATGTGATGCCGAATTTCAAAAGGATATTTCCTGCCATTGCGTTGATGACCGGGCTGGTGATGGCGGTGGCAGGGCAGGCCTTCGCGGGCCCCAACGCGGCGGCGACGTTTACTGCGACGCTGGATAAGACAACTGGCGTAGCGGCGGGGGCCACGGTTACCCTGACGATTGCCGCGACTGGCCTCAATACGTGTACAGGGTTTACGGCTGAGGTAATCTTCGATTCCACTGCCCTGGCAGACCCCACCGCCGCGGGTGGTGTGCAGCCGTTTTTGGCCCCGGGCAGGACGCATGAGGCTTTCACTGAGATAGCGGGCTACAATCGGCGGACGGTGGTCGGAGCGGCCCAGCTGGGAGGGTCCACAACTGCCGCCGGCTCGACGAACCTTGCCACTTATCCTTTTACCACGAAGGCCGGGTTCACCACGACTAAAATCGCCGTTCGCCGGCTGATCCTGAACTCCTCGGCGCTGCGCGACACGATCCTGGCTTCGCCTTCCCCGCTGGTCCTTCAGATCAACCCGCCGGCCCCGGCGGTGGACCTGACACCGGCCACGGCGACCCGCAACTTCAACCAGACGCAGGTGCTGACGGCCAAGTACTCCGGCGCTGCGGGGGACACGATCACCTGGACGGCCACGGGCACGGTTGCCGGCGGGAACATCCGGGTCACGGCCATCGCGGGCACCGCCGTGGGGACGCTCCCGACGCTTCCGGCCAACCTCACCACGACGGCCACCACGTTCAGGACGGTGACGACCGCGGCTCTGGCCGGGACCTCCACCATCACGCTGGGGGTCGCCACCGGAACGGGCAGAATGACGGCGACGATCATCGCGGCGTCAGGCACCCCTGTCACGCGGGATACCTCCACCGTGATCTTCGACGTGCCGGTGCCGGCGGAGCTTTCGACGTTTGCAGGGGCGCTGGTGGACGACAGGGTCCAGTTGAACTGGACCGCCGTCTCTCAGACGAACAACGCGGGCTGGCGGGTGCTGCGGAGCACGGACAATGTGAACTTCGAGGCGGTCAGCGGGATCATCGCCGGCGCGGGCACATCCAACGAGCGGCTGGATTACGGCTACACGGATGTCAACCTCCCGAACGGCGTGGACAAGGTCTATTACATCCTCGAGCAGGTCGATCTGGATGGGAAGGTGACCCGGTCACGCGTGGCTGAGGTTCTGCTGGGCGGGCGGTTTGCGGATATGCCCAAGGAGTTCAGCACGGCGGTCTACCCGAACCCCTTCAACCCGGCGACGACGATTGCCTACGATCTGCCTGAGGCTGCGAGGGTCTCCATCGTCATTTACGACGCCATTGGCCAGGAGGTCCGCACGCTGATCGGCAGCGCGGAGACGGCGGCCGGGCGTTACACCATCCAGTGGGATGCCAGGGACAATTCAGGCCGCCGGGTGGCGAGCGGCGTCTATTTCGCTCACATCACGGCCGGAAAGTTCAGCGGCAAACAGAAGATGCTGTTGTTGAAGTGACCTCACAGGGGCACGCTTTCTCAAGGACCGCCGAGGTGTGGCTTATCTCGGCGGTTCTTTATTTCACGGTGAATCTAAGAGCATCAACAGAAATGAACCACAGAGATCACCCCTTTATTCTTTCCACCCCTCCTCACGCTCCCATGAGGTCGCGTGCCCTACCCTGTGTCAAGCGGTTCCTCAAGGATGGGGATCACTATCTCATTTCCACCCATATCAACGCAGATGGAGATGCGATAGGCTCTATACTCGCCCTGGCGCGAATAATAGGGCTCGTGGGGAGATCCTGCCGTATCGTCCTTCACGACAGAGAGGTGGATCTCAAGTACCGTTTTCTGGCCGGTTTCGACAGGATCGCGTCGTATTCGCCGTCGGATCGTCCGGCGTCCTGCGTTATCCTGGTGGATACCCCCAACCTGGCCAGAATCGGGGATGTCGCAAGGCTCATCGGGGAGGAGGCTCGCATCCTGAACATAGACCATCACGCGAGCAACGCGCGGTTTGGGGAGGTCAACCTGGTGGACGAGGATGCCTGCGCCACCTCCGAACTCATCTTCGGGCTTGCAAAGGCCCTCAGGCTCCGCGTCGACGCCGAGATGGCTGCCCAGCTCTACACGGGCATCATGTTTGACACCGGGCGTTTTCGCTACTCCAACCTCCGCCGCGCCTTTCCCATCGCGGCTGCGCTGCTCCATCTGGGGGCTGACCCTGCGATCATCGCGGAGGCGGTCTACAGCCGGAAGAGTTCTCAGTCCGTCAAGGTCCTGGGACAGGCCCTGGCCTCTCTCGAGATGCATTTCAGGGATCGCGTCGCCCTCATGACCCTTCCTCATCGCGCCCTCCGGTCGGGCGCGGACCTGGACGGCATCGTGGATTACGCCATATCCATCTCCGGGGTGTCCGTCGCCGCCCTGCTCAAGGAGCAGAGGCCCGGCCAGTTTCGCATCAGCCTTCGTTCGCGGGGGACATTCGACGTCAACGATCTGGCGCGAGACTTTGAGGGGGGGGGACATCCCAATGCCTCCGGCTGCTGTATTGACGGCAACGCCGTTCGTGTCAAGAAGGTTCTGCTCAAGGCCATCCGCAAGAGGCTTCGCTGATTCAAACCGATGGGCGATCACACAGGATCGCCCCTACTCCTATGCAAACTGACACCAAAGCCTCCCCTGAACAGGCCCGGCACCTGTTGAGCCTGAAGACCTGGTCCTCCGAACAGATCGAGGACCTGATCTGTCGGGGCGCCGCAATAAAGGCCCATCCGGATCTCTACTCGAATGTCCTTCGGGGGAAGACCCTCGCCCTTCTTTTTCAGAAGACCTCCACGCGCACCAGGGCATCCTTTGAGGTCGGGATGACCCAGATGGGCGGACATGCCATGTATATGGACTGGCGCACCACCAACTTTGCCCTGGCAGACCTGGACGACGAGGCGCGCGTCCTGTCTAAATACGCCGACGGCATTGTGGCACGCATGCTTCGACACGCCGACCTGCGCCTCCTTGCGCAGGGCTCAGAGGTCCCCGTCATCAACGGCTGTTGCGATGTGTACCATCCGTGCCAGGCCCTGGGGGACCTGCTGACCATCCGTGAACACAGGGGGGCATTCAAGGGGGCCAAACTGGCGTACATCGGCGTCCACAACAACGTCTGCAACTCTCTGATCGCCGGATGCACCAAGGTGGGCGTTGAGATCACCGTTGTGGCCCCCGAAAAGAACGGGCCTTCGCACGACCCCGACCTGGAACGCCAGGCCCTGAGCACAGGGCTTTACAAAACCACTCTGAATCTCCTGGAGGCGGTTCGAGAGGCGGACTTTATCTACACCGACACGTGGCTGGACATGGAATATTTTCTGGACCCCTCTTACGAACAGGAAAAACAGAGACGAATCCGGGTCTTTTCGGATTACCGGATCGACGAAACGCTTCTCTGCCACACTCAGGCCAAAGTTATGCATTGTCTGCCTGCCCATAAGGGCTATGAGATCACCGAAGAGGTCTTGAGAGGACCCCGGTCTGTGGTCTGGCAGCAGGCGGAGAATCGTCTTCACGCCCAGAAGGCCCTTTTATGGACCCTGTTAGGCGACTGACGCATCTCGCCGAGGACGGGGGTTTGCGCATGGTGGATGTGACTGCCAAACCCGTCTCTTTTCGGCAGGCCGTGGCCAGGGGTGAGATCTTCGCGCAACCTGAGACGGTCGCGCTCGTGGCGGACGGCCTGGTTCCCAAGGGCAACGTCTTTGAGGCGGCGCGGATCGCGGGCATCATGGCTGCGAAGAGGACGGGCAGCCTCATTCCCCTGTGCCATCCCCTGGGCATCACGGGCGTCGACGTGTCTTTCGCCGTCGGCCAAGGCCGAATCGAGGTGGAGGTGAGCGTCTCGACGGCGGACCGCACAGGGGTGGAGATGGAGGCGCTGACGGGAACGGCTGTGGCGCTTTTGACCATCTACGACATGTGCAAGGCGGTTGACAAGGGCATGGTTATCTCCAACGTCCGGCTGGTCAAAAAGACCGGCGGACGGAGCGGGGTCTATGTGAGAGAGGAAGGAAAAGAAGGCGGAAGGCGGAAGGCGGAACCGCTCCCCGGACGATTCACTGGATCGTCTCCCCGCCCTGGAAGGCGGAATGCAAAAAGTTGAGACAGGAGGCGCTGGATGGAGTGGGGGTTCATGGTGCTCTCGGCGGCGTGCGCCGTATTTCTCGTACAGATCCTCTTGGAGTATAACAGGCAATCGAGCGAGCTCCGTCCGGAGGTTCAGCGCATCGAGGCCGAGATGAAGGGGGAGCGCGAGGAGCGAGACGGGTACCTCAAGATGTCCGAGGACCTGAAGGCCCACATCGCCCAACTCGATACTGAACTTTCTCAGCTGGAGGCCAAAAGGGCCGAACTCGAAAGGGTCATTCAATCCCGACAGGATGAGGACGGAGAGACGCCGAAACGGGCGGTCTCGTGAGCCTCAAAGAGGGGCTTGACAGATCGGACTCATCCGTGTATCTTTATAGGCAAACATCGGTGCGCCCATAGCTCAATTGGCAGAGCAACTGACTCTTAATCAGTAGGTTCAAGGTTCGATTCCTTGTGGGCGTACCATTTTTATCAAGAATGGATCACCAACGGGGTCGGCTGCCTCCGAGGACATGCTGGCGGTCTTCAATACCTGATCGCCCCGGGGGAGCGGAGGTGAGGAGGCTGGATCAGCGGGATTCAGCCTTATTTTTTTTCGAGGCGACGGATGGATCGCGAAGACATTCGACTGGCTATTCGAAACATCAAGAATCTGCCCACATTGCCCGCCATTGTCAGCCGAATCCTGGAGGTCGCTGACGAGGCGGGGTCCAGCGCGCGTGAGCTGGCTGACATCATTTCGCACGATCAATCCGTGTCCGCAAAGGTTTTGAACCTGGCCAACTCGGCCTTCTACGGGTTTTCGAGGCGCATCGCCACCATCCCGCAGGCGGTCGTTGTGCTCGGGTTTGAGACCGTCAAGAGCCTCGCCCTTGGCGTCTCCGTCTTCCAGTCCCTCTCGCAGAAGGTGGGGCGCGTCAGCTTTGACCGCGAACAGTTCTGGATGCACTCCATCGGATGCGCCGCCGCCACGAAGTTAGTGGCCAAAAGCGTTGGCCTCAAAGACACGGGGACTCCGTTCGTGGCCGGGCTGCTGCACGACGTGGGCAAGGTCATCCTGGACACCTATTTCAACGCAGAGTATCAGAAGGTCATCGAAGAGATGATTGACGAAGGGCGGTCGGCGGTGGACGTGGAGACCGACGTGTTGAACATCGACCACGCAGAAGTGGGCGGGTGGCTGGCAGCGCGCTGGAAGTTCCCGGACACCCTGGTTACCCCGATCACGTATCACCACAACCTGCTGGGGGCGCCGGGGGAGCACCTCAACTACGTCCTCATGGTGCATCTGGCCAACATCCTCACGAAAAGGAGCGGCATCGGCTCGAAGTACGAGCTGGAGGTCCCGGATCCCAGCGACATGGTCGAACGGGTGATCGGGCTCACGCCGAGTAAAATTCTTGCCGTTGTGGGAGAACTCAAGGCCGAGCGAGACCATATTCAGGAATTTTTCCGGTATCTGAACGCGTAGGCGGTGACTCAGGGGTTTTCGGGTATTGCGCCTGAAAGGTCGGGCCGGCGCCCTGTCTGAGGGGCGAGGCCTCGAAGTTGGCCGGAGGGGGTGACGCTGCCGTGTCAAGCGACGAGAAAGACTTAGAGGAGAAGCTCCAGCGGGCGCTGGCGGAGCGAAACCTGTATTACAAGGAATTGGCTGACGCCAACCGTCGGTTCGAGGAGAAGGTTCGTGAGCTGTCGGTCCTTCGCAAGATCGTCGCTTCGCTCAAGTACACCAGAGACATCCGCCGGGTCTTTGAGGTCATCATCGACTCCATCATCGAGGAGACCAGCGCCGAGAACAGCTCCATCATGCTGCTCAACCGGCAGACCGGGGAACTCTCCGTCAAGATCGCCAAGAGCCAGACCGACAGCGCCAGCAACTATTATTTTGACGGCACTGGCTCCCGTCGCGCGTTCCGGCTGGGGGAGGGGATCGCCGGATGGGTGGCGCAACACGGCGAGTCGCTGTCCATCCCCGACATTTCCGCCGGGACCGCCGTCCGCCTCTACACGGAGCTGGATGAACACGGCGAGTCGGTCTCCATCCCGAGGTTTTCTGAGACCCCGCATTTCGTGCCTGACTCCGACTCCGCCCGCTCCATCGGCTCTCTCCTCTGTCTGCCTCTGGTCATCGACAATGAGGTGGTGGGCGTCGTCAACATGAGCCATCCCCGCCCCCACGCCTTCAGCGCTGAGGATGCGCGGATCATGTCCATTGTCACGGACCAGATGGCGGTGGCCATGAACAACGTTCAGGCATTTGACGACCTCCAGCGGTTCAACGACGCGCTGGAGGAGCAGGTGAGGCAGCGCACCAACGACCTTCAGCGGGCCAATGAAGAGCTCCTGAGGGTCAATGAGGAGATTCTGCGAACCAACCGGATGAAGTCGCAGTTCTTCGCCAACATGTCGCACGAACTGCGGACGCCGTTGACCGCCACCATCGGGTTCTCGGAACTCCTGCAAGACCGGACCTTTGGCGAGTTGAATGAGAGTCAGACGCGCTACGTCGACAACATCTCCAGGAGCAGTCGCCATCTCCTCAACCTGATCAACGATATCCTGGACCTGGCCAAGGTGGAGTCGGGCAAGATGAAAATCACGCTTGAGCCCTTCTCGCTGCGGGACTGTCTGGATCAGGTGTGCAACGTGATCCGCCCTCTCTGCATGGAGAAGAACCTCGCCCTGGCCGTGGAGGTCGGCGAGGAGGTCGGCCTGGTGGTCGGGGACGAGGTCCGCATTAAACAGATTATGTACAACCTTCTCAGCAACGCCATCAAGTTCACGGACGAGGGGGGGAGGGTGGACGTGCGCGCGGACGCGGCGGACGGCGTGCTCCGTGTGGCGGTCTCCGACACCGGCATCGGCATCCGGAAGGAGTACCACGAGGTCATCTTCTCCGAGTTTCAGCAGGTGGACGGCTCTTATTCCCGGAAGCACGAGGGCACCGGCCTGGGGCTTTCCCTGACCCGGAAGTTAGTGGAACTGCACGGGGGGCGCGTCTGGGTGGAGAGCGAAGGGGAGGGGAAGGGGAGCGTTTTCATTTTCACGCTCCCGCAGCGCCAGGGCGTGGAGATGGCGACCTGAACACGAAGGGCGAATCGCGAAGGGCGCGAAAGGGGCGAAGGACGCGAAACCCAACCCCCCTGCCCTGACAAAAAAAGCCCCCTTCGGAGGTGGACCGAAGAGGGCTTTCTCTTTGTAACGCCGTCAGAGGAGCTGAATCTGTCGTACTGGGCGGCCAAGCCGGGTCAGCTTCGGGGGGGGGGCCGACGAAGGTTGGGCTGCCAAGGGGGGAGGGGCAGGGTCGGGAGGAGTGGCCCGATCGAGCTTGATGAGCGTGGTGATGGCGGTGAAAAAGCAGGTTCCCCCCGTGACGAACAGAACGAGGGCGTAAAAGACCCAGCTCAAGTCCATAACTGGCCTCCCTGTCAGTGGGTTCGACGGTCATCAGGGGACTCTGGGATTCCCGCCCTATATCTGTCCCAAAATGCTCATGCATGTGTATCGGCAGGTTTTCAAAAAAATTCAGTCCCGTGCAAGAGGGGCCGCATAGGGGATTGACAGGGGAGGCGCAATCTGTTATTTTGAAGCGGGATCGCGAAAGGCGCGCAAGAGAGGCCGAAAGACGCGAAGCCCAGCCACACCACCCCTTTAAAAAGGAGGTATCCCGTGAAGGTGGAACTCGCGTATTGCGCGGATTGAGGCTACGAGCCCCAGGCCGTCAGTTTGACGGAGAAGTTGCTGAAGGAGTACAAAAAGGGCGTCCAGTCGATGACCCTCGTCCCCGCCGGAGGGGGTGCCTTCGAGGTGACCGTGGACGGAAAACTGGTCTTCTCCAAGAAGGAGCAGAAACGGTTCCCGGAGTACGGGGAGGTGAAGAAGGCCATCGACAAGATGAAGTAGCGCGGGGCGCCTCTCCTTTATTACCCTGCGATGACCCGGAGGATGTCGTTGTAGAAGACGTAGATCATGAGGACGCCGAGGAAGCCGAGTCCGATCTGCTGGAGGATCTCCTTCTGGCGCAGGGTGAAGGAGAAGGGGCGCCGGACCACGAGCTGCACCAGCGTCTCCAGGGCCATGATGGCGAGATGGCCTCCATCCAGGACCGGGATCGGGAGGAGGTTGAGGACGGCGAGGTTGACGCTGAGCAGGGCCATGAACCCGAACAGGGCCTCCAGGCCCTGTTTGGCGTTCTTGCCCGCCATCTGGGCAATGGTCAGGGGGCCTGCCAGCGACTGCCCCGACTCCCTGCCGGAGATCAGGCGTCCCACCAGGTCGAAGATAAGACCCGCCAACTGATAGGTCTGCTGCGCCCCCCGGACGGCGGCTGTCCAGACCCCGACTGGCGCGCGCTCAGTCGGGGGGGTGATTCCGATCCTCCCCTCGCTCTCTGTCCCTTCTCTGTGAACGGACGTCCGGATATGGGCGGCCATCGGTTGCCCCTCTCTCAACCACTCGATGCGGATCGTCCTGTCGGGGAGGGCGTGGATGCGCTCGCTGACATCCCACCACTGAGAGACGGGCTGCCCGTCGATGGCGAGGATGCGATCCCCTTTCCGGAGGCCCGCCCTTTCCGCCGGCAGCCCGTGGATCACGGACCCCACCTCAGGGGGGAGGAACGGGCGCAGGGGGGATGTCTGCGGGTCGCCGGTGAGCCTGACGCGGAAGGCCTGAATGCCCTCCTGGCGGAGGGCCTCGATTGAAATCTCACGCCCCCAGGCCTTGATGAGGGCTGCGTCCACCTCCTCCCACGTGGCGATGCTCTTCCCGTCCACTGCCGTCAGCCGGTCTCCGGGGCGCAGCCCGGCGGCCTCGAAGGCGGACCCCACCCTTCCCACCTGCGTGGTGCGGATGGTCATCTCCCCGGCGAACCAGATGATGCCGAAGAGGATGAAGAAACCGAGCAGGAAGTTCATGAAGGGCCCGGCGGCCATGACGCACATCCGCACCCAGACCGGCTTGGACGTAAACTCCCACGGCTCTCCCCTGACCTCCTCCACGCCCACGTCCGCCATGCCGGCCACTTTGACGTAGCCGCCGAGGGGCACCCAAGAGATGCAGTACTCCGTCTCTCCGACGGTCACTCCGATCATCTTGGGCGGGTAGCCGAGGGAGAAGCGCTCCACCCGGATGCCGGCCCGCTTGGCCACGAGGAAGTGCCCCAGTTCGTGAATAAAGACGAGCACACCGAGGACGAAAATGAAGGAGAGGAGGGTGATCAGGAAATCCATATAGATACCTTTTTTTGGCGAGGGAGTAAACTCCCTCGCTACGTCTACCAAGTCCGCCTGTGGCGGACTCCCCCAGCCCGGCTCTGCCGGGCTTTTCAGGGGTAGCGCGGGACTTCAGTCCCGCGCTTTGACCGTCGTCCGCCCGTTTTTCCGGCGGATCACCTGCGCGGCCTCTCTCCTGGCCCATTGATCTGCCTCCAGCACGTCTTCGACGCCCGGTTCGGGGGCCACACGGTGCGCGGAGAGGACCTCTTCGTTGACGGCGGCGACGTCGAGAAAGCCGATCTGCCCGTTCAGGAACTGGCTCACGGCGACCTCATTGGCCGCGTTCAGCACGGCGGGGGCGGTCCCCTCCAGGCGGGCGGCCTCGTAGCAGAGCCACAGGCAGGGGAATCGCTCCGTGTCCGGGGGCTCGAAGGTGAACTGGCCCAGGTGGAGGAGATTCAGGGGTTCCACGCGCGTCGGAAGCCGTTCCGGGTAGGTCAGGGCGTGCTGGATGGGGAGGCGCATGTCGGGGCAGCTCATCTGGGCCATGACCGACCCATCCACGAACTCCACGAGGGAGTGGACAACAGACTGCCGGTGGACGACGACGTCGATGCGAGAGGCGGGCAGGTCGAACAGCCATCGGGCCTCGATGACCTCCAGCCCCTTGTTCATCAGGGTGGCTGAATCGATGGTGATCTTTTGCCCCATCCGCCACGTGGGGTGGTTGAGGGCCTGTTCGGGGGAGATGTCCTTCAGACGGTCCAGGGACCACCCGAAGAACGGCCCTCCGGAGGCCGTCAGGATAAGACGCCTGACTTCGTGAATTCGTTCCCCTTTCAGGCATTGCCAGAGGGCGCTCGGCTCGCTGTCCAGCGGGAGGAGGTCCACGCCGCGCAGACGGGCCTCTCTGACGAGGATGCCGCCTGCCATGACGAGGGGCTCCTTGTTGGCCATGGCCACGGCCTTGCCCGCCCGGATGGCCGAGAGCGTTGGCTGAAGCCCCACGCCTCCGACGAGGGCGTTCAGCACGAGGTCTGCGTCCGGGTGCGCGGACAGGCCGGTCAGGCCCTCCAGGCCCGCGACGACCTGAATGCCGAAGGGGGTCAGGCGCCGTCGGGCCGCATCCGCTCCGCGTTCGTCCCCCACGCAGACGACGGAGGGGCGATGCCGGATGGCCTGCTCGCAGAGCAGATCGACGTTGCGCCCTGCGCTCAGGCCCACGACCTGAAACCGGTCCTGAAGCCCTTCGATGACATCGAGGCTGTTTTGCCCGATGGAACCCGTTGAGCCGAGGATGACGATGCGTTTCATAAGGGGAAAGACCGGGTACCGTGATCCGGGTACCGTGATCCGGGTACCGTGATCCGTGAAAAAGCCTAAAACGGATCACGGATCACGAACCACGTTTACCATTTGCCGTCAACTGTTTCACGCCTTATATCCCGTACCGGAATACGAGATAGGTATAGACCAGCGGGAAGGCGAACAGGAGGCTGTCGAAGCGGTCCAGGACGCCTCCGTGGCCGGGGATGAGGGCGGAGGAGTCCTTCACCCCGGAGTCCCGTTTGAGCAGGGATTCCGCAAAGTCGCCGACCTGCCCTCCCACCCCGACGATCAGGCCGAGGGCCAGGACATCGGGCCAGGAGAGGGCCTTCATCGAGAGGTTCCCGGCCCAGACGGTCCCGACGCCGCCGAAGACGCCAGCGACACATCCCTCCACGGACTTTTTCGGGCTGACCCGGGCAAAGGGGCGCGTACGGCCGAATGCGCGACCCGCGAAATAGGCGACGGTGTCCGTGATCCAGACGCCTGTTAGCACCGTCAGGGTCAGCGGGGCAGCGAATGGGAGGGGGAGGTTGCGCACCAGGAGGAGGGCGCTTCCCAGCAGGCCCACGTAGAGGACGCCGAAGAGCGTGGCCCCCACGTCGAGCAGGGACGCCCCCTCTCTGCGCCGGATCAGGGCGGCGGTCAGCGTCCCCACCGTGCAGAGCATGAAGAGACTTTCGACGTGGCGCAGCCCCAGACCGTAGAGCCAGACGCCGACGCCGACGCCCATCAGGACGCCGGGCCAGAGGAAGGGATGGGCGCCTTTCTGCCGGTAGAGCCGGAAGAGCTCCCAGGCGCCGACCCCGATGATGGCGGCCGTGCAGACGAGGAGCGGGACGCCTCCCCACCAGACCGCCGCCGCGAGGGCGGGGACGAAGACAGACGCCGCGCCCACCCGGCGGATCAGGTTCGCGTCCATCCCTTGCTCAGGAGCACTGGCTGCACGGGGCGGACCTGCGTGCTGGTCTTTCCGAAGCGACGTTCTCGTCCCTGGTAGTTTCTGATGGCCTCGTAGAGGTGTTTCCGGCTGAAGTCGGGCCAGAGGACAGGGGTGACGTGAAGTTCGGCGTAAGCGATCTGATAGAGCAGGAAGTTGCTGATGCGCATCTCGCCGCTGGTGCGGATGACCAGGTCGGGGTCCGGCAGGTCCGACGTGTAGAGATATTGCGCGAAGCAGGCCTCGTCGATGGCCTCGATCTGGAGGCGTCCTCGCTCGATGTCCTTTGCGATCTGACGCGCAGCGTCGGCGATCTCCGTCCGGCCCCCGTAGCTGAGGGCCAGGTTGAGGATCAGGCCGGTGTTTTTCGAGGTGAGGCCGATGGCCTGGAAGAGCGCCTTCCGACAGGGCTGGGGGAGGCGATGGGCCTGGCCGATGGTCCGCAGGCGGACGTTGTTCCGGTCCAACTCCGGAACCTCCTCGATCAGGCAGGTGCGGAGGAGGCGCATGAGGCCCAGCACCTCTCCCCAGGGGCGTCCCCAGTTCTCTCCGGAGAAGGCGTAGAGCGTCAGGACCTCGATCCCCAGCTCTCCGCAGGCCCGGACAGTATCCCGGACGACGTCCCGGGCGGCCCGGTGCCCCTCGATGCGGGGCAGGCCGCGCTGGTTCGCCCAGCGTCCGTTGCCGTCCATGATAATGGCGATGTGGCGGGGGAGGTTGCCTTTAGCGACCAGCTCCCGCTGAAGCTCGGCATCGTGGTTGTCCAACGCTGATCCTCACACCTCTGGCGCCGTCGGGCCCCAATCGGGTGATGTCTTGCAGGCCGCAGGGGCGCGACAAATCGCGCCCCTGCGGCAACGGATGAATTATAAAATCTAAACGGGCAGGGAGCGAATGTCAAGGGCAACTTTTGGAACAGGGGGGGTGGGATGATGGACATCCGCGCGGAGAAGGCGCGCATCCGTCAGGAGATGATCGCGCGCCGGCGAACGCTGTCGGCGGAGGAGATCGCCCGGAAAGGGCGTTCCATCCTCCGGCATCTCCTGGCGCTGCCGGAGTACCGGGCAGCGCGCCTGATTCACAGCTTCGTCTCGATGCCGGAGGAGGTGGATACGCGGGCGCTGATCGAGGAGGCCCTCGCCTCCGGCAAGCGGGTGGCCGTGCCGGTGGTGCAGAAGGGGAGGCGCGACCTGCGCCACGCGGAGATCGGCGGCCTGGCGGACCTGAGGCCAGAGGGGGACTGGGGGCTCCACCAGCCGCCCCCGCGGCGCATCCGTCCGGTGGCGCCGGGTGAGATCGATTTTGTGGTCGTGCCAGGGCTGGCCTTTGACCCCCTGGGCAACCGGATCGGGTTCGGGGCGGGCTATTACGACCGCTTCCTGAAAGGGGTGGCTGCGCCGAAGGTGGCCGTGGCCTATGCGTTTCAGGTCCTCCGCGAGGTCCCGGTGACCGAGCAGGATGCGCCGGTGGATGTGATCGTGACGGAGGAGGGAGTGTACAGGTGCAGTCAGGGGAGGTAGGTCAGGGTCAGCCAGACGGGGCTGGACCAGGCCATCTCGCCGTCCTCCTGAAGGACGCGGACATAGTAGTAGGTGAGGGGGTGCTTGCTGGCGGGGCGGGGGACGGAGATGCGGGTCAGGTCCTGGGCGTCCACCCACCGGAACTGGACGACGTCGTTGTCGCCCCGATAGGAGCAGATGTCGGCGTTGTTGCGGACGATGTCGATGCGGGAGATGCGGGAGGCGCCGTAGGCCTTCACCGCGATGGCCCGGCCTTTGATGAGGGGGTCGTCGGGGCCGCCGAGGTCGACTTCGGATCCCATGGAGTATCCTTCGACCTCGAACCTGAGGATGATCCGCGCCCCGGTGGTGGCGTAGCACCGGCGGTTTTTGAGCCCGGCCCAGAGGGCGGGCCGGGTGAAGGCGTCTGCGTAGACTGCGGTGAGTCCGCCTGGATGCCGGGACTGCATCTTCACCCGGAGGGCGCTGCCGGGGGCGCCGGTGTGGGTGTCGCTGCCGGCGACGAGGCCGAGGCGCAGGCCGTAGGCCAGCCCGGCCTGGATGGTGCTGCCGGGGTGTCGAGAGGGGTGGGTGTTGGAGCAGACTGCGCCCCACCGCTCGGCGCTCCCCCAGCAGGAGTAGACCTCCGCGAGGCGGACCGTCCGAAGGTCCGGCGAGGCCCAGGAGGCGCGGCCGTGGGCGTGGGGGACTGTGAGCGCCTCTCCGCTGTTTTTGAACGCCTCAGGCGGGATGAGGTCCTGGAAGTAGACGTTGAAATGCCCCCCGGAGGCATCTCTGTCCTCGAACCCGATGAGCGGGATAAAACGTCCGGCCTCGTTGAAGGCCGACGCCGCGAAACGGACCTGCTCCCACCCGTCCCCTTCGCTGAGGCCGGCGTCGAGGTGGTCGGTGACGGCTGCGAAGTCCAGGCGAGTCACGTCGCGCGCGTGGGCGTAGTAGGCGTCGGGGGGGGCGGTGCCGTCCGAGCAGGTGGTGTGGCCGTGCAGGTCGCCCCACAGGAGGGCCTCATCCGGGCGCTCTGAGGCGAGGAGGGGGTTGCTGGACCCCTCGATCCCCGCCTCCCGGTGGATGGCCCGAATGCGGCAGGGCCCTCCGGGGGCCTTCGCGGCCGCCCGCAGGGCGCCGTCCACCCCTTTGAGGGTCAGGGGGGAAGGCAGCCTCAGGTCCCCTCGCTCGGCCTGGAGTTCGAGGCCATCCCCGCGGGCAGGCAGGACATTTCCGAAGGCATCGTGCGCCAGGACGTGCACCGGAAAGGGCTTTTCGACCTCCACGAGAGACGGGAGCAGGACGACGATCCGGCGGGTTTCCCCGGCTATGACCCTCAGGACGGGGGACTGTTTCAGGGGTCGAAAGGCCATCTCCCCGCGACCGGTCTGGACGGCGACCTGGAACGCCGTCTCCCCGGCCGTCCGGCAGGCGAAGGCCCCCTGCGAGCCGCCGGAGCGATCCCCGTAGACGACGACGACCTTCTCCCGGCGCTGGAGCGGGACCGTGTCGAGAAACAGCTTGAGTTCGGCGCCGCGCGCGCCTTCCTGCCCTTCCTCCACGATGAGCGCGAGGGTCGTCCGGGGCGCGGTACAGGAGGCGGTCGTGAACCCCGGGGCCCCGGGGTGGTCGGTCTGCGGGGGCGTGAACCCCGCCGGGATGGTGAGGCGCAGGACGCCTCCGGGCTGAATCTCGTCCTCTCCGACCGTGTAGGTCAGGGTCCAGGTCCCTGCGCTCCCGGAGACCACCGGGTCATCCGGGGTGAGGGTTGCCGCGCCGTCGATGGGCGGAAGGTCGGTCATAGGTCAACATATCGGTTGGTGATGGGCAGCCGGCGGTCGCGGCCAAAGGCGCGGGGGGTGACCTTGATGCCGGGGGGGGCCTGGCGGCGCTTGTACTCGCTCCGGTCCACCCGGCGGAGGACGTCCCGGACGACCTGCTCGTCGAACCCCAGGCCGACGATCTCCTGAAGGCTCATGTCCTGCTCCACATAGCCCTTCAGGATCGGGTCGAGGACCGGATAGGGGGGGAGGGTATCGGACGCCTTCTGGCCCGGCTTGAGCTCCGGGGAGGGCTCGCGCTCCAGGATGCCCTTCGGGATGAGGTCCCTCCCGGCCTGCTGGTTCCGGCGCCGGGCCAGGTCATAGAGGAGGGTCTTGTAGATGTCCTTGATGACCGCGAACCCCCCTGACATGTCCCCATAGAGGGTCGCGAACCCCACGCTCATCTCGCTCTTGTCCCCGGTGGTGAGCACGAGCCATCCGAACTTGTTGGAGAGGGCCATCAGGAGGTTGCCCCGGATGCGGGCCTGGAGGTTCTCCTCCGTGACGTCCTCCGGCCTGCCCTGGAACTCTCTGGACAGGAGCTGCCGGTAGGCGTCGAAGGTCTCGCCGATGGGGATGGTGAGCATGGGGATGCCGAGGTTTTCGGCGAGGCGGTAGGCGTCCGAGCGCGTGGCCTCGGAGGAGTACTGGGAGGGCATCGTCACGCCGACGACGTTGACCTTGCCGAGGGCGTCCACGGCAATGGTCGTGACCATGGCCGAGTCGATGCCCCCGCTGACGCCGACGACGACCTTCTCGAACCTGTTCTTGCGGACATAGTCCCGCACGCCCGTGACCAGGGCGGCGTAGGTCTCGGAGAGCGGGTCGAGGGGACCCTCATCGCGGGCCGGGAGCGGCGCTCTTTTGCGCGGCTCTTCATTGCAGGGCGGGAGGTCGACGAAGCGGACGGCCCCCCTCTCCGCCCTCTCCTTGCGCCGGAGGGGCTCGTGCAGCCGATGCCGGAAGATGGCGTCCAGGTCGAGGTCGGCCAGGACGAGGTCCTCCTCGAACTGTCTGCCGCGCGCGATGAGGTTTCCGTTCTGGTCGAAGACGAGGCTCTCTCCGTCGAAGACGAGTTCGTCCTGTCCGCCCACGAGGTTGCAGTAGGCCACGGCCGCCCCGCAGTCCATCGCCCGCGTGGCCAGCATGGCCGCCCGCGCCTTTCCTTTGCCCGCATAGTAAGGGGAGGATGAGATGTTGACGATGATCTCCGCGTCGCCGAAGAGGGCCTGGTCCCGCGCCAGGCCATCCGGGTACCAGATGTCCTCGCAGATGTTCACGCCGAACGCCGCCCCGCCGAGGCGATAGACCGGCGCCGTGGCCCCGGCCCGGAAGTAGCGGTCTTCGTCGAACACGCCGTAGTTGGGGAGGAACCGCTTGTGGTAGACGTCCGCCACCTGGCCGTTGGTCAGGACGCCGGCGGCGTTGTAGATGTCGTCCCCCCGGTCCGCGAACCCGACCACGGCCACGATGCCCCTGGTCTCCGCCGCGATGCGCCGGAGGGTTTGCACGCTGGCGTCCACGAAGCGGGGCTTGAACAGGAGGTCCTCCGGGGGGTAGCCCGTGACGGCCAGCTCCGGCAGGGCCACCAGGTCCGCGCCGAGGTCGCGCGCCCGTGCGATGGCGTCGAGGATCTTGCGGGCGTTCCCGTCGAGGTCTCCGACGGTGGTGTTGATCTGGGCGAGGGCGATGCGGAAGGGGCGCATGGGCATTTACCGCGTTACAGTATCCCCTCGATCCATCTCCACAACTCCGGCAGGCCGGCGCCGGTGCGGGCGGAACAGGGGAGGACAGAGAGGTTGCCGGCTGAAGAGAGGCTTGCGTGGACCTCTTTGAGCTGGCGCTGCAGCTGGCTGCCGGAGAGCTTGTCCGATTTCGTGGCGACCGGCAGGAAGGGGATTTGAAGGCTCAGGAGCCAGGCCATCATCTCCGCGTCCTGCCGCGTGGGGTCGTGGCGGGCGTCGAGGAGATGGACGATGCCCCGGAGGGTCTGCCGATGCGTGACGTAGTCCTCGACGATCTGCCCCCAGGCCCGGCGCTCGGCCACGGGGACGCGGGCGTATCCGTACCCCGGGAGGTCGACAAAGTAGAAGGCGTCGTTGATCCGGTAGCAGTTCAAGAGACGGGTCTTGCCAGGGGTGGAGCTGGTCTGGGCGAGGCGTTTGCGGCGGAGCAGGGCGTTGAGGAGCGAGGACTTCCCGACGTTGGAGCGTCCGGCGAAGGCGACCTCGGGCAGCCGGTCGCGCGGGAGTTGATCGTGCCGGGCCGCGCTGAGGACGAATTCGGCGGTCAGGATTTTCATGGCGGCTGATGGCTGACCGCTCTCAGGCCCTTCTCTGGACGGCGTAGACAGGCCAGCGGGCGAGGACCGTGTCTTCGGTGATGACGCAGGTCTTGACGTCGGTCTGCGAGGGGACTTCGTACATGAGGTCGATCATGACCTCCTCGAGCACCGACCGGAGGCCCCTGGCCCCGGTCCCCTTCTGAAGGGTGAGCTCCACGATCCGGCGGAGGGCGGCGTCCTCAAACCTCAGCTCGACCCCGTCGATCTCGAAGAGCTTCTGGTACTGCTTGACGATGGCGTTCTTCGGCTCGACAAGGATGCGCAGGAGGGCCTCCTCGTCCAGGTCGTCGAGGGTGGAGGCGATCGGCAGGCGGCCGACCAGCTCCGGGATGAGGCCGTATTTGATCAGGTCGTCCGGCTCGACGTGGGCCATGACCTCCCCGATGTTCCGCTCGCTGGGCTTTTCGATCTCGGCCCCGAACCCCATCGTGCGCCGGCCGATGCGCCCGCTGATGATCCGGTCGAGGCCGTCGAAGGCCCCGCCGCAAATGAACAGGATGTTTTTCGTGTTGATCTGGATGAGGGGCTGTTCGGGGTGCTTGCGGCCCCCTTTGGGGGGGACGTTGGCCGTGGTCCCTTCGAGGATCTTGAGGAGGGCCTGCTGCACCCCCTCCCCGGAGACGTCGCGGGTGATGGAGGGGTTGGAGGTCTTGCGGGAGATCTTGTCGATCTCGTCCAGGTAGAGGATGCCCGTCTCGGCCTTGGCCACGTCGTAGTCGGCCGCCTGGAGGAGCCGGACCAGGATGTTCTCCACGTCCTCTCCGACGTAGCCCGCCTCGGTCAGAATGGTGGCGTCGGCCATGGCAAAGGGGACCTGGAGGATGCGCGCGAGGGTCTGGGCCAGGAGGGTCTTGCCGGTGCCCGTAGGCCCGATCAGGAGGATGTTGCTCTTGTCCAGCTCGACGCCCTCGGCAGAGGCCCTGGACCGGATGCGCTTGTAATGGTTGTAGACCGCCACAGACAGGGAGCGCTTGGCCCGGTCCTGGCCGATGATGTAGTCGTCGAGGCGGTTCTTGATCTCGGCGGGCTTGGGCAGGTCCTGGCTGACAGGGACGGGCTTCGTCCTGGCGTCCTCGGAGAGGATGTCGTTGCAGAGGCGGACGCACTCGCTGCAGATGTGGACCGAAGGGCCTGTCACGATGCGCTCCACCTGGTCGGGGCCCTTGCCGCAGAAGGAGCACTTGGGGTCTGGGGGGAGGGTGCGACGTTTCATCGTTCCTTGTTGCCGTTGGTTCCCTGTCGGTTGTGTGGGGTAACGACCTCGTCTATCAGGCCGTATTCGAGGGCCTGCTCCGGGGACATGTAGAAGTCCCGGTCGGAGTCTTTTTCGATTCGCTCCAGGGGCTGGCCGGTGTGCTCGGCCAGGATGCGGTTGAACCGGTCCCGGTAGTAGAGGATCTCGTGCGCGTGGATCTCCACGTCGGAGGCCTGTCCTCCGACCTGCCCCCAGGGCTGGTGGATGAGGATGCGCGAGTTGGGGAGGGCGGAGCGCTTCCCTTTGGTTCCGCCGGCCAGGAGCAGCGCCCCCATGCTGAAGGCCTGTCCGAGGCAGATCGTGTGGACGTCGTTGTCGATGTACTGCATGGTGTCGTAGATCGCCAGCCCTGCCGTGATGCTCCCGCCGGGGGTGTTGATGTAGAGGTTGACGGGTTTCTCCGGGTCGTCGGCGTGCAAAAAGAGCAGCTGCGCGATGGCCAGGTTGGCGATGACGTCATTGATGGGGGTGCCGATGAAGATGATCCGGTCCTTCAGGAGGCGGGAGAAGATGTCGTACATCCGTTCGCCGCGGCCGGTCTGCTCGAGCACCATCGGGACAAGCGCCATAAGACTTACTCCTTTACGGGATGACAATCGGCCCTTCGCCCTCCGGATCAAGACCGATGAGGGCGGGGAGACGATCCTGTGAATCGTCGGGGGGTGGATCACCGATCGCCCCTACAAGGCGACCACCGGTCACCCCTACATTTACGGGATGATGATCCGTCCTTCGCCCTCCGGGACCTCCTCCACCTCCTCGACCTGGGCCCGGTCGATCAGGAACTGGAGGGTTTTTTCGACCACGAGGTCTTGCCGGATGCGGTCGAGCTGCCGGTTGCGCTGCAGGGCGCGTTTGACCGCCTCGAAGCCCTGCCTGCCTGTCTCCGCCATCCGTCGGATTCGGTCGTCCACCTCCTCGTCCGTGACCGCGATGCCCTCTTTTTGGGCCACGGCCTCGATCAGGAGGTGGGTTCTGATCTGGTAGATGGCGAGGTCCCGGCCCTGCTCCCGGACCTGGGTCTCGTCGATCGGGTGGTCGTGCCCCTCGTGCTCCTTTTTGTGGTCCTCCACGATGGCGTTCAGGGCGTTCTCGACCATCGCCTCCGGGGGGTCGAAGGGGTTTTCCTGGATGAGCGCGGAGAGGAGGTTCGTCTCGAGCCGCCTCCGGGCGACATAGTCGGCCCGGGCCTGCAGGCCTTCGCGGACGCGGTCTTCGAGGGCCTTTAGGGTCTCCGCTCCGTGGTCCTTGGCAAATTCGTCGTCGAGGGCAGGCAGGATGCGCTCCCGGATGTCCTTGACCGTCACGGAGAAGGCCATCTCCCTTCCGGCCAGGTCGGGGTCCTGCAGGTCGCGGTTGTAAGTGAATCGGATGCGGCGCTCCTCCCCTCTGGTGAGGCCAATCATCTGGTTGTCAAAGTCGTGGCTGAAGGTGCGCTCGCCGCCGATGAGGAGGGTGCGGTCCTCAACCCTGCGCCCCAGAATGGGCACGCCCGAGGCGTCCAGCTCCTGAAGGTCGGCCACGAGGAGGTCGCCGAGCTGCGCGGGCCGCTCCACGCTCCGGTCCTCCGCGCTCTGCTCGCGCAGGTTACGGATATGTCGTTCGACATCGCTGTCCTGGACCGGGTATATGGACCGGGTCACCCGCAGCCCGGTGTAGTTCCGGGCCTCGATCTCGGGTCTGACCTCCAGGGATGCCTTGAAGCGCAAGGGCTCCCCTGAGGTGTAGGCGACGTCGTCGATGACCGGCTGGGAGATGGGTTCGATGCCGGAGGTCCTCCACGCCTGGTCGTAGGCCTCCGGGATGAGGTCGTTCAGGACCTCCCCCTCAATGGCCTTCCCGAACCGGGACTTGACGACGCTGAGCGGAACTTTTCCCTTTCGAAATCCGGGGAGGTTGAGGGTCTTGCTGTAGTTGAGGTAGGCGGCATGCAGCCGGGCCTCGACCGTGGCCGCCGGGATCTCCACCTCCATGGTGCGTTTCCCGCCCTCACCCTCTGTGACGTTTACTTTGAAGTCCAATCAGATGCCTTTCTCGAAGCGTCTGGCCGTGACCCTGGCGCGACTTTTCACTGTCTTTCTGGCTGCCCCGAGACTCGAACTCGGACACCTTTTCAGGCATTGGCTCCTAAGGCCAACGTGTCTACCATTTCACCAGGCAGCCATGGTGAAAAAGCCTTCATGACCGTGACCCTGCCTATCTTGAGATGCCGGGGCAGGTCATTCCTTAGAAATGAAAAAATAAAGATTAAGGACACAGGGCGCAAGGGAAAAGTGACGACTCGCCTACGAAGAAATTACAAAACAGGCCGAACATCGTCAAACAGAAAGAAAGGAGGACGGTGCAGAGAAGAGGAGGGACATGGGATGTGGGGAACAGAAAAAAGAGATGGAACGCAGGGCTACAGCTGGTTGTTGACGGCCAGTTCGAGGCCGATGGCGTTGAGGGTGGCCGCCTTGATTCGGCGCTCGCGCAGGATCTCGGTGAGGGCGTAGAGGTACCCCCGGATACCGGGGTTGGTGTGGACGCTTCTCTGGAGCTTCCAGTAGAGGACCGCAAGGTCTCGGTCGGAGGACGATTCGCTCATTGAAGCACTCTTTAGAAAACAGGGGGTTGGACGGTTTCTTGAAGCCGAACACATTATCTATTCCCTAATATCGGCATCCCCGGCGGTTCCTTTAAGGGTTTGTGGCATCGACCTGTTTACCGTCGTACAGCTCATTTATCCGCTCTGATATGGCGTCTACGACCCTCGCCAGGACGGCCAGGCCGAGGGCAATGGCAGCGCAGAGGACCAGGGGGGTTGGGATCATATTTTGCATTCTATACCTCATTGAGGAAATGGCTCACGGTCCGTCGCGCAACCCCTGGGGGAAAGGAGGGGTTTTTAGACTGCGGGACGAACCGTGAACACCGGGGAGGAGATTCGACGGCCCCACGGTTATGCCAAGGTGATCGAGAGGTCCTTTTCGCAATCCGTATGCCAGCGTCCCTCAACGATGAACGATGAATGGCGAACAATGAATTTTTTATATATAAAACAATAGGTTATTGTACGGATCGGCGCTGCGAATAGAGGGGAGAGGGGGCCGCTGGGTGGGGGTGAAGGAAAAGGTTTGTGCCGGGAGAAGGGAAAATATTTCCAGGGTCCTCTCCTGTCAAAAGCCGATTGCAAAGCCTCCTGAGATGTTCTATATTTTCTCGTGGTTCGGGATTCGGGATTCGGGATTCGGGATTCGGGATTCGTTTGTTGAGGAGGGTTCCATGTTGTCAGATATTATCAAGGCCAGGCGGGTCGCCGACCTGGTTGAGCGGCTGGAGGGGCGGGCCGGTCTGCCGCCCCTGGAGCCAAAGGGGGTGGCGGATGTGGAGGTCCTGCAGGCGCTCGACAGCACCCCTCTGGAACGTCTGTTCGAGGGGGAGCGCATCTCGTCGGAGGCGTTTGCGCGCGCCGTGCAGAGCGGCCTTTACCTCTGGAACGACTGTCTCGATGCGTCTCATAAGATTTCGCAGAAGATCGAGACGGAGACGGGGAGCTACTGGCACGCCATCATGCACCGCCGGGAGCCGGACTATTCCAACAGCAAGCACTGGTGGCGAAGGGTGGGGGAGCACCCCCTGTTCCCGGAGGTCCGGGGCGCGGCATTGCGCGTGCTCTCAGGGGTTGAGGGCGAGTGGGGCGCGGAGGCTCGCAAGCTTATAGAGGCGAGCGACCGGTGGCTGCCGTTTGATTTCGTGGACTGGTGCGAGGCCTGCGCGACAGGCAGGCTGGCGGAGGCCAGACCGACCCTGGAACGGATACAGCTCGAAGAGGTGAGGCTGTTGCTGGGTTATTCCTATCGGCACGCTGTCCGCTGATGCCCCCTCTGAATCCCAAAGCGTTCGAGGCCGAGGTCCGCTCCGGCCGGGTCGGTCCGCTGTATCTGCTGGTGGGGGAGGAGACCTATCTGCGGGAGAAGGCCCTCCACGCGCTCATCGACGCGACCCTGGAGCCGGCGATCAGGCCGTTCAACCTGGACATCTTCCGGGGGGGGGAGACATCCCCCGGGGAGATCGTGGAGCGCATTCAGTCCTTTCCCTTAATGGCCGCCCGCCGGGTGGTGGTCGTCAAGGCGTGCGACGAGCTGAATGAGGGCGCCGTGCGGCTCCTGCTCCCTGTGGTGGAATCCCCGCCCGAGACGTCGACGGTGGTGTTCGTCGGGGACAAGGCGGATGGGAGGAAGAGGCTCTTTGCGGCCCTGCGAAAGGCGGCCTGTACCGTGGAGTTCAAGCCGCTGCGGGAGCGGGAGGTGGTTGCCTGGGTCCAGGAACGCCTGAAGGCTCTGGGGAAACGGCTCTCGCAGGAGGCGGCCCCTCTGTTCGTCGGGCGGGTCGGGGGGGATTTAGGCGCTGCGGCCGGGGAGATAGACAAGCTCGTCTCCTTTCTGGGGGACCGGCAGGTCGTGGAGCGGGAGGACGTGGAGGGCGTGGTGGGGGTCTCTGCGGAGGTCAGCATCTTCGACCTGACGGATGCGGTCGGGGCGAAGGATGCAGGGCGGGCCCTGGCTGCCCTGAGGCGCATTCTGGAGGCCGGGGAGCGGGGCGGGGGCATCCTCTGGCGGTTGACCCAGCACGTCCACACCCTGATGAAGGTCAGGATGCTCAGAGAGGTTAGGGTTCCCGAAAAGGACCTCCCGGACCGGCTCGGACTTCCTTCGTTCGTCGTGACCAAGTATCTCAGCCAGGTTCGGAAGTTCTCCGCATCGGACCTCTGGAGCGCGTACGAGGCCCTGGCGACTGCGGAAGATCACCTCAAATCGGGGTATCAGACCGAAGAGATTGTCCTTCAACTGCTCACCAGAGCACTGTGTAAATAAGGGCAGGTATCGGGGACCAGGGGCTGGGGACCGGGGAAAATCAAAAGAACTCTCTGATTTTCCTAACCCCTGACCCCTGACCCTCGCTTCTGGTTTTTGTCCCTTGACAGCGGCGTCTAAATTCGATAGATTCATCATAAAGTTTCTGTACTTTTTTGTGATTTGCCAATATTGACTCATCACCTTATGAATTATGAACATGAAAGGCGGTGAATGTCCTTGGGAAAACCCGTGGTGGTGACCGACGCCACCTTTTCGGATGAGGTCTTGAAGTCGTCTCAGCCGGTGCTCGTCGACTTCTGGGCGACCTGGTGCGGTCCGTGCCGGGCGATCGCCCCGGTGGTGGAAGAGCTGGCCGGCGAATACGAGGGGCGCATCAAGGTCTGCAAACTTGACGTGGATATGGAACAGAAGACGGCCGAAGAGTATGGCATTCGAAGCATTCCGACCCTTCTGATCTTTAAAGATGGGAAAGTGGCCACGCAGGTGGTGGGGGCGGTGCCCAAACCTCATCTCGTCGAGAAAATCGAATCGGTGTTATAAGCTCATCGCTTGGGATCGGCAAGTGAAGCAAGGGGAACGGACGGTGCGCCGACGTTCCCCTTGCGTTTTTTAGAAAATCCAGATCAAACCACCCGGGCCCATAGACACCCAGAAACACAGCGTAGGGATGGAGGCGGCATGGCGCAACAGAAGACGGACGTGATGGAGAAGCTGGTCTCCCTGTGCAAGCGAAGGGGGTTCGTGTTTCAGAGCAGCGAGGTCTACGGCGGCTTGAACGGGTGCTGGGACTTTGGCCCTCTGGGGGTGGAACTGCTCAGGAACTTCAAGGAGGCGTGGTGGCAGGCGATGACCTCCAGGGAGGACGTGGAGGGGATCGACGCCAGCATTCTGATGCACCCTCGCACGTGGGAGGCGTCTGGCCACGTGGAGCATTTCACCGATCCGATGGTGGATTGTCGGGAGTGCAAGGCCCGGTTTCGGGCGGACCAGATTGAGGATATGACCTGCCCCAAGCATACCAACCGGCCCGCGGCGCGATGTCAGGCGAACTTCACGGAGGCCAGGCAGTTCAATCTGATGTTCAAGACCTTCGTGGGCCCGGTGGAGGACGAGGGCTCGGTGGTCTACCTGAGGCCGGAGACGTGTCAGGGCATCTACGTCAATTTTTTGAACGTGCAGGCCTCGGCCAGGCAGAAGGTCCCATTCGGGATCGCGCAGGTCGGGAAGGCCTTCCGGAATGAGATCAACACCAAGAATTTCCTCTACCGGGTCCGGGAGTTCGAGCAGATGGAGATGCAGTTTTTCGTCAAGCCCGGAACGGACGAGGAGTGGTTCGAATACTGGCGACAGGAGCGCATGAAGTGGTACCTGGACCTGGGGATGACGCCGGAGAAGGTCCGGTTCCATCACCAAGTGCCCGAGGAGCGCGCCCATTACGCCAAGGAGGCCTACGACATCTATTACGAGTTCCCGTTTGGGTGGTCGGAGATCGAGGGGGTTCACAATCGGACGGATTACGACCTCTCCCGGCATCAACAGTACTCGGGGAAGAACCTCACGTATTTTGACGACCAGTCGCAGGAGCGTTACACGCCCTATGTCATCGAGACCTCCGTCGGGGTGGGGCGGCCTCTCATGGCCTTTCTGGTGGATGCTTACCGGGAGGAGGAGGTGCGAGGGGAGAAGCGCACGGTGCTCCGGTTTCACCCCCGGCTGGCCCCGATCAAGGCCGCGGTGTTTCCGCTGGTGAACCGGGACCATATGCCGGAGGTGGCTCAGAGGGTCGTGGCGGATCTGCGGCTGTACCTCAGGGTCTTCTACGATGACGGCGGGGCGGTGGGCCGGCGTTACCGCCGGATGGACGAGGTGGGGACGCCTTACTGCGTCACGGTGGACTCGCAGACGCTTCAGGATGAGACGGTCACGGTGCGGGACCGGGATTCGATGGAGCAGGTCCGGGTACCCATATCAGGGCTGAGGGGGCATATAGAGGAGCGGATTAGGACGTGGAGGAGACCGGAGTGAGGGAGATACCCTGCCGCTCCATTGTTCCCGCATTGCTACCTTTCTTGCTCGTGCAAGAAAGGTAGCACCAAAGAAGCACGCCCCTCAGACGCCGGGGAGGCTTGGGCGCGGCGTAACCTTGACGTCCTGTGGTGATCAGACTTTTGTGCCCCCGGCAGGTGTGATGATTCTACCTGGCTCCTGCGGTGAGGGTTTTTGACGCCGCGCCGCTTGTTGTTTTGCTAAGGCTTCTCCCCCTTTCCTTTTAGGAAAGGGGGATGGGGGGATAGGTTGGTTTTAACCTTCAGACGAAAAGGGAGTGACTTAGTCGCCGAGAACCGGCGGGCGCGAGTGACGCTGGCGGTCGTCAGCGGCGGGCTGGATGAGGAGGAGGGGTGTCTGTCGGAGGCGGCGGACCTGAATGTCTCGGTCGCGCTGAAGGGGCGGCGGGTCGGCGACCTCCGCCTGCTGGCCGATGGGGCGCCGGTGGCGTGCGCGCGGGAGGGGAACCGGCTCTGGGGGCGGTTCAGCCCCGGCCTGCGCGTGGGCGAGGTCCGGTTTGAGGTCGTGGCCGACGGGGGCGTTGCCCTGACGGCCGAGGTCGAGGTCCGGCCCGCCAAGCTGGACTACCGGACGCATTTCGAGGCGATGCGGGCGGATATCGAGGCGACCTGCCGCTCGCTGCTGTTCCGGATGCCCGGCGGGGTTCGGGCGCGCCGGTCTGCGGTCCGAGCAGACGGGCCGTCCGCCGCCGAGTACCTGGGCCTTCTGGAGGGGTTGTTCACGGACCTGGCGCAGGGCGTGGAGGCGATTCTGCGGTCTCCGCGCCGCCGGCTGACCCGTCGCCCCGAGGTCGTGGAGGTCTCCCGCGCGCGCAGGGGGACGGCGGATGCGATGGGATGGGTCGTTCGCACGCCGTCGGTCTGGGTCCCTGCTTCAACAAAGGGGATTGCTCTCAGACCTCTGCGGTCGAGCCGGGGGGAGGTGTATTACCGGGCGGTCCGGGAGGCCGTGCCCCGTGTGGACGTCGACCTGCCTGAAAACCGGCTCCTGAGGCACGTCCTTGTGACCCTTCGGGGGCGGCTAAAGCATCTCGTGGAGCGGGGGACCTCCTCCGGGAATGCGCTTCCATCCCGATGGGTTGAGGCCTGCCGCCGGATGCTGTCCCGCGTTGAGGGGTGGCTGAGAACCCCCCTGTTTCAGACCCTCTCCTCATCCTTTCCCTCCGATGCGACCGGGACGCTGCTGGACGCCCGGTACCTTCAGGTCCTGCGCGTCCACCGGGACCTCTCCCGGGGGCTCGGGGACCTGCGGGGCAGGCCCTTCGAGGTCTCCTTTCGGGACACCCCTGAACTTTACGAGTACTGGGTCTACCTCAAGCTGGTGGAGGTTTTTACCTCTCTTGGCTTCACGCCTCTTGAAACCCTCCCCTCTCTGTTTGTGTCCGAAGATGCGCTTCAGGTCTCCCTCGGCCGCGGGCTCGACTTCGCGGTGCGTCTGGCGTCGCCGGAGGGGCTGCAAGCGATGCTGTTCTACAACCGGACCTATACGACCCGGGGCCGGGCGAGTCTCACGCACGACATGAGGCCGGACGTGGTCTGCGAGGTGGAGGCAGGGGATGGAAAGAGGACGTGGGTGTTCGACGCGAAGTACCGGAGGGCGTGGGACGGCGGGAGCTGGAGTCCGACTCAGGAGGATATCGATCAGATGCACGCCTACCGGGACGGCATCGGGAGGCTGGACGAGGGGGGGAGGTTCGAGAGGCTTATGGATGGGGCCTACGTCCTTTTTCCGGCGGCGTGGGACGAGGCGTACCTGGGGCACCGGTTCTATCGCAGCGCCGCGCACGGGATCGGGGGGTTTCCGCTGATGCCGGGGGATGAGCGCACGGTAGAGCACCTACGGGAGTGGATCAGAAAGGCCCTTTGCTGAACGCTGATCTGTATGACCGACACGCAACTGTTGCAGGAGCTGGAGGCCCTGGCCGAGCGGCTGTCCGTCGAGGTCTCCGTGGGGAGTCTGGAGGGCTCTCCAGGAGGATTATGCCGGCACAGGGGGAAGTGGCGGCTGCTCGTGGAGCGCCGTCTGGGCGTGCGGGAGCGGGTCGAGGTCTTTCTGCGGGCGCTCTCCCGGCTGCCCCTGGAGGAGGTGTTCGTGGTGCCGGAGGTGAGGGAGAAGATCGAAAAGATGGGAGGTGGAGGCGCGGCGTAGCCGCGCCTCCACCTCAGATGTACCTGATGTTTTTGCCGAGCGTGGCGACGGTCTCGCCGGATGCGACCATCGGGTAGAGGGATTTTGACCAGAGAATGGCCTCGTGAGGGGCGCGCAGGGTCTCCAGGACGTTGCCGAAGGGGTCGGTGATGTGCGCCACGTCCTCGCCGGCCTGGAGGTGGGCGTAGAGGTCGGCCTGGTACTCGATGAAGCCTCCCCGGCCGGACAGGAGGGGCGTGAAGGCGTCCACCACGGTCTGGCGCTCCGGGATGCGGGGCCGGCCCGGCAGCAGGCCGTAGTGGCGCAGGGCGTTCTCGACGCCGGTCACGCCCTTGCGGATGCTGGCGGGGTCCCATCCGTGGCAGCCTCCCAGCTCCGGGTCGATGGTCGGGATGCCGCGCTCCGGGGCGGCCTTGGCGAGCTGGCCGTCCGGCCCCTCGCTGTCCAGGATGTAGCCGATGCCGAAGACCCGCGCCAGCTCCAGGCTGTCCCGATGGTAGCGCTTGCGGCGGTCCACCCGGACGCGGACTTCGTCGATCATGGGGCGCACGCCGCCCTGGTGGAGGTCGATGCAGAGGTCGGCCTGGAGGACGGCCTTGTGGAAGATCTGGTGGGCGATGCGCTCGGAGGAGGTCCCGTCCGGGCGTCCGGGGAAGCAGCGGTTCATCTTCTTGCCGTCGGCGGGGCTGAAGGCATGCCGGGCGTGGAAGGCGTGGATGTTGACGATGAGGATGGCGATGATGCCGCCGCGCAGCCGGGCCGGGTCGACGCGGCGGAGGACCTGCCGGATGACGGCGAGGCCGTTCAGTTCGTCGCCGTCGCTGACGGCCTGGAGGTAGAGGACCGGGCCGTCCTCCTTCCCGTTGAGGAGGGCCACGGGGAGGCGGGCGGGCGCGCCGTCCTGCATCTCCGCGATCTCCCAGTAGCCCTGGACCGTCGTGCCGGGCGCGGCGGAGAGGTGTTCGACGCGCAGAACGTCTTGGCTCACGATGATGTCTCCCGTGTACTTTTGTTTTGATCAGGAACAGTCGGACAGAAATTTACGCTGAGATCTTCAGGGTGTCAACTGTTCTCTCGGTGAGGAGGTTATGAAACGGCTCGTGAAGGGCCTGTACGTGATCGTGGACCCGGAGGCGGCGCGGGGACGGGACCTTGTGGGGGTGACAGAGGCGGCGGTGCGGGGCGGCGCGGACGTGGTGCAGCTCCGGGCGAAGGGGATGGGGGGGAGGGCGCTCTACGAGACGGCGTGTGCCCTGCGGGAGGTCTGCCGGGCAGGGGGGGCGGCCTTCATCGTGAACGACCGGGCGGACGTGGCGGCGGCGGCGGATGCGGACGGGGTGCACGTGGGGCAGGAGGACCTCCCGGTGGGGCAGGCGCGGCGGGTCGTGGGGCCGGGCCGGATCGTCGGGGCGTCGGCCAAGACGGTGGACCTGGCTGTTCAGGCCGTTCGGGAGGGGGCGGACTACCTGGGCGTGGGGGCGATGTTCGCGTCGCCGACGAAGCCGGGGTCGTCGGTGATCGGGCCGGAGGGCCTGCGGGAGGTCCGGGCGGCTGTGCGGGCGCCGATCGTGGGGATCGGTGGGGTGGATGCGGGGAACGCGGGGATGGTGATGGAGGCGGGCGCGGACGGGGTGGCCGTGATCTCAGCAGTGGTGGGCGCAGAGGACGTGGAGGAGGCGGCACGAAGGATCAAGGAGGCGATTCGGTAGGGGCGACCCGGTGGGTCGCCCCTACGTTTTTGCGATCCACGCAGAGGGGTTCGCGGGGCCGTGGCCGTGGCCGAGGGAGAGGCTGTGCCGGATGGCCATAGTGATGAACGCCTTGGCCTGGCGGACGGCCTCGCGGACCGGATGGCCGTGGCCGAGGAGCGTGGCGATGGCTGCGGAGTAGACGCAGCCTGTGCCGTGGGTGTTCTGCGTGTCGATTCGCTCGGCGGAGAACTCCAGGAAGTCGCGGCCGTCGTAGAGGAGGTCGAGTGCCTGGCCTTCGAGGTGGCCGCCCTTGACCAGGACGTGCCGGACGCCGGAGGCGCGGATGCGCTCTGCGGCCAGGCGCATGTCGTCAGGGGTGCGGACGGGGATGCCGGCCAGGACGGCGGCCTCCGGGAGGTTGGGGGTCACGACGGCCGCCAGGGGGAGGAGGGCGTCCAGGAGGGCGCCCCGGGCGTCCTCTGACAGCAGGGGGTCTCCGCTCTTGGCGAGCATGACCGGGTCGACGACGAGGTTGGGGATGCGGTGCTCGACGACTTTCCGGGCGACGAGGCGGACGATCTGGGGGTTGACCAGCATGCCGGTCTTGGCCGCGTCCGCGCCGATGTCGGAGGCCACGGCGTCGAACTGCCGGGCGATGAAGTCGGGCGGGACCTCGAAGATGCCGGCCACGCCGAGGGTGTTCTGGGCGGTGAGGGCGGTGATGACGCTCGCGCCGAACCCTCTCAGGACGGCGATGGTCTTGAGGTCGGCCTGAATCCCGGCCCCTCCCCCGGAGTCGGAGCCGGCGACGGTCAGGATGCGTGGGACAGAAGGTCGTTCGTTCATAGTCCGTTATTCGGCCAGGATCTGCGCGAGGGTCTCCGGGGCGATGTTCCCGCCGCTGATGACGGCCACGCTCCCCCGCGCCTCCGGCAGCTCCTGCCGGTGGAACAGGAAGGCGGCGAAGGCGACGGCCCCGCTCGGCTCGGCGATCAGGCGCGCGCCGAGGGCCAGCCGGCGCGTGGCCTCCCGGATTTCGGCCTCACTGACCGCGAGGATGTCGTCGGCGAAGGCCCGGATGTGGGCGAAGGGGATGTCGCCGAGGCGGGTGGCGCGCATGCCGTCCGCGATGGTGCGCCGGGTCTGGTCGAGGGGGAGTTCGACGATCTGGCCGCTCCTGAAGCTGGCCTGGGCGTCGTTGGCCAGCTCCGGCTCCACGCCGATGACGCGCACGCCGGGCCGGCTGAGCTTGACCGCCGCGGCGACGCCGCTCAACAGCCCGCCTCCGCCCACGGGCGCCAGGACGGCCTTGACCTCCGGGAGGTCTTCGAGGATTTCGAGGCCCACGGTGGCCTGGCCGGCGATGACGGTCTCGTCGTTGAAGGGGGAGACCATGACGTAGCCGTGTTCGTCGGCCAGGGCCTCGGCCCTGGACCGCCACTGCTCCTCCCCGCCGCCGCTGACCAGGTCGATCTGCGCGCCCAGGGCCGCGGTCCTGGCGCGTTTGACCCGGGGGGCGGCCTCCGGCATCACGATGACGGCGCGCACGCCGAGGGCGCGGGCCGCATAGGCCACGCCCTGGGCGTGGTTGCCGCTGGAGAAGGCGATGACGCCGCGCCTCCTCTCCGCCCCGGAGAGCGAGGCGATTTTGTTGTAGGCCCCCCGGAGCTTGAACGCGCCCACGGGCTGGAGGCTCTCCGGCTTGAAGTAGAGCTGCCGGTCGGACCCTTCGCCTGACCAGGGGATCAGGGGCGTGCGGAAGGCCACGCCGCGCAGGCGGACCTGGGCAAGTTTTACGTCTTCTAGTGAGATCATTAAGAACCTATCTCTAAACCGCTGCTTTTCTCCAGCAGATGATGGCACAGGCAAAATATAGCGCAGACAAGTAGTTTTGCGTTTTCTTCTCCCAG
>Ga0209399_10000089_pt1 | contig 51725 bp, 38 predicted proteins | sample OV2TP3_FD_184130 | JGI IMG/M metagenome (GOLD analysis project Ga0209399, IMG submission 184130) | Hot spring microbial communities from Beatty, Nevada to study Microbial Dark Matter (Phase II) - OV2 TP3 (SPAdes) (version 3) | ecosystem: Environmental > Aquatic > Thermal springs > Hot (42-90C) ... | reverse complement strand
CTGAGCATCGTCGAAGGGCCTGCCTGCCCTGAGCTTGTCCTGAGCATCGTCGAAGGGCCTGCCTGCCCTGAGCTTGTCGAACGGGTCGAACGGGTCGAATGGGCCGAAGGGTCCCCCTCCAGCCATCTGAGGTAGCCGATCAGATAGTGCGCCTCGACGCTCTTGAAGTTCGTCCGGCTGACCGCCGTGAGATAGTCCAGCGCCCGTCGCCGGTCCCCCTTGAGGAGCGCCACCTCGCCTAACTTGAGGACCGGCCCCGACTCCTCCTTGTTGATCTCCAGCGCCCGCTGAAACTCTCGCTCCGCCGCGTCCAGATCGAACGGAGCGCCCGGAGCGCCGCAGGAGAAGACCGCCCCCAGCTGCGCGTGCGCCCGCGCGCTCATCGGGTTGACCTCGGCCAGTCGCCGCCAGGCCGTCACGGCCTCCCCGTAGCGCCCGGCCTCGAACAGCGCATTCCCCAGATCATACAGCGCGTCCTCGTGCCGGGGGTCGATCTCCAGGGCCTCCCGGTAGGCCGAGGCCGCCTCCGCCCACGCCCCCCGCTGCTTCAGGTCCGTGGCCCGGCCGTAGACCTCCCAGAAGCGGCGGACCTCCGCCTTCCGGCCTTCGGAAAGCGCAGTCCCCTCCTCAACGCGCTCTGCCTTTCGGCCTGCCTTCCAGGCCGTGACCGCCGCGAAAAGCGACACGAGAGTCACGCTGAGAATGAGGACAGGGCGGTTCATTTGGACACGTGAGAAGAGATCGGCTCCTTCACCACGACCGTCTGATTCACCGCCAGATCGGTCAACCGCTGCGTGGCCCCGCCCGGCCAGGTGACCTCCAGCGCGGTGACCCGCTCCGCCTGCCCCAGCCCGAACAACTCCTCCCCCACGGCGTTCTGCGAGCAGTAGGACGCCCCCGCGCCCACCTCCCGGAGGTAGCCTTTCTCCCCGATCACCACGCGCACCTTCGCCCCGATGCCGTTCCGGTTGGAAAGACGGACCTCACCCTCCCCCCACAAAGGGGAAAGTCCCTTTTTACCCCCTCCCTCTCCGCCTGCGGAGAGGGAGGGGGTTATGGGGGTGGGTGAGGTTGCCCCTCCCACCAGCCTCACCTTCAACCAGCGGTTCCGGTCTCCCCCCCCTGTGGTGAGCCCCGTCGAACCATCGTTGCGCAGGAGCATCCCCGCCCCGCCGTTGACCACGACGAAGGCGTCCGGGTCGCCGTCGTTGTCGTAGTCCCCCACGGCCAGGCCCCGGCCCACGACCTCGCGCTGGAAGACCTCTCCACTGACCGCGCCCACCTCAAAGAACCCCTCCTGCGGCCCCCTGTTCCAGAAGAGGAGCCCCCTCATCGGGACAAGGAGGGAGGGGTCGTCCTCCCGCTGAAAGGTGCTCCCGTCCACCACGAAGAGGTCCGGGCGTCCGTCATTGTCATAGTCCGCAAAGGCCGCCCCCCAGCCGACGTAGTCCAGGGCGACCTGCCCCAGCCCGAACCGGTCGGCCACATCCACGAAACGCATCCCCTTCCCCGCCTGGCCGGTCTGGGCGAACTCGGCCTTCAGATTGTTGTAGAGGGCGTTCTCCTGGGCGATCCAGTGCGTGATGAAGATGTCCAGGTCCTCATCCCCATCCCAGTCCCCCACGGCCAGGCCCATCGCGCCCCGGTAGTCGGCCACGTGCGCGCTGTGGCTGACGTCCTCGAACGTCCCGTCCCCCCGGTTTCGGAACATCGCGTTGTCCGACACGTCGTTCGCCACGTAGAGGTCGGGCCACCCGTCCCCGTCGAAGTCCCCCCACGAGGCGGACAGACTCCGTCCGGCCATATTCTCCACGCCCGCAGACCTCGCCACCTCCGTGAAAGTCCCATCCCCGTCGTTCCGGTAGAGCAGGTTGCGCTCCGGCCGGTACGTGGAGGGATTCAGGGAGGCGGGGACGAGGGAGGCGTACTGCTGCGTCTTCGCCCGGATGTTCGCCGGGTCGTAGCGGTACTGCACGTAGCCGCAGACATAGAGGTCCAGAAACCCGTCCCGGTTGTAGTCCCCCCACGCGGCCCCGGTCCAGAACCCCTTCGTCCCGGCCACGCCCGCCGCCTTCGACACGTCCGTGAACGTCCCATCCCCGTTGTTGCGATACAGGACATTCTCCCCGTAGTTCGTCACGAACAGGTCCGGGCGTCCGTCGTTGTCGTAGTCCCCCCACGCCGCGCCCATGCCGCACCCCCGGTGGCCCACCCCGGCCTTCGCGGTCACGTCCGCGAACGTCCACCCCGCCGTCGATTCACCGGATCGACCCACCCCGCTATCCCCGTTGTTGCGATACAGCGCGTTGTGCGCCGGAGAGGCCGCGACCTCCTGCGGCGTCATCGTCAGCGGCCCGGCCTCATTCACGACGTAGAGGTCCAGCCAGCCGTCGCCGTCATAGTCTCCCCACGCGGCCCCGGACCCCATATCCTCCGGGAGTTGCATCGATCGCGCCCCGTGGAAATGCCTGAAATCGACCCCCGCCTCTTTCGACACGTCCACAAACGTCACGCGGGGGTAGTCCGGCGGGACGGGGCGGGACAGCGTCTCCGTCAGCCCCGCCATCCGCTCCCCCGGCACGTACTTTTCCGGCGGGCGCTTTAACAGAACCGTCCCCGCGGCCACCAGCGCCAGAGAGGCGCAGACCGTCGCCGTGCGGGCGATGAGCCGCTTGCGTCGCGTCCAGCCCTTAGCCACCGCTCACCTGGATCGTCTTGGCATCCTGCGAAATCGTCGTCACGGGCGTCGTCAGGCCCGACTTCTCCCCCATGAGGAAGTTCAGGAGGAACTGGTCGATCTTCCGGTACTGGAGCTTCGCCTGTACGTGGAGCCTCCCGGCCCCATCCTGAGGGGCTTTGAACTGGAACCTCTCCTCCGACGGCCTCGCCCGCCCGTCCGCCCGGTAGGACGCCGGGCAGGGGAAGGAGTACTCGGCCACGTCCGAGAAGCCGGGGAACAGCGACCGCCGGAAGCGCACCCCCACCATTTCCCAGAGGTTGTGCCGGTCGATAAGATTCCCGTACTGGTCCACCGGCTCCGCCTTGAAGATGAACGACCCCGGCTCGATGAAGTGCCGGTCGTCCAGCGTCCCCGATTTGTAGACCACGTTCCCCCCGCCGTCCTTCACAATCAGCTCCACCCACGACTGGATGATGTCCAGCGGCCCGGTCGGGAAGTCGTGCCCCACCTTGTTGCTCGTGATCACGACCTTGAGGTCCACCGGCGCCCCCGGCGCGACCCGCTCCGGCGCGACCAGCTCGATCGGCACGGCCCGCCCCTGCGTCCACTTGTGGGCGATCTCCGGGACCTCGACCTCCCCCCTCAGCCACTTTTCCGTCAGGGCCGCGTGCTCCGCCCCTCCGGGGAGCTTCTGCGCGACCGGGATGAACTGGTTGGCCCCTAAGAAGCGGTGACTCCGGTGCCTTCCATCCCCTGTGGAGCGGTTGTAATCCAGCGCGTCCCCGCTGGCCGGCTCCGTGGAGTTCTCCACGAGGGGCATGTGGCACTCCCGGCACTCAATCGTCTTGCGGGCGTCCCCCGGATGGTTCCACCGGCTCTTGCGCCAGTTGTCGTACTGGTTCTGGAGCTGCACCCAGCCGACCTTGTTGACCTCCTGGTCCACGAACTGCTTGTGACACGCCGCGCAGAACTCCGGGCTCTTGAACAGCCGGTGGCTCAGGCTCTCCACGTGGTATCTCGGATAGGCCCGGATCAGGAAGTCCCGGAGGAACCGCGCGGTCTCCCCCCCCTTCAGCTCGTAGGCGTAGCGCCCCGGCTGCGCGAGGGTGTAGTTGGCGTTCCCCTGGACATCCGTCTCCTTGATCGCGTGGCAGACGATGCAGGAGACCCCCTCCTGGTACCCCGTTAGCGCCGTCAGATCCTCGGCGAAGATATTCTTGGTCCCGGAGAACAGCGAGATCGGGTCGTGGCACCCCCCGCAGTAGCGCGTGGACTCCGGCCCGTTCTGCTTCCCCATCACGTTCTGAACGGCCTGGAACGCCGCGTCTAAGGCAGCATACCGGTGAGCGCTCGGCTCCCACTCCCGCACGATCTCCTCGTGGCAGCCGGAGGTCCCGCACGACCGGGAGTCCGACAGGGAGCGGGCGTCGAACGCCCCCCCCGTCGCCGTTTTGGCCAGGCTCGGCGCGAAGGGGCGGTTCGCGCCGTACTTGAAGCTGTAGTCCGACGGAAAGGCGTTGCGGAACCGCACCGGCTCATAGGCGTAGGCCCACAGCCCCACCACGGCGAACAGGACGACCGTCACGCCCAGGACCCCCCACCCGAACCGCCGCTCCGCCACAACCATCGAAAGTCGCGGATCCTGAGTCCTGAGTCCTGAGTCCTGAGTCGTTAGGGCCTGGACTTCGGACTCTGGACCCTGGACCCTGGACTTTTTCTGATCCCGCCAGACCAGCGCAACGATGTGCGGCAGCGCGAAGGCGACCAGCGCGAAGGTGCTGAGGACGTGGGCCAGGTCCCACGCATAGCCGATGCGCCTGGAGAAGACGGCCTGCCACGTCAGCGCGACCCCGGAGACCCCGCAGACCGCCGTGGCCGCCAGCGACAGGTAGCCCGTCAGCTTCACGTGCGTCATGGCCGCGCGGCGATAGAGCAGCCAGTGGCGCGTCTGATACCAGGCGTAAGGGACCACGAAGGCCAGCCCCGCCGCCGTGTGGACCAGCGTCATGAACTGGTTCGGGAGGCTGAACGGCAGAAGGTAGATCGCCAGCCCCGTCAGCGTCTCAAAGGCCAGCAGCCCCGAGACCAGGATCGCCAGCCTCGCCCGCCACTCGGCCGGGCGGTCAACCCTTGCAATCGCTCTCGATTCGCTCATGTTTCCTCCTTTCTCTGTCCCACCGTCGCTATCAGATTCCACGCGAGCGCGGCGGTGGCGGCCCAGCCCAGCATCCCGGACAGCCCGAACGCATACGTCGAGCCCCGGGCCAGGAGCGGAAAACGCCCGATCAGGTCCCCCGGCAGCAGGAGCGGCGTCACGCGGAAGAACGCCGCGAACCCCGCCAGGTAGAACGTCGCGTTCACCAGGCCGGGGTGGGCCAGCCTCCGCACGTGGACGAACCCCGGGATCATGCGCGGGGCCATGCCCAGGATGAGCAGCGAGATGAACCCCGCCAGGTAGGCGTGCCGCACCGCGTCCGCGTGGGCCGGGAGCGCCCCCTTCAGCATCATCGTGACCCCTCCCCCCACGTCCAGCCCGGCGGCCACGAACAGCCAGACATAGGCCGCGTAGAGCAGCCGCTCGAACCGCCCGAACTCCCCGTAGTCCGGCAGCCCCTCCCGCGTCTTTTTCCTGTCCGGCTCCGGCTCCCCGACCCGCTCCACGGTCCAGGGCGCCTTCCTCCGCAGCAGGATGTCCAGCTCCCACACGAACCAGATCAGCGCCGCCCCCTTGATCCCCCGGCCCGCGCCGGAGAGCAGCGTCCTGGTCCCCCCGTCGGACGAAAGGAGACCTGCGAGACTCAGCAGTTCAGGAAGCCTCTCCAGCGCGAAGCCGAAGAGGTAGAGGCCAGCGACGGGGCGGACAGGCCATCGGGGCGCGGACAGGCGGAGGTAGAGCGGAAAGGTCCGGACGGAGAAGGCCATGCCCACCGGCAGCAGGACGAGGCCGAGATAGAGTTCCGCCCCGAAGCGGTTCCAGGCCAGGTCCAGGACCGAACGGTCGTCGAGGGCGGCGCCCAGGGAGAGACAGGTCGCCAGAAGCGTGGACAGCCCCCACCCGATGAGCGCCGTGACCAGCAGGGGCCGCACCGGGCGCATCGCCGGCCGGTCTACCTCGGAGCGCCGCATCGTGGTGACGATGAGCAGCAGGTAGAGGCCCACGCCCGCGGCCTCCATCAGCGCCGCGCCCCCCATCCCCCAGCGGAGCGCAAGCCGGACCGGACCGCCGGCATACACGTCTAACAGGGGCTGCGCGGTCGCGCGCAGGCCTACCCCCCCGGCCAGCAGCCCGCACGTCCACGGGAGCAGGCGAGGGAATCGAAGGGGCGCGCCGGCCATGCGCGGGATGAAGTGGAGGCTGACCCCGACGATGAAGAGGCCCGCCCATCCCCGGAGCTGCGCGTGCCCGTGCGCCTGGAGGGCGGAGACCAGCCAGTCCCCCAGCGGCAGGTCGAACCCGATCAGAAAGGCCAGGACAGCGGCGTACCCGAACCCGACCGTCAGGGCAATGGCCAGCGCCGCGTAGACGAATGAGACGTGGAATTCTGCGTGGGAAGCTATTCTATCTGAAGATGCGCGATTCACAGCGTATGTTTTATTTTCATAAATCTTGTGCATGGAACGATGTCGCATGGCACACAGGCCCTCACCCCGTCAGGCTGCGCCTGCCACCCCTCTCCCGCATGCGGGAGAGGGGAAGCCGAGCAAAGCGAGGCGGGGAGAGGGCCAGAGCCACAGCGATTTTTTACCAGGCCCTCGATATAGCCTTCTCCGCCTCGTCCAGAAAGGCGACGTAGTTGGTCACGTACGTGGCCGTGGGCGGGTGCTGGAACGGCGTGGCCGTCGGCAGGCAGATGTACCCCGTATCTCTCCCGACGAGCGCCGCGATCTCCCGCACATGACCCCGCATCTCCGCCTCGGTCAAAAGATAAAAGTCCTGGTCCTGCACATAGCCCATCAGGGCGATCCGGTCCCCAGCGGCCTCCCGCAGCCCCGCCAGGTCGATGTTCCCCTGCGGCGGCGGCTCCAGCGGCTCCAGGGCGTCGAACCCGCACCTCAGCGCGTGGGGGAACACCTCCCGCACCCGGCCGTGGCAGTGCAGGCTCACCGGATACCCGAACTCGTGAATCAGGTCCACGAGCCTCCGCTGGTAGGGGACCACGAGCCTCCGGAAGGCATCCGGCGACAGCAGGGGCGGCGTGGCCCGCTCCGGCCCGGCGGTGTAAAACAGGAACGGCGTCTCAAAAGGCCGGAGGGCCTCTAAGAGCAACTTCAGGTCGTTGAAGATGCGCTCGAACCGGAAATCCGTCAGGGACCGGATGAAATCGAACTCCGTCGCCGTGCGGACCGCGAAGTCCTCCTGATCGAACAGTTCCGACACGTCGTAGAAGGGGTCGCTGTAGGAGAGGTACGCCACCCCCTTCTCCCCCGCCTCCTGCGCGTGGGCCACGGCGACCTCCACGTCCCACCGGGCCGGGGCGTAGGGGACGCTCAGGTACCTCTCCACGTCGCGCGCGTCCTCGATATAATGCTTGACGCACATGCCCGGCTGGTCCGCCGGCCTGCGCGTGACCCGCGTCAGCGGCCCCAGGGGCGTGCGCCAGGTGACGGTCGTGTACGTGTCCGCCCCCTCCGCGCGGTGGTGAGTCTCGAAGTCAGAGCCTTCCCGAACCGACCTGGCGGACACCTTGCAGAGGCACGTGACGGACGTCCCCTCGATCTTCTCTAAGATCGGCCCGTAGCCCGGCGCGCCCCGGTGCGCCCCCCACGCAAAGGGGTGGCAGTTGTAGGTGCTGAACGGCAGCCGGTCCACCGGTTTACGGGCAATGGCGTTGAACATGCGCTGACGTGGTGTCATGGCATCCCTCACAGCCATCCGGTCAACCTGGCCAGCAGCCGCGCGTACGCGACATAGTCGGGCCAGGAGATGTCGGGCGGGACCCCGTGGTCGCAGCCGGGGATGACCCCCCCCTCCTCCAGCAGGGGAGGGACCACCCGCAGGACCTCCTCCTCCATCACCTCTCCCCCCCTGGCCATGGCCCGCTTGTCGACCCCTCCGAGGTAGGCCATCTGTTTCCCGAACGCCCGCCGGTAGGCCACGATGTCGTTCCCCGCCGCCACCTCCACCGGCCCGCAGCAGTTGATGCCCGCCTCGATCCAGATCGGAATCAGCTCGCCGACGTGCCCGTCCGAGTCCATGAAGATCAGCTCGCACCCGCTGGCCCGGATCTCCGGGACCCACCGGTCGTAGGCCGGGACCAGAAACCGCCGGACCATGGCCGGGGAGATCATGCTGTGGGCCTTGTAGGCCATGTCCTCGGAGAACCCCACCTGATCCGGGGCCACCCTTTCCAGGACCGGAGCCATCGTCCTGGACGCGAAGTCGATCCAGAAGTCGATCATCTCCTGCACGAAGTCCGGGTCGTCGATCATCATCGTGCAGAGGTTCTCCATGCCGACCCACTCCCGGAGCTGCCAGAAGGGGCCGTTGAAGTGGATGCGGAGGACGTCGTCCCGGTCCTTCAGCGCCGCGCACCGCGCGTCTAAGTCCCCCGGATGCCGGCCCGGCGTCTTCGGGTCGTAGCGCCAGGCCATGTCCTCCCAGTCCTTCCGGCTCTCCACCGGGAACTTGTGCCACTTGCGCGTGACAAAGTCCTTCGCCGAGCGGATGTAGGTGTAGTCGAAGCGGTCCGAGATCTCCGTGACCGCCCCCATCCAGTCCTGGATCACGTAGTGCCCGTCCCGGTGCTCCAGGACCTTCTCCTCGAACTGCGGCATCATCTTGAAGGAGACGTCCAGGCCCGGCATCTTGCGCTTCGGCTCCGGCTTCAGCCCTATGAGATCGAGCATCGTCTCGTAGTAGTCGGCCCCTTCGGGCAGGCCCTGCTGTCGCCACGTCGCCAGCGTGGACTCCCTCGGATGTCCCGGCGTGAGGGTAAACCTGTCAGGCCTCCCGAACAGGAGGGATTCGAGGTAGCGCTCTCTCGGTGTCACGAATAGGCCTCGCGTAATGGTTTGATATTATCGAATGATGTCCGCATACTGTTCCGCCCCCTTGGGCACGTAGGCGCAGTAGGGGTCCGACTCCATATAGTTCCCGGTCACGGCGTAGGCCCGCGCCCGCGACCCCCCGCACACGTTTTTGTATTCACACATCCCGCACTTCCCCCTGAGCAGGTCGCGGTCCCGGAGCGCCCTGAACAGCGGCGAATTCCGGTAGATCTCCACAAGACTCTCCCGGCGCACGTTTCCCCCGGACACCGGCAGGAAGCCGCTGGGGTAGACCTCCCCCGTGTGGGAGATGAACACGAACCCGTCCCCGTCGTTCACCCCCTTGGCGGCCCGCCCGATCTGATCCCTCCCCGCGTGGAACCCCGGCCCCGTCGCCGGACCACTCCGCCTCTCTCCCCTCTGCCGCTCCGCCTTCATCCGCTGCAACACGACGCGCCGGTAGTGGGGCGCGGCCGTGGTCTTGATGTCGAACGGCGCGGACCTCGACAGGTCATAGAGCCGGTTGAAGACCCACTCGTACTCCTCTGCGGTCACCTCGTCCCTCTCCTGCCCCCGGCCCGTGGGCACCAGGAAGAAGACGCTCCAGAGGACGATCTTCAGGTCGATCATCTTCCGCACCAGCCCGTCAAAGTCGGCCAGGTTGTGGCGCGTGATCGTCGTGTTGACCTGCACCGGCATGCCCGCCGCGTGGGCGTGCGCGATGCAGTCCATCGTCCACCCGTAGGACCCCCGCACCTGCCGGAAGGCGTCGTGGACCTCCGCCGTCGACCCGTCCAGACTGATCGCCAGCCGGGACAGCCCCACCCCCTGGAGCGCCAGCACGACCTCCCGCGTCATCAGCCCCGTGCCGCTGGGCGTGAGCGCCATGCGGAGGCCAAGCCGGTCCCCGTGACGGATGAAGTCGAGCGTCTCCGGCCGCTTCATCGGGTCCCCGCCCGTCAGCACGCAGAGGGGCCTGCCGAACGCCCGGACCCGTTCAAGCAGCCGGAACCCCTCCTCCCGCGTGAGTTCGAGAGGGTGCCGGTGGGGCTGCGCCTCGGCCCGGCAGTGGACGCAGGCCAGGTCACACGCCCGCGTCACCTCCCAGATCACTAAGAATGGCGAGACATTGAAATCGATGTCCAAAAAAACCGGCTTTTCCCGGTGCGCTGTATCCGGGTTGCGCGGCGTTGGAGAAGCTGTATGAATCGCGCCGGGTGAAATCACTGGGATCTCCTTGTTATCTCGCTTCTACCTCGTGCGCCTGCGCCGGCTGCGCCTCGACCAGCGGCAGGTCCTCAAGCCCCTCCTCTTCGTCCTGCGCCTGAAGGATTTGATGAAGAACGCCGTCTCCCCCCGTGGCGGCGCCGCGACAACAGGACGCGCAGCCTGCCCTGGGGGCCTGTTCGCGCCCCTCCCCGCCGGACGCCTGCATCGGATCATCTATCCGTTGCTCGAAGGTCAGGCAGCACTTCAACTGGCCGCACACCCCGGTCAGCTTGGAGGCGTTCTGGGCGAGGGCCTGGTCCCGCGCCACCTGAATGGGCACGGGCGAGGGCTTCTGGATGAACGCCGCGCAGCAGAGCGACCGCCCGCATATCCCGAACCCCCCCATCCGCTTGGTCTCCACGCGGAACCCGATCTGCCTCAGCTCGATCCGGGTGCGGTAGGTGCGGGCCAGGTCCTTGACCAGCTCCCGGAAGTCGATGCGCCCGTTCGCCGTGAAGTAGAACGTGATCCGGCTCCCGTCGTATTCGTATTCCACGTCCAGAGGCTTCATCTTCAGGTTGTGCTGGACGACCTTCTGCCGGCACACCAGCAGCGCCTCGGCCTCCTTCCGCCGGCGCTCCTGGAGCTGTTCGACGTCCTCAGGCGTGGCCCGCCGCACCACCCGGCCCACCTCCCTCCCCTTCCCCTTCAGCTCGGTCAGGTCCCCCTTCTGCGTCACCTGCCCGATCTCCTCCCCCTTCTCAGACGCGACCACCACGTAATCTCCGACATTTATTTCGCCCTGGCCGGCGTCCTCAAAGAGGCCCCTGCACTCCTGCTTGAAAGCCACCTCGTAGAACTCGTCCATACTCTTTTCCCTCCGCGTCCTTCCACCCTTCCATCGATCCACCGGATCGATCCACCCCACTGCCTCTGTGGCCGACTTTTCGTAACCTTTCAGCCCTCCCCGGCCCTGTCCTCCGGCCCATTCGGCGGCGACGGACGCCCCCCGCCATCGAGGCGGCACCAGAGACTCAGCGCCTCCTCGAAGGTCGAGCAGAACACCATGGTCGCCTTCCCGTCGGGCTTGATATACTCGAGCAGAAACCGCCCGTCTGCATAACGCCAGATACGGACGCGACCTCCGGCGGCCGTCTGATTCTCGAAGACAAGGGCGGTTGAGTTCATCGGGGGCCATTCCGACGCCTGTGAATGTCACTGTCCGACGCCAGCGTCGGACCGGGGAAACCCATCCCGATCCCTTCTGATCAACAGATCAAGGGATCATGGTTGAAATTTCATCACACAAATCCTGTGCCAGAAGCGTTCCGGCGCAAAATTTTAGATGTTATCTATTGAAAAAAAAGATGTTATAAATGGAAAAGGGGATGGATAAGGAGAACCTCCAACGGGAAAAACGAGAGGGGGATGTCGCACCCGTGAGACGTTCGTGTCCCATCCAGAGGCGAAAGGAAAAGGGGAAAGGGCGCCCTGTCCCTTTCCCCTCTCTCTGTCCCCTCGCTGACGATCCTGAGCAGCGCCTACACCCACCTGATCCGCCCTGTGAGGCCGGGAGAGACCCATCTGAGTCCGTCTGCCGTCACCCACACGCCCTCCACGCCCGGCCGCTGGCGCACCAGGTCGAGACCGGCCCGGACGCCCAGGATATAGGTGGCCGTGGCCAGCGCGTCGGCCTCCATCGCCGTCGGCGCGAGGACCGTCGCGCTGAGGACCTCCTCCGCCGGCTGTCCCGTCCTCGGATCGATCAGGTGAGCGACCCGCCTCCCCCCCACGACCCGGAACTTCTCATACCCCCCTGACGTGGCCACCGCCTCATCCTTCACCTCCAGCGTCGCAAACAGCCGATCAGGACGCCTCGGGTCCCGGATGCCCACCCTCCACCGCCGGGTCGGGTCGGGCTGACCGGCGGCATACAGGTCCCCCCCTGCCTCCACGAAAGCGTTGACGACCCCGCCCCTCCGCAGCTGCGCCACCGCCCGGTCCACCCCGTAGCCCTTGGCAATGCCCCCGAAATCGAGCTCCCCCCCCGCCTGCCTGAGCCCCACCTGCCCGTCCCGGATGAGCGCCTGCCGGTAGCCCACCCGCTCCAGAACGGGACCCAGGTCCCCCGGCCTGGGGAGGACATCGCGCTGCCCCATGAACCCCCAGAAGCGCATCAGCGGCAACACCGTCGGGTCCAGAGCCCCGCCCGTCATCTCCGCGTAGGCCAGCCCCGCCTCCGCCACGGCCAGCGTCCGCGCATCCACCCGCGCCATCCCCCCCGCCGCCAGGTGGATCCGCGACAGATCGCTGTCAGCCCGGTGCGCGCTCATCAGGCGGTCCACCTCCGCGACCTCGCCCAGCGCCGCGTCCACAGAGGCGTCCGCGCCATCCGTCCCATCCGGGACCGCCGTGAGGTGAATCCACGTGCCCATGCCGCAGACCGTCCGGCGGAGGGGTCCGACACCCCCCGGCCCGACCGCGCCCGCGACCCGCGCAAAAGGGTCCAGAACCACCAGCGCAGCCGCCCCCGCCGCGCCGATGCCCGCCCGCCTTAAAAAATCCCGCCGACGCATACCCTCAACCCCCCTCCACGATCTCTTTCACGCTCGCCTCGAAGTCCTGCTCCAGAATGAAGTGATGGTAGATGCGGCGGATGCGCCCGTCCCTGCCGATGAACACCACGATGGGCACGTAGTTCACCTCGTAGTCCCTGAGAAGCTGAGGGTCCTTCCCGGCCAGCATCGGAAAGGGGAGGCTGAACTGCTCCTTGTAACGCCGGATCAGCCTCACGTCCCCAGCCATGACGTTGATCGTCACAATCGTCAGCCCCCGCGCCTCATACGCCCCGTGCGCCCGCTTCAGATACCCGATGATCTGCGTGCAGTAGTGGCACATGTTGTGCGTGAAGTAGAGAACCACCGGCCTGCCTGTGAGGTCCTGAAGCCGGTGCGTCTCCCCCCCCTCGTCCGTCAGCGCGAACGGAGGCGGGGCCTGGCCGACTTTGGCCTCCGTAGCGCGCCCCGTCCCCCACGAGAGGGTCGCGAACAGGAGGAACAAAATTGTAGACCTGAACACAATCCTGAGCACGTCAGGAGGTCTCCACGCGAACGACATGGAACCGCACCACATTTTCGTAGTTGGACGGGTAGATCAGAGGGATGCCATCCGCCTCCGCGTAGGCGTAGGCGAACGTGGGGAGCGCATCCCCCCCCTGCGGGGGGTTCATCGTGATCGCCCGCCCCTCCGAGATCTTGAACCGGTTCGGCGTCAGTCGCCCGAAGAAGAACTCCCTCATCTCAGGGCGCTTGTCCGCCTCCGACACATCCACCGGGACCCAGCCCAGGTCCGGGTCGTAAAAGCTGACCCAGCAGTGCGCCCCGGAGCAGTCCCCGCTCAACTGCCCGCCGCTGGCCCCCGCGGGGGAGGGGTACGGCAGGGGAAAGCCCTGCTCCCACCGCACGGGGATCCCCCGTGAGACCATCATGGCCATGAACAGGGCGTGATAATCGTCGCACTTTCCGCGCCTGTGCTTCATGACCCAGGCCGTGTCCCCCAGGCCGCATCCTTCGATCTGCCTGTCGTAGGTCAGCAGATCAAGGAGGGCATCGTAGACCCTCCTCCCCACCTCCGCCGGCCGCCCGGCCCCTCCCACCACCCTCCGGGTGAACGCCTCCACCTCCTCCGTGACCCGCGCCCGCTGGCTCAGCCGCAGATACTTGCGGGCCGATGCCTCGTCCAGAGCCGCCCGCCTCGCCCCGGTCCGGTGACGCACAATCCGGTAGCGCGACTCCAGCGCGAACGGCGCGGCCTGCGGCCCCGTCTTCACGAGAACCATCCGGTTTCCGTAGACCTCCTCGGAGGTGATCTCATAACCCGCCGGACAGGTGATCGACAGGTCGGCCACCTCCTGAGCATCGTCGGAGGGGGGAAGAGGCATCCAGATATAGGCCTGCTCGGCGTCCCGTGGCAGGCTGTGCACCTCCGTCCGGTAGGTCACGTCGAACGCCATGCAGGTCACGGACGAGGGATCGAACCCCGCGACAGGGGCCGCGAAGAGCCCGGACCCCGACGCGAGCAGCCCCAATCCCCCCAGGCCCGCAGCCCGCAGAAACCCCCGCCGGTCCACAACCTCAGCCCTTTCCCAGAGAAGAACGGATCGCACGGATGACCTCCTCCTGGTCCCACTGATAGGTGTCGAACGTCGCCACGACCTGACCCGCAGGACCCACCACCAGGACCCGGATCGTGTGCTCGATGAGAACCTCCCCCCCCATCGGGATGCGCCTCACCTCGATCCCGAAGTCCGACAAGGCCGACGCGATCCGGTCCTCAGGCCCGATCAGGAAGAGCCACCGGCGGTCCTTCCGGGGGTCCAGATCGTGCCTCTCGAAATGCCTCAGCGCCTCCTCCGGCGTGTCCTGGGCGGGGTTGACCGAAACGTGCAGAAAGAGGAGGTCCGGCGGGCCTCCCAGCTCCCTGTCCAGCTCCTGAAGCTGAGCGGTGACCATCGGACAGGCGAAGGCGCATCTGGCGTAGGTGAAGACCAGAAGGGTCGTCCTCCCCTTCAGAGAGTCCGCCGACACCCTCCGTCCATCCCAGTTCACCAGGTCGAACTTCGGCAGGGCCCCTGACGGAGGATCGGCAAAGGCGAGCGTCCCCCAGGCCATCCAGAGGACGAGCCACGAACTTGCCCTGAGCGCAGGGCGTAAGCCCGAAGTCGAAGGGCCGCGAACTTGCCCTGAGCGCAGGGCGTAAGCCCGAAGTCGAAGGGCCACGAATCCCATCCTCCCTACTCCCCCTCGACCACGACCTCCGTCGGAGCGCCGTCCCTCACCTCGGCGGTCCCCCACGTCCTGACAACGCCGTTGCGCCAGACCCGCACCTCGTGCCTCCCGGCCGGGACATCCGGGATCGAGAACGCCCCATCCTTCCCGGTCACCGCGGCATAGGGGTGGTCAAAGATCAACACGTAGGCCTGCTCGCCCGGATGCGGGTTGCAGACCACCTCGATAAACCCGGTCTCCTCCCGGTAGCGGTAATACGGCTTGATCGGCCTCCTCACCTCCATGCCCGCCTTCGGCAGGGCGACGTTGAAGAGCGTGGCCCCGTAGTGGAGAGGGCGCTGGGAGACCGCCTTCTGATAGGCCAGGCGCATGTAGAGATGGGTGTTGTGGAGCGTGCCGTCCTCGTTGCGCAGGACGAAGTCGTTGCCCACGAACCCCACGCTCACATAAGGCTCAAACCGCCCGGAGACGTGCGAGATCACGACATCGCGCCTGGGGACCTGCCCCCCCGGCGCGCCCTCGACCCAGACCACGGCCTGCCCCTCGTCGCCCGCCACCCGGCCCCGCAGCTCCCCGGCCCCTGCGGAGCCGACGCAGAGGAGGACCGCCCACATCGCAGCCCTCTGAAAGATGCTCGTGTGCCTCATCTCAACTCCTTGCGAAAAGGTGAAACTCAAACCAGCCTGTCCTCAGCGGCCCGCCTGGCAAAAAGGACGTAGCTCAAAAGCAGGGGCAGAACGCCCCAGAGCAGCAGGGCGCCCGCAGACAGGGCCGCCGAAGGGGCTGCGGGCATCTCCGCCGACAGACCCAGAGGCGAGGCGGCGCTGCCGACCCACCTGAAACAGAGCATCCTGAACGCATCCGTCGGGTTGAGCAGGAGGAGCGCCCCGAACAGCCCGGCGGGGACATCCCCCTTCGACAGAATGAGCGCCCCCACCAGCGCCAGGTCGAACACAAACACCGCGCAGATCCAGACCAGGACCGACACGGCCACCGCCCTTCCCCGGTCTCTGGAGAGGATGGACAGCAGGAACGACAGCCCCAGGAACGCCGCCCCCAGCGCCAGGGCCAGGACGACCAGGACGAGATACTCCGGGACGCTCACCCCCGCCCACGCCCTCAGCGCCACGCCCGACAGGGCCAGCCCGGTCGCCACGGCAGCGGACAGGGCCAGGGCGAAACCCAGAAAAGTCCCCAGAAAATACTCCCCCGGCGAGAGGGGATGGACCAGGATCAGATCGAGCGTCCCCCGCCGCTTCTCGTCGATCACGGCCCCGCACCCCATCACCAGGGCCAGCAGCGGGACCAGGTAGAGCGTCAGGTTCATCATGCTCGCCATCGCCGCCCCGGCCCTCTGCACGCCCACGACCCCCACCGGGGCCGCGCCGAAAAAGGCCACGGCCAGCGCGGCGGCCACTAAAAGCGCGGAGACCGTCCAGATCCACCGGTTGCGGAGGCGGTCCCCGAACTCCTTGCGGGCGATGCCCAGAACCACGTCAGTCTGCCGCAAAGTAGACCTCCTCCAGGCTCGGTTCCTCCACGCGCAGGTACCGGATCTCCCCGCGGAAGGCGTCCAGCCCGGTCAAAAACCCGATCTTTTCAGACTGCGGGACCTCCGCCACGAGCCTCCCGTCCCCCTTCAGCACGGAGACAGCCCCCAGCCTGCGGAGGGCCGCCTCCAGCGCCCCGTTGACCGACCCCGCCGGGTAGAGATGCACCCGGATCGGCAGCCGGAGCGCCCGGCTCAGCTCCTCCACGCCCCCCAGCGCCCTCACCTCCCCCCGGCTCAGGACGCAGGCCCGGTCCACCTGACCGCATGCCTCCGACAGCCGGTGCGACGACAGCACCACCGTGCGCCCCTCCCCGGACCTCAGCAGGCGGAAGAACTCCCGCGTCCCCTCGGGGTCCAGGCCCTCGATCGGCTCGTCCACGACCAGGACCTCCGGCCCCCCGATCAGCGCCTGCGCCAGGTTCAGCCGCTGCTGCATCCCCTTGGAGTACTCCCCCACGCGCCTCCGGGCCGCCCCCCCCAGCCCCACGCCCTCCAGCGCCTGCATCACCCTCTCCCCGCCCGCGCCCCGCAGCCGGGCGAAATACCGGAGCGTCTCCTCCCCCGTCAGATGCTCGTAAAACGAGATCCGCTCCGGCATGAACCCGAGCCGCCGCCGGAACGCCCGCCACCCCTCCCGGTCCGGCTCCCTCCCCTCGATCAGCAGCCTCCCCGCCGAGGGCTGCGAAAGCCCCACCAGAATCCGGATCAGCGTCGTCTTGCCCGACCCGTTGTGCCCGAACAGCCCCAGCCACTCGCCCCTCCTGACCTCCAGGTCCACGGAGCGGAGCGCCTCCACAGGCCCGAACCGCTTGGAGATGCCTTCCAGCCGAATCATGTCATTCTCCGGGGATATGGGGAAGCTTGCTCTGTTCCCCGTAATAGTTCTGCGGCCTCGGCGGGTAGCGTTCCAGGACCGATGCCCACCCGGAGACCGCCGGGGACATCCGGGGCGAGCGGTCCACCCCCTTGGGGAAGGCGATCACGGGGAACTCCCGCTCCGCCCTGGCCAGGGCCTGGAGCGCCGGGCTGGTCAGGAGCAGCTTGGCCGCCGGATATTTCCACAGCAGGGCGTCCACCAGGGAGTTCGACAGGTAGGGCGCGTCCCCCCTCCCGTTCCCGTCTAAGTCCCACCCCAGATAGTCGCTCCAGAAATTGCCGTCCCAGGCCTGGTCGTGCGCGGCCACGAAATTGACCTGGATCTCGTTCTGGACGAACGCGTTGTCCGTCACCTCGTTCTCCTCGGAGCCGCCCCAGCAGTGCATGCCCAGGTTGTTCCGGGCCACCAGGTTCCCCCGCAGCGTGTTGTAGAGGGAGTTATAAAGAAAAAGCCCTTTGGTGTTTCCGATGATCAGATTCTCAACCGCCCGGCTCCGGGTGACCTGGATCAGCAAAAGGCCGTGCGTCGCGTTGTTGTGGAGGACGTTCCGGCTGGCCTCGATCTGCTTGGAGAACATCAGGGCCAGCCCCACTAAGTTCTCCACGACCGTGTTGTCGTTGAAGACCCCCCGGTCGCACCACATGGTGTGCGCGGAGTACCTCGACCTCGTGATCGTGTTCCCGATCACCCGGCAGTCCATGCTCAACTCCATGTAAACGCCATCCCGGCTGTCGGAGATCGTATTCCCCCGGATCGTGGCCCCCTGCGCGCTCCAGAGATGGACCCCGTCCCCCCGCGCGTTCACCGGCAGGTCCCCCCGCCCGTCGATCCGGTTGCCGACCACCTCCGCCCCCTCGCTCCCGTGGATCCAGATGCCGAACCGGCACCCCTCCACCCGGTTGCGGATGAGCCTCACCCCAGACGCAACCTGCTCGGCCCGGATGCCCGCGTCCGAGCGGTTCGGCTCGCACCCGCCCCCCCGGAGCGTCAGCCCCTCCACCGTGACCCCCGGCGCCTCCACGGCCAGCACGTGCCCCTTCCCCCCCGCGTCCACGACCGCGCCCTCAACGCCCACGATCGCGATGCGCCGATTCACGACCACGTTCTCCCGGTAGACCCCCGCCGTCACCAGGAGCGTGTCCCCTTCCGCGCTCGCCGCGATCGCCTCCCGGATCGCGCCGGGGCCGGAAGTCACCACTCGCGTCCCGGCCACGGAGACGGACGGCCATATTGCGAGACCCAGCAGCAGCGCCCCGGCCATCAGCCTCGGCGCGGTCCTCTCCCGCTTCGCGACGATCAGCGCCGGGCAGACCGCCTCGTCCTGCCCCGTCTTCTGGCAGTCCCAGCACTGCAGGCACTCCCGGTAGTCGATCCGCCCCGTCTCGTAGGAGATGGCCTTCGGCTCGCACCCCCGGTGGCAGATCTTGCACGTGGAGCACTGGTCGTAGCGCGCCAGCGGCAGGAGCGGCCTGCGCGACGGGATGGACAGCGCCCCGCCCAGGGGGCACAGGAAGCGGCAGAAGGACCGGTAGACCACCACCGACAGGACCGTGACCGCGACGAAGTAGGCCACGAAATGCGCGGGCCGCGCCAGCCGGAGGATGAACGTCTTGAACGGCTCCACCTCGTCCAGCGTCTCCGCCAGGGGCAGGTTGAAGAACCCCACCCCCAGGAGGATCAGGAACGTGACATATTTGCCCGCCCGCCAGGCCGGCCCCGGCTCCCACGCGTCGATCCGCCTCCGCAGCCGTTCAGGCAACACTCGCTCCCGCAGGCCCAGCAGGACCTCTAACAGCGCCCCGTAGGGGCAGAGCCACCCGCAGAAGAACCCCCGCCCCCACAGCGGAATGGACACCGCGATAACGACCCAGAACAGGAAGATCAGCGGCTCCGACAGGAAGGTCCCGAACGGGAGCCGGAGCCGCGCCGCCGAATCGGCCAGCGTGAGGACCTGGGTGGTGCTCGGCTGGGCCTTCAGCCACACCCCGACCCAGGCCGCGGCCACCAGAGCGACCAGGCGATGGATCAGCTTCCGGTGCGCCACGAGCCGCTGCCGGAGGGCGAACAGGGCCGCCACCAGAACCAGAAAGGCGGCGAACCCCGCGACCTCCAGCGCCCGCCCCTGCCAGGAGGCCATCCAGAACGGCGCCTCCTCCTCCGCGAACGCCCCGGGCAGCCGGTAGTCCGCCACGAACGCCCCGTAGGCCCTCCGGTCCCCCACCCGGTAGGGGACCGTGAGGTGGAAGGTGAACGCCTCCGCCGGGTTGAACCCCCCCTCCACGAAGAAGATGCCCCCCTCCTGAAACGTCGGGGCCCCCTCCGCCTGCGGCGTCGTGAACTGGAGGTAGTCCACGTCCTTGAACACGAACAACCTCCCCTCCTGCTCCACCCCGAACCGGTCGAAGATCCCCCCCCTGGCGAACCCCGCGCCCTTGAAGGAGACCGTGCCGTTCCCCCCGATGAACAGCGCGCTCCCCCTCTCCCTGACGCGCTCCTTCACAACGGCGTAGTAGCGCTCCCCGAGCAGGTTCCGGCCTATGGAGGCCGGGTCGAGCACCGCGAACTTCAGGTCCACCAGGGGGGCCTCCCCCGTCTGCCCCAGGTCCCCCGGGCGCACCGTCATCTCCCCGACCGCGCCACGCGCGGCCAGATCGCCCCAGCTCAGCGCCTCGAACCGCTCCGAGGGCCTCCGCCTCCGGACCTCGGACGCCTTCAGGATGCCCGCGCCCCGGCCCACCTGCCGCCCGGCCTCCAGGATCGCGGCGTTCTCGGCCACCGCCGTCACCGTCGCGCCTGAGATGCCGTCCACGGCCACGTAGCCCGCCTTCGGCGTGTCGCTGATGACGACCCGGTCCCGGATGTCCTTGCCCACGTACTGAGCGACAAAATCGTGAATGACCTTTTCGCTCAGCCCGATCAGCACGATCGGCTCCGAGTGCCTCACGATCTTGACGCCCGTGATCTTCCCCTGCCGGTCCAGGCCCATCAGGGTGTTCAGCGTGTGGCCGGAGTAGCCGGGGATGTTCACGAAGTCGTCCGTGAGGAATACCACCCCCAGCAGGGTGCGCGGGCCATTTTCTCCCGGCCCGTAGGCCTCCCAGGTGGTCCCCTTCCGCACGAACTCCGTCGCGCCCGGCAGCGCGTCGGACGGCTCGTAGGGGTAGTTCTGCTCGCCGAACGTGATCTGCCCCTGCACCCCCCCCGCCGCGCCCAGACAGATCGCAGTCAGCAAAAAGACGACCCGGGCGACGAACGCCGTTGTTCTTCTAAGTTTCAAGCTGCCTCACGCCTTGGCCCTGGCCTTCACCATGAACCGCATCCGCATCTCCAGATGGAGGGCGTGGCAGAAGTTGGTGCAGTAGATCCAGTGCACCCCCGGCTTGTTCGCCACAAACGTCACGGACTTGGTCTGATAAGGCCCCACCACGAAGTTGACGTTGTAGTTGGACACGCAGAACCCGTGCGACAGGTCCGGGATCTCATCGGTGTTGGTCACGATGAACGTCACCTCATCCCCCTGGTTCACCGTGACCTCCTGCATGCCGTAGACCGGCGCGCTGGCCGTGAGACGCACGGTGACCTTGTTCCCCTTCCTCTCCACCGAGCTCTTGGTGGTGGCGAGCGGGTGCTCGTCCATGCGGGGCCGGTGCTTCACCAGGGGCTCGATGATGTCCCGCCGAACCATGATGCAGTCGTGCGGCTCGATGTACGCAGGCTCGTCCTCCACCAGGACCATCTTCTCCCCGGAGATGTCCACGAGCTGGTCGTTCTCCGGCTTGATCGGCCCCACGTTCAGGAAGCGGTCCTTCGAGATCTTGTTGAGCGAGATGAGGTACTTCCCGTCCGCCTCCTTCGTCTCCGCCATGGACGCCATGGTGTGTCCCACCTGGTAGTGGATGTCCAGCCGGTCCACCACCGCCGTCTCCCCCTTCTTCTGGCTCTTGTAGATGTCGATGGCCTTCTGGATGTTCCATTTGACGATCTGGCTGTCGATGAACAGGGAGGTGTAGGCGTTGCCCCTCCCGTCATACGTGGTGTGGAGCGGCCCCAGCCCGATCTCCGGCTCCGCCACGATGCAGTCCATGGGCTTGATCTTCCCGGCGAAGGCGTCCGCTATCCGGTCGATCTCCACGACCGTGGCCGTGGGGGAGACCTTGCCCGAGCAGACCGCGTACTTGCCGTCCGGGCTGATGTTCACCCCGTGCGGGTTCTTCGGCACGGGGATGTAGAGCGCCAGACTCGACCCCGGCTTGCCGTCCAGCATCTTGACGCCGTTCACGACCTTGTAGGTCCCCCCCTTCAGCGCCGCCCTGATCGCCTCCCAGTTGAACACCACCAGGTAGTCCCGGTCATTGGCCAGCATCTCCGAGACCGTGGCCCCGTTCTCCGGGTTGTAGGAGGTCGCAAACGAGTAGAGGCCCTTGTAGTCCGTGGCGGCTAAGTCCAGGTTGGTCGGGACCACGATCTGGCAGACGACCTCCATCTTCTGCGCGTCGATGATCGTGTGCACCCCGGAGTAAGCCTTGGCGTTGCGCATGTCCCCCGTCCCGTCGTTCGTCAGAGGGACCTGGAACTCACTGTTCATGACCAGCCAGTCCGTCTGCGGAAACCGCTGCGGGAACGTCCCGTGCGTGCCCTGGCAGTGCGGGATCGAGATGATCGCATCGGTCTCCAGAAGGTCTATCCGGATGCGGGCGAGCCGATTGTTCGCCTTGTCGTTCACGAAGAGATACTTGCCGTCGTAGGTCCCGTTCTTGTAAGAGCCGTGCGTGTGATGGGTGTCCCCCACGAACGTCCCCTTGAGAAGCGCCTTGCTCTCGTTGGTGATGCCCCACCCGCTCCCGCAGTCTATGTTGAACACCGGGATGCGCTTGAACAGCCGCATGGAGGGGACACCGAGGACCCGGATCTCGCCCGACTGCCCCCCGCTCCAGAACCCGTAGTAGTCGTCCAGCTCCCCCGGCCGCACCTCGTGCCGCGTCGTCGTCTTCTGGGCCTCCACGGAGGCGGTGAACACCCCGCCGCCCGCCGCCAGAACGCCGGCGATCGCGCCGATCAACAGGGCCGTCCTGATAGCCCACCGATTTCTAAACATGGAACGCCTCCTTGAATGACCACGCCTGTCCGTCACAAATCACAGCGCCCGTCCTTCGCCTCTACTTCTTGACGACCTTCGCCCCCCCCTTCATGATCTCCAGGCAGCGAGAGACGATGTCCCACCGCTGCTGCTCGTCCAGCGACTCCGCAAAGGAGGGCATCGGCGTCCCATCCATCCCCGTCACGAAAGTCTTGTAGATGTCCTCCGGCTGCGTCCCCCCCTTGAGAGGCCCGGACGTGAAGTCGAACGGCAGGATCTTGTCCCCCCAGTTGTCCTTCAGGTCCTGAGCGGAGGGGCCGTCCCCCAGCCCGTTCTCCCCGTGGCACTTCACGCACCCCGCATCCACGTAAAGCTCCCTCCCCCTTTCGACGGAGGCCGGCGTCCCGACGGAGGCCGGCGCCTTGCTGAACTGGAGGGGCTTCTCCGGCGTCTCCTCCGACCACCTCTTGGAAAAGGTCTTGATGTAGGCGATGGCGGCCTTCCGGTCCTCCGGCGAGAGGTCCTTGTGAGAGGGCATGCCCGACCGGGGGATACCCTCCGTCACGGTCCTCAGGAGATCCTCGTCAGTGGGCAGAGACCCGGTCGGCGTGCTCCGAAACTTGAACATGCCCGCCGTGAAGTCCCTGGGATAGATGTAGACCACGACGCCGTTCTTCTGAACGCGGTGGATGATCCCGATAAGCCCTTTCCCATCCCCCTGCTCGCCGTGACAGACCACGCAGTAAGTCTCATAGACCTCCTTGCCCCTCTCGGCGGGCCTTGCGCCCTGAGCCGTCAGGAGGGCGGGTCCCGGCCCTGCCAACATTCCCGCGATCAACAGAAGAAACACCCAAGTCCACCTCATCATTTCACCCTCCTCTCACGATCACGTCTCATGCTTCACATCCTGCCCTTAATTAACAATCATTATCAATTGACAGACACAACAATTCTTGATCAGTTGCCCTCCTTGCAAGGCGCGTGCCAGGAGGCATCCCCGGCCGCGCAAGTCGGATAAGTGGCGAAAAATACGGGAGATATTTTTGTCCGGAGGGGGAAGAGACAGGGGTATCCAGGCCTCGAACATGGGACATCGCCGTCTCAATCGCTGGGCAGTTGCGTCACACGCGGGGGAGGTCCGGTTTTCCGTGGTCATATCTTTGGCAGGAGCGCCAGCTCGGCCTCGGAGAGAGGGCAGGTCCGGTAGAGGTCCGCGCACTGGCGGCAGATCCCCTGAGACGGACGCCAGTCGGGAAAATCTTCCGTCACCCTCGCGACAAGGTCCGGGGGCAGGCGCTCCGGCGCCGGTTCGAGGTCGTAGGTCGGGAAACCGCAGACCGGACAGCGGGTCCCTCGGCGCAGGGCGTGAGACCCGTCCAGGTGAGCGTCAGGGTCCAGGGCAAAGGCCACCAGGTCCGCGTGGGTGGGAGACGCCCCGTCGAAAAACTGGCTGAACACCTCCGGCGTCCGTTCCCCGAAGGCCGGAAATGCCCGCGTGAAGTCCCGCAGGCGGCGGTCCCTCACGTCCGCCGGGGCCACGCCCGCCCGCAGGAGCCGGCCGTCGATCGTCGCGTCCCAGAGGGCGCGGTAGCGGTCCTGCAGCAGCCGGTCGTACGCCGGGCCGACCTCCGAGCGGGGGAGAGAGGGCTCATACCCGAAATGCGGGTCGAGCATGTCCTCCACATGAAGGAGTTCATGCCTCAGGAGGTCCAGCAGCCAATCGGGTTCCAGCAGGCCCTCGGGGCGGACCTGGATGCCGATGGACCGGCGGTCCGCCTCGCCCTGCCCTGCCTCTGCCGGGCTGACAAACAGGTCCGCCCCCTCGTCCCTCTTCGAGCGCGCCGCCGTCACCGCGCAGCGTCCCACGGAGGTCTTCAGCCGCGGCCGCTCGTCGAAGGCCTGCTGAATGGGCCGATCGAGGCCCAGGCGCACGAACCAGGCAGCGTGCAACTGCCGGAACGCCGCGTCCCGCTCCTCCACATCCGCGATCTCGTAGAGCCGGTCGCGCCCCTCGCGAAAGGACCATTCGTCGGGCCGTCCCCGCAGGGCGCGCAGCACGGCCTCCTCCACGAGCCGGGCGTCGTAGTCCACGCGCAACGCATCATGCTCTGTCGTCATCCGTCGCTCCCTCGATGTTCAGCAACTCCTGCCCCGTCCCGCACGCCATCGGCGCGTCGTCTAAGTCCACGGCGCGGAGCTGGAGGAACTCGGACCCGGCAGGGACCCGGAGCCGGGCGCACTCCGCGGCCAGAAAGGCGAGGCAGAGCCCCCCTAAGGCCCCATAGAAGCCGCCCGCGTCCTCTCGCGTGAGCCTTCGCGCAAATGCCGGGCCGAAGCGTCCGAGGTGATCCCGCAGGAACAGCCGGACCGCCCTCCGCGTCTCCCCGGCCATCCCCTCGTCCCCCTGGCCCAGGGCGTAGGCCTCCTTGCGGCAGAGGAAGACCATGAACTCGCACTCGCAGCTCACGTGGTCGATCCGCTCGTGCGCCTCCGCCCTGAGCGCCAGCCCGAACGCCTTCAGAAATCCCCCCAGGTCCCCCATCTCCTGCGGCTGCTGGAACAGGGCGTCCTGTCCGTACTCCGTCTCATAAGGAGACACCGGACCGCGCGCCGTGTGCCCGAACAGCCTCCGGTAGGATGCGGTCAGCGCCTCTAAGTCCGACGCCCCCCCCGGCGCGGCCAGGTCCCGCGCGCGTCCTGCAAGCCCCCCGTCCATCGCGGCGGCGGCGTCTGCCAGCGCCAGCGCCCCCTCGGCGGAGGCCAGGCGCGCGGCCATCTCCCGCGTGGGGGGCCGGAACCCCAGCGCCAGCGCCTCATACAGCGCGCTCCGGCACAACGCCAGATCAACAGCATCTATGGTAGCGGATGCCTTCATGGTGTCCTCCGCGTTGCCTTGTCATATCGAATTCGCGTGCTTCGCCGGCCTCACGTGGATCGGCTCCTCCACCTTCGTCCGGAAGATCTCCTTCCCGTCCTTGCCGAAGGCGATCACCGTGTCGTTGTAGAGCGTGATCGGCCTCCCCCTCAGCGTCCCCTCGTAGACCTTCGGCCCCTCCTCGATCTCGTACTTGAAGATGATCCGGTTGGACCTCCGGAAGAGCTGGAGCACGGCCAGCAACTCCCGGTCAGGGTTCGCGTAGCGCTCCACGGCCAGGTCCACCCCCGGCCCGAACATCTGCCGCAGGTAGTCCCTCGGCACCCACCGGGGCGGGATGTAGTAGCCGTTCGGCTCCGTCCCGAACTGCGGATACAGGGGCAGGGCTACCTTCGCCACGTGGACCATGTAGTAGATCGGGTTCTGCCGGTCCTCGGCCCACGTCCCGTCCTTGCTCATCTTCACCAGCCCCTGCATGCGGATCTGCCCGATGCACGCGGCCATGCACCGCGTCTCCATCGGCTGCCCGTTGCTCTCCGGGTCCGTCCCCTCCACGCGCGGGTAGCACGCGATGCACTTCTCCGACGTGCGCGTGTTCCCCCGGTACATCGTCTTCTTGTAGGGGCACGCCTCCACGCACTTCCGGTAGCCCCGGCACTCCTTCTGGTCCAGCAGCACGATGCCGTCCTCCGGCCGCTTGTAGATCGCCTTGCGGGGGCAGGCCACCAGGCACGCCGGGTAGGAGCAGTGGTTGCAGATGCGGGCTAAGTAGAAGAACCAGGTCTTGTGCGCGGGCAGCTGCTCCCCCGTCTTGTCGAACTCATACCGGACGCCCCGCTTGCCCACCGGGTTGTCCTCGTAGAGGTTCGGGGAGTTCCACTCCTCGTCCGTCGGCAGATACCCCAGCACGCGGGCGCTGTCCGGCGTCAGGCTCTTCTCCGCGGCCTCAAAGACCGTCTGCCCGTCGAACTGCCCGTAGGGCCGCCGGGCGTCCCTGTCCACCTCCCCGGACCAGACCTGCCCGTCCGGGTTGGCCTTGTCGAGCAACTCCAGGGCCTTCATGTCCCAGAACATCGGGTAGCCCCCGTAGGGCTTCGTCTCCACGTTGGCCCACCACATGTGCTCCTGCCCCTTGCTGAACGTCCAGGTGGACTTGCAGGCCATCGTGCACGACTGGCAGGCGATGCACCGGTTGATGTTGAACACGAAGGCGAACTGCCGCTCCGGGTACACCCCCTCGTAGGGGTAGCTCATGTCGCGGCCGAGGTGCCAGTTGTAGACTTGCGGCATGGTCAGGCTCCTTATCTGCCTGCATTTGGGTTTGAACGTTCAAACGTTCAACGTTCAAACGTTTCAATCTGAATCAGCTCCTCCTCACCATCCTCCTCGCCGCCCTGCTCCACAACCCGGAGGCTGCCCCACGCCCCGGCGCACTCCTGGGCGATCCGGCGCACCTCCGCGTCCCCGATCCGGCGGTACGCGTCGTGCGCCCCGGCGTAGAAAGGATTCCGGAACAGGCGCATCAGCCCCTCCGCGTCGTAGCCCATCCGGGCGAACTCCTCGGCGAACACGTAGGCCATGTCCGTCGTCGCGTCCGCGCTCACGCTCAGGCCCACGCCGATGAGCATCGAGGGGTCGGTGGGGTCGGGGTCGTTGTAAGGCATGGCGGTCCTTTCTATCGTTTTCGTAGGGGCGCGGCATGCCGCGCCCCTACACAAAATCACGAACTCCTCTTGATCAGCTCCCCGGCCAGGTAGCGCTTCATGAACTCCCCCTCGTTGTCCGGCGTGAACCCCGTCGTGGCCACGGCCCAGACCCCCTTCCCGCCCATCCCCCCGTCCTCGGCCTTGGTGACGCGCACCAGGGTCTCCTTGGGCACCGTGTTGACCGCGTGGTTGTCCGCCTCCCCCCCGAAGATGAACCCCATCATGACCTTGGCCTTGTGGAACAGCGTGTCGGTCTGGTGCATCGGCATGTGCCAGTTGCGCGTGATCGACTGCTGAGACCCGTAGCGCAGGTTGGCCTGGTAGCCCGTGTTCTCCGACAGGGCCCGCCCGTCCGGCCTGGTCTCGTGCGCCTTCACGCTCTTCTCCGTGGCGATGAACGGCGCGTGCTTCATCATCACGATGTTGTAGGGGTAGGCGTGGTTGTACTTGACCCGGAGCATGCACCGGGCCACCCGGTAGAACGGGTCGTCCGGCCTGGCGCCTAAGTAGGGCCGGTCCGCCGGGTTGGCGTCTAAGTAGACATAGTCCCCGTCGTTGATCCCCAGGTCGCGCGCCGCCTGCGGGTTCATGTGGAGCTGGTGCTCCCCCACGCACGGGGCCCGCTTGTCCAGCCGGTAGGGGTCCCCGAAGTTGGAGTCGTAGAGCATGTGCCAGTCCACGTTGGACCAGCCGCTGTGCACCCGGTGCCGCGTCTTGGGCGTCAGGCAGTAGAACTGGAACCCCTTCTCCCAGAGGAAATTCTTCGTCAACTTCGCCTTCTCCCAGGGCATCTTGACGTTCCGGATCGTCCGCTCGTCCCACCCCTCGGCCGTCAGCGGGATGCCGTAGTCCTCCGGCCTGACGAGGGGGTTGGAGCTGACGATGACGTTCGGGAGGTAGGGCGTGGCCTCCGGCCCCTCCCGGTGGACGATGAAGTTCTCCCCGCACGCGACGGCCGTCGGGTCGTCGCTGTACGCGTGCATCCGCCCCGTGTCCGTGTGGAACGGCTCGCTGTCGTGCACCTGCTCGTAGAACGGGATGCGAGGATACGTCCGGAACAGCATCAGACACCCGCCGGGCGGCCCGTACTTCCCGGCCATGACCTCCTCTAACCTGTAGCCCGCCGTGGTCGTGGACGTGTCTAACAGCCGCTGGATGTAGACCTCCCGTTTCCCCTCCAGCGCGAACTTGAAGTAGTCGTGGAACCGCCCGTCCCCCGTGACCTCCCCCAGCGCGTTCGCGATGCCCGCCAGGATCATCAGGTCGTCCCGGCTGTCGAACACCGGCGGGATGCCCCCCTTCCAGACCTGCAGGAAGGGGTTCGAGCAGGACGCCGTGATCTCCAGCCCCTCGAACTCCAGCCAGGAGTTGGCCGGCAGGGCCAGGTCCGAGTACTCGATGGACGCCGTCATCTGGATGTCGATCGAGACGATCATCTCCACGTTCGGGTTGACGTTCTTGATCATCCCATAGGCCCACTTGGCGTTGTTGATCAGGTTCACGTTCGTGAACAGGATCGCCTTCGTGGGCGTCGGCATGTGCGTCTGCCCCGTGAAGTTCCTCCGCCCGAACTTGGGCGTCTCCACGATCAGCGCCCGGTCCCCGTGGTTCCAGTAGGCCGGCTCCTCGTCCTTCGTGTACGCGTGCGCCTTCACATCCTTCCCGTGCGCGTTCGGGTCCAGGTTGGGCTCGAACGGGTCCTCTGCCACCCACCCCTTGAACCCCGGCCCGGTCCACGGCGACCCCTGGAACAGCGCGGCCTTGTAGTTCCCCGCCCAGGTGTGGCAGCCCGCGCCCGGCTGGCCGATGTTCCCCGTCAGCATCAGCGGCAGGTACGCCGCGCGGTTCATCTCCGTGGCGTGGAACCAGTGGTTGATCCCCTCCCCCTGGTGGATGGCCGCCGGCTTCATCGTCGCGATATCCTGGGCGAGCTGAACGATCAGGTCCTTCGGGGCCTGCGTGATCTCGCAGACCGTGTCCAGGTCATAGTCCTTGAGGTGCGTCTCGTAGAGCGTCCAGAGCGTCGCGACCTCGACCTCCTTCCCATCCACCAGCTTCACCCTGAACGTCCCCTCCAGCGCCGGCGCGAACCCCTTCTTTGCCATCTGCTCCCCCACGTCGTCGCGGGTGACCGCGCGCGGCCCCTTCAGCCCCTCGTCCCAGATCACGAAGTCCCCTAACTTCTCGTGCTGCTCCGGCTTGAGGCCCTGCACCTTCACGGACGGCCCGTCCGGGGACAGGGTCGTCTTATAGTTCTGGAACACCTCCGCCGCCCGCAGGCGCTTCAGGTTGTCCGTCCGCACCAGCAGCGGGAAGTCCGTGAACTGCTTGACGAACGTCTCATCGTACTGCTTCTTCTCCATCATCAGCTTCGTGACCCCCAGCCAGAGCGCCGCATCCGTCTGCGGCCGGATGGGGATCCAGTAGTCCGCCTTCGTGGACGGCGGCCCGTACTCCGGCGCGATCACCACGATCTTCGCCCCCCGCTCCATGCACTCGATGAACCAGTGGGAGTCCGTCAGCTTGTTCTCCACCAGGTTCTTCCCGTCCATGATGATCAGCTTGGAATAGCGCAGGTCGTTGAAGTCGCAGTCCGACGCCTGGAGCCCGTGCACCCAGGGGTGGCCCGGCGCCTGGTCCCCGTGCCAGGTGTAGTTCGACCAATTCCGCCCGGCCAGCGCCCTGTCGTGATCTACCCCTCGGACCCTGGCATCCAGAAGGGCCATCGAATTGTTCAGGCGGTACATCCCGTACTTCCCGATCACCCCCAGCAGCCCCATCCCCCCCCGCATCTTGATCGTGCGCGTCCCCGCGCCCCCGGCCGCCTCCACCATCTCCGGCTGGTAGCCCTGCGCCAGCAGCCGCCTCTTGCCCTCCTCCCCGCTGTAGCGCGTGGAGATGGCCACGAGCGCCTTTGCGATGTTCTGGAACGCGTCCTCCCACGAGATCTGCACGAACTCGTCCTGCCCCCGGCTGTCGAACATATACTTGCTCTTCAACTCAGGCGTCAACTCCGGGAACCCCGCGTCCGCCCACGCCTTCCACCCCTTGCGCACGATCGGGTGGCGCAGCCGGTAGGGCCCGTAGAGCACCCGGTGGAACGTGTAGCCCTTGGCGCACTGCCGGGGGTTCCAGTTGGACGTGGCGTGATTGCCGTAGAGATCTGCGTAGTCCTGGTAGTCGTAGGTGGCCCCCATGCGCGTCACGATGCCGTTCCGGACATAGGCCCGCACCCGGCACGCGTGCGTGTCGTTCGGCGAGCAGACCCAGTCGAAGAACCGGTCATACCGGTACTGGTCCCGGTAGACCCTCTCCCAGTCCCGGTCCACGGCCCCGGCCAGCGGGTTCTGGTCCGGGTCCGCCGAGGCCAGCAGGCGCAGCGGCGTCCCCAGCGTGCTCAGGGCCGCGCCCCCGGTCCCGATGCCGATCCAGCGCAGAAAGTCCCGCCGGGGCAAAATCAGTGACGAGTGATGAGTGCTGTAGCGCGGCGATTCATCGCCGCGAAATGACGAGTCAGACATGACAGTCTCTCCACATAACAGGTTTGTCAAAACGACAAGGGGCGCGACAGCAGGGCGGAACGCGACCTCACCCTGGGAGCGTTAGGCGGGGTGGGAAGGGCTAACCACCGGGGTTCAGGAGAGGCGTTAGGCCGCAGTGGAAACCTCTGGACGATCCGTCCTCTGGAGCAATGCCCTTGCGGCGCAGGGTGGTGGGTCGCGACCTCAACGGGAGCGACAGGTTGGGTGGCAGCCCCTCGCGGCGCCTGAGCGAGCGTCTTTCTTTGGTGCGACCTTTCTTGGACGAGCAAGAAAGGTCGCAATGCGGCACGGACCGCCTATCAAGGCGCTATTTTTAAATCTTGCCAGATCGTCACCGACTTCTTCCCATCCCGGTCCCCGGCGCTCCCATTCCAGACCGCGAAGGCCACGGATACCGTCGTCCCCGGCCTCAGCGTCACCGCATCCGGGCCGTTGGGCGCGAGCGCCCTCCGGAAGGTCACGCGGTAGGTGTCCATCCCGTAGGTCCCCGTCGCCTGCACCGCCTGGTCGATGCGGGGCCGGGCCTTCAGCGTCCCGAACCCCTGCGCGCGCAGGTCCTCCGCCGGACTCTTGCGCGTCGGGTCGGCCACGATGTTCCCCGCCCCCCACGCCGTCACGAACGTCGTGTCAGACTGCAGCGTCAGCGCGTGACGCATGGGCTGCTCCAGCGGCGAGCGGAGGAGGTTGGGGTAGGAGTCGATGCCGATGTGGGGGTAGACCTTTTCAAGGTCCTGGAACGCCGGCTCTAAGTCCGCCTGCCGCTCCGACTTCCACATCCAGATGTTCACGAACTCCCCCTTCGCCCCCATCGCGAAGAACGGCGGGTCGGGCGCCATCGAGAACTCCACCGCCGCCGCGTCCCGGAAGTCCTGAGGCCGCACGGCCGTCTGGTCCTGCGTCCCGTCCGCCCAGACCAGCAGCAGGGCGATCTCCTTCCCGTCGTGCAGCGCCCGCACCGTGACCTCCTCCGGCCGGTCCGTCCGCCACCACAGCGGCATCATGTGGATGTTCACGGGCCGGGCGCTGCGCCAGGCCCCGTCGTCCGGGTGTTCAGGGACCCTGGACACGCGCCTCGCCTCCATCTCGAACTTCCGCATCTCCACGCGCGCCCGCTGCTCGTCGCTCGACAGGGAGCGGACGTAGTGCGCCAGGTGCCAGGCGTCGTCCCCGTGCAGGTAGTCGCTCATCGGCATGGGCGTGCCGGGCAGCCCGGCCACGATCCGGCGGTAGACCGACTCCGGGACCGGGTCCCCTTTATAAACCCCGAGGGTCAGGTCGCGCGGGCGCGTGGGCAGCCCCTTCTCGTCGACCTGCTTCTGCTGACCGTCCCCCCTTGCCGTCCTCCCGTGGCAGCCCGCGCACCCGTCCGCGAACAGGGAGTCCGCGCGCGCCCGGGCCTCGGGCGTATAGGGCGGCTCAGGCGGGACGCGGAGCGCCCCCTCGCCGGGGAGCCCCTCCGCCCTGTTCGGCTCCTTGTCCGGGCGGACGGAGATCGGCGTCTCCGCAAACGTCTTGATGTAGTGCGCCAGGCCCCACCGCGTCCGCTCCGGCAGGTGCGCCCAGGAGGGCATGGCCGACCCCGGCATCCCCCGCGAGATCGTGCGGAAGAGGTCCTCGTCCGTGGGCGCGCTGTCCCACGTGGAGATCAGCCGGTACTTCGCGGTCACGAAGTCCCTCGGCCTCGGATACAGCAGGTAGGCCGCCTCCCCGTCCCCCCTCCCCTGAGGCCCGTGACAGGCGACGCACTGCCTCTCGTAGGTCGCCTTGCCCAGCGCCAGCAGCTCCGGCGTGGCGGGCAGGACCGCCGTCGGCGCCCAGGCCGCCGGAGCGGGCTGGCCGGAGATCGTGGCGACGTTCGACGCCCTGGCCACCGCAGCCGCAACCCCTGCGGACCGGGGCGACTCCCCATCACCGGTTGCGCAGACGGTCAGGAGCAACCCTGTTGCGACGCCGCAGGCCCGTGTCCAGAACCTTTTCATGAACCCCTCCTCTCCTGTACAACGCCTTCTACCCGTCCGCTTCTCGCTGTACAAGGGCATAGTTAAGCTTCCACCCAACTTGAAAACCCCCTCTGCCAAACGATAACCTCAAACAAAAGAGTATTTTATCTTTTTATTACCCAAAAAAAACAGGACATCCAAAAACCTCTGTCTACGCCTCTAACACATTCATCATATTGGGCCTCAGTACCCGCTCGGCCAGGCCATTCATCATCTCGGCCACGCTCCGATCGCCCAGCATCGTCTCGATCTCCCCCCGGATTCCCGCCCACCCCTCATGGAGGGGACACGGATGGTCCCCGGAGCACTCCGGCAGCCCCAGCACGCACCCCTTCAGCAGATCCGGCCCGTCGATGGCCTCCACCACCTCCCGCACCTTGATCTGGTTCGTCGGCCTGGCCAGGGCCACCCCTCCGTTCCGCCCCTTGTAAGAAACCAGCACCCCCGCCTTCACCATCTCCTGGACGATCTTGCCCAGAAAGTGAAACGGGATGCCGAGACGCCTGGCGATGTCCTTCACCAGGACAGGATGGGTGTCAGACCGGGTCGCCAGGAAGAGGACCGCCCGGACACCGTACGTGCAGGCGCGAGAAAGAAGCATATTGTTTCAGACCAGACAAAAGATAAAAAGGTCTTTTGTTCTAAATATAGGGATTTAGAATGCCGATGTCAATAGAAAAAATAATGTCGATGAAAAAAAAGCGGACCCTCATCTCGCAGATGAGAGAGAATCGGGCAGCGTTCGGATGTAGAGGATCACATTCTCAATTTCGTTCTTGTTCAGCACATCTTTCCACCTCGGCATCTCAGCGGACTTGCCCACAGAAGCCCCGCCTTTGCTGATGACCTCAAAGAGATGTTCATCCGACAGGACGCCCATGAATGAGCTATCAGCGTGATTTGCCGGGGGTGGGTTCAGGGTGAAACTGTGCAACCCGTCCCCTTCACCCGTCTCACCGTGACAGTTAGTGCAATAGGTCTGGTAGAGCCTCCCGCCGATGATTTCCCGACGGGTCGGTCTCACTTCACTCAAAGAAGCCAGCGCCTTGACCTTCTGGCCTGACCTGCAACCCGCCAGAAACAACAGGCACAGCGATGTGAAAAAAAGATTCCTGGTTTTCATTCTCAGATTTTGGGTTTGAAAAAAGTTTCAGTAACTCAAGAGATACTCTGTGATCATCAACGCCTCTTCACCAGAAAGGCCGAAATTGGGTTCAACGGTCGCCGGGTCGAGTGCCTTCGGGTTTTTTATCCAACGGAAAATCCAGCCGGCTGTCCTTCGCTCCCGGATGCTGGTATCTGAGGAGACCAGTTCAGGCCCCATTGTCCCACCTTCATAGTTGATCTGATGGCACGACTGACAGCGGTATTTCTCGTGATAGAGCCTACGCCCCTGTTCAACCCCTTCTTTGGAAAACTTCACATCCTTGAGGAAATCAGGCGGGACGTCGTTGTGGACGAGCGCCGTCTTCAGGTAGTTCACGAGAACGTCAACCTCTTGTTCCGAGAGGTTAAATTTTGGCATGCGCACAACCATGGTGGGCCGTAACGCCGTGGGGTTGCGCAAGAACGCTTTCATCCACTCGGCGTTTGCGCGACTTCCCTGATAGGAAAGGCCCGGGGCAAGCGTACTGCCTCGCCCGTTGATTTTATGGCACGTCAGGCAGTTCAAATCCGCAACCAGCCTGCCAAACGCTCCCGGCGGCGTGTAATCGCTTTCAGGCTGCCGTGGCCGAACGAGTTTATCCGGTGGACGCTCTTCGGTGAACCCCAGGAGAACCGCTGAAAGCGCCTTCGCCTCCCTTAGACCAAGCCCAAAGTTCGGCATCTTTAACCGAATCCTTTCCGTAGAAAAGGCTCTTGGATTCTGCAACTTCGCTTGAACCCACGCCTCTTTTGTTCGCGGCAAGTCGGTTGCGTCGCCGAAATCGAAGTTTTCAATGGGCTTGTCGCCAAAGAACGTAAGATCAGCTCCTACTTTTCCGCCCGCGGCTTCCTGTCCGACCGGGTCGTGGCAGCCGAGGCAACCGTACTCAATGACGAGTTTCTCACCCCGCTTGACCTCATCGGGCGAAAACGAAGGCGTTTCTTGATCGTCATCTGTTTCGACTTCGGCCAGGCTGCTGAGATAGGTGATGATGAGTAAAATCTCCCTGTCGTTGAAGCGATACCGTGGCATCTTTGTGTTCGGCTGGTATGCCCTTGGATTCTTGATCCAGTCGAAGAGCCAATCCAGGCGCACCTTGGCAGCAACCTTCCCAAGATCGGGTGCTATAGTGCCGCCGACGCCGTCAACCGAGTGGCAACTGATACATCGAGACACACGGAAGAGCGTTTCACCTTCTTGAGTTAGCCGTTTATCCAGAGTTCGCTTTGCAATGCGCGCCGGCCCCGGTTTGCTCTGGCTTGTCCCCAGAAGATAGGCTCGCACAGCCCGGGCCTCTTCATCGGAGAGTCGGAAGTTTGGCATCTTTGTCTTTGGCAGATAGTTCTTCGGGTTCAAAATCCATTGCAGCAACCAGGACGGCTTCACTTTTGCAGCAATGTGATTGAGCGGAGGTCCGATGTTTGGGACTTTCGCATAGCCTTCCACATGATGACAGCCAAGGCAACCGGATGTCTCGAGCAGCTTTCTCCCATCAGAAAGCGTAGGCGCTTCTGGAAAATCAACGCCCTCCTGGTGACACTTCCCACACAGACGCTCGCGAGCCCCCCCGACCAAGAGTGGATCGGGCCAGAACTCAACCTGTCCGTGCGCTGCCTTCACGGTAAGCGCAACGCCCTGTCCGCCGTGACACGGCGTGCAGCCGTATTTCTCAACGGGATGATATTCGATGATGTAGGAATGTCGGGCAAAGGGCTGTTTCTCGTTCTCAAACCCCGGCTGTTCAACGCCGAGATGGCACGTCGTGCATCGCTCAACGCGGGCAATCCTTCCGCCAAAACTGTTGGAGTCGAAATCCTGAAGAACAACCTGTTTTACCTCCATTGCCTTGCGGTTCACCATTTCAATTTTTCTCTGCCAGGCGTTGATGTCAGCCTTCAACGCCGTCAGGCTGTCTCTGAGACTTTCCGCACGGCCCTCGAACTCCCGAACTCGCCTTTCAGCGGCAGAGCGTCTTTCTTGAACGAAGACAATTTCCCGCGAACGCATCTCTTTTTCCCGTTCAAGTTCATCGAACTGCTGCCTCTTTCTTCCAGCAGGTTTTCCTTTATGGAGCGCGGATTTGTAGAGGTAGTAGACCTCGTCTGATTCGCTTCGAGTGAACTGGAGTTTTTGAGAGCGTTCGGAGAGATGCCGTTGAATTTCCTCCAGCTCTCTCACCGCCTTTCGGTACTCCTCACGCCGCAGCGCCGCTTCGGCGAATCTCAGTTTTTGCTCAAGAGAGGCGTATCTTGCCTGGACTTCTGGGGTACGGAATTTCTCCTCTGCTTTGTGAAATTCCGTTTTCGCTTTTTGCAACTCGAGTCTGTAGAATTCTCTCTGATATTTTTTCCACGGGCGCCGAACCCATACTTCATCCACCACCGCCCAGCCGGTCGCCAGCGCAAGAAGCAGAGCGGTGAGGAGGAAAACAGGCCCGTAGTTTCGCCCTTCGACCGGTGTGTTTCGACGTTTTTCTAAGAAGGTCATTGTCAGGCAATACCCCCTGTAAAACTCCCTCCGGGGGAACGATCCTTAATGTCGATCCGCTATCGTTCTCTCGGCGCCATCCGGATGCACTCCCACGGGCACTCCTTCGCGCACAGCGCACAGCCGAGGCAGAGGTCTTCAATGACCCGGCACACGTTGTGGTTGAACTCCGGGGCCGGGTTTCTCACAACGGCAATGCATTCCACCGGACAGAATTCGATGCAGACCTCGCAGCCCGTGCAGGTCTCCCCGTCGATGAGCGCAACGGGCTTCGGCTTTTTCTTGACGGTTGGGCGTTGCCTCAATCGCTCTGTCATACATTAAACCAGGGTGTCACCCAGACATACTTTATGTTGAAGGCGATTCGCAGAAACATCTTGAGGGGCAATGCCAGCATCGTCAACAAAAGAAACGCGACAATCGCATATCGCACAATGCCAAGGTCTTTCAGAAACTCAGGGCGTTTCCTCTTCAAATAGAGATAGAAGGGGACGCCAAGACAATAGTAGCCACTTACGGCTGCCCCGCCGAAGGCGGAAGACCAGAAGTGGGATCGCAGGCCAAACAGGTATGGAAGATCGACGTTGGTGATCGCCACAACTCGATGGACATCCCACTCCTCCCACGGAAAGAAAAAGTACCATCCCGGTCCGCGAAAAAATGTGCCGATGATGATCAACAGGACCCACAGGAGGTATCCAAAGCTGAAAATGAGAACTGCGAATTTCCTGTCGCGAAAGCTGTAGTATCCGCTTCCTTTGGGGTTGAGGTCGAGGTAGGGGATCGCCATCAAGCCGAGGACAATAAGCGTGGGAATCACCACACCGGCGATCCACGGGTCGAAATACACCAACATCTCTTGAAGGCCGAGAAAATACCACGGGGCCTTTGCGGGGTTGGGCGTCTTGCTCGGATTGGCGGGCTCCTCCAAAGGCGCGTCGATCGCGACCGACCATACCGTCAGCAGCAGCATGACGATGAGCGAGGCCAAAAATTCGATCCTGGTCAGGTAGGGCCAGCAGTGCACCTTGTCGATGTCCCTGTTGACGCCAAATCTATCGTTTTTCACCGCCTGGCTTATGCCGAGCCAGTAGTAGAACACGACCAAAAATAACATTCCAGCGATCGGAATGTTGTCGGGGCGCGTCAGGATGTGGACAAAGTGATCCATCTCATTCTTCCCTGTCGGGCGGCCTTGAAATCCCGCCGTCTTTTCTGACCCGCCAGAAGTGCACCATCATAAAAATGGCTGCGACCAGCGGAAGGGCGATGCAGTGCAACACGTAGAAGCGCAGCAGCGCCGGAGGGCCGACCTGTGTGCCGCCGAGGAGGAGAAATCTCACGTCGTTATCGGTCCTCACGCCGAGTTCAGGGCCGAACGGACCTTCGTGTCCCAGAAAAGGCGTTGCCCGCGCCATGTTCGTTCCGACTGTGATCGCCCACATCGCCAGTTGATCCCACGGCAGCAGGTAGCCTGTGAAAGAGAGAAGCAGCGTCAACACCAGCAGAATGACACCCACCGCCCAGTTGAACTCGCGCGGCGGTTTATACGAGCCGGTCAGAAAGACCCGCAGCATGTGCAGCCACACCGTGATCACCATCAGATGCGCTGCCCAGCGGTGCATGTTGCGGAGAAACATCCCAAACGGCACGTCGAACTCCAGGTATTTCATGTCGGCGTAAGCATATTCCGCCGTCGGACGATAGTAAAACATCAGTATGACACCGGTGACTGTGAGGACGGTGAACAACAGAAATGTGATGCCGCCCATCCCCCACGTGAAGCGGACCTCGGTGCCGTGGCGCCACACGGATGTAGGGTGGAGATGGAGGAAGACGTTGCTCACAATCTGGTGCATCCGGTTCGGCTTCGTGTCTTTGTAGCCGTGCCGAAAAATGGAGCGATAAAACTGTGAGCGTTTTATTTTCTCCCGGTAGCTCATCAAGGCACATTCCCTTCAAGTTTTCAGAAACGACCCTGGCTTCCCCCACTCACCCTTTTCAAAGAGAAACTTTGCGCTCTTATCGACCACCAACTGGCCGTTTTCGTCGAGGGTGACTTTCACCCGCTCCAGCGGACGGGGCGCCGGCCCCTCAAAGTTCACGCCGCTGCGGTGAAAACCACTCCCGTGACAGGGGCATTTAAACTTACTCTCTGTCTCCAGCCATCTCGGCGTACAGCCCAGATGCGTGCACACAGCGGACAGGGCATAGAACCCCTCCTCGTCGCGCACGACCCAGACCTTTTGCGACTTCAAGTACTTGGCGCTCACTTCGCCTGGGGCAAATTCATCGGGGAATCCGGCTCTAAAGACCGGCGAGGGCTCAAACAGAACTCTCGGAAAGAAGAACCTCAGCGTCCCAAGCGTTGCCATGAAGAGAAAGGCGAAAAAAGCCAGCCAGCCACTGAGGGAGTAAAAGTCTCGCCGCGTGACCCAGAGACCACGCGTCTTATCAATGGGGATCTCTTTCCGAACCGATACAATTCTTGATGCCTCCTCAGTCATTGAACTCTCCTCTGCCTGACAGCATCTCCCCGCTCTCATTCGTCCAGAAAGAAATCAACCGTGATCTGCCCCCGTTCGGGCGCTTCGATTTCTTTTATCTTCGGTCTCAATCTCTCGTGCCACGCGATGAGCCTGTGTTTTCCCGGCGGGACTTCGCTGATGGTGTAGACGCCGCGTCTGTCGGGCATCGCGTAGTAGGGGTTCTGAAGCACCAGGATGAAGCCGGACATTTCTGGATGCACGTTACACAGGATGGTGATAACGCCCGGCTTGTCAAAGACGAGTTTCTTGGTCACCCCCGCAGGATACGTTCCCAGGTTGAACTTCATGAGCTTGGACGGTGAGAACACGTTATGGCGCGTGGAGTCGCTGTTCGGGAAGTCAATCGTCGTCCCGGCGAGAATGGGAAGGATGTGGGGAACGAACGTCATCCGAACCTGGTCGAGAATAACGGGCTTCGCAGGGGGAGAGAACGTCTTCCCCTCAACTCTCTCAATATATACGACCACGTTCTCCAGACCTTTCCCGCCGAGGACCTTGACCGTCCCCTTGACGTCACCCGCGCCAACCACCTTCGTTAAGAATAAGATTGCGACTACTGCGAGCGCCGTTGCCTTCAGCGGATTCATTTTCATGCCCTTATCTCCTCTTAGCGTGCGATAAGGAATGAGTAAGCGTTCAACTCTCAGCAAAGAGAACCGAACGCTCACCTGTTCAGAGTTAGAATACAACCATCGTGTTGGCGCGGAAGAGTCTGAAGGCCCTCTTCTCGGTCGGGTCTCTCACGACGCCTCCGACCGTCCGCTTCTGGTCCACGCGGAACCTGCCCTCGAGGCTGAAACGAATGTTGGCGCGGTGGAGAATGGTCAGGTTGGGGTTGATCTCCCAGTATTTGTCTCGATCGTCGTCAACCAGCTTCGACTGCGCGTGGTTCACGCGGAACACGCCGATCAGCCAGGGGTATAAGATGGCGTCCACCTCCCCGAAGTAGGCGGTATGTTTGAGCTTCTTGTCGTCACCAAAGGGGTTTTCATCGTCGCCGAAGATCACCCCTCCTGTCAACTCAAGCCGCTCGTAACCGGCGCGGAGATCGAAGCCAAACCGGTTGAACTCATTGTCCCACTTCTTGGAGGTGGTTGTCGTCTTGATCTTGAACTTCGTCGGGTCGCCTTTGCTCCCGGTTGTATCAATCGCCTGTGCCGTTGCGCTCGTAGACTTCTTGAATTGCCCATTGTAGGCGTACACCCCCACCGTCACGGCGTTGTCAACCCAGTTGTTGACCTCCTTGAGCTCGACAGGGGCGCCCTTGCCGTCTAACCCCATCCCGCCGACTTTGACGGCGACGCGCGCAAAGACGTCCTTGCGGTCCTTGAAGGGCACGGTCTTCCCCTCGCCGTTCACCAGGCCGAACGCGTACTCAAACCTGCTCCCCAGGATGCCGTTAAGTTCAACGCCCGCCTGATTGTCTCGGGGCCGCCAGTCCGAGGCCCTATAATCGATCGTCAGCGGACGGTCGAGCGTGATGCGGTTGGCCTGCATGTAGCCGCTTGTGATGCCGGGTTCGAAGCGGCCAACCTTGATATTGAAGGCGTCTCTTCGACCGAGGACGTCGTTGAATTGGAAAAAGAACCTCTGTAACCCCACCGCATCTCTCCCCGATTCGTAGGCAATCCACTCACCAAATGCCCCAAGATACTCTCCAAAGGACATTCCGATGAGCAGTTCGAGTTCGTGCGGCATGTCGAACCCGAACCTCTCTCCGCCGGGCTTCAACCGGTCATAGACAGCGCGCGTGTGAACATACGCCGCAAGCGGAAAGTTCTCCGGGATCACGCCGGGCCATACGGCTTTGGGGAACGCCTCCTTCCAGCCCTCCGCGCCCAGGCTGACCGGGTCCTGTTTGATCAACTGCGCGTCCCCCTTCGGAAGCACATATCCATTGCGCCGAAACGCCTCGCCAAAGGCGTTCCGCTTCGGGACGGCGATGTGACACGTGGTGCAGCTCGTTTTGTACTTCCTGGCGAACGATGGAATCGCCTCGCTCCGGTCCCACCCCGTCAGAACGGCGACGGCGATCAACAGGAGCGCCCCCAATGCGGACAAAAAAGTCTTCCTCATCTCACCCTCCTCGTGTGTTGTGTGAACTCGCACCCGCCCTTTTCACGAACGACATCCCCAGCGCTTCTCACGACTCTGCGAGCCATCTTCGACTGCGCGGCAGAAAAACCGCCACTCTGCTCAGATTGCGTGTCTCATCAGGACGAGGATACGCAAAAAGCGTGCTCGGCCTATGTCCCCGATAAGGGCGCACTCCTGAATTCCATAACATCCTGTTCTGTCAAAGGATAGGACTATAAAAGGGGAGGCCGGCTATGAGGGCTGTGTCACACGGGCGAGACAATAGGTTGGGTCACGAGAGGGGAGGGATCGACAGAGAGGGGGAATCCGCGAGAGACTGCGATCGGGTCACAATGTTGTGACAGATGGGAGGCTGATTTACAAGGATGTGACACCCTCTGACCTTGTGGCTCAGGGGCAAGGTTGCTCAAAGGGGGGCGAAAAGGTCAGGATCGAAACTCCTCAGGGGTGAGGGTGTGCTTCTTCAGCAGACGGTAGAGCGTCCCTCTCGGGAGCTGCGCTTCACGTGCGGCCCGGGAGACGTCCCCCTGACAGGCATGGAGCAGGTTGACCAGATACTCCTGCTCAAACGCCGCCATACGCTGCGCCCGGAGGTGGAAAAACCCTCCACGCCCTGCGGTGGGTCGATCCCCCGCCTGGATTACGACCTCATCGGGCAGGTCGTCCAGGGAAAGCACCTTCTGGCGGGTCATGGCGATAGCTCGTTTGAGGACATTCTGGAGTTCGCGCACGTTTCCGGGCCAGGGGTAGCGGGGTAAGACCTCCATGACCTCCGGGTCCAGGTTCACCGGGTCTTTTCCCATCTCCCGGACGTAGCGAGCGACGAAGTGCGCAATCAGGAGGGGGATGTCCTCCTCCCGCTCCCGCAGCGGGGGGAGCTCGATGCGCACCACGTTGATCCGGTAGTAGAACTCGCTTCGGAATCGCCCCCCCCGGATTTCGTCGCGCAGGTCGCGGGCGGTGGCAGCGACAACCCGGACGTCCACGCCGATCTCCTCCTTTCCCCCCACGCGTCGGATCTTTCGTTCCTGCAGGACGCGGAGGAGCTTGGACTGGAGCTGTAAGGGGAGATCGCCGATCTCATCGAGGAAAAAGGTGCCCTTGTTGGCAAACTCGAGAAGCCCCAGACTCCGTGTGTGGGCCCCTGTGAAGGCCCCTCGCTCGTGGCCGAAGAACTCGGACTCGAGCAGGTCCTCAGGAACGGCTCCGCAGTCCACGGGCACGAAGGGACCGTCTTTTCGGCGGCTGCGCCTGTGGATGCTGCGCGCGACCAGCTCCTTGCCCGTCCCGGTCTCGCCGACGATCAGGACGTCGGCGTCGGTCTCGGCGACCCGCTGAATGGTCTCGAACACCGCCTGCATCGCCGCGCTCTTTCCGACGATCTCATCGAATGAGTAGACCCGCTCCACCTGTCGCCGAAGCAGTCGATGTTCTTCTCGAAGGTGCTTCTCCTCCAGCAGGCGGCGCACTGTAGCCCGGAGGTCGTCGGGAAGAAAAGGTTTGATGATGTAGTCCGCCGCCCCAAGTTTCATGCTCTCGACAGCGGTCTCCACGCTCGGGAAAGCGGTGAGCATGAGGACCGGCAGGTTCGGGTCGTGCTGGCGCGCAACCCGGAGGACCTCCACCCCATTCAAGCCGGGCATCCGAATGTCCGCGATCACGAGGTCGAAACCCTCTGAGGCGAGATGCTCGGCGGCTCGGCGGCTGTTTTGCTCCAGGATGATTTCGATATCCGGCAGTTTACTCAGCGTATCTGCGCAGACCTCGAGCATGCCTTCTTCGTCGTCCACGACGAGGATACGCGCTTTAGCCATGCGCTACCTCCTCCCCGTCGTCCCCGGTCTCAACGGGCAGTTTCACCGCGAAACGGGCGCCCTGTCCGGGGGCGCGGTCCACAGTGATCTCCCCCCCGTGACTCCGGACGAGGCCGAGACAAATGGAGAGGCCAAGGCCGGTTCCGTGCCCTTCCTCCTTCGTGGTGAAGAAGGGCTCGAAGATCCTCTCTCGGGTCTCCTCCGGGATTCCGACCCCTGTGTCCTCCACGATCACCGCGACGCACGGCCTTCCGTCGGAGAGCCACACCTGGTCACAGAGCGTCGAAACGGTGAGTCGTCCGCCGTCCGGCATGGCGTCCAGTGCGTTGAGAAACAGGTTCAGGAAGACCTGCTCCATCTCGCTGACGTTGGCCTGCACCGTAGGCGCCTGAGCGGCGAGACGCTCCTCGATCTCGACCCCGCCCGTCCTGGCGCGCTGTTGGACGATGGCCAGGGATCGCTGAATCGGGACCCGGACGTCCAGGCGCGTGCGAGTGAGCGCCGCCGTCCGACAGTAGGAGAGGAGACCGTGGGCGATGCTGGCGACCCGGTCTGAGAGATCGACGATCTTCCTCAACTCCTCGCTGATCTTCTCCGACATGTCCTCTCCGTAGTCCGACAGGAGGAGCCGGGCCTTTGCGCTGATGATCGCAATCGGGTTATTCACCTCGTGGGCGACGTGTCCTGCGAGTTCGCCGATAGCCGCCATCTTCCCGGCCTGCATGAGCAGGGCTTGGGCACGCTTCTGTTGTGTGACGTCCGTGATCACCTCCAGGACGCGCTCGACCCTGCCGTTGGCACAGATCGGAATGGCCACGCGCTCGAGGTAGCAGACGTCCCCCTCCCGGCCGACCACCTGGCTCACGTCCGCGACGATCTGTCCGGACTGCAATGCCCTCCTTGCCGAACAGTTGGAACACGCATCCTCGTCCCAAAGCAGTTCATAGCACTTCATCCCCCTCACCCGATCCAGGGCGTGGCCGGTGATCCGCTCGAACGCGGCGCTGGCCGACCGGACGGTCAGGTCGGGGTCCAGCATGACGAAGGCGCTGGGCACATTGTCCAGGACGGCCTGCAGCCGCCCCTTCTCCTCGGACAGCTCGCGGGTGCGCGCGGCGACCAGGGCCTCCAGCTCGAACTCGTGCCTCCGGATGCGCGCCTCCCGGTCCTGAAGAGACTCCGCCATCCGGTTGAACGCCTCGGCCAAACGCTCGATCTCGTCGTAGGTCCCCGTGCTCAGCCGGTGCCCGAAGTCCCCCGCAGCGACGACCTCCGCCCCCTCCTGAAGCCTCCGGATGGGCCGCGTGAACTGGACGGTCGCAAAGTAGGCCAGAACCGCCGACGACCCCACGAACAGGATGAAGAAGACGAAGAAGAACCGCTTGAAGGAGGCGACCGGGGCAAAAATGGCCGTCTTGGAGACGCTCTCGAAGACGGTGTAAAAAGGACTGCGGTTCATAAGGGGGGCGTAGGCGATCACCGACTCACTGGTGGAGACGATGCCCGCCTCTCCCGACAGGATGGGGGCGGCCACCTCCGGCGGGTAGTCGCGCGGGAGAGTATCTTCGCGGCGGGAGGCCAGAAGTTTGCTCCACTCCCGCTTCTTGTCCGGATGATAAAGATAATAGCCCTCCTGACTCACCAGGATGATCTTTCCCCCCAGGCTGGAATGGGACCGCTCGACGACCCGGAAGAGGTCCCGGGCGAACACGTCGGCCACGACGATGCCGGCAAAGTCTCCGGACCGCCCGAAGACTGGCAGGGCATAGCTGATCGCCGCGACCAATTCCCTATCCCCGGTCAACTCCACAGGCGCTACGGCGAACTGTCCCGGCCTGAGACCTTCGATCAGATGGAAATAGTAAGGCGCCCCGGTCCAATCCGGCTCCTCCTGGGGCAGGGCCGCGTAGCCGTCGCCCTGCCAGCGCACCTTCATCACAACCCGCCCCGTGCGATCGGCGCACCAGATCTGATAATAGACGCCCTTGGCCTGCGCAAAGACCGCGATGTGGTCCGCGACGGTCTGACGCAACGCCCTGTCCCCCCCACCCCCCACCAGGGTTAAGAGCGCGGGCGACCGGCTCAGGAACCGGACGTCCCCCTCCACCCCGCTCAGGAACGTCGCTGTCCGCTCCCGAATCGTCAGCACCTCGTGCTCCAGGTGCAGGAGCTGGCTATCTTGGAGGGAGCGGGTATGCATCCGGATGGCGTAGAGGCCGACGATCAACAGCGGAAGCATGGCGATCCCCACGAAGGCGACCGTCAGCTTGGCCCGGATGTTAAGCTTCAGAATTCGATTGAGATCGATCATCCTCAGACCTGACCGTATTTTGAACGGACCGGGATCGTTCCATCAGCCGTTTGAAAGAATCTGGCAGGCGGACGCCTGCGCTACAGCTCCATCTCCGCCCTCACCACCTGCTCCTCGGGCACGTGCCGGAGCCGGAAGCCGAGCCGCTCGGAGACGCGCTGCATGTCGCGGTTTTCGGGGAGGATGCTGGCCGTGATGCGCCGGAGGCCCTCGTCGCGCCCGACCCGCAGGAGCATCCGCAGCAGCTCGGTGCCCAGCCCCCGGCCCTGGAACGCGTCGCTGATCAGAATGGCGAACTCCGCCTCATCCGCCCCGCGCAGCTTGGTCAGCCGGCCCACGCCCACGACCTCGCGCTCCCCCGTCTCCGGGTTTTTGCGCTCCCCCACCAGCGCCATCTCCCGGTCGTAGTCGATGAAACAGATCCGCGTCAGCCGCTCGTGGGAGACCCGCTGGCTCAGCTTCATCGCGTGGAAATAGCGAAAGTAGACGCTCCGCTCCGACAGGGTCTCGTGAAACTTGACGATCAGCGGCTCGTCCTCCGGCCGGATGGGCCGAAGGGTGACGCTGGCGCCGTCCTTCATGGTCCACGACTGGATGTACTGGATCGGATAGGGACGGATGGGGGGCCGGGGCAGATCCCCCTCCTCCACCTCCGGCCCGTGCGCGACCACGCGCGCGTCCAGGGCGAGCAACCGTTCCGGAGAGGCCAGCAGGGGGTTGATGTCGATCTCCTTGATCCAGCGCTGTTCAGCCGCGAGCTGGCTGAACCGGACCAGGACCTGCTCCAGCGCCGCGAGGTCCACCGCCTTTCGCCCCCGGACGCCCTGAAGCGCCCGGAAGATGCGGGTCTGCTCCATCATCCGCCTGGCCAGCGTGGTGTTGAGGGGCGGGAGCGCCAGCGCCCGGTCCCGGAACACCTCCACGAGCTGCCCGCCCGACCCGAACAGCAGCACCGGCCCGAACTGCGGGTCCAGGCTGCTCCCCACGATCAGCTCGTAGCCGTCCAGCTTGACCATCGGCTGCACCGTCACCCCTAAGAAGTGCCCGGCCCCGGCCCGCTCCCGCACCGAGGCCTCGATCCCCCGGAAGGCCTCGCGCACCGCCCCGGCGTCGCACAGGTTCAGCCGCACCCCCCCCACGTCGGTCTTGTGCGTGAGGGTCTCGGAGAAGAGCTTGAGCACCACCGGGTAGCCGATCCCCTCCGCGCACCGCACGGCGTCCGCCTCGTCCAGCGCGACCCGCGTCTCCACCGTCGGGATGCCGTACGCGGCCAGGAGCTGCTTGGACTCCACCTCCGTCAGGATCGTCCGGCCGGACCTGCGAACCGCCTGAATCATCTCCTCGGCCCGCGCCCGGTCCGGCGCCCTCTCGTCCGCGTCCCCCGCCAGCGCAGGGGTCTCGTAGAGGCTCCGCAGGTTGTAGGAGTAGCGCCACATGTAGGTGAACACGCGCGCGGCCGTGTCCGGGTAGGGGAAGCTCGGGATGTTCGCGCGGTTCAGGATCATCTCCCCCGCCGCCACGTTGGCCCCCCCCATCCAGCTCGCCAGGACCGGCTTGCCCGTGGACTTCGCGTAGGGCTTCAGCCGCTCGGCGGTCTGCGTCGGGTCGGTCATGTCCTGCGGCGTCAGGACCACCAGCAGACCGTCGCTGTTCGGGTCCTGCGCCGCGATCTCCAGCGACTTCGCGTAGCGCTCCGGGTCCGCGTCCCCTAAAATGTCGATCGGATTGTTGTGGCTCCAGTGGGGCGGGAGGAGCCCGTTGAGCGCCTCCACCGTCCCCTCCGAGGGCCTCGCCAGCTCCCCCCCGCCGGTGATCAGCGCGTCCGTGGCCAGCACCCCCGGCCCCCCCGCGTTGGTCAGGATCGTCAGGCGCGGCCCCCTGGGCCTCGGCTGCTTGGCCAGCACCTCGGCCATGTAGAACAGCTCCGCGATGGTGTTGACGCGCAGGGCACCGCACCGCCGGAAGGCCGCGTCCAGGGCGTCGTCGCTGCCCGTGAGCGCCCCGGTGTGCGAGGCCGCCGCCTGCGCCGCCTGCGCCGTGCGCCCGGCCTTGATCACGATGATCGGCTTGGTCAGCGCCACCTCCCGCGCCGCCGACAGGAACGCCCGCGCGTCCCCGATGGACTCCATGTAGATGACGATGCTCTGCGTGCGCGCGTCGTCCCCCAGATAGTCGATCAGGTCCCCCCACCCCACGTCCACCATCGACCCCACGGAGATGAAGTGGCTGAACCCCACCTCCGTGCGGAAGCTCCAGTCCAGAATGGCCGTGCAGAGCGCCCCGCTCTGGCTGATGAACCCCACGTTGCCCGGCCGGGCCACGGCGCTCGCGAACGTGGCGTTGAGGCCCGTGATCGGGCTCATCACGCCCAGGCAGTTGGGGCCGATCACCCGCACGCGGCCCCGCCGCGCCTGCGCCAGGATCTGGCGCTCCATCTCCACCCCCTCCGCCCCGCACTCCTTGAAGCCCGCCGAGATCACGATCGCCCCCTTCACGCCCGCGTCCGCGCACTCCCCGATGATCCCCGGCACCGTGGCCGCCGGCGTCACCACCACCGCCAGGTCCGCCGGCTCGGGCAGGGCCCCCACGCTCGGATACGCCTTGATCCCCAGCACGCTGGGCCGCTTCGGGTTGACCGGGAACACCGTCCCGCCAAAGGGGTTGCTGATCAGATTCCAGAGAATCGTGCGCCCGACGCTGCCGGCCTTCTCGGTCGCCCCGATCACGGCCACGCGGCTCGGCCTGAAGATCGCGTCCAGGGACCGGCGCTCGGAGTGCAGCATATCGTGGGCGGAGTCAGCGATGGGTTCCATAGCGATGCTCCTTCTAATTTATCTAACTTTTTGAAAGAAGTCGTTAAGCCGCCCCCACCCCTCACATGAAGGTAACTCAAAAAAGAAGAGACGCAACCCCTGTGCCAGCGCGCAGGAGGGTGCGCGTCCACAGCCGGAAACGCCTGTTAAAGTTTAAATAATAACGAATTAATGGAAAAGGAGGGAAAAGGCTCAGAGGGGAGGGGAGGATAAATCTGGGGCGCGTCTGTCACACCGCGTCGGGCGTCTGTCCCAGGAGGAAGATCGTCCTGTTGCACGAGGCACTGTCCGCTACCGGACACCATGTGTATCGCCAGCGGACACTTTTTGGAGGGACATTCACGGCGCTTTTTTGTAAGTTATTGAAAAACAGTATTGGCACACATGTTGCGTATATTTAGACCCAACCCCCCATCTCCCTTCCCGAAACGGGAAGGGGGAGCAGGTTGTTCATTACTGACGAAAAATGCGAGACAAACTTTCTTCCCTCCCCGTGTCGGGGAGGGACCGAGGGAGGGGTCATGTTAAGAAACTACCTGACCGTCGCGATCCGAAACCTGATGCGGCAGAAGCTCTACGCCTTTATCAACCTCTTCGGCCTGGCGCTGGGCATCGCCTGCTGCCTGCTCATGGCCCTGTTCGTCAAGCACGAGTGGTCCTACGACCGGTTTCATCAGAACAAGGACCGGATTTACCGGCTGCTGACGCGCGAGGTCAAACCGAACGCCGACGTGAAAATCAGGTCGCTGCATCCCCTGTCCGTCGTGGAGCCGCTGGTCAAGACGTTTCCCGGCATCGTGCGCGTGAGCGGGTTCATGGCGTCCACAGCCCGCATCTCCGGCGGCGATCACACCTTCTCCGAGCGTTTCGGCGAAGTACACGCCGACTTTCTCAGGATGTTCAACTTCCCCCTGCTGGCGGGGGACGCCGAGACCGCGCTGGCGCAGCCCGACGCCGTGGTCATCAGCGAGCCGACGGCGCGAAAGTTCTTCGGCGAATTGCAGCCGGGTTACGGCAACGTCCTGGGCCGGACCCTGACGTTCCACGGGCGCAAGGACGAAACCTTCGTGATCACGGGCGTCATGAAGGATGTGCCAAACAATTCCAGTCTCCGGTTCGACTTTCTGATCCCTATTTCGCACTGGGAGAACTATGGAAGAAACGTCGACAACGACAGTTTTACCTCCGTTTACGTTCAGCTTTCCAAAGCGCAGGACGCTGCGGCGCTCGAAGCCGCGCTTCCGACATTTGCCAAGACGTATCGGGCGGACCGGGTTCAGACCCTCCTGAAGAACAACCTTATTCGCAATACACCCGACGGATACACGTTGCGCCTGCAACCCCTGACGGAGGTCTACTGGAACCCCCTTTCAGATAATCCCTACGAAGAACAGGGCAACCCGTTTGCCGCCTATCTGCTGTCGAGCATCGCCGCGCTGGTCCTGCTGATCGCGTGCAGCAACTTCACGACCCTCTCCATCGGCCGCTCCACCAGCCGGGCGCGGGAGGTGGGCATCCGAAAGGTGGTGGGCGCGCATCGCGGGCAATTGATGGGACAGTTCTGGGGCGAGGCGATCCTGTTGAGCTTTCTGTCGCTCGGCCTGGGCCTTGCGCTGGCCGAACTTTTTCTGCCGGTTTTCAACGGATTGATCCAGAGACAACTGCATATCGCGTATTTCAAGGACGGCCTGTTCCTGCTGATCGCCGTGGGCATGATGGTGGCCGTCGGCCTGGTGGCGGGCAGCTATCCGGCGCTGGTGTTGTCGCGGTTTCAGCCGGTGAACGCCCTGAAGGGACAGACACGCATCGGCGGGCGCAGCCACATCACGCGCGCCCTGGTGGTGTTGCAATACGCCGCGTCCATTGCGCTGATGATCTGCACAGGTATTATCGTGAAACAGCAGCACTATATGCGGACCAAAGACCTGGGCTTTGATAAAGAACAGATCGTCATTGTCAAAGTACCCGGATGGACATGGGAGGCGGTGGAACAGATTGCAGAGCGATACAAACAGGCCGTTTTGACACACAGCCAGATCGTCGGCGCAACGATCAGTGACCGTTCTTTCACAAGCGGTTCGGCCAACTCGATCTACCAGAAGCCAGAGGGTTCAAAGGTCAGGCTGCGCCACCTCCGCATCGATACCGACTATGTCAAGACAATGGATTTGACGCTTCTCGAAGGGCGGAACTTCTCAAACGACCATCCCACCGACCGCACCCAGGCCATCCTGGTCAACGAGGCGCTGGTCAGGGCCGTTGGTCTGTCCAATCCGGTCGGCGTATCTCTGAAAGGCTTTAGAACGAGAAATGTGGAAAATCCTATCATCATCGGCGTGGTGCGCGACTTTCACACCGGTCCCCTTTACGAACCCATTCCGCCGCTGGTGATGCAGATGGCGTATTCCTTCGGAGCGCCTGCTATTTTAATCCGCATCCACCCGGACGACGTTCCCGGCACGCTTGCGTTTTTGAAAAAGACGTGGGAACAGGTCGCGCCCGGCCGGGAGTTCAACCCGTCGTTTCTGGATGATAACCTGGACAACCAGTACCGGAACGAGGAACGCTGGCAACGCGTACTCAGCTATTCCTCATTCTTCGCCGTCGCCATCTCCTGCCTCGGCCTGTTCGGCCTCGCCTCCCTCGCCGTTGCGCGGCGCACCAAAGAGATCGGCATCCGCAAGGTCCTGGGCGCGACGACGCCAAGTCTCGTGGGCCTGCTGTCCAGAGACTTTGTGGCGCTCCTGATCGCCGCCAACCTGATCGCCTGGCCGGTGGCCTACTGGGCAGCGCGCCGGTGGCTGGAAACCTTCGCCTACCGGATCGAGCCGGGCGCGGGCGTGTTCGCGCTGAGCGGGCTGCTGGCGCTGACGGTCGCCCTGCTGACGATCAGCCTGCAGACGCTCAAGGCCGCGCGGGCGAACCCGGTGGATGCGCTGCGGTATGAGTAGGAACGAGCGGAGGAGAGGCGTTTAATGTTCCGCACCTTTAACGCATCACCTCTTCGTGGTACCAGTCGTAGTGCGCCACCGGGATGTCGTCCCCGATGGAGTGCGTCCCGATGACCACCCCCCCCTCCCGCCCGGCCTCCAGGATCTTCTGCGTCTCCCCCACAATCTCCCCCCGCGTCCCCCGGGGCAGCACCTGGGCGTTGCACATCCCCCCGATGAACGCCAGCCGCTCGCCGTATTGCTTCTTGAGCTGCACCAGGTCCATCGACGCCCTCGGCTCCACCGGGTTGATCCCGTCGATCCCGGCGTCGATCAGCATGTCCAGCAGCGGCCCGATGTTCCCATCGCTGTGCATGATGACCTTTTTCGCCCCGGCCCCCTTGAACGCCCGCACCATTCTCCGGTAGCCCGGCAGAAAGACCCGCTCGAAGCTCGCCGGGGAGACCATCGGGTTGTGGTTGTAGGCGATGTCGTCGTAGACCCAGATGCCCGTGTCGTACATGTCCCCCCGCCGCAGGGACTCCAGCCCGACCCCCGTCAGAAAGTCCGCCATCCGGTCGGCCAGCGCCTTTGCGAACTCGGGGTCCCCCGCGATGTCCATCAGAAACTGCTCCTCCCCCCGGATGAACGTCGTCCGCAGGTACGGCCCCCCCACCTTGCAGAAGCAGCACCGTCTGGGCCGGTTCTCCGCCACGACCTTCAGAAACCCCTCGTAGCGGCTGTCCGCCTCCACCGGGTCGAACGGATTTCGGTCCAGGTCCTCCGGCCTCTTGATGGGATTTTCCAGGTACTCGCTGAAGAACGCCCCCTTGACGGACCGGACCAGCCGCCCGTACCCGTCCCACGCCAGCGTCTCCTCCGCGTCGTCCTTCAGCGTCGCCTTGCGCGACGGGTAGGGCGTCTCGTCCGCCACGCAGATCGCGATGTCGATCCCGTAGTAGTCCGTGATCGAGACGGACGCATCCAGCCCCTTCTCCTGCCGCCACCGCTGCGCGAACCCGGCCCAGAACCCGTCGAAGACCGGCACCCGATCCGGCCTGCGATGCTCTATGGCGGCCATCACCCGCTCTTTGGAGGTCATAGTATCGGATACCTTCCTCTCTCCTTCGCGTAATCCACCACCCTCACCAGCGTGTCGGGGTTCACCCCCGCATACGTCTCCCCGCCCACGGCCAGAGCGAACCCGCCCCCCGGAGCGCCGACCCGAATCGCCCGGTCCACCGCCGGCCTGGCCTCCTCGAACCCCCCGTACAGGTCCCGGCA